>Ga0070702_100000113_pt1 | contig 24389 bp, 25 predicted proteins | sample KBSK5103metaG_FD_65466 | JGI IMG/M metagenome (GOLD analysis project Ga0070702, IMG submission 65466) | Corn, switchgrass and miscanthus rhizosphere microbial communities from Kellogg Biological Station, Michigan, USA - KBS K5-10-3 metaG | ecosystem: Host-associated > Plants > Roots >... | reverse complement strand
ACTGCCCACGTGCCAGCACCGTGACCCGCGGGTGTCGGGGATCGACCTCCACCCCGCCCCGGGCGGGACTGGCACGACCAGGCTGAACCCGTTGTCCTGCAATGGTGTTGGATCGCTCCGGTCCCACGGCCAGGTCCACACCAAGCACCGGGGCTATGGCGGCTTCATCGCAGGCCTGCACAAAACGCACCGCACCATAGAGCCCGTCGCGGTCGGTCAGGGCGAGCGCGGGCTGGCCCAGAGCCGCGGCGCGTTCCACCAACGCCGCAGGGGTCGATGCGCCGTAACGCAACGAGAAGCCGGACGCCACGTGCAGGTGGGCGAAGGCTTCGGTCATTGTCGTGTCGCAGCCTGTCGACCGGTCACCGCGATGAACGCAGGCAATGGCCGGCTCATGGGCAGCCCGAGCGCTCCCTGGACCAGCTCGAGGAAGGTCTCGGACTGCCGGAGCAGGTCATCGGCCTCGCGCGCACCCGGCCCGGCCGAACCTCGCTCGAACGCCGCCCGGCGTTTGGCCGAAGCCGCGAAGAACACCGCCCACTCGGTCAGCTCGGGAGCCACCTGCGGCAGCACCTCCCACACGCTGCGCAGCTGCGAGCGCCGACTGGGCTTGCTGCGGGCAGCCAACAACGCGGCCGCTGCCCGCAACGCCGCCAGGTGAGCCTCGACGTAGCGCCCGGCGACGGTGTCTGCGTGGCAGGCCGACAGCAGGCTGGCCCGAGATCGGTCGAGCAGGTCGAGTGCGGTGCTGGCCAAGGGCGCCCGCGGCGTCGTAGTCATCATCATCACCACCACCTAGTCCGCCACGCGAAGGAGTCGCCAACCGCGTACGGGCCCGTCCATGCCCAGGTCATAGACCCCGGTGCCGGCGAGGCGGCCGGGACTGGCTTCCACCCGCCACACCTGCTGCTCAAGGCAGTCCAGCCCCTGCGCCGCGGTGTTCTCAGCGGTGTCCTCATCGGGGTCGAAGGCCTCACGCCACCACGCCCTGCGCTCTCGCCAGTGCCCGATCACCTCGCGCACGACGTAGAGCCGGCCACGCCACAGGAAGGCCGAGGGTGAAGAGTCCGGAACGCGGTTGATGACACCAGTAAGGTCGATGCCTTCACCTGCCCGGACCTCGATGGGCTCCTCGTAACGACGCACCATGGCAGGCTCCTTCGGGACGTATGCGGGATGTTGAGGTCAGGGTCCGTCCGGTTCTGCGACGGCGGGGTCGAGTCGCTCACCGCAGAACCAGGCGTACCCAGATCGAACGCAGTTCCTAGAACACCTGTTCGACTGATCTCAATGTACACCGCAGCTCCGACAGCCCGTCAAACCCCGATGTTCTCGGGCTCGGAAAGATCCGGTCCGCCCTTCCGGGCAGACGCCCGTCTGGCTAGCGTGCGACCATGACCGATCCGAGTCCCGAGAACGTCCTCGAACATCCTTGTGTGCGTCGCGTGGCCGCAGCCCTGGCGTCCTCCGGTGTCCGCGCTCAGATCATGGTCCTGGACGAAGCCGCCCGTACGGCGCGGCAGGCTGCCGATGCGCTGGGGGTCGGGATCGCCCAGATCGCCAACTCCCTGGTCTTCCGGGCACATCGCGAGGACGACACGATCCGGCCGTTGTTGATCCTCACCTCAGGCGCCCACCGGGTCGACACCACCAAGGTCGCAGACCTGCTGGAGCTCAGTCGGATCTCCCGCGCCGACGCCGAGTTCGTCCGTGAACACACGGGATTCGCGATCGGAGGGGTGGCGCCCATAGCCCTTCGCCATCCCGTCGAGACCGTCGTCGACATCTCTCTGCGCGGCTATGACCAGGTGTGGGCCGCCGCAGGTCACCCGAACACGGTCTTCCCGACCACGTGCGACGAGCTGCTGCGCCTCACTGGAGGGCACGCCTTCGAGGTCGCCTGACGACAGATACCGGAACGACAGATAGCCATCCCCTTCCGGGATGCGTGACCGTATCGGTGGCGTTGACCAGAACAGCCTGACCAGCACATCCTGACCAGAACAGCCTGACCAGCACATCCTGACCAGCACAGGAAGAAGGACAGCCCGTGGGCTCCGAGCTCTTGCCGTGGGTGTTCACGTCCGGATGGGCCAGTGGCATCAGCTCCTACGCCGTGGTGCTCGTGATGGGGCTGCTGGGGCGGTTCGGTCACGTCGAGGCCGTTCCGGACGCCCTGACCCGCACCGACGTCCTCGTGGTCGCAGCCATCTTGTTCCTCGTCGAGATGGTGGCCGACAAGATCCCCTACCTCGACTCGACCTGGGATGCCATCCACACCGTGGTGCGCCCCGCTGTGGGCGCCACGCTGGGCTACCTGCTGGGTCACGAGTCCTCCAGTCTGGCAGCTGCGTTCTCAGCCGCGGCCGGGGGTTTCAGCGCCTTGGCCAGCCACACGGTCAAGGCTGGGCTCAGGGCTGCGGTCAACACCTCACCGGAGCCCGCGAGCAACATCGCGGTGAGCACGGCCGAGGACGTTACCGTCGCCGGCGTGGTCACCCTTGCCGCGTTTCACCCCTGGGCAGCAGCCGCCATCGCCGCGGTCCTGCTGGTCATCGGTGTCACGCTCGTGGTCTTCCTGCTGGGACGCATCCGCAGGCTCAGACAGCGGCGCAACGACCGGCGGCGCGAGCGGGCGCACCTCGACGCCCCACATCAGAAAGACCCGTAGTGGCGCCGCGGCCCAGGCCTACGGATGACTTCCGCCCCACCCGACCTTCCGAGAGTCGCAAGAAGGAGCAGGCCAGCCCGACAGGACCAGCGTCAGACCCCGAGGTTGGCGTAGACCTCCAGCGTGGCCAGCGAGCGGTTCATCGTGTAGAAGTGCAGGCCCGGTGCACCCTCGGCCAGCAGCCGCCGGGACAGCTCCGTGGCGATCTGCACCCCAACCTCGCGGATGGCGCGGGGGTCGTCGGCCACCGCCTCGAGCCTTGAGACCACGGCCGCCGGCAACGGCGTGCCGGACAGCTCGACCATCCGGCGGATCTGCGCGAAGCTCGTCACTGGCATCAGCCCGGGAATGATCGGCAGGTCACGCCCGCGGGCAACCACCCGGTCGCGCAGCCGCACATACTTGTCGGCGTCAAAGACGAACTGGGTGACCGCGAACTCGGCACCGGCATCGGCCTTGCGCACGAGCACGTCGGCGTCCTGGTCCAGGCTCAAGGACTCGGGGTGCTGGTCGGGGAAGGCGGCCACACCGACGGTGAAGCTGCCCAGCGAACGAATCAGGGCCACGAGCTCGTCGGCGTGGTTGAGACCTCCGGGGTGGGGCGTCCAGGGGGTTCCGGGGCCGCCGGGCGGGTCTCCGCGCAGCGCGAGCACATTGCGGACCCCCGCACCGGCGTACTCCCCCACCACCTGACGCAGCTCGTTCACAGACGAACCGACACAGGTCAGGTGAGCCATCGGGGTGATCGTCGTCTCGCGCGCGATGCGGCCGGTCACCCGCACGGTGCGGTCACGGGTAGAGCCACCGGCGCCATAGGTCACCGAGACGAACGTCGGGCGGATGCGCTCCAGGCGACGGATCGCCTCCCACAGACTCTGCTCGGCGGCGTCGTCCTTGGGCGGGAAGAACTCAAAGCTGTATGACGTACCGCCCTCGGCGAGCACCCGCGGAATAGAGCGGGTGTGGTGCTCGGCCTGAGGGAGGGTCGATGCGGTTCCGTGAGCCATACTGGCCAGCGTATGCGACCGGCAGGCACGTAGGCTCAGGCCATTCAGCATCCGGAGGCCCGTTGTCGAACCCACTGGACACCAGTGATCTGCGCGCACGCGTGCAGGCCGCTGTCGACGCCGAAATCTCCACCCAGGCCCGTGTCCTCTCCGAGATCGGCGACGACCTCGCCCCGTTGACTGCGGCGGTCGAAGCTCTGCTGCGAGGTGGCAAACGACTGCGGGCAGCCTTCCTCTACTGGGGTTACCGGGCCGGCGGCGGCCTGGACAGCGAGGCCGTCATCCGGGCGGCGACCGCGATGGAGTTCTTCCAGGCCGCGGCGTTGCTGCACGACGACGTCATGGACGACAGCGACACCCGCCGCGGGATGCCCTCGGCACATCGGCGCCTGGCCGCCGAGCATGCGGCCGCGGGATGGTCAGGCGGCGGTGACCGCTTCGGCCTGGCCGGTGCCATCCTGGCCGGCAACCTGTGCCTGACCTGGAGCGACGAGCTGTTCGCGACCTCGGGACTGCCCTTGGCCGAGCTGAGCCGTGCGCGTCCGGTCTTCGACCGGATGCGCACGCAGCTGATGGGTGGCCAGTTCCTCGACCTGCTCGACTCGGTCCGCGGCTGGGACGAGCTCACCACCGACCAGCGGGTCGCTCGTGCCCGCAACGTGATCCGATACAAGAGCGCCAAGTACACCATCGAGCACCCCCTGCTCATCGGAGCTGCGGCGGCCGATGTCAGCGCGACTGACCGTGACGCGCTCTCCGCCTACGGACTCGACCTGGGTGAGGCGTTCCAGCTACGGGACGATCTGCTGGGTGTCTTCGGGGACCCGGCCCACACGGGCAAGCCTGCCGGCGACGACCTGCGCGAGGGCAAGCGCACCGTCCTCGTCGCGCTGACGCTGGAGCACGCCGGCCCGTCCGCCGTCGCCCTGTTCGACAAGCTGCTCGGCGTTCACGACCTGGACGAGACGGGTGTCGATGACCTCCGTGCCACGATCACCTCCAGCGGTGCCCCCGACCGCATCGAGAAGATGATCCGGGAGCTCGGCGCATCGGCTCGTGCGTCCCTGCGCTCGACCAGCGAGCTGACGGGCGAGGGCCGGGCTGCGCTGGACGCCCTCATCGACGTCTCGACCGCCCGCTCCGCGTGAGCGGTCCAGCGACCACGCGACCCCATCGAAGCGCGACCCCAGATCACGTCGTGGTCGTCGGCGCCGGCCTCTCGGGCCTGTCCGCAGCCATGTATCTGGCCGGTGCCGGCCGCCGAGTGACCGTCCTTGAGGCCGAGGCAGCCCCCGGTGGCAGAGCGGCGCGGGTGACCCTGCCGGCAACGGGCGGAGGGACGTACCACCTCGACACGGGCCCGACCGTGCTGACGATGCCCGACCTGTTCGCCGACTGTTTCGCGGCCCTCGGCGAGTCGCTGTCCGACTGGGTCACCCTGCGCCCGCTCGAACCCGCCTATCGGGCCCGGTTCGCCGACGGCACAAGCCTTTCGGTCACCAGCGACGTCGACGCGATGGCTGAAAGCATCAGGGTTTTCAGCGGCTCCACCGGCACCGCTGACGCCGACGGCTACCGGCGCTGGGTCGAGTTCGTGACCCGCCTGTACCAACTGCAGATACGCCACTTCATCGACCGCAACTTCGACTCCCCCGTCGACCTTGTCGGCATCTCGTTGGCCAGGCTCGCCGCCCTGCGAGGTTTTTCACGGCTGGCTCCCACCGTCGCCCGCTACTTCCGGGACGAGCGGTTGCAGCGGGTCTTCAGCTTCCAGGCCATGTATGCCGGTGTCTCACCTGCCCGGGCACTGGCCATCTACGCGGTCATCTCCTACATGGACCTGGTTGGGGGCCTGTCGTATCCCGTCGGCGGGATGAACGCCCTGCCTACCGCCATGGAGGCGGCAGCACGCAAAGCCGGGGTCGAGTTCGTCTACGGCACACGGGTCGCGGCGACGGCCTGGAGGGGCGGTCGGGTCGTCGAGCTGCGATGCGCCGATGGTCGCACCTGGTCCCCGGACGCGGTGGTCATGACCCTCGACCGGCCTGCCGCCCTCGAGGTCCTTGGCCGGGCGCACCCGCGGCGCTCGCTGACCGGACGCGCCGCCATGACCCGTTACTCCCCGTCGTGTGTCGTCCTGGCCGCTGGGGTCTCGACCTCCTGGCCCGATGCGGCTCACCACACCATGCACTTCGGCCGGGCATGGTCACAGGTTTTCGAGGACCTCGGGGCCGGGCGGCTGATGCGTGACCCTTCCTTCCTGGTCTCGTTGCCGTCGACCACCGATCCGGGGTTGGCACCCGCGGGGAGCTGCGCGGCATACGTGCTGTTCCCCGCTCCGAACCTCGACCACGCCCAACCGCTCGACTGGGCCAGGCTGCGTGGTCCCTACCGCGAGCACATGCTCAACACCCTTGAGACCGCTGGTTATCGGGGCTTCGGCGAGGCCATCGACGCCGAGGTGCTGATCACACCGCAGGACTGGGCCGACCGCGGCCTCGGTGCCGGCACGCCGTTCGCCGCCGCGCACACCTTCGGGCAGACCGGTCCCTTCCGCTCCACCAACACCCTCGGCGACAACGTGGTCTTCGCCGGCTCGAGCACCGTCCCCGGTGTCGGGGTGCCCATGGTGCTGATCAGCGGACGCCTCGCCGCAGAACGCCTCACCGGACGCGATCCGGCTTATCGCTCGCTGGCGTGGCGTTGAGAGCCCACACTCGCAACAGCAACACGACGGCGGAGCTGGCGGCGGCCTACGAGCACTGCCGGCGGATCCACGCGGCCCACGGTCGCACCTACTACCTGGCCACCCGCCTGCTGCCTCACGACCGACGTCCCCACGTATGGGCCCTCTACGCCTTCGCCCGGGTGGCCGACGACCTGGTGGACGCACCCGGCAGCCCCGGTCCTGAGACCTTGCTCACCTGGCGCGAACAGGCAATGACGGCAATGCGATCCACGTCCCGCCCGGACCCGGCGGAGCAGCCCGTGCTGGCCGCGACGTGGTACACGATGCGCGCCTTCGGGCTGGAGCCAGACCTGCTGCAGGAGTTCCTCGACTCCATGGTCATGGATCTGACCGTCTCCCGGTACGCGACCTGGGAGGAGCTCCGCGGCTACATGCGCGGCAGCGCGGCGGTCATCGGAGAGCTGATGGCACCGCTGCTGGGAGCCAGCGGGCCCGAAGCACGGAGCCGGGCCGCGGCGCTGGGCGAGGCCTTCCAGCTGACCAACTTCATCCGTGACGTCGGCGAGGACCTCACCCGTGGCCGGATCTACCTGCCGCAGGCCGACCTGGCACGCTTCGGGGTCAGCGAGGCTCTGCTCGCCGGGGCTGTGCGCACAGGAGTGCCCCCAGGCCCGGTGCGCTCACTGGTTGCCTTCGAGGTGCGCCGCGCCGTCGACCTCTATGCCGCCGCCCGGCCCGGGCTGAGGATGGTCGACGCCCGCAGCCAGCCGTGTCTGGACGTGGCGTTCACGCTCTATCGGCGGATCCTGCATCGCGTCATCGCCAACGACTTCAACGTGTTCGAGGGCCGGCTGGTCGTGCCGACCTGGCAGCGAATGGCCACGGCCGGACATGTTGCGCTCCGCACGGCCAGCGCCAACGTCACCAGCATCATCGACCGCGGGGCGGTCGTGTCCTCGCGCCGGTCCACACCCAGGCCGCACAGCTCATGAGCACCAGCGCGAACCCGAACGCCAGGTCCTCGACCGGAGCGTAGGCAATGCGGCCATCCCCGAGGAACACGACCGGCCCCGAGCCCAGGATGGCGTCGTCGCTGTAGCGGACGATGCCGCGGCCGGTCAGCCAGCCGTTGGTGAGCAGCTGGAAGAACACGACGATGCCGTATGCCGTCCACCAGGTCCGCGAGCGCACCAGGGCCGTGCGCAGGACGAGGAGGTCCGCAAGGACCGCGACCAGCACCGCGACGCCGGCCGCGACGGTGTAGGAGATCATCCGGTGCAGGTCAGGTGGCGGTGGGTCATCGTGCCCGACGCCGGGAACGGACGACCGTCACCGCCTCGAACGTGAGGATGCCGGCGAGCGGGATCACCACGAAGAACGCGTACTCCTCCAGCGGCAGCCCCCCCAACCGGGCTGCGAACGTCTGGGCGGGGTCGAAATGCCATTGCCCTGAGGCAGCGGCCATGAGGTCCCAGGCGATGAACAGCGCCGCGACCGGGGCGATCGCAGCCAGCAGACGCAAAGGCTGCCGCAGCACCCTCAGACCGTAGAACCGGTGCAACGGCAAAGTGGCGACCAGGACGAAGGCCAGCATCGCGGCATACGAGGCGTGCCTCCAGGCGGCCACGATCAGAAGGCGGCTTCCATGGCGCGGCGTCGCACCTCGGTCTTGAAGCCGGCATGGAGCGCGTCGATGGGGGCACCCTGCACGGGGAGGCTGTCATCGGGGGTGAACAGCCAGCGCAGGATCTGCGGGTCGGTCATCCGGCCGTCGCCCAGCACCGTGAAGGTGCCGGGAAGCTCGGGCAACGGCCCGGCATCGCCGAAGAACCGTGACGGAACGGACATCACCTTGCGGGGGCCGATCCGGACGCCGAGCACCTGCCGGTCCTCGATCATCTGGCGGACGTCGCTGAGCCGAAGCCCAAGACGCTCGCCGATATCGGGGACGGTGAGCCACTCACCCACCAGCAGCTCGAGATCGTCGACGGCGGGTTCGTCAGGGTTGATGTCCGGGTTGGAGTCGTTGGCCACGGGTCAAGACTGTCACTGTCTGGTCGTCAGGCAAATTACCTTGATGTAAGTCACATCAGCGGTGAACCGCGTATCTCCCCCAGGCGTTTCGTGTACCTTTTAAGATGAGTCACACGAGCACCGTGCGTCACAGGAGACCGCGTGCTCTCGGCGGTCCTCGCCATCCACCGCATCGCACTGGTTCGAAAGGAGCCCCAGCCATGAGCCTCGTCACGGCCCTGCCCCCCACCGCCTCACCGCTGGCAGCGCACGCCACCCCTGCCGTCGTCTTCAGGCGGGCCGACTCGGCGCCCCACGGCTGGCAGGTGCTCACCGTGCGAGAAGGTGACACCCTCAGCGACATCGCCATCGCCCACCGCACCACCGTCGGGGTCCTGCTCACCCGCAACCGCATCTCCGGCGAGGGCAACTTTCTTGCGCTCGGAACGCACCTGTCGGTCCCCCGCACCGGGCCTGCCTCCAGGTCGGGCGCAGCCGGCCGCTCGGTGCGCACTGCGACCCACGTCGTTCGCCCAGGCGACACCCTCTCCGGCATAGCGGCCCGCTACGGGGTGAGCCTGACGCGCCTGTACTCACTGAACAACCTCAGCCGGACGGCATACATCCAGCCCGGGCAACGCGTCGCCGTGCCATCGCAGGCAGCGCGGACGCTGGCCAAGGCTGCCGCCGCTGACTTCACCACCATGAGGGTCACCGTGCGCTCAGGAGACACCCTCGGCGCCATTGCCCTGCGCCATGGTGTCGCCCAGGCCTCGCTCATGAAGGCCAACGGCCTGTCAGTGCGCTCGTTGCTCCAGATCGGTCAAGAGCTGAGGGTCGTGACCAGGAAGGCTTACAGCAGCAACACGTTCGCCGGGCGCACCTATCCCGACACGATCGTCTCGGCGGCCTCGGCCAACCGCGCCCACCTCGCCCGCCGCGGCGTTCCCAACCGCACGCAGACCAGGGCGATGATCGTCTCCACCGCCCAACGGCACGGGGTCGACCCCCAGCTGGCACTGGCGATCTCGTTCCGGGAGTCCGGCTGGAGCCAGCGTCAGGTCTCGGTTGCCAACGCGATCGGCGCGATGCAGGTGATCCCCAGCTCCGGTGTCTGGGCCTCTGACCTCGTCGGCCGCAGGCTCGACCTGCTCGCGACACAGGACAACGTCACTGCCGGCGTGGTCATCCTGCGATCCCTGACTCGTAGCGCGCGCACCCAGGAGGAGGCGATCGCGGGCTACTACCAGGGCCTGCAGTCCGTGCAGAACCACGGGATGTACTCCGATACCAAGACCTACGTGAAGTCCATCCTGCAGCTCAAGGGCCGGATGTAACGCACGCCCACGAGGGCCGATGGGTGGCCTTTCGCCGTGCCTGCGCAGATACGCGGTCAGCCTTCCGTAGACTCTGCGCGTGTCCTCTGCCGGTCCCTTCTCCCTCGTCGACCGTGTCCTCGACGGACGCTATCGCGTGCTCTCGCGCCTGGCCGACGGCGGTATGGCGACGGTGTACGTCGCCCTGGACCAGCGCCTCGATCGCGAGGTCGCGCTCAAGGTCATGCGCCCAGACCTTGCCAAGGATGAGGCGTTCGTCAGCAGGTTCCGCCGCGAGGCACGCTCCGCCGCGAAGCTGAGCCACCCCAACGTCGTCGCCGTCTACGACCAGGGTGAGGATGACGGCGAGGTGTTCTTGGCCATGGAGCTGGTCAACGGGCTGACCCTGCGACAGGTCATGCAGGCCGAGGGGCCCATGACCCCGCGGGCTGCTCTGGACGTCATCGACCCGGTCCTGCAGGCTCTCGGTGCGGCACACAGCGCCGGCCTGATCCACCGCGATGTGAAGCCAGAGAACGTCATCCTGCGCGACGACGGCATGGTGAAGGTCGCCGACTTCGGCCTCGCGCGAGCCATGGCCGCAGGCACCGCGAACACCCAGACGGGTGTCCTTCTCGGCACCGTTGCCTATCTCTCACCTGAGCAGGTCGAACGCGGCATCGCCGACGCCCGCAGTGACGTCTATGCCGCAGGGCTACTGCTCTTCGAGATGCTCACCGGCTCGAAGGCCTTCATCGGTGACTCAGCCATCCACGTGGCCTACCAGCACGTTCACAACGACGTGCCCATGCCCTCGAGCCGGGTCAGCACCGTGCCTGCCGGACTCGACCGGCTCGTGGAGCGGGCCAGCGCACGCAATCCTGACAACCGGCCCCTGGACGCCAACGAGCTGCTGGGGGAGGTACGCCGGGCGCGCCAGGCCCTCTCCCCCGCCGAGCTCGACCTCAGACCGGGCGGTGCGTCGGGCGTTGCCGCCGCGAACTCGACGATCGCCCTCCCCCGGACCGAGGTGGTTCCGGCGGTGGCAGGGCCGATCGGCCCCGGCTCGCGAACGCCGCTGCGCGCAGCAGGGCGCCGGCGCATCTGGGTCGTGGCGCTGCTCGCCCTCTTGCTGGTGGCATCGGCTTGCGTCGCGTGGTTCTTCGCAGCCGGCCCCGGCGCCACGACTGCGGTGCCCCGGGTCGCAGGTTCGACGGTCCTCGCCGCCCAGCGGGCAATGACCCAAGCCCGCCTCAACATGAAGCTCGTCAACGCGTTCGACGAGACCGTCAAAGCGGGAGTGGTCCTCGTCACCGACCCACCGGCCGGGCGGGAGGTCCGTCGGGGGTCAACCGTCACCCTGACCGTGTCACGGGGGCCGGAGCGCTACCTCGTGCCCAAGCTTGCCGGACGCACCCAGGCCGAGGCAGAGCAGCGTCTGACAGATGCCCGCCTCACTGTCGGCAAGGTCAGACAGGCGTTCAGCGAGACGGTCCCCCAGGGGCAGGTCATCTCGACGTCACCGGCCCCAGGCGCCTCGGTCAAGCGGGGGACGTCAGTCTCTCTGGTCACCAGCAAGGGACGTCAGCCGATCCGGATCCAGGACTGGACCGGCAAGCCGGCCGACCAGGCGACGAGAGCACTGACCGGCGCCAGGCTCAAGGTCGACGCGACCAAGCAGGACTTCAGCGACACGGTGCCCAGGGGCTCGGTGATCAGCCAGACTCCGGCCGCCGGCACGCTCTTCCAGGGAGACTCCGTCACTCTCGTGGTCTCCAAGGGCCCCGAGCTGGTGCCGGTCCCCCAGGTGATCGGCAAGCAGGAGGGGGAGGCGACGTCGATACTGAAGGGCTTGGGCTTCCAGGTGAAGATCGAGCGGGCGTTCGGTGGCTTCTTCGGCACGGTCAGGCTTCAGTCGGTCCCCCCGGGAGCCAAAGTACCGAGGGGCTCGACCATCACGCTCACCGTGGTCTGAGGGCCCTGGACCTGTGATGCGGCCCTGGTGAGTGCCGCCCGTTCACGTCAGGTCGCGACGCTCCTGCTGACGGCCGTGACCGCGATCTGGGGTTCGACCTTCTTCCTGATCCGTGACGTGGTCCAGGAGATCTCCCCGGCCGACTTCCTCGCCATCCGCTTCACGATCGCGGCCGTGGCGATGACGGCCGTGTTCTGGCGGCCCATGCTGGCTCTGGACAGGCGCGAGCTCACCGTCGGGGTCGGCCTGGGGCTTCTGTACGCTGCCGCCCAGCTCCTGCAGACCGTCGGTCTGGCTCACACCGAGGCCTCACGGTCGGGTTTCATCACCGGCACCTACGTCGTGCTGACCCCGGTCCTGGGCGCAGTCCTGCTGCGCGAACGCATCCCGCGATCGACCTGGGTGGCGGTGCTCATGGCCGCAGCCGGGCTTGCAACCTTGTCCCTGAGGGGCATCGGCCTCGGTTTTGGCGAGACGGTGACGCTGCTCGCGGCCGTCATCTACGCGCTGCACATCATCGGCCTCGGGCGATACTCCTCACCCGCGACGGCCGCCGGACTGTCCACCCTGCAGATGGTCGTCATCGCGGCAGTGTCCCTGGTGGCAGCAGCGCCTGGAGGAGTCGAGCTCCCTACAGGTGGCCATGCCTGGGCGTCGGTGCTCTACATGGCCTTGATCGCCGGCGCTGTGGCCCTCTGGGCGCAGACCTGGGCACAGTCCCATCTGGCCGCCACCCGCGCCGCGATCGTGATGACCCTGGAGCCGGTGTTCGCGGCCGCCTTCGCCGTGGCGCTGGGCGGCGAGTCGCTGACCTCAAGGATCATTCTCGGCGGAGCCATGGTCCTTGCCGCGATGTACACCGTGGAGCTCTTCGGCCGCCGGGCCGACGCGACCGCAGAGCAGGACCCTCCAGCCGAGCTACTCCACCACGAGGTCTGATGGGAGAGCCGGCTCAGGACGGGCAGGGCCCGAAACTGCCAGCCGTTCTGTTGCACGGTTGGCGGTCTTGGGTTCAAGGCGTCAGCGAAACGCGCCATGCACGATGCACAACGGCCGATGCGCAACGGCCAAGGAAGCAGCGGTGGCTCAGGCCCGGACCGGCGTACGACTGTGGGCTGCCTGCGCGACCAGCGTGTTCACCACGTCCACGGCATAGCTGGTGTCCGGGTCGTCGACGTCGAGGTGCCAGACCAGCCGGACTGCGGTGTCGTTCACGGCAAGCATCAGCACACCCCGGCCAGCGGCCGCCAGCACGAAGTCGGCGGCAACCCAGCCCGCCTGCCCGACGTCGGCGATGACGATGTTGGTGTGGACATGAGCCGGGTCGGTGACCTTGGGGAAGGTGCTGGCGATCGCCTCGGAGAACGTTCGGGCGCGGGCGTGGTCATCGGCCAGGCGGTCGATGTGGTGGTCCAGGGCCCACAGCCCGCCTGCCGCCAGGATCCCCGCCTGGCGCATGCCACCGCCGTAGCGCTTGCGCCAGACGCGGGCCTCCGCGATCTGCTCACGTGATCCGGCAAGAACCGAACCGACCGGGGCCCCCAGGCCTTTGCTCAGGCACACCGAGACCGTGTCGAACTGCTGGCCGTATGCCGCCAGCTCGATACCCGAGGCGACGTGGGCGTTCCAGAGGCGGGCGCCGTCGAGGTGCATGGCGATGCCCAGGGGCGCCGTAGCTTCGCGAAGCGCACAGATCGCCTCGAGCGGCTGAACCGTGCCGCCGCCGAAGTTATGGGTGTTCTCCACGACGATCGCCTTCGTCGAGACCTGGTAGGTCCCGGCGTTGGGCTGCATCAGCCGCAGCGGATCGGCCGGGTCGAGCAGGCCCCTTGGTGCCCTCCAGGACCGCGACGAGATGCCGGAGAACACGGCAGCGGCACCCATCTCGGCCCGCAGCACGTGGGCCAGCTCGTCGGCGATGAGCTCCTGGCCCGGACCGACGTGCAGGCGGATCCCGAGCTGGTTGGCCATCGAGCCCGACGGGGTGAACAGACCCGACTCGTGACCGAGCAGGTCGGCGACGCGATCCTCGAGCGCCAGAACCGTCGGGTCCTCACCGAAGACGTCGTCGCCCACCTCGGCGGACGCCATCGCCATCCGCATCGCGATGACCGGCTTGGTGATCGTGTCGGACCGGAGGTCGACGATGCGGTCGGTCATGCCGCGAGCATCTCGGCCACCAGGAACGCCAGCTCGAGACTCTGCTGGTGGTTCAGCCGTGGGTCGCACAGGGTGTCGTAGCGCTTCTGCAGATCGGCGTCGGCGATCTCGGCGGCCCCGCCCAGACACTCGGTGACGTCGCTGCCGGTGAGCTCGATATGGATGCCGCCAGGGATGGTGCCCATGGCGCGGTGCACCTCGAAGAAGCCACGGACCTCATCGACGATGTCGTCGAAGCGGCGCGTCTTGTAGCCCGACGGCGCCTCAAAGGTGTTGCCGTGCATGGGATCACAGATCCACGTCACCACCGAGCCCGACGCCGTGACCTTCTCCACGATCGAAGGCAGCGCCTCTCGAACCGTGCCCGAACCCATCCGCGTGATGAACGTCAGCCGTCCGGGTTCACGCTCGGGGTCGAGCTTGTCGATGAGGCGCAGAAGGTAGTCAGGTTCGGCCCTGGGGCTCACCTTGACGCCGATCGGGTTGCGGATTCGGGAGACGAAGTCGATGTGCGCCCCGCCGAGGTCCCGGGTGCGCTCACCCACCCAGACGAAGTGCCCCGCGACGTCATAGGGCAGGCCGGTGCGTGAGTCGATGCGTGTCAGGGGCCGCTCGTAGTCGAGCAGCAGCGCCTCGTGGCTGGCAAAGAACTCCACCGTGCGCAGGGCGTCGAAGTCAGCACCACAGGCGGCCATGAACTTCATCGCCTTGTCGATGTCCCCCGCCATACGGTCGTACCGCGAGTTGGCCGGGTTGGCGACGAACCCGCGGTTCCAGTCGTGGACATGGCGCAGGTCGGCGAAACCGCCGGTCGTGAACGCCCGGACCAGGTTCAGCGTCGCCGAGCTCGCGTTGTAGGCCCGCACGAGACGGTCCGGGTCGGGAGTGCGCGACTCTGGAGTGAACGGGAAGTCGTTGACCATGTCCCCGCGGTAGGTAGGCAGTGTCAGGTCACCACGCGTCTCGGTGTCACTGCTGCGCGGTTTGGCGAACTGGCCCGCGATCCGGCCGACCTTGACCACCGGCATGCTTGCGCCATAGGTCAGGACGGCCGCCATCTGCAGGATCGTCTTGATCCGGTCACGGATGTTGTCGGCAGTGGCAGAGGCAAAGGTCTCGGCGCAGTCGCCGCCCTGTAGGACGAACGCCTTGCCGGTCGCAGCCTCGGCCAGCCGGCCTTTGAGCACGTCGCACTCGCCGGCGAAGACCAGCGGCGGGTAGATCGACAAGGTCCGGACAGCCGTTGCCAGCGCCTCGGCATCAGGCCACCGCGGCTGCTGGGCGGCAGGCAGGTCACGCCAGGCGTCAAGGCCCGCGAGGACCTCCGGGCTTGCTTCGGCTCTGGCTGAGGTGCTCACGTCATCAAGAGTAGTTGCGCCGGTCATCCAAAGAAGATCTCGGCCTCATTCATCCGCTGTGGTGGCACCGTCTTGAGCTTCGCCACCGCTTCGGCCAGAGGGACCCGGACGATGTCGGTGCCGTGCAGTGCGACCATCATCCCGAAGTCCTTGTCGTGCACCGCATCGACAGCGTGCACGCCGAAGCGGGTGGACAGCACTCGGTCGTACGCCGTGGGCGCGCCGCCGCGTTGCAGGTGCCCCAGGACCACCGAACGGGTCTCGATGCCGGTGCGACTCTCGAGCTCGTCGGCCAGCCAGCTGGCGATCCCGCCGAGACGGATGTGGCCGAAGGCGTCGACGGCGTCGGTCTTGAGCGAGGCAGACCCCCCGGCGGGCAGCGCGCCCTCAGAGGCCACGACGATCGGGGCAACCCCCCGGTCGAAACAGGTGCGCACCCACTGGGCGACCTGCTCGGTGTCGAACTCGCGCTCCGGGACCAGGATCACGTTGGCTCCCCCCGCCATACCGGAGTGCAGGGCGATCCAGCCGGCGTGCCGGCCCATGACCTCGACGACGAGTGCCCGGTGGTGGGACTCGGCAGTCGTACGCACCCGGTCGATCGCCTCGGTCGCGATCATCACCGCGGTGTCGAACCCGAAGGTGTAGTCCGTTGCGCACAGGTCGTTGTCGATGGTCTTCGGGACGCCGACCACACCGAGCCCGTCATCCGTGAGCTTCTTGGCCACGCCCAGCGTGTCCTCGCCGCCGATCGCGATCAACGCGTCGATGCCGGCCTTCTGGATGTTCTCGCGAATCCGGTCCAGACCGCCGTCGACCGAGTAGGGGTTGGTCCGCGAGGACCCCAGGATGGTGCCGCCACGATTGAGGATGCCGCTGACGTCCGCGACGCCCAGCGGCATCGTCAGCCCCTCCAGCGGCCCCTTCCAGCCGTCACGGAAACCCACGAACTCGTGGCCGTGAACCTGGATGCCCTTGGTCACCACCCCCCGGATGACCGCGTTGAGCCCCGGACAATCGCCGCCACCTGTCAAGATTCCTATGCGCATAAGGGGCAACCTACCCGATATGGGTGGCAGTACCCCATCGCCCAGGCCCCTAGTCGATATGGTCGATGCCATGACCTTCTCGATCGTGGCCCGCAGTGGTGACGCGTACGGCGTGGCTGTGGCCAGCAAGTTCATCGCCGTCGGTTCCGTGGTCCCCGCGGCCCGTCTCGGCGTCGGCGCCATCGCCACCCAGGCCATGGCCAAGGTGTCGTACGCCGCGGACGGCCTGGCGCTGCTGGCAGCAGGCGCGGATGCGGCGGACACGGTTGCCAGGCTCACCTCCTCGGACGAGGGGCGCGATGACCGTCAGCTCGGCGTGGTCGGCGCCACGAGCCAGTGCACCTTCACGGGACCGGGCTGCATGGACTGGGCGGGCGGTGTCAGCGGCGGCGACGCCACCAGCGGTTATGCAATCCAGGGAAACATCCTGGTGGGCGAGCAGGTCGTCCTGGACATGCAGCAGGCGTGGCTGGATCACCCCGACGTCTCCTTCACCGTCAGGCTGATGCAGGCGCTGGTGGCCGGTGACCACGCAGGTGGCGACAAGCGCGGACGCCAGTCCGCCGCCCTGTATGCCGTGGCCCCCGGCGCCGGCTACGACCACTGCGGCGTCCTTGCCGACCTGCGCGTCGACGACCACCACGAGGCGACGAGCGAGCTCGCCCGGCTCCTGGACCTGCACGACCTCTACTTCGGCCCTCCCGGCAAGGTGCTGCCGCTGGAGGGCCCGCTGGCCGACGAGGTGCGCCAGCACCTGCTGACACTGGGGCGAAGCCAGCCCGACCTTCACGAGGCCCTGCAGGACTGGGCCGGCGAGGCCAACTTCGAGATGCGGATGACCCCTGACGGCATCGACAGCCGGGTGCTCCAGGCCCTGCGTGAGGCGGACGCTTGAGCCAGTCGAACGTGACCCACCCGAGCCAGACTGGGGCCAGCAGGGACCTGGGAGCTGTTCTGGCCGTTGATGCCGGCACCACCGGCGTCACAGTGCTGCTGGTCACCGAGACGGCCGACGTGCTGGCCCGCGGCTATGCCGAGTTCGCCCAGCACTTCCCCCGGCCGGGGTGGGTCGAGCATGCGCCCGAGGAGATCTGGCAGGCCACTCTGAGGGCCACGCGGGTCGCCCTGGACGCAGCCCCCGAGGCCATGGTGCGGGCCGTGGGCATCACCAACCAGCGTGAGACCGCGGTGCTGTGGGACCGGCATACCCTGGCCGCGCCGCGGCGTGCGATCGTCTGGCAGGACCGGCGCACCTCGGCGATCTGTGAGCGCCTGGAGGCAGCCGGGCACGGCGCCCGCGTCACCGCACTGACCGGTCTGCGCCTCGACCCGTACTTCACCGGGACCAAGCTGACCTGGTTGCGCGAGAACGACCCGCGGGCGTGGGCAGGTGTCGCGTCGGGCCAGGTGGTCGTCGGCACCGTCGACTCCTATCTCGTAGCCCGCATGACCAGCGGCGCCGCACACGTCACCGACGCCTCGAACGCCTCGCGAACCCTGCTGTATGACGTGCAGCAGGGCGGGTGGTCAGCCGAGCTCTGCGAGCTGCTGGGGGTCCCCCTGAGTGCCTTGCCCGAGGTCGTGCCCAACTGGGGCGAGCTCGCCCGCACCGATCCCTGCGCCTTCCTGGGCATCGACGCCCCCATCGCGGGGATGGCCGGCGACCAGCAGGCAGCCCTGTTCGGGCAGACCTGCTTTGGCGTCGGTGAGGCCAAGTGCACCTACGGCACCGGCTCGTTCATCCTCGTGAACACGGGAAAGACGTTGCAGCGCAGCGATGCCGGGCTCCTCTCGACGGTCGCCTGGCAGGCGCCCGACGGCGCGTTGACCTATGCCCTGGAGGGCGCGATCTTCGTCACCGGGGCGGCGATCCAGTGGCTGCGTGACGGTCTGCAGATCATCGGGTCCGCGGCCGAGACAGCAGCCATAGCGGACACCGTCAGCGACTCTCAGGGGGTGGTCTTCGTGCCGGCGCTGACCGGTCTGGGAGCGCCACACTGGGACCCGCAGGCGCGCGGCTCGATCCACGGCATCACCCGGGGCACCACCCGCGCACACCTGGTCCGGGCGACCCTGGAGGCGATCACCTTCCAGGTACGCGACGTCTTCGACACCATCGAGACACCGGTCCCCGTCCTGCGCGTCGACGGCGGTGCCAGCCAAAACGCCCTCCTCATGCAGCTGCAGTCGGATCAGCTCGGCGTGCCGGTCGAACGTCCCCGGATCGCGGAGACCACCGGCCTGGGAGCAGCGTTCCTGGCCGGCCTCGGCACAGGGGTGTGGTCCAGCCAGGAGCAGATCGCGACGACGTGGGCGTTGGAACGTCGTTTTGAGCCCGCCGGTGGCACACGTGAGACGGCCGATGCGGCCTACCGGCAGTGGCTGAAGGCGGTGGAGCGGAGCAAGGCGTGGGAGCCAGGAAGCGGACCGCCCGGAGCGTAACGCGAAGGATCATGGGGGTCTGCCGCTGCGGTGCTGAGCCTGTCCCCCGGAGCGACCACACGGTCTAGCTGGCGGCGCGTTCGTCGTCCTGCGACGTCGGCGGACCACCGTCACTGCCCGGCGCCGCCTCAGGCGCTTCGTCGAGGTCATCGCTGTCCAGGGTGGCCCCGTCACCCTTGATGGCCTTGTCGATCCTGTCGATCCTGTCGATCCTGTCGGTCTTGTCGATCCTGTCGACCATGTGGGCGGCGTCCTGCTGCAGCTCCTTGGCCTTGGCCTTGGCCACCGCAAGCAGACGGTTTTTCATCGACGTGGCGTACATGTCGACGTACTCCTGACGCGACAGGAGCATCAGCTCGTACATGACCTCGTCGGTGATGGAGCGCAGGACAAACCTGTTGTCCTCCATGCCCTCGTAGCGGGAGAAGTCCAGCGGCTTGCCGATGCGCACGCCGATGCGCATGATCTTGGGGACCTTCTTGCCGGTCGGCTGCGCCTTGTCGGTGCCGATCATGGCGACCGGAAGCACGGGGCAACCCGCCTCCAGCGCCATCCTCGCCACACCGGTGCGTCCCCGATAGAGTCGGCCGTCAGGCGATCGGGTGCCCTCGGGGTAGATGCCGAGGAGCTCTCCACGGCGCAGGACCTTCAGTCCGCTGTTCAGGGCCGCCACACCAGCCTTGCCGCCGGAGCGGTCGACCGAGAGCTGGCCGGCACTCCTCAAGATGGCTGCGGTCAGCCGGCCCTTCAGTCCACGGCCCGTGAAGTAGTCGGACTTGGCCAGGAAGGTGACCCGGCGAGGAACCACGAGCGGCAAGAAGATGGAGTCGGAGAACGAGAGGTGGTTGCTGGCAAAGATCGCGGCACCCTCGGGCGGGATGTTCTCCGCACCCTCAACCCACGGACGAAACAGGAGCCTGAGGATCGGTCCGAGCACGAGAGTCTTGAGCACCCAGTAGAACACCCCCGAACACCTCCACCCATGTGAGAAACCAGACCCGTCGCCGACGGTCGCAGCCTACGACACTATGCGACTATGCGCGGGTGATCGGTCGTGCGAGGATTCCCTTACGCCCACTGTCGCGGTTTTTCGAGAACTCAGGAGTGCATCTGTGGCCATCATGACCGGGGCCGAACCGTTCAGCCACGACGGATCCAAGATCGGGGTCCTGTTGTGTCACGGCTTCACCGGCACGCCGCAGAGCATGCGCCCGTGGGGCGAGTACCTCGCCGACAGGGGCTACACGGTGCGCATCCCCCGGCTGCCCGGACACGGCACCACCTGGCAGGAGCTGAACCGTACTCGCTGGGACGACTGGTACTCCTGTGTCGACACGGTTTTCCGCGAGCTGCACCAGACCTGCGAACACGTCGTGGTCTGCGGCCTGTCCATGGGCGGCGCCCTCACCCTGCAGCTGGCCCAGGAGCACGGCCCCCGCATCAGCGGCCTGGTCCTGGTCAACCCCGCGGTCAAGTTCGACGACCCGCGCACCTTGCTGCTTCCGGCCCTGAAACACGTCGTGGGGTCTTTGGCGGGTGTCAGCAACGACATCAAGAAACAGGGCGTCACCGAGCTCGCCTACACCCGCACCCCGTTGAAGGCTGCCCACTCCCAGCTGGTGGCCTGGCAGTCGGTCATCAGGGACCTGCCAGAGGTGACCCAGCCCCTGCTGCTGCTGCGTTCATCCCAGGACCATGTTGTGCCAGCCTCCAGCTCGACACTCATCCTGTCCAGGATCTCGAGCCAGGACTTCGCCGAGGTCCTGCTCGAGGACTCGTACCACGTTGCCACCATTGACAATGACGCACCGCGCATCTTCGATGAGTCCGCCAAGTTCATCGATCGCACCACCCAGACGTGAACGAGTCCGACCGTCGGCCTGCTTCCGACGGATTCGACGCTGACGCGATCTTCGCCGACATCGTGGCTCATCTGAGCGATGAGGCAGTGGAGCCCGAGGGCCTCGGGACACCCTGGCTCGATGACGCAACCGCCGATAACGCAACCGCCCATAACGCGACAGCCGATGACGCGACAGGTGATGACGCGACAGCTGACGGCGCGACAGCTGACGGCGCAGCCGATGCGAGCGCAACCGACCTGCCGCCAGGCGGCGGCTGGTTGCCCGTCAACCTGCCCCCGGCACTTCCTCTTCCCGGCCATCCGGACGTCATACCGATCCCGCAGGTCTGGCGCGCACACGAGGTCGACGACGAGTACGAGGAGCACTTCGAACCGCCGCCGGTTGCCCCACTACCTGTCGGTGACCTGCAGTTCTGGGCCATCATCGCCGGCATGACGGGCGGGCCTCTGATGCTGCTGTACCTCGTCCTCTTCAACCGCGACGCGGGCAGCGACTGGATCCTCGCCTCCATCGCCCTGTCCGTCGTCGGCTTCGCCCTGCTGATCTTGCGGCTGCCGCGCGAGCGCGAGGATGACGACGACGGCGCACGCCTCTGACACTCGTCGGCCACTCTGCTCAGCGAAGCCGCCTCAGCGAAGGATCAGGCCCGACAAGTCCAGGTCCACCCAGACGGGCAGATGGTCGGTGGCCGCCACAAGATCGGCGGGGTCTGGCTCGACGGTGTCGTTGGGGCCGGTCGGCACCACTGGCAGCGCCGGCGACGCGAAGATGACGTCGAGCCGATGACGGGGGTTGCCAGCCGGAAAGGTCGGTGCGTCACCGGTGGCAGCTCGCAGACGCCCCGCGATGGTCTTCCACGCCGGCCTGTCCGGACCCTCGTTCAGGTCACCGGCCACGACCAGGGGTTCAGCCTCGGTAAGCGCCTTCAGGACGCTGGCTGCGTGCCTCGCGCGCTCACCTGCGTCCAGGCTCAGGTGCATGCTCACGAAGGTGACCTCCCGGTGACCCGGAAGCTGGACGCGGCTCACCGCATATCCCCGCTCACGTTGTAGCCAAGCGACCTTGAGCGGCCTGTGCTGCGTGCCGGTGACGTGCACCCGCAGGCTCGACATCACCGTCGTCCCGCCGCTGCCACGGTGACCGGCCGGCCAGTACAGACCACATCGGTCCGCAAACGCGGCTATCCGGTGAGCAGACAGACGGTGTCGCGGGACCTCCTGCAGACACAGAACATCGGGGTTGATGGCCCGCACCACCCGTGCCGCTGCCTGCGCGTCGTCCTTGAAGTCGCGCAGGTTGTAGGACGCGACGCGCAGGATGTGACCCACGTCAGCGGACCGGCGACCCAGCAGGACAGCGGGCCAGGTCGGCCGCTCCGATCAGCCCTGCGTCGTTACCCAGCTGCGCCGCCACGATGCGAGCCTCAGGCCGGTATCCGCGGCCGGCCAGCTGCCGCTTGAACGTCTCACGGGCAGACGTCAGCAGCAGGTCACCGGCCGCGCTCACGCCGCCGCCGATGACGAACATGCCGGGGTCGAACGCCGCCGCCAGGTTGGCGATCCCGACCCCCAGCCAGTTGCCGATCTCGGCGAGCAGCTCGCGAGATGTCGGGTCGCCGTCACGCGCGGCCTGGGTGATCAGTGGGCCGGTCAGGTCGCCCGGGCGGCCTTTGACGCGATCGAGCAGGTCCCTGGCGATCGGGGAGTCGGCAGACACGAGCGAACGCGCTTCTCGCACCAGCGCGTTGCCGCTTGCGTACTGCTCCCAGCACCCGCGGTTGCCGCACTCGCAACGGTGGCCTCCCGGCACGACCTGCATGTGCCCGAACTCTCCGGCGATGCCGAAGCGGCCACGTTGCACCTCGCCGTTGGTCAGGATCCCGCCACCGATGCCCGTACCGAGCGTGATCATCATGATGTGGGTCTCGCCCTGCGCCGCCCCGAACTTCCATTCGGCCCAGGCGGCCGCGTTGGCGTCGTTGTCGACGAAGATCGGCACCGCCACACGCTTTTGCAGAGCCTCCTGGAGCGGTTCATGCCGCCATGACAGGTGGGGGGCGAAGACCACCGTCGCCCGGTCCGCGGCGACAAAGCCGGCTGCGCCGATACCGACAGCGACAACTGCTTCTGAGCCGACAACCTGCATCAGCTCAGAGACGACCTCGACGATCGTGTCCTCGACGACCGACGGGTGCTTCGACCGGTGCGGGGTGTCCCGACGTGCGCGGTGGATGAGGTGGCCATCGGCATCGACCACACCGCCGGCCACCTTGGTGCCACCTATGTCGATGCCGATGGCCAGCCGGCGGCTCATCAGGGGATCATCCGCGGACCCGGGCAGCAAGGTCAGCGGCGCCGATCATCCCGGCGTCGTTGCCAAGGCTGGCCAGAGCGAACTTGGCCTCCGGACGGTGCCCGCGACCGGTCAGCTGGCGACGGAACGCGGCCAGGGCGGGATCGATCAGCAGGCTGCCCGCCTCGGACACGCCCCCGCCCACGACGATCAGCTCAGGGTCCAGGATGGCGGCCACCGAGGCCAGGCCCTCACCGAGCCAGGTTCCCAGGTCGGCCAACAGCTCGACCGCTGCTGGATCACCCTCAGCCGCTGCCGTGGTGACGTTCGGTCCAGTCAGCACGGCCGGGTCGCCAGCACACAGCTCGCTCAGGCGCGCAGCGTGCGGTGTTCCAGAAATGATGAGCTCCCGCGCCTCTCGCACGAGCGCGGTGCCACTGGCGTACTGCTCCCAGCAGCCGCGATTGCCGCAACCGCAACGGATTCCGTTCGGAACCACCCGCATGTGGCCCAGCTCGGCGGCCACCCCGAAGGCGCCGAGCATCAGGACACCGTCGATGACGATGCCGCCCCCGAGGCCGGTGCCGACGGTGACCATGACCATGTCGTCCGCCTCGGCCGCCGCGCCGAAGCGGAACTCGCCCCAGGCCGCGGCGTTGGCGTCGTTCTCGAGGACGATTGGCAGGTCGACAACCGACTCGAGCCGCTCTTTGAGTGGTTCGTCCTGCCACGCGAGGTTCGGGGCGAAGTACACCGTGGACCTCGGGCGGTCGATGAAGCCGGCGCAGGCGACGCCGACTGCCTCGACCTCGTGCTCGGAGGACAGCTCGCGGATCAGGCTGGCCACCTCCTCGACGATGGCCGCAGGATCATGGGCAGGAGTGTCCTTGCGCCCCTTGGCCAGAACCGCTCCGCTCCCGTCGACGACTGCACCGCTGATCTTGGTGCCACCGATGTCCAGCCCGATCGTCGCGCCCATCTGCGTCACCACTCGCTTTCGTCATCGACGGGAATGTTCTGGGTGGCACGACCACTATCGGGCTGACCTCCGGTAGCCGGCCGGCCGGTCGACGCAGAACCCGATGCCCGTAGCTGGGCAGCCAAGTCCCGCAGGCCCTCAGTCACGGCCGAGGCGAGGTCGGCCAGCTGGTCCATCGTCTCTGGCCGGACCGACCGCAGCAACGCGATGCCCTGACACAACGGGCAGAGCCTGCAGGCCTCGAATGTGCCCGCCTGTTCGCCTCCGCAATCGCACGCTCCCGCTGCGGGCGTATCCCCAGGCGCCTGGGCGGCCGTGGGGTCCTCTGCCCGCCGCCCGTCAGGCGGCGCGGCCGGTGACACCGGCTCCTGCGCCGGCTGACCGGCATACGGAGGGTGGCCCTGGCTAGGGCTTGACCTCGAGCGCGCCATCGAGGCCACGCCTTCCATCAGCCGGGCAGCCTCTTCGGCAACGGTGCCGATCGACGTCCGGGGTTGCTCACTCATACAACAGGCCACACTTTCTCGTCGGGAACGAACCGCACGCCAAGCATGGCGTCTCGCACCACCGCGC
>Ga0070702_100000083_pt1 | contig 27572 bp, 19 predicted proteins | sample KBSK5103metaG_FD_65466 | JGI IMG/M metagenome (GOLD analysis project Ga0070702, IMG submission 65466) | Corn, switchgrass and miscanthus rhizosphere microbial communities from Kellogg Biological Station, Michigan, USA - KBS K5-10-3 metaG | ecosystem: Host-associated > Plants > Roots >... | reverse complement strand
TGCGCGTTTCTGACGCGAACATCAGGGAGCGACAAGTATGGACCAGCCCATCGTGCTCGTGGTCAATGCGGGATCGTCGAGCCTGAAATTCTGCGTCTACGAGACGCCCGATGCGAACGGGTGGCGCCTGGCGGCGCGCGGACAGATCGAAGGGATTGGCACGGCGGCGCGCTTTTCCGCGCGCGACGGCGGCGGGCAGACGTTGTTCCATCAGCAGCTCGGCACCGTGCACGACGCGCACACGGCGCTCGACGCGCTCGCGTCCTGGCTGCGCTCGCGATTTGCCGGCGCGCGGGTGGCAGGCGTCGGCCATCGCGTTGTCCACGGCGGTGCCCATTACGACCGGCCGGTCCTGATCACATCCAAAGTCCTGGCCGACCTTCGAGGCCTGATCCCGCTCGCGCCGCTGCATCAGCCGTTCAACCTCGCCGCGATCGAGGCGGTGACGTCGCGGCTGCCGCAGGTGCCGCAAGTCGCCTGCTTCGATACCGGCTTTCATCGCGGCCGCCAGGCGGTCACCGAAGTGCTGCCGTTGCCGCGCGAGGTCTGCAGCGCCGGCGTGCAGCGCTACGGCTTCCACGGCCTCTCCTACGAGTACATGGCGGCGACCATCCCTGCCATTGCGCCCGAACTCGCGGGGTCGCGCCTGATCGTCGCCCACCTGGGAAGCGGCGCCAGCATGTGCGCGATGCGGAACGGGAGGAGCATCGACACCAGTTTCGGCTTCACGGCGCTCGACGGCCTGTGCATGGGGACGCGACCCGGCTCGGTCGATCCCGGCGCGGTCCTGTACATGATTCAGAAGGTGGCGCTGTCGGCGACCGAGCTCGAGGACATCCTCTACAAGCGATCCGGCCTCCTCGGCATCTCAGGCATCAGCAGCGACATGCGCGTGTTGTTGAGCAGGCCTGAGCCCGAGGCGCGCCTCGCGGTGGACTACTTCGTCTACCGCGCCGCCAGGGAAATCGGCGCGCTGGCGGCGGTCCTCGGCGGCCTCGACGCGCTCGTCTTCACCGCCGGCATCGGCGAGCACTCGCCGGAAATCCGCAAGCGAATCTGCGAAGCGTCGGCCTGGCTCGGCATCGAGCTGGACGAGGCGGCGAATCAGGGCGCGGGTCCGCGCATCTCGAGGCCGGGCAGCCGCGCGTCGGCATGGGTCATCCCCACCAACGAGGAGCTGATGATCGCGCGGCACACCGGCGTCCTGCTCGGGTTGCTCGAGGCGGCCTAAATGCTGTGATGCGGCCGGCTCGAGGGATTTCGGCCGGCGCGGCAGGCGTCAGCGGATGTTGGTGGACACCTCGCGCCACGATGCGTCGGGGTTGTACAGCGTCATCGCGCGCGCCTCGCGATCCGTGGAGTCGCCGAGATCTTTCTCGTGGAGGATGCCGTCGTGATTGACTATGAAGGTCATGATGCCGGATGCGTTGTATTCGGCCGGCCAGGCCACGAGCGCGAAGCCGCCGTTCAGCTCGTCGTTCACGAGATAACTCTTCGCGCCGCCCGAGACGTCGGCCCCTTGGGCCGTCAGGATCTTGAAATAGTAGCCGTGGAACGGCGTCTGCGGCTGCTGGCTTCCGGTGGCGAGCGGCCGTCCTTCCTGCGCCGCCTCGGCGACCAGATCTCCGAGCGGGCTGATCTTCTCGTGCCGCGCCGATGCCCAGTACAGCCCGTTCTGCTTCCCCGGATCGCTCCGGAATGAGGCGGCGAACAGTCCGGGGCGCTTGCCGTCATGTCCGTCCGCCGCGTAGCGACGCTGTGCGGCGACGTACGTCTGGCAGATGCGCATCACCGCCAGCTCGTTGCGTCCGATCCGGCGGACGAGCACTTCCTCCTTGCCCGCGGCGGTGTCGAACCGCCAGCCGCCGTCGGCGTTCACCAGCGGAATCGGAAAGGGCCACTCCTCGTTGCCGATGACGAGCGTTCGACCCTTCGGACCGTTGTCCACCAGGTACCAGCCCTCGGCGGCGGCGACGGTGAAGACTTCGCGGTTCTGGCGGCCGGTCGCCGGTTCGGCGCTGTCGATGAGATCCCGGCTGTCCGGTCCGAAGATCGCCAGCAACTGTTCGACGTTTCCGGCCTTCACCGTGTCGATCAGCGCGTGGACCGCCTCGTCGGGTGTCGCGAACGTCCGATGATCCGGCGGCGCTGTTCGCCGGGCGCAGGCCGGGGCAGATAGCCAGCAGACGACCGCCAGAGCGGCCATGGCACGTGAATTCACCGCCGTCGTCCTCCTCCTCCGCTGCGCGAGCCGCCGCGGCTGCTCTGCCCGCGCGCGCTCGAGGCCCGCGTCGATTTTCCACTCGAGTACCCGGAGAAGGCGTCCGAGCTCGTGCCGCTGCGTTGTCGAGCGGCCGACTGGGTGCTGGCGCTCGTCGAACGACCGCGCGATTCGTAGCTCCCCGAGCTTCTCGTTCCCGCCGACGCCGTCTGGGTTCCCGCCGACGCCGTCTGGGTTCTGGTCCCGCTCGTCGCAGTCTGGCTTCGGGTCCCACTAGCCGCTTGTGCATTGGCCGAGCGCTGCGCCGATTCGGGGCGGTTCTCCTGCCGCGCCTGCGTGCGGTCGGTGCGCTGCTGCGACTGGTTCTCGCGCCGCTCGGTCCGCTGCTCCTGTGCGTCGCCGGCGCGCTCGCCGCGCTCATCGGCCAGGTCCTCGCGGTGGTCCTGCCAGTCGTCGCGCGCATCCTCGCGGTGGTCGTAGTAGTCGTCCCACGCGTCGTTGTACATGTAGGCGCCGCCGCGCCAGCCGTAGGGACCGTAGTAGTAGTCGTTGTCCATGGCGGCGCCGATGGCGATGCCGGCAGTGAAGCCAATCAGCCCGGCGACGGCCGCGTCGCTGCTGCTGGTGCTGCTTTGCTGCTCGACCACCACCGTGTTCGTCGTGTAGACGGTCTGCGGGTTGTACTGCGGGACGTAGATCACCTGTGGATTGGTTGGCTCGATCACGATCACGTTCTGGCCGCCCGAGGTCGTCTGCGTCTGCACTTCCTGTTGCGGTGTGCTCTTGAGCGTGCCTGCCTGCTGCGCCTGCGCGCGCAGCCGCTGGATGGTGTCGAAGACCGCCGCTCGATCGGCCGCGAACGCCTTGCCGAGCCGCGTGGTCCAGTCCACCTGCACCGCCATCATGTTGACGATGTCGGGAAACAGCGTCAGCGCGACATAGCTCGGATCGAAGCCGGCCTTCACCGCCGCATCCTGCAGCGGCGTGCCCTTCAGCGACGCGTTCTTCTTCAGCCAGGCGTGCAGTTCCTTGACCTTCGCTGAATCGGAGGCGCACATCAGCATCTGCGCCAGCAGTTGATCGGGATAGAGCGCGATCGGCGCGAGCAGCCGATCGAGATCCTCTGCCGCAGCGGCCGGCTTGGTGAGTTCGGCCCCGGTGAGAACGAGCACCAGGGCCAACGCGGCGAACCCGGGCAGGTGACGGGCGCGTACAAGCGTTTTCATTGGCGGCTCGCGGCAGCGTGGTGCAGTCCTCGTGCCGTCGCGGCCGCGCGTCAGCGGCACGAACAAGTCCAGTGTTTGAACGGCGTTGTCCGCGTTCGGCGCGCTGACTCCGGACGCGACGCCCGCGTGCGCCCTCCGAGACCTCGGAGTTCGTAGTCGAGGCCGGGCACTTCGACCGGCAGCGCGATCGCCGCTGCGTCAGACGATGTGTTGTCGCACGGCGAACTGAATCAGCTCCGCGGTGCTCTTGACGTTGAGCTGCTTCATCATCCGGTATTTGTGGAAGGCGACGGTGCGCGGCGTGAGATCGAGCACGCCGGCGATCTCCTTCATCGACTGCCCCTCGGCCAGGAGTTGCAGGATTTCCCGCTGGCGAGAGGTCAATTCCTCTGAAGGCGTTTTCCTGCCGGCATTCATCAACGACCCCATCAGCCCGCCGGCGACGAGCGGGGTCACGTACGAGCGGCCCTGCATGACCTCTCGCAACGCGGTGATCAGTTCCGAGGGGTCCGAGCCTTTGAGCAGGTAGGCGGAGGCGCCGGCCCGGAACGCCTCCGCCGCCAGGTCCGGGTCCTCGTTCATCGTCACGAACACGAGCCTGACATTCGTGAGCATCTGCTTGATCTGACGGCCCGCCTCCAGGCCATTCAGGATCGGCATCGAGATATCGAGAACGACGACGTCCGGCTTCAGCGCTTCCGCGGCGGCGAGCAGCGCCCGGCCGTCGGCGACGCGTCCAACAATGTCGCATTCTGGACTGAGGAGTTTCTCAAAGGCACCGAGCAGCATTGCATGGTCGTCAGCCAGAAGCACTCGGGGCCGCATGGTCTACTCCCTTTCAGGACATCCGTCCTGGAGTCGGTCTGCTCGTGCCGGGACGACACGGGTAACAAACGCAAGCACCACTGTCACTTTTACCACGCCAAGCTGGGCCATCCCTCAGTTCACGGCCGGCTGTTACACACTTAGTGTAGCGGCCAAATGAACGCCACAGCCGCCTTCAGTTCCGACGACTCCACCGGTCGCCTCGAGTCTGATGCCCGCCTTGCGGCGGTTGCAGAGGAGCAAGTCACTCTCGAGCGGTTGGTGACTGACATCGCAGCGGGATTCATGGGAATCTCCGCTGACGCCGTTGACGGCACCGTCAGCAGCAGCCTGCGGCGCATCGTCGAGGCGCTGGGCCTCGACGGCGCCTTCGTCTGGCGGAGAACCGCCGGCCTCGACCGCCCGCCCCCGACTCACTCGTGGGTGCGTACGTCGAGCCGTTCGCCTCGAACGGCGCACTTCGTTCCGGTCCCCTGGGTGACTGCGCGCCTGGAGGCGGGCGAATTCGCGTGTATCGGGCACGTCGAAGAGTTGACGGACCCGATCGATCAGGACGCGTACCGGCAGTGGGGGTGGGCTGCGACCGCCGCCCTCCCGATGCCGGTGGACGGCGCCGCGGGCGATCGGCTCAGCGCGGTGGCGTTCACCTCGTCGACGGCGCGGCAATGGGCGCCCGCGGTGATGGAGCTGTTGCGCTCGGCCGTCTCCGTGATCGGCCAGGCGATCGCGGCCAAGGAAGCGATCGAGGAATTGCGTAAGGTTCTCGCCGAGGTCGGCCGTCTTCGCGGCCGTCCCCGCGACGAGCCGGCGATACGCCGTCAGCCTGCCGGGCCGGTTGCGAAGAGCCCGCTGATCACGTCGAAGAGTCCCGTCGTCCAGCAGGCGGCCGCCCAGGTTCAGCTGGTCGCGCCGACGCCTGCGACCGTGCTTCTGCTCGGCGAAACGGGGAGCGGCAAGGAAGTGTTCGCGCAGGCGATTCACGATCTGAGCCCGCGCCATCACCGGCCGATGATCAAGGTGAACTGCGCGGCGATCCCGTCCGAGCTGATCGAAAGCGAGCTGTTCGGCCGTGAGCGCGGCGCCTACACCGGCGCGCTGGAGCGCCAGATCGGCCGCTTCGAGTGCGCCCACGAGTCGACGTTGTTCCTCGACGAAATCGCCGAGCTGCCGTCGGCCGTGCAGGTCAAGCTGCTGCGCGTCCTGCAGGAACGGGTCATCGAGCGGCTGGGGAGCACGCAACCGATCAGGCTGAACGTCAGGATCATCGCGGCGACGAATCGTAACCTCGAGGCGGCGCTGGAGGAGAAACGCTTCCGCGAAGATCTGTATTACCGGCTCAACGTCTTTCCCGTCGTGGTGCCGCCGCTGCGCGACCGGCGCGAAGACATTCCAGGCCTGGTGTGGACGTTCGTCGACGAGTTCGCCAACTCGTTTGGCAAGTCGATCGAATCGATCTCGAGCGAATCGATGCGCGCGCTGCAATCGCATTCGTGGCCCGGCAACGTACGCGAGCTGCGCAACGTGATCGAGCGCGCCGTGATCCTGGCAACCGGACGGCACCTCGAGATCCCCCTGCCGAAGGCGTCGCCCTGCCTGAGCGTGGGCAGCAATCTCCTCGACCTCGAGGCGGCTCATATTCGGTCCGTGCTGGACAGCACGAACTGGCGCGTACGTGGGACCGGCGGCGCGGCGCAGCGCCTCGGCCTGAAGCCGACGACGCTGGAAAGCCGAATGGCGAAGTTGGGAATCACACGCAAGATCGCCTGACCATGGGGCGAGATCGCCTGACCATGGGCGGAGCGCCGCGTCGCCCCGCCCATGCGGCCGTCTCGATCGGCGGTTATGTCTTGGGCGGCGGCGGCGGGAAGTTCTTGAGCATCTTCGCGACAGCCTTGTCGAGATTCTTCTGCTGCTTCTCCGGCTTGGCCTTGGGATCGAGGGTCTTGCTGGCGACGCCGCGCCACACCAGCGACTTGGGCGCCGCCGCGTACATGTCGAGCGCCAGCTGACCGATGTAGATGGTTGACGTCTGGCCGCTGGTGATGCCGCCGCCGCCGCCGTACCAGCCACCGCCGTACCAACCGGGCCCGTAGCCCCAGCCGCTGTCGAACGAGGTGTATTCCTTCTCCGTGTTGACCGCCGCCTGGTAGCCGATGTACAGGTCCGCGGTCTCGGCCTCCGTCTTGGTCAACCCTTTCCGGGCGAGCTCGGAGTCAACCGCCGACTGGACCTGACGCTCCGCGAGATCGGCCAGCGGCGTCGCGCCCTTGATGGCCACCCACTTGTAGGTCTTGAACGACGAGAAGGCGGCCGATTTGTCGAAGTTGTAGCGGACGTCCTGTGCGAGGGCGCCGCCGGCACCAGCGAGCAGGAACACGACGGGAAACACACACAATCTTTTCATGGCTGCGATTCCTTTCGACCGAGACGCGCCGTGCGCCGGCTGCAAGCCGCGCGCCGCCCGCAGGCGTCGAGTGCGCTGTCAATGTGCGAAGAAACCGCGGCACGCCGGTCCGAGATTTCGGAGCGGCTCCGACCTTGCGGCGGGCGATTCTGGCGTGTGTGTTCCGGGCGCGCCGCGCACGCCGCGGCCGGCGCGGAGAAACACGCATCCCGGGCGATCGCGCCGCTCCCTGAAGGTGGCACGTGGACTGCCTTGGCCAGCTCACGTCACAGGCAGATGGGGAGGTGTGCGCGATGGCCAAACAGGTGGAAGAGCAGAAGCGTCTCGAGGAGTCTCGAACGGCAGGTGTGCGCTGGCATCGGTGGGGGCCGTACCTGAGCGAGCGGCAATGGGGGACGGTCCGCGAGGACTACAGCGTCGACGGCAACGCCTGGGACTACTTCACCCACGATCAGGCGCGCTCCCGGGCGTACCTGTGGGGCGAAGACGGCCTGGCCGGCTTCTCTGACGACCAGCAGCGCATCTGCTTCGCGGTCGCACTCTGGAATGGCCAGGATCCGATCCTGAAGGAGCGGCTGTTCGGGCTCACCAACTCCGAGGGCAACCACGGCGAGGACGTGAAGGAGTACTACTTTTACGCCGACTCGACGCCGACGCACTCCTACATGAAATGGCTCTACAAATATCCCCAGCTCGCCTTTCCCTACGCCAGGCTGGTCGAGACCAACCGCCAGCGCTCGCGCCACGAGATGGAGTACGAACTGATCGACACCGGCGTCTTCGCCGACCACCGCTACTTCGACGTCGCGGTCGAATATGCGAAGGCGTCGCCCGACGACATTCTGATTCGCATCTCGGCGACCAACCGGGGCGCGGAGGCGGCGCGATTGCACCTGCTGCCGACCATCTGGTTCCGCAACACCTGGACGGTGTTGCGCGATGCCGCAAAGCCCGTGCTGCACGAGGTGACGCGGACGCGGACGCGCGCGATCGCGGTATCCCACCCGGAGTTGACCGAACGGTGGCTGCTGGCCGAAGGCGACGCGCCATTTCTCTTCACCGAGAACGAGACCAACACGGCGCGCCTGTTCGATCGGCCCAACGCGTGCCCCTACGTCAAGGACGCCTTCCACGAGTTCGTCATCAACGGCCGGACCGATGCGGTCAACCCCGAACACACCGGGACCAAGGCCGCCGTTCACTGCCAGGCAGTCATCCAACCGGGCCAGACGGTTGCCTGGCGGTTCCGCCTGTCAGAGGATCCGCCGGGCGACGCCGCGGCGTTCGCACGCTTCGACGAGATTCTCGCCACGCGGCTCCGTGAAGCCGACCAGTTCTATCGCGCCCTGACGCCGGCGTCGGCGAGCGCGGACGAGGCCTCGGTGATGCGGCAGGCGCTGTCCGGCATGTTGTGGAGCAAGCAGTACTACTACCTCGATGCGAACCATTGGCTCGGTCAACACGGCGTCGGCCCGTTCGCCGAGGACGGTCGCAAGACGAGGAACAGCGACTGGCGTCACATGGTCAACGCCGATGTGATCTCGATGCCCGACAAGTGGGAATACCCGTGGTACGCGGCGTGGGATCTCGCGTTCCACGCGGTGGCGATCGCGGCGGCGGACGTCGACTTCGGCAAGTCGCAGCTCGAGCTGATGCTGCGCGAGATGTACCTGCACCCCAGCGGCCAGATCCCGGCCTACGAGTGGAATTTCTCCGACGTCAACCCGCCGGTGCACGCGTGGGCGACGATCTTTCTCTATCGCAACGAGGCGGCGCTGCACGGCCGGCGCGACATCGATTTCCTGAAGCGGTCGTTCGGCAAGCTGCTCGCCAACTTCACCTGGTGGGTGAACCGCAAGGATCGATTCGGCCGCAACGTGTTCGAAGGGGGGTTCCTCGGCCTCGACAACATCGGCGTCTTCGACCGCTCCTCGCCGCTGCCGACCGGCGGCCACCTCGAGCAGGCCGACGGCACCGCCTGGATGGCGCTCTTCTGCCAGAACATGCTCGAGATCGCTGTCGAGATCGCCACCGACGATCCGACCTTCGAGGACATGGCCGTCAAGTTCGTCGATCATTTCCTCGCCATCGCCAATGCCCTCAACCAGGTGGGTCGCGGCGGCATGTGGGACGAGGAAGACGGTTTCTACTACGACGTCCTCCGCACGCCGGACGGCCAGGCGACGCGCCTGAAAGTCCGATCGCTCGTCGGCCTGCTGCCGCTGTGCGCGACGACGATCATCGAGCCCCACCAGCGCGAGCGGGTGCCGAAGATCCGCGCGCATTTCGAGGAACGCGTCCGCCGCATGCCGGAGCTGCTGCGCGCCATCCATCCGACCGGCGAGGGCATGCGCGGCTACGGCGATCGCGGCATCATGGCGGTCGTCGACGAGACGCGCCTGCGACGCATTCTCACGAAGCTGCTCGACGAAAACGAGTTCCTCAGCCCGTTCGGCATCCGCTCGCTGTCGCGCTACCACGAGCAGCATCCCTACGTGGTGCACGTCGAGGGCAGGGAGTATCGGGTGGACTACCGGCCCGCCGAGTCGGACAGCGGGATGTTCGGCGGCAACTCGAACTGGCGCGGGCCGATCTGGATGCCGATGAACGTGATGATCATGCGCGCGCTGCTGCAGTTCCATCTGTATTACGGTGATCGCTTCAAAATCGAGTGTCCGACCGGCTCGGGCCGGACGATGAACCTGTTCGACGTGGCGAAGGAGATCAGCGCCCGCCTGGTGCGAATGTTCCTGCGCGATGCCACCGGGCGGCGGCCGGTCTACGGCGGCGCCGAGGCCTTCCAGAGCGACCCGAACTGGCGCGACCTGGTGCTCTTCTACGAGTACTTCCACGGCGACAACGGCGCCGGGCTGGGCGCGAGTCATCAGACGGGGTGGACCGGGCTCGTCGCTCCGCTGATCAGGCTCTTCGGCACCGTCGACGCCGCGACGTGGCTGGAGCTCGGCAGGATCGGCGCAACCCAGCGAGCCGCGGCTCGGATGAACGAGAAACCCCATGGCGTGCCCGCGCACACCTAGACTGATCGCCGGCGGCCGGACGGGCGCGCTGGCACTGTCGTGCCTGTTGTCGGCCTGCGCCCTCAGTGCCCAGACACCCGCGACCGCGCCACGCGCCGCCGCGGCCGAGCCTGCACGCGACACCCTGGGACGCGACACGCCCCGGGGCACCGTGCTCGGCTTCATGGCCGCGGCTCGCGCCGGGAACGACGAGGTCTCGCCGCTCTACATGAACACGCCGCTGCGCGGGCGGTCGGCCATCGATCTGGCGCGTCAGCTGTTTGCGGTCCTCGACGCCCGCCTGCCGGCCAGGCTCGTCGATCTCAGCGATCGCCCCGAGGGATCGCGCGTCAACCCGCTCAAGCCGGACCAGGACGTGGTCGGCACGATCGCCACCGACCAGGGCAAACTCGAGGTCGTGGTCGAGCGCGTCAATCGCGGCGCGCTCGGTCCGGTGTGGCTCTTTTCGCGCCGGACGCTCGAGTCGATCCCCGATGCCTACGACGAGATCGATCTCGTCTCGATCGATCGATATCTCCCGGCCTTCCTGGTCAAGCCTCGCCTGTTCGGGATCCGCCTGTTCGAGTGGCTCGCGCTCCTCGTCCTCGTCCCGGCCGCGTACCGGCTGACCGCGGCGTCAGTTGTGGCGACGGGTCCGCTGGCCGCGCTGTGGCGGCGGCGAAGAGGCCTGCCGCCGGCGGCCTCTCCCTTCGTCCTCCCAGGATCGATCCGGCTGCTGGTGCTGGCGGTCGTCATCCGGTGGCTCGTCGCCGGCCTCGACCTGCCGCTGATCGAGCGGCTGATGTGGTCAGGCGTCGGCGCGATGCTGGCGATTGTCGCCGTAGTCTGGTCGCTGCTGCTCCTGAACGCGGCGGGCGAGCGCTACCTGTGCCGCCGCCTGCGCAGCTCCGGGGTGAGCGAGATGTCCTCGCTGCTGCGTCTCGGGCGCCGGATCGCCGACGTCTTCGTCATCGTCGCCGGCGGGCTGGTCGTGCTGCGGCGTTTCGGCATCGACGCCACCGCGGCGCTGGCCGGGCTGGGCATCGGCGGCATCGCCGTCGCGCTCGCGGCGCAGAAGACGCTCGAAAACGTGATCGGCGGCCTGTCGCTGATCTTCGACAAGGCCGTGCGGGTCGGCGACTTCCTGAAGTTCGGCGACACGCTCGGCACCGTCGACTACATCGGGCTGCGCTCGACGCGAATCCGCACGCTCGATCGCACCATCCTCAGTGTGCCCAACGGCCAGGTCGCCAATGCGAGCATCGAGACGCTGTCGTCGCGCGACAAGTTCTGGTTCCACCATATCGTGCACCTGCGCTACGAGACCACGTCGGCGCAGCTGCGCGTCGTGATCGATGCGATCCGCGATCACCTGGCCGGGCACGCGGCGATCGATTCCCGCGATGTCGTGCGCGTGCGGCTGCTCCGGTTTGCCGACTTTTCCTTCGACGTCGAAGTGTTCGCCTATATCCTCGCCGCCGACTGGGAGCTGTTCCTCGCCGCTCAGCAGCAGCTCTTGCTCGACATCGTCCAGATCGTCGAGCAGGCCGGCAGTGCCATCGCGCTGCCGTCGCAGACGCTGCACTTCGAGCAGAGCGGCAGTCTGCCGCCCGGCGCGGCCCTGTCGTAACTTCCCGCGCCAGGAGACCAAGCTTTAGGTTCGAGTCCGTTTCAAAATTGCGCGCGGGCTCATGTAGCGCAGGCCTTTTAGGCCTGCAACCGCCGCGCGGGCAGCCCTGAAGGGCTGCGCTACGAGTAATTTTGAAACCCACTCTTAGGTTCGAGTCCGTTTCAAAATTGCGCGCGGGCTCATGTAGCGCAGGCCTTGAGGCCTGCAACCGCCGCGCGGGCAGCCCTGAAGGGCTGCGCTACGAGTAATTTTGAAACCCACTCTCAGGGCTCGACGCGGACCGACACGACCGTGATGTCGTCGAACTGCCGGGCGCCCGCACTGTGCCGTCGCACGGCCTCGACGATCGCGAGCGTCGTCTCGCGCGGGCTCCCAGCCGGGGCGCCGGCGAGGTGCTCGAGCAGGCGCTGCTCGCCAAAGAACTCCTCGTCTGGATCGCACGCGTCGCTGACACCATCGGTGAACAGGACCAGCGTCTCGCCCGGCACGAGCTCCAGCGTCTCGCTGGCGAAATCGGTGACCGGCGTCAACCCGAGGACGCGGCCCGACGATTGACACGCCAGCCTGGGCGGCTGTCCCGGGGAGAGGCGGACCGCGGCGTGGTGCCCGGCGCTGGCACACGTCACCCGCCGGCCGGCGCCGTCGAACACCATGCACTGCATCGTCACGAACATGCCCCGGGGGTTCTGCTCGAGCAGTTCGTCGTTGACGCGGCGCAGGATCCGTTCGGGCGCGTCTTCGAGCCGCGCCATGCTCCGCAGCAGCGTCATCGTCACCGCCATGAACAGCGCCGCCGGGATGCCCTTCCCGGAGACGTCGCCGACCGCGACCAGGACGCGATCGCCGCCGAGGCGCAGCACCTCGAACAGATCGCCGCCAACCTGCTGCGCCGGTTCGAGCGCGCCATAGACCTCGATGCCGGTGCCGCCGGTCTGCGCGGCCAGGTCGGTGCGCAAGAGGCCCATCTGGATTTCGCGCGCGATGCGCAGGTCGCGCTCCGCGACGGCCTTGACCGCGTCGGCGTAATGCTTCGCCCGCAGCAGCGAGCGCACGCGCGCCTTGACCTCGAGCACGTTGAACGGTTTGGTCAGGTAATCGTTGCCGCCGAGCTCGAAGCCGCGCGCCTTGTCCGCCACGTCCTCGAGCGAGCTCAGGAACATGATCGGCACGCTTCGCGTCGCCTCCGCGGTCCGCAGCCGGCGGCAGATCTCGTAGCCGTCGAGGCCCGGCATGACAATGTCGAGCAGGACGAGATCGGGAGGATTGTTCAGCGCCGCTTTCAGTGCGTGCTCCCCGTCGAGCGCGACCGACAGCTTGTAGTCGTCGCGAAGCGATTGCACGAGGATGTCGACGTTCGCCCGCAGATCGTCGACGATCAGCACGCGGCTGTCGGACAGTTCGGTCACGAGTGGCCTGCGGCCAACTCCGCAGCGGCCGCCGCCGCGATGTCGACGCGCGCGAGCAGGCGCGCGGCGAGGCCGCGGGCCTCGTCGTAGTCGTAGTCGGCGACCGAGCGGCGCAGGCGCTCGAGATCGGCGGCCGCCCACGGGGGCAGGCCGGCCGAACCGAGGTCGGCCAGCGCCGTCGCCGCGGCCGACAGATCGAAGCGCTCGAGCGCCACGTCGAGGCGCTGGAGCGCGGTCTGCGCCGCGCCGCGGTTGAACGTGGCGGCCTCCGTGCTCTCGACCGGCGGCCGCGGGCGAAGCGCGCCAAGCGAGGCGAAGACCACCGCCGCCCGCGCCTCGACCTCGCTGACGAGCGGCGTCAGGTCGGTGCGCCGCTCGCCGACCGCACGCTCGAGCGCCCGGGCGGCCGTATGCAGGGCGCTGGCGCCGAAATTGCCCGCGACGCCGGCGAGCGCATGGGCGTGTCGTGCCGTTTCGCCGCGATCGTTCGACGACACGGCCGCGCGCAGGGCCTCGAGCGTCTGCGTCTGCGTGTCGGCGAACCGCAGCAGCAGGCGTTCGAGATCCGGCCGGTCGAGCCCGAGGCGCGCGAGCGTGTCGGCGACGTCGATGCCGTCGAGCGAAGAGTCGCCGCGTGCCGGCGCCGGCGCATCGGTCGGGGCTGGCGGCCGCGTCGGCCGCGATCGAGCCGGGAGCCAGCGCCGCAGCGTGGCGACGAGCGCGCCGCGCTCGATCGGCTTCGTGACGTAGTCGTTCATCCCCGCGGCCAGGCAGGCATCGAGCTCCGCCTTCATCGCATTGGCGGTGAACGCGATGATCGGCACCGCCGCGAAGCGAGGATCGGCGCGCAGCACGCGCGTGGCGCCGACGCCATCGAGCTCCGGCATCTGCATGTCCATCAGGATCGCGGCGTAGGGCTCCGCCGCCGCCTGCGCCATCGAGACGGCCACGCGGCCGTTCGGGGCGATGTCCAGTGCGATGCCGAGTCGCCCGAGCAGCTCTGCCGCCACCAGCTGGTTGGCTTCGTTGTCCTCGGCCAGCAGCGCGCGCACGCCGTCGAATTCGCGCTCGAGCGGCGCGTCGAGGCCACCTCGCCGCGAGTGCGCGCCCCCGCCCTGGGCCTCGACGATCGCCTCGAGCAGAGACGAGGCGGTAATCGGCTTCCGGAGCAGGACGTTGACGCCGAGCGCCTCGCAGCGTGTCTCTTCCTCCTTTCCTGCATAGGCGCTCATCACGACGATCGGCAGCGTCCGGGTGTGCTCGCGCGCGCGAACGCGCTCCGCCGCATCGAGACCGTTCATCCCCGGCAGCTTCCAGTCGAGGAGGACCAGTCCGAAGGCGTCCGCGCTGCCGTCGCGGTTGCGCTGCTCGAGCAGTGCGAGCCCTTCTTCGGCGTTTGCGACGGCGACGAACGAGAGCGACCAGCCGCGCAGCAGCGTCTCCAGCAGCTCACGAGTCGGCGCGGAGTCCTCCACGATCAGCACCGGCCGATCGGTGAGCGAGAGAGGCGTCGCCGACGCGTCGGATCGCGGCGCGGCGTCAGACAGTGACGACCTGGAAGCGGGCGTGAAGGACGCGGTGAAGAAGAACGCCGTTCCCGCGCCGGGAACGCTTTCGAAGGTGAGATCGCCACCCATGAGACGCGCCAGCCGCCGGCTGATCGCCAGGCCGAGGCCGGTGCCACCGTATTGGCGCGAGGTGGCGGTGTCGGCTTGCGTGAACGCCTGAAAGATTTTGCTCTGGTGCTCGGCGGGTATGCCGATGCCGGTGTCCCGCACGGTCGCGAGCAGACGCACGCGCCCCTCATCATCGCCGCCGCGCAGCCGCTCGATCTTCAGGACGACCTCGCCGTGGTCCGTGAACTTGAACGCGTTGCTCACCAGGTTGGTCAGCACCTGTCGGAAACGCAGGGCGTCGCCGACGATGATCTCTGGCACCGAGGCGAGGGCGTGGCTGACGAGCTCGACCTGCTTCTGGATGACGGTCGGGCGGAAGGTCTCGGTCACGGCCTCGAGCACGTCCCGGATGCTGAACGCCTTCTCCTCGAGCTCCAGCTTGTCGGCCTCGATTTTCGAGAAATCGAGGATGTCGTTGAGGATGCCGAGCAGCGACCGTGCCGAGGCGTGCGCCACGCTGACGAACTGGTGTGCCCGGTCCGGCAGGCCGCTCTCGAGCGCGAGCTCGTTCATGTTGATGATCGCGTTCATCGGCGTGCGGATCTCGTGGCTCATCATCGCGAGGAACGCGCTCTTGGCGCCGTTCGCCGCGATCGCCTGCTCGCGGGCGGCGACCAGGTCGGCGTGCGACGCCTCCAGGCCGCCGACCGCATCGTCGAGCGCGCGCCCGAGTGACCGCAGCTCGCCGCGGCCGGCGGCGAGGCCGGTGCGCGCCGAGAGATCGCCGTCCGACAGCCGCTGAGCGGCGGCAAGAATCGGCCGCACTTCGCGCAGAAAGAGCGCCTCGGCGACGAGCCAGGCCACCAGGAAACAGACCAAGGTTCCGCCAAGGAGGATCGCGAGATTGCCCGCGAGCGTGCGCCTCATGACGGCGCGGAACGGCGCCAGCGGGATGCCGAGGGTGACCAGACTGCCGGTACGCTGGCCGCCGTATTCCAGCATCTCGGCGACGTACAACCGCTCGACGCCGTCGAGCCCGGCGATGGCGGCATTCCCGCCCGCGCTGCCGAAGGCGCTCGCCAGGGAGCCGGCGCTCCGGCCGACATACTTCTCGAGCTCGGTCGAGCGGTATTGAACCGTTCCCTGATCGTCGAGCACCGTCAGGACCGTGCTGGAAGGCAAGCCGGCACGTTCGACGAACCCGTTCACCCAGTCCAGATCGAGGCTCGCCCAGATGATCGCCGTGAGCGTGCCGTCGGCGTCGACGACCGGCATGGCGAGATTGAGCCCGGGCTCTCCGGTTGCCGGCTCGGGCAGGAACGCGCCGACTGCGAGATTCAGCGTTCGGCGGACGCGCTTGAAGACCACCAGGTCCCGTGCGGTGGCGCGCTGGTCGAGCGGGATGGCGCTGAGCCGCACGTCGCCGGTCCGGCCATCGGCAATCAGCAGGTTGTTGTAGAGGCGATCGCGTCGCAGTGCGGCCAGCAGCTTCGCGCCGGCAGCCGGGGATCCCGACACGACGTCGGCGTCGGCCGACAGCGTTTCGAGCCGGGCCGCGCAGCGCGTGATCCGCTCGTTCAACTCGCGCTCCATCAGCTGGACGACGCGAGTCGAGACATCGGCAAGCGCGGCGAACCCGCGCTGGCGCGCCACCCACTCGTCATAGGCGAGGATGACGAGCGCGGGGACGAGCGCCAGCGCGACGAGCGCCGACAGCCGGGCCCGGACGGTGGGTACCACCGACGCGAGCCGGTCGACGACGGACCGAGCGTCATAGTTCGCCGCGCTCACCCGGCGCCGTGGCGAGCACACCGCGTGCCGCGCGACAGCGCGGTCGTGGCGCGCCAGGACCGCGCCATCGCGAGCGCTTCGGGCAGCCGGCAACGACCCGCTACGACATCCCGGAGGCAGTCTCGAAATGCCGGACACCAGGCGTGGCGATCACTCGATTCGGCCGCGGGGCCTGCTGGTACGGCGCATGCGTTGCCGATATGGCGGCAGCGATATCGCGGCCTGAATCGTCGTCCGCTTCGCCCTCGCGTTCGACCGAGGTTCGGGCGGAGCAGGAGGAGGTTGGTGATGAAAGCGAAGAGTCTCTCGTGGTTCGCCCTGGGCGCGCTGTTGACGGTGGGGCCCCTCGCCGCGTGGGGCCATGCCCAGAAGCAGGCACCGACCGTGAAAATCCCGGAGCCCGGTGTGCCGCAGCTGATGACGATCGAAGGCACCTGGGTTCGCGCCGCGTACAACAACGAGGGGTACGCCATCCTGGGCTATCGCCTGGCCAACCTGTCGATCGGCGACGAGTGGATGCTGCTCGAGTTCGGCACGACGCTGCGTGACGGCGTCTCGAATTACACCTTGAAGCGCGACGCCCTGTCGCTGGAGACGCATGACGGCACGACCGTCCCGCTGGCGACCACCATCGAGTACCGGGAGGCCAACCTGAGTGCGCTTCAGGCGCGGGAGAAAGTCCAGCGTGATTCGATCAATTACTTTCCGCCGAGCGCGAGCCAGGCCTGCCGTCTCGGACTCTTCGCCGAACTCGACTCGCGCGCCGTCGCCTGGGACCAGGTCGAGCTCAGTCCCCAGCGCGGGTGCGTCGGCCGCCTGTTTTTCAAGGTGCCGGGCGGCATCACCTACGGCCAGTACTGGCTCAACGTGAAATTCGAGAAGAGCCTCGTGCGCGTGCCTTTCCGGATCCTGACCAAGGAGGAAGAGAAGCTGCTGTCCAAGAACTTCTCCGACATCCGCAAGCAGGTGCAGGCGGCGTTCAAGCCGAAGAAGAGCAGCTAGGACCTAGCGCCGGATGTTGAAGCGCAGGCCGGCCTGCCGCGTCTCGCCGGGACGGCCGCCGATGGCGGGTTGAGGCGTGCCGAACGAGCCGGTGATGTAGTCCCGGCCGGTGAGGTTTCGCGCGAAGGCCGACACGGACCAGCAGCAGCGGACCGGGCTGAATTCGGCGCTGAGGTCGACGAGCGCGTACGGACTCTGGCGTTGGATCGTGTCGTTGAACGGGTTGAAGAAGACCGTCGTCTGCCACGTGGTGTCGGCGCGGAACGAGAGCGCGCGCGACCCGCCGGCGTTCGGGTTCCACTCCAACCAGACCCGGCCCGACCACTCCGGCGCATTGTTCAGCCTGTGGCCGGCGACGTCGCCCGTGAGGCCACCGGTGCCGACGGCGATGTAGCGAGCGTAGGTCGCATCCAGCCACGCGACGTGGCCGCCGGCCTGGAGCGTCGGCGCGACACGCGTATGCCCCTCGGCCTCGACGCCGCGGATGGTCGCCGCGGCGGCATTCGACACGTCGATGACGCCGGGCCGGATGCCGGTCTGCACCTGGAGGTCCGTGTAGTCGTTGTAGAACGCCGCGAGGTTCAGGCGCGTACGCCCCCTGGTCGCTTTCAACCCGGCTTCGTAGCTCCATGCCCATTCCGGGGCGTAGCCGCGTCCCACCTCGGTCGACGTCAGGTTGAACCCTCCGCTCTTGAACCCGCGGGTTGCCGAGAGATACGCGAGCGTGTTCTCGTTTGCCTGCAGCGACACCTGGACTTTCGGCGTCCACGCGTTGTCGGTGATCTGGTCGGTGTAGGCGTAGCTGGAACCGGAGACGGTCGTCGCCGCCGTGTCGAGCGTCCGGATCAGGCCGGCGTTGTCGATGACCTTCCGCTCGCGGGTGTAGCGCAGGCCGGCCGTCAGCGCCAGCGGCCCGGCAACCGTCAGGGTCGTCTGGCCGAAGAGCGCACGGGAATCGGCGTCGACGCGCGGATCGAGCAGGTTCTCGCGCTGGGCGCCGGCCATGCGGATGGATGTCGGCTGACGATCGAGCTCGGAAAATAGAAACAGCCCGCCGACCCAGGCCAGGCGAGGCGTGCGACCTGCGATCGTCATCTCCTCGGAGAGCTGATGCTGCATCTCGTGGATGCGCGTCGCGTTCAGCTCCAGCTCGGTGATGTCGGTGTCGACCAGCCGGTCGTAATCGAGCGTGCGGAACGCGGACAGGCTGGTCAGCCGCGTCGCCCGCGTCAGGTCGAGCGTGAAGCGCGCCGCCGCGCCGTACTGCAGGTTGCGCCCTTCGGCGGGTGTCGAGGCGCGGACCTCGTGCAGATCGGCAGGATTGTCGACCACGAACCCCGGCTTGACCGTCAGCACCTTCGCCCACGTCAGCGGCGCCGGATCCTGGTGGGTGGCGTCGGCCGAGACCAGCAGCTCACTGCGCGGATTCAGCACGAGGCGCACCTGCCCCCGCGCGGCGGTCACGTCCTCGCCGCCGAGGCGGTTTCCGGGATGCTCGAGATCGGTGACGAAGCCGTCGCGAACGCCGCGCAGAAACACCGCGCTCCCGAGAATCCGCCCGCGGACCAGCGGTCCGCTGACGCGCCCTTCCGAGCGAAGCGTGCGGCTGCTGCCGGCAACGACGCGCGCCGACACCTCCAGATCGTTGGTGGGCGGCCTGGTGATCACGTTGACGGCGCCGCCGACCGCGTTGCGGCCGTAGAGGGTGCCCTGGGGACCGCGGACGACTTCCACCCTCTCGAGCCCGAGAAAGTCGGCGAGCATCATCGCCGGCCGCGCGAGATACACGCCGTCCAGGTACACCGTGGAGCTCGGGTCGGAACCGGCGAAGACGGTGTTCGTGCCGATGCCGCGGATCGTCAGCTGCGCGAAGCCGGTGTTCTGCGAAAAGGTGACCGAAGGAACCGTGCCGGCGATCTGCGCGAGCGTATGTGCCTCGGCGCGCTCGAGCTCGGCCCCCGACCGCACGCTGATGGCCATCGGCACGGTCTGCACGTCGGCCGCTCCGCTCCTGGCCGCGGTGACGAGCGTGTACTCGGCACTTGCCACCGACAGCGTCAGCGCGACCCGCACGGTTTCGCCGCGCTGCAGGCGCACCTGCCGCCGACCTGGCGCGAACCCCGGGAGCACCGCGACGAGGTCGTACTCACCCTCGGGAATTTCCGCGAACTCGAACCGGCCGTCCGAGTCGGTCTGGACGGTCCGGTCGATGGTTCCGCGAACGGTGATCGTGACGCCGGCCAGCGGCGCACCCGCGGCGTCCAGCACCGATCCCGCAAGCTGCGAGGCGCGTGCCGCGGCGGGAGCCGCGGTCGCGAGGATCAGCGCCAACAGGCACACGCCCCCGGTCACACGCCGACTCCAGCGCTTTGGGCAAGGGCGGCTGCATCGAACGGCACGACCACTTCGAGACGGGTGCCGGCGCCAGGGGCCGACACGATGTGCAGCGTGCCGCCGACCGGGTCGAGGCGCTCGGCGATGCTGACCAGCCCGAGGCCCTTCCCGGCCACTGCGTCGACATCGAACCCGACACCATCGTCGGCAATGATGAGCGAGAGCGTGGCCGGGCCGCCGGCCAGCGTGACCGATACCGTGCGGGCGCCGCTGTGCTTGGCGGCGTTCACCAGCGCTTCCTGTGCGATGCGGAAGAGACAGAGCGACAGATCGTGCGGCAACAGACCGTGAACGCCGTGGTGATCGAACGTCACCGACAACCCCGAGCTCGAAAATTCGCGCTGCAGCCCCTGGAGCGACGGCACCAGGCCAATCAGCCGGAGCTTTGCCGGGTGCAGCCTGTGCGACATGTGGCGAACGCTGCGCACGATACCCTTGGCGTCGTCGAGCGCCTCGCGCGCGTGCTGCTGGACGCCACCGGCCGAGTCGCGTTCGTCAGCCAGCAGCAGGTGCAGGTGCATCGCAAGCAGCGCCGCTTTCTGGCTGACGTCGTCGTGCAGCTCGCGCGCGATGTGCGCACGCTCCTGGTCCTGCGCGTCAATCAGGCGCGCGCCGAGATCGCGGATGCGCTCGTAGCTCGTACGCAGTTCGCGGTCGCTGCGTGACAGGCGTTCCTCGGCCCGGCGCCGTCTGTTCGCCTGGACCAGCAGCCCGGCGATGAGAGCGCTCTGCGCGAGGAGGATCGCGACGGCGCCGACGATGTACAGCTTGTAGCGATCCCAGACGCCGGGCGTGCGGTAGAGCACTTCGGTGCCTGCCGGAACGCGAGCCTCGTCGATCCGCCAGCGGCGAAGCTGTCGCCAGTCCACCTGCGGCACATGGAGGTTCGGCGAGCTGATGGGGATGCGGCCCGCCGGTTCACCCCACAGCACGCGGACGGCGAGCGTCGCGACGGCGACGATCTGCGATTGCAGCCGCTGCATGCTGCCGCCCACCACGCCGTGGCCGATCGTCGAGTCGATCCAGGAGTAGATCGGCCGGTTCGCGACCGCGGCGACCCGGTCGAGGTAATCGAGCGGTTGAAAGTTGTTGCCGGCGCCGTCCTGGTAGACGAGCAGGTAGTAGACGATGGCGTGCGGCGGCAGCGCGGCGAGCTGCGCCTCGAGATCGGGCGTGCGGAGGCCGGAGAGGTAGGTGAACGCCAGGCGCGGCTCGAACCGTCGAAATTTCGCCCGTGCCCCGGCCTCCCAGGCCCGGTCGCGATCGCTCTTGCCGCTGACGACGAACACCTGCCGCAGATCGGGCTGCAGCGCGAGCGCGAGCGAGACGCTGCCGCTGAACTCCACCTCGGCGACCAGGCCGGTCGCGTTGGCGATCGATTGCGGCGGCGGCGTGGCGGCGAAGAAGACGATCGGCGTATCGGGGAAGAGATCGCGCCGGTATGTCGTCAGGAACTGGATCGCCACGTCCTGCATCGCGATGATGACGTCGAATCGCAGGCCGCTGTATTTCTGCCGCAGGAAATCGCCGAACGCCTTCTGGTATTGCTCGTCGGGGAATCGTCCCGCGTCGATGTACTCGGAGTAGTAGTCGAGCGCGTGTGAGAGCGCGCGATCGAGAATCTGCGGCAGCTCGCGCTCGCCAACGATGGAGATCTGCGCGTCGCGTCCGGTGGAATAGAGGACCAGCACGTTCTTCTGGGCCTGGAGCGCGACGGCTGGAGAGGGCGGACCGAGGAGGCAGACGAGAGCGGCGAGCACGGAGGTGCACGCCGTCCGTGTCAGGCGGCTCGAACCGTCGCGACGAGTGCCGCTTCGGCGGATCGGTCCCATGTCTGTTCGGGTTCGGGTTCGGGTTCGACGAGAGTGTATGTTGTTTTTGTCGCTGGATATCTGATTGTCACACTTTCGTTATGCAAGCGGGAGCAGCGCGGCGTCGCTTACTGTTGCCCGCTTGCTGCAAGCGCCAGCGCGCGTCCGGCTCTTTTGCGAGGGGCGGCCGGCTCGGCGATGTGCAGCGGGATGATCACTTCGACACGGGTTCCCCGGCCGGCACCTGTATGAATTGACAGGTGGCCGCCGAGCGGCTCGAGCCGCTCGCGCATGGTGATGAGCCCGAGGCCTTTGCCGATCATCGCCTCGACATCGAACCCGACGCCGTCGTCGGCAATCGTGAGCTCGATCGAGCCCGGCGCTCCGTTCAGCGTCACCGAGACATGGCTCGCGGCGCTGTGCTTGACCGCGTTCTGCAGCGCCTCCTGCGCGATCCGGAACAGGCACACGGCCAGATCCTGCGGCAGCGACGGCGGCACGTCACGATGGGTAAAGCCAATCGTCAGGCCAGGCTGGGCGAAATCGCGATGCAGCCCGGCGAGCGAGGGAACCAGGCCGATCAGCCGCAGCTTGGCCGGGTGCAGCCGGTGCGAGAGGTTGTGGACGCTGCGCGCGATGGTGTGCGCCTGGGCCAGGGCGTCGCGTGCGTGCTGCTGAATGTCGTCGCGGCCGCCGCGGCTGGCGGCCAGCAGCAGGCCGAGGTTCATCGCCAGCAGCGCCGTCTGCTGGCTGACGTCGTCGTGCAGCTCCCGGGCGATCCGCGAGCGCTCCTCGTCCTGCGCGACCAGGAGACGCCAGCCCAGCGCGCGCAGCCGGTCGTTGGTGGCCCGCAGTTCGGCGTGGCTCTGCTCGACCTGGTCCTCGGCCCGGCGGCGGCGGATGATCTGCGCGAGCAGGCCGGCGACGAGCCCTGACTGCACCGTCAGGATCGTCGCCGCGACGGCGATATACACGTACACCGGGTCGTGGTGCCAGGCAGCGGGCTCGCGCACCAGCCCGCCGCCGGCGCCGAGGGCGAGCATCGCCAGCACGACGGTCACGAGCCAGCCTGGCACGCCGCGGAACATACCCATGGTGTGCCTTCTTCTACAGCCGGCCACGGCGCTTGACGCGCAATTGCGCCAGCGACCGCGCCAGCGACGCGTTGACCGACGCGAGTTCCTCGTCCGAGATCTTGTCGCGGAGCCGGGCGGCGGCGCGCTGGCGCGCTTCCTCCGCCCTCGCCTCGTCGACGTTCTCGGCCGCGACCGCCATGTCGGTGACGATCGACACGCTGTTGCCGGTGATCTCGACCAGCCCCTCGCCGACGGCCACGAAGGTCTCGCGCGTGCCCTTGCGCACGATCATCTCGCCCGGAACGACCTGGGTCAGGAGTGGCACGTGGTGCGGGAGCACGCCGATCTGGCCGTCGAACGCCGGCAGCGTGACCATGTCCACGTCTTCGGAGTAGACGATCGCCTCGGGCGTCACGACTTCCAGCTTCAGCGTCTCGGCCATCGGATTCTCACTGCGGTCGGACTTCCTCGATCCCGCCCTTCATGTAGAAATTGTCCTCGGCGACGTCGTCGTGGCGCCCGTCGAGGATCTCCTTGAAGCCGCGCACGGTGTCGGCGACCGGCACCTGGCGTCCCTCGCGTCCGGTGAACACCTGCGCCGAGCTGAACGGCTGGCTGAGGAAGCGCTGAATGCGCCGCGCGCGGTTCACCGTCTGCTTGTCCTCCGGCGAGAGCTCGTCCATCCCGAGGATGGCGATGATGTCCTGCAGATCCTTGAAGCGCTGCAGCACCTTCTGCACGCGCCGGGCGATCTCGTAGTGCTCCACGCCGACGATTTCCGGAGCCAGCGCCCGCGAGGTCGAGGCGAGCGGATCGACCGCCGGGTAGATGCCGAGCTCGGCGATCGATCGCTCGAGGACGATGGTGGCGTCGAGGTGGGCGAAGGTGGTCGCCGGCGCCGGGTCGGTCAGGTCGTCGGCGGGGACGTAGACCGCCTGGAACGAGGTGATCGATCCGCGCTTGGTCGAGGTGATGCGCTCCTGCAACGCCCCCATCTCGGCGGCCAGCGTCGGCTGATAGCCGACCGCGCTCGCCGTGCGTCCGAGCAGCGCCGACACCTCGGAGCCGGCCTGCGAGAAGCGGAAGATGTTGTCGATGAACAGCAGGACGTCCTGGTTTTTTTCGTCGCGGAAGTACTCGGTGATGGCGAGCCCCGAGAGCGCGACGCGCAGGCGCGCGCCCGGCGGCTCGTTCATCTGGCCGTAGACCAGCGCAATCTTCGACGCGCTCAGATCCTGCTCGTTGATGACGCCGGCCTGGGTCATCTCGTGGTACAGATCGTTGCCCTCCCGCGTGCGCTCGCCGACGCCGGCGAACACCGACACGCCGCCGTGCAGCTTGGCGATGTTGTTGATCAACTCCATGATGACGACGGTCTTGCCGACGCCGGCACCGCCGAAGGCGCCGATCTTGCCGCCCTTGAGGAACGGGCAGATGAGATCGATCACCTTGATGCCGGTCGAGAGCACCTGCGGCGAGGTGGACTGATCGACCAGCGGCGGCGGCTGGCGGTGGATCGGGTAGTGCTTCTCCGCGATCACCGGCCCGCGCTCGTCCACCGGGCTGCCGGTGACGTCGAGCACGCGCCCCATCACGCCGGGCCCGACGGGCATCATGATCGGACCGCCGCTGTCCCTGACCTCGAACCCGCGCTTGAGCCCCTCGGTGCCGGACATGGAGATCGTCCGCACCCATCGGTCGCCGAGATGCTGCTGCACTTCGAGCGTCAGGTGGACCGGCTGCTCGCCGACCGTGTAGTCGACTGTCAGCGCGTTCGAAATTGCCGGCAGGGACGCGCCGGCGAACGCGACGTCGACGACCGGTCCGACCACCTGGACGATATGGCCCGTGTTCATATGCATGCCTTCCGCGTCAGCCCGCCTGGCCGCCGGCGATCTCGAGCAGTTCCTGGGTGATGTGGCCCTGGCGCAGCTTGTTGTAGGCGAGGGTGAGGTCCTTGATCATGACGTCGGCGTTGTCGGTCGCGCTCTTCATCGACACCATGCGGGCGCTTTGCTCGCTCGCTTTGGCGTTCAGCAGCACGGCGTAGAGGAAGATGTTGAGAAAATGCGAGAGCAGATAGCCGATCAGCTGCTCGGCGCGCGGTTCGAACAGGTAGTCGGTCGTACCGGCCGCGTGCGCGTCCTCGGCGGGCGCGCCTGGCACGCGCAAGCCGGAGAGGTCGGCGATCGGGAGGTACTCGATGGCGACGGCCTGCTGCGTGAGCGTGTTGATGAACCGGGTGGCCAGCACCACGACTTCGTCGACCTCGCCCTTGAGGAACAGGTCGCGCGCCAGCGCGGCGATCGCCCGGGCCTCGGGAAACCGCGGCGTGTCGCCATAGGGAAAGTCCGCCACCAGCTGCCGGCGCGTGCGGGCGACGAACTGCGCCGCCTTGCGGCCGGCGGTGATGAAGAGCGTCGTGTGCGGATCGTAGCGCCCGGCGAGCCGGAACAGATTGCTGTTGAGCGCGCCGCACAGCCCCTTGTCCGAGGCGATCAGCACGACGGCGCGGCGCTTGACCTCACGCGTCTGCACGAACGGATGGGTGAAGTCGACGTCCTGGGTGATAGCCGTGCGCTGGATGCGGTAGAGCATGCGGACGAACGGGCGAATCGACAGCGCCGCCTGCTGCGCCTTGCGCATCTTCGAGGCCGCCACCATCTGCATGGCACGCGTGATCTGCGCGGTGCTGCCGATCGACTTGATCCGCCGCCGGATTCCCCGTGTGCTCGCCACCGCTCACGTCCAGTGCTGGGCGAACTGTCCGGCGGTCGCCTTCAACTCGCCCGTGAGCGTGTCGTCGAGTGCCCCCTGACGGCGGATCGCCTCGAGCAGCTCCGATTTCGACGTCGTCAGGAACTCGGTGAGGCGCCCCTGATATTCCTTGATGCGCTCGACCGGCACCGCGTCGAGGTGCCCGTTCTGCACCATCCAGAGGATCGCGACCTGCAGCTCCACCGGGATCGGCTGGTGCTGCGGCTGGTTGAACAGCTCGATGATGCGCTTGCCGCGGTCGATCTTCGACTGCGTCGCGGCGTCGAGCTCCGAACCGAACTGGGCGAACGCCGCCAGCTCGCGGAACTGGGCGAGGTCGCCCTTCAGCCGTCCCGCGACCTGCTTCATCGCCTTCACCTGCGCCGCCGAGCCGACGCGCGAGACCGAGATCCCGACCGAGATCGCCGGCCGCGTCCCCTGGTAGAAGAGATCAGTCTCGAGGAAGATCTGGCCGTCGGTAATCGAGATGACGTTGGTGGGGATGTAGGCCGACACGTCACCGGCCTGGGTTTCGATGATCGGCAACGCCGTCAGCGAGCCGTTGCCGAACTGCTCGCCGACGCGGGCGGCGCGTTCGAGCAGGCGGCTGTGCAGGTAGAAGACGTCGCCCGGATACGCCTCCCGGCCCGACGGCCGCTTCAACACCAGCGACACCTGCCGGTAGGCGACCGCGTGCTTGGAGAGATCGTCGTAGACGATCAACGCGTCCATGCCGTGATCCATGAACCATTCGCCCATCGCCGCGCCGGCAAACGGCGCCAGGTACTGGCTGGTGGCCGAATCGGCGGCCGGTGACGCGACCACGATCGTGTACGGCATCGCGCCGGCTTCCTCGAGCACCGAGATGAGGCGGGCGATGGTCGATTGCTTCTGCCCGACGGCGACGTAGATGCAGTAGAGCGGCCGGTAGCTGCTGTTGCCGGCGGCCTGCGCCTCGCGGTTCAAGCGCGCCTGGCTGATGATGGTGTCGATGCAGATCGTCGTCTTGCCGGTCGAGCGATCGCCGATGATCAGCTCGCGCTGGCCGCGGCCGATCGGAATCATCGCGTCGATCGCCATGATCCCGGTCTGCACCGGCTGGCTGATCGGACGGCGGCGCATGATGCCCGGCGCGATCTTCTCGACCGGGTAGGCGTCGACGCTCGCGATCGGCCCCTTGCCGTCCACCGGCTCGCCGAGCGTGTTCACGACCCGCCCCAGCAGCCCGGTCCCGACCGGCACCTGCAGCAGTTTGCCGGTGGCGCGGACCTCGTCGCCTTCCTGGAGCTGCGTGTGGTCGCCGAGGATGATCACCCCGACCTCGGTCTCGTCGAGGCTCAGGGCGAGGCCGGTCAGGCCGTGGCCGAGATCGAGCATCTCGTTCAGCATCACGTCGCCGAGCCCCTCGACCCGCGCGACCCCGTCGCCGACCTCGCGGATCACGCCGACGTTCTGCTTGATCGTCGCCGCCTTCGCGCCGACGATCTGTTGTTCGATTTCCTCGATCAGGCTTGCCATCCTCTACCTCATGGTCGCCGGGAACTCGCGGCTCACAGCCGGGCCTCGAGCGCAGCCAGCCGGCCCCTGACGCTGCCGTCGTAGACGTCGCTGCCGACGGTGATGCGCACGCCGGCGATGAGCGCCGGGTGGTCGGTGAAACCGACGGAGATGCCGTCGCCATAGCGCGCGGTCAAACCGGCTTCGATCGCGGCGCGAACGTCGGCGGGCAGCGGCGTCGGGCTGGCGACGTCGGCGTGGTGGCGGTCCCGATCGAGCCGCACCAGGCGCTGGAAGCGCGACAGCGTGGCGAACCCGCCGGTGCGACCGGCGGCGATCACCGACCCGACGACCTGCCGCACGCGCCGCTCGTCGAGGCGGCCGTCGACCTGGCAGAACTGGAAGAGGCGCCTCGCCTCACGTTGCGTCTGTCTGGGCGTTTTCATGGCGGTGCCGGGCCTTGCTAGTGCGTCCGTAGATAGGTTGCGGTGTTTTCGGCCAGGCGCCGCTGATCGTCGGCCGACAGCACCGTGCCGGCGACCGCCGCCGTCGTCTGCACCACCAGTCGGCCGACTTCGCGCCGCAGCTCGGCCAGCATGCGTGCGTGCTCGAGCGCCGCCGCTTCGCGCGCCTTCGAGACAATCTCCTCGGCGGCGGCGACCGCGCGCTGCGTGTGCTGCTCCTCGATCCGCCTGGCCATCGCGCGCGCCTCGACCAGGAGCTTGGTCGCGCTCGCCTGCGCATCGATGATGACGTTCTGGCGCTGCGCCTCGATGCCCGCCAGCGCGGTGTTGATCTTCTCGGTATCGGCCAGCCCCTGCGCGATCTGGGCGCGCCGCGCGTCCAGCATCCGCAGCACGGGTGCGTAGGCCAGCCAGTAGAGCAGTGCGCAGACGATG
>Ga0070702_100000058_pt1 | contig 31819 bp, 35 predicted proteins | sample KBSK5103metaG_FD_65466 | JGI IMG/M metagenome (GOLD analysis project Ga0070702, IMG submission 65466) | Corn, switchgrass and miscanthus rhizosphere microbial communities from Kellogg Biological Station, Michigan, USA - KBS K5-10-3 metaG | ecosystem: Host-associated > Plants > Roots >... | reverse complement strand
GGCAACCTCATCCGCCAGGTGGAGCGCATCCGCGAGCTCGGCCTGAAGCCGTCCAAGCCGCTCCCCGGCCACCTCACCGAGCTGGCCGTCGAGAGTGAGCCCGTAATAGGCCGTTCGGCTTAGACGCCGGCCGGCGACACGCCGGCCGCAAGGCTTTGGATTTCATGGAGCCGGCGTAAATTTTGCTGGGAGTAATCGGGATTGCCGGGAGATCCATGCCGCTTTCGCTGCGCTTTGTCGTACCCCTCGCGCTTGCCCTCGCCGCCATCGCCTATGCAGTCGTTCCGCTGGTGGATCGCCTTACCTTCCAGTGGTTCGTGCGCGACCTCGACACGCGCGGGGCGGCCATCGCCAAGACCGCCCAGGAACCGCTCGCCGAGCTGATCGCCGACAACCGCGACCCGAAAGGGAAGGTGCTGCGCTACTTCGAGCGCATCATCCAGGACCAGCGCATCTACGCGCTGGGCTACTGCGACCGGGCCGGGCGCATCGCGTACGCCACCTCGGCGTTTCCGAAAGAGATCCGCTGCAGCACCTCGAAGGGGAACGAGGAGAAGAACTGGGTGCTGCAGCTCGCGCACGGGCCGCTGCACGTCTCGGCCAACCGCATCATCGGCGCCGACGGCGTGAACTACGGCGAGCTGATCGTGGTGGACGACATGAGCTTCGTGGAGCGGCGCAGCAGCGACACGAAGAAGTACGTCCTGTATCTCTTCGCCGCGATCGCCACCGTGGTCGCGCTGATTACCGTCATCATCGCCGAGATCAGCTGGCGCGGCTGGGTCGCGGGCATGAAGGCGCTGGTGAAGGGCGAGACCCTCCTCCGCTCGCCGGTCGCCTGGAAATCGGCCTCCCCCGAATTGCGTCCCATTGCGCGCGACTTGCACGCGCTGGTGCTCGACCTGGAGTCGGAGCGGCGCACGCGCGACGAGTCGCAGACGAGCTGGGGCCCCGACGCGCTGCGGCGCATCCTGCGCCAGGACCTGAAGGGCGACGAGGTGCTCATCGTCTCGAACCGCGAGCCCTACATCCACACGCGGCGCAAGGACAACGTGATCGAGATCCAGCGGCCGGCGAGCGGCCTGGTCACGGCGCTCGAGCCGATCGTGCGCGCCACCTCGGGCACCTGGATCGCGCACGGCGCGGGCAACGCCGACCGCGACACGGTCGACAAGCACGACCACGTGATGGTGCCGCCCGAGCATCCCGCCTACCGGATCCGGCGCGTGTGGCTGTCGAAGGAAGAGGAGCAGGGCTATTACTTCGGCTTCGCCAACGAGGGCCTGTGGCCGCTATGCCACATCGCCCACACGCGCCCGACGTTCCGCACGCAGGACTGGGAGTACTACCGCAGCGTAAACCAGCGCTTCGCGGACATCGTCGCGGACGAGGCGCGCACCGAGGACCCGATCATCCTGGTGCAGGACTATCACTTCGCGCTGCTGCCGCGGATGGTGCGCGAGCGCCTGCCGCGTGCGACGATCATCACGTTCTGGCACATTCCCTGGCCCAATCCCGAGGCCTTCGGCATCCTGCCGTGGCGCGAGGAGGTCCTCGAGGGCCTGCTCGGCTCCTCGATTCTCGGCTTCCACACCCAGTTCCACTGCAACAACTTCTTCGACACGGTCGATCGCTTCCTCGAGGCGCGCGTAGACCGCGAAACGTTCACCATTTCCTACGGCGGCAATCCCACCGAGGTGCGCCGCTATCCCATCTCGATCGAATGGCCGCCGGCGGCGCTGCAGCTCCAGGCGCCGGTGCCGGAGTGCCGCAAGCTGGTGCGGGAACGGCTCGGCCTCGCCCAGGACCTGAAGCTCGGCGTCGGCGTGGACCGCCTCGACTACACAAAGGGAATCCTGGAGCGCTTCATGGCGATCGAGCGGCTGCTCGAGCTCGAGCCGCGCTGGGTCGGGCAGTTCGCGTTCATCCAGGTCGCGGCGCCGTCGCGCTCTTCGATCGACGAGTACCAGAACCTCGAAGCCAGGGTGCGTGCAATGGCCGCGCGCATCAACGAGCGCTTCGGGCGCCCGGGCTACGAGCCGATCATCCTCAAGATCGAGCACCACGACGCGGTGCAGGTGTACGAGCTGTACCGCGCCGCCGAGCTCTGCTACGTGTCGAGCCTGCACGACGGAATGAACCTCGTGGCGAAGGAGTTCGTCGCCGCGCGCGACGACGAGCAGGGCGTGCTCATCCTGTCGCAGTTCACCGGCGCGGCGCGCGAGCTGTCGGAATCGCTGATCGTGAACCCGTATGACCTAGAGCAGAGCGCCGCGGCGATGCACCTCGCGCTCACCATGTCACCCGACGAGCAGCGCGCGCGCATGCGCAGCATGCGCACGCTGGTGCAGGAGTTCAACGTGTTCCGCTGGGCGGGCCGCATGCTTCTCGACGCGGCGCGCATGCGCCACCGCCGCCGCGTCCTGTCGCGCGCGCGCGCCGCGCGGCGGCGCGCCGGCACGGGCTAGGGCATGCCGCCCTTTGCCGCCAACTGGGCCTTCTTCCTCGACATCGACGGCACGCTGCTCGACATCGAGGGCCATCCCGACGACGTGCGCATCGAGCGGCCGGAGGCCGAGCTCGTGGCGGGACTGCATCGCGTCACCGGCGGCGCGCTGGCGCTGGTGAGCGGGCGACCGCTCGCGGGGATCGACGCGCTGTTCCACCCCCTCAAGCTGCCGATCGCCGGCCAGCACGGGGCCGAGCGCCGCGACGCGCGCGGCAAGCGCCACCGGCACCGTTTTCCGGTGGAGGCGCTGCACCGTGCCGCCGCGCCGGTGCGCAAGTTCGTCGCGCGCAACGAGGGCCTCATCTTCGAGGACAAGGGCGCGAGCGTGGCGCTGCACTACCGGCTCGCTCCGCAGCTCCAGGCGGCGGCGCGGGCAGTGGTCGAGGAGGCCGCGAAGAGCTCCGGGGGCGCGCTCGAAATTCAGACCGGCAAGATGGTGTACGAGCTCAAGCCCTCGGGCGTCGACAAGGGCAGCGCCATCGGCGAGTTCATGGCAGAGGCGCCCTTCGCGGGCCGCATCCCGGTATTCCTCGGCGACGACGTCACCGACGAATCCGGGTTTCGGGTGGTGAACGGCCTAGGCGGTCACTCGGTGAAGATCGGCGAGGGCGAAACCGCGGCGCGCTGGCGCCTGGGCGACCCGGCCGCGGCGAAGTCCTGGCTCGGCGCGTGGATGAACGCCGTCGCCTGCGCGCGGGCGGGCTAGCTGCGCCCGCTGCGGCGTCCCGGTTTCTGTTCGAGTTCGAGCTGGGTGATCCGCTTGCCGTTGACGTAGATGCGCGCGTGGGTGCGGCCGAACCGGTCCCGCTCCCCTCGCTCGATCACGAGCTCGCCCTGACGGATGCGCCGTTGCAGGCGCGCTCGCGCTTCCGCACCTCCCGGCTCGTTCAGGGTCGGCGCACGCAAGTCGTCGACGCGCACCCGCTCCCGGCCGCACTGCAGCGTGGTGCCGTCGAATGCACTGCAGCGTTCTCCAGCCGACGCGGCACCAGCCACGACCACGGCGAGCCCGGCGAGGATCGATCGAGCCGTAACCATGAAACTCTCCCGCGACAAAGGGCACATCCGGGGTACTTTGCTCGAGGATGAAGCCGGTGCGTTAGCCAACAGTTCACAATCGGCCCCACGCAGCATTGAACTGCCGGGGCGTGAAAGGATCGGAACCAAAGCATGGCCCTGCGCCTTGGGGTAGACCTGGGTGGCACCAAGATCGAGATCGCGCTGTTCGACGCGGCCGGCCGCGAGGTGCTGCGGCGGCGCGCTTTTACGCCGCATGCCGGGTACGACGCGGCGCTCGAGGAATTCTCCAGCCTGATCCTGGACGCGGAGCGCGCCGCCGGCGCGCCCTGCAACGTGGGCATCGGCATGCCGGGCACGATTCACCCGCGCAGCGGCCGCGTGATCAACGCCTACAACACGCCGTTCAACGGCAGGCGCCTCAAGCACGATCTCGAGGAGCGGCTTGAACGGGAAGTGCGCTTCGCGAACGATGCCAACTGTTTCGCGCTTTCCGAGGCGCTCGACGGCGCGGCCGCGGGACGCGGCGTGGTGTTCGGCGCCATCCTGGGCACCGGGGTGGGCGGCGGCATCGTGGTGAGTGGAGCAGTGCTGAACGGCCATCACGGCATCGGCGGGGAATGGGGTCATACGCCGCTGCCGTGGATGACGCGCGAGGAGCATCCCGGGCCGATGTGCAATTGCGGTCGCCGCGGCTGCATCGAGCAGTGGTGCTCCGGGCCCGCGCTCGCGCGCGAGAAGGGTGCGCGCGGCGAGGACCAGGCGCTCGCGGTTTACGCCGACCGCCTCGCGCGCGCGCTTTCGCTGGTGATCAACTTCCTCGACCCGGAAGTCATCGTCCTGGGCGGCGGCGTCTCGCGCGAGCAGCGGCTCTACGCGAGCGTGCCGCAGGTCCTGCCGCGTTATGTGTACTCACCGGTCGTCGAGACGCCGATCGTGCCCGCGAAATTCGGCGATGCGAGCGGCGTGCGCGGCGCCGCCATGCTCTGGCCTGCTTAGGGTCGAACTACCCGGGGTGCCCGCCCGCGTCGTAGCTGCCATCCAGAACGGCGATGTCCACGTCCATGAACCGCGTCCCTGCGGTGAACCGCGTTCCAGTGGCGACCTGAATCCGCCCGCCGGGAAGGTCAATCTCGCAGGGTTCTATGCACGTCCAATGTCCAGCAGAGTCGCGGTGGAAGCAGCGGATGAAGTCCTTCACAGGCGTGAATTAGATCGCCGCTACGCGCAATTTTCTGCCGGGACGGGTCCGTCGTTTGCGGCAGGGGTGTCCCTGTCACATGCAAACTACATCGGACGCGCCTCGTCGCGCAGTTGCTACAGGGATTTGGCCATCAAGCTTTAAAATGTCCAGCTTGAAAAAAATCGCAGTCCTGACGAGCGGCGGCGACGCTCCCGGAATGAATGCGGCGGTGCGCGCGGTGACCCGCGCCGCGCTGGCCAAGAGCTGGGAAGTGTTCGGCGTGCGCAACGGCTTCGCCGGGCTGGTGTCGGGCGCCCTGGAGCGCCTGGCCGCGCGCGACGTCGGGGGCATCATCCAGCACGGCGGCACGGTCCTCGGCAGCGCGCGCAGCCCCGAGTTCAGGGAAGTCCAGGGGCGGGCGCGGGCACTCGCCAACCTCGCCGCGCGCGGCATCGACGCGCTGGTCGTGATCGGCGGCAACGGGTCGCAGACCGGCTCGAGCGCGCTCGCGCGCGAGGGGTTCTCGGTGGTGGGCGTCGCCTCCACCATCGACAACGACCTCTACGGCACCGACGTCAGCATCGGCGCGGACACGGCGGTCAACATCACGCTCGAGGCGATCGACAGTCTGCGCACCACCGCCTCGTCGCACCAGCGTGCCTTCGCGGTGGAGACGATGGGCCGCGACTGCGGCTATATCGCGCTCATGGCCGGTATCGCCGGCGGTGCGGAGGTGATCGCGCTCCCCGAGCAGGAAATCACGCCTGCGCACGTTGCCGAGCGGCTGCGCGCGGCCTATCAGCGCGGCAAGACCCATGCGCTGGTGGTGATCGCGGAGGGCGCGCGCTGCGGCGTGCACGAGCTCATGCAGTACTACGAGCGGGAAGGCGATTCGATCGGCTTCGAGCTGCGCGTCACGCGCCTCGGCCACGTGGTGCGCGGCGGCACGCCGGGCGCCGCCGACCGGGTGCTCGCCACGCGCCTCGGGGACGCCGCGGTGGAGTGCCTCTCGCGCGGCGAGAGCGGCGTGCTGGTCGGCCTGCTGCACGGCGAGATCGCCGCCACGCCGCTGGCCGAGGTCGCGGGCCGCACGCGTCCGGCGAACGCCGAGCTCCTCGAGCTCGCGCGCGTGATGGCGATGTGAAGCCGCCGGTATGACGAGCGCCGCCATTCGTGTCGCGGTGGCTTCGGCCGTGCTGGCGGCATGCGGCGAAACAGACCTCGAGAAGTGAAGCGCGTCGCGGTCTTCGGCAACGCGGGCGGCGGCAAGTCCACCCTCGCGCGAAAGCTGGCCGAGCTCACGCAGCTTCCTCTATACGTCGTGGACATGATGCAGTTCAGGCCCGGCGGAGCCGCGGTCCCGCACGACGAGTTCATGAAGGCGCACGCGGAGGTCCTGCAGCGTGAGTCGTGGATCATCGATGGCTACGGGTCGGTCAAGCTGGCGTGGGAGCGCTTTTCGTGCGCGGACACGCTGGTCTACGTCGACCTGCCGTTCCTGGTGCACTTCCGCTGGATCACGAAGCGCATGCTGAAAGGCCTCTTCGTCACTCCGCCAGGTTGGCCGGAGGGCAGCCCGGTCCTCAGCAGCAGCCTCAGCAGCTATCGGGCGCTTTGGGGTTGCCATCGGCACCTGACGCCGAAATACCGGGCGTTCGTTTCCGAAGTGAAGTCCAGCAAGCGCGTGCACCACCTGCGCTCCGCGCAGGAGATGAGCGGCTTCCTGGATCATGTGAGGCTGGAGCGCCAATGAATGACCTCGCCAATCTTCGGGAACCGGAAGTCATCGCGGCAATCTGGGCCGACACGCGAGCATCGGGCTTCAACATGGCATCCGAGCCGCGTACGTGCTCTTTGTTGCGTACTCTTGCCGCTTCGAAACCATCCGCCCGCTTTCTCGAGCTTGGCTCGGGTACGGGCCTGTCGACGGCCTGGCTGCTCGACGGGATGGATGCGCGCTCCCGCCTTACCACCGTGGACAACGATAAGAGTCTCTTGTCCATCCTGAAGAAGCATCTGGGCGGCGATCCTCGGCTGACGGTGGTATGTGCCGATGGCGATGACTTTCTGCGTTCAGTTCGAGGACAGCATTTCGATTTCATTTTTGCCGATACGTGGTCGGGTAAATACCGCTTGCTCGACGAAGCGCTTGAATTGCTGAACCCGACCGGGATGTACGTCATCGATGACATGCTGCCGCAACCGAATTGGCCCGAGGGTCATGCCGGGAAAGCCGCTGCCCTGGTTGCCGCCCTGGAGCAGCGCAAGAATCTTCGCGTTACGAAACTGTCCTGGGCCAGTGGCGTGGTGCTTGTCACCAAGCTCTGAAGCCGTGCCGTGAGGATTCGGCGATTGGAGTGCAGGCTTTAGGCTAGACCAGGCCGTCGAAGAGCTGGACGCTCACCAGCTCGCCGGCCTCGACCTTGCCGCGCGCGTGCTCGAGCACGATGAAGCAGTTCGCCTCCGACATCGAGCGCAGCACGCCCGAGCCCTGCTGGCCGGTGGTGCGCACCCTCCATTCGCCGTCCTCGCGGAAGAGGATGCCGCGCTGGTACTCGGTTCTTCCCGGCACTTTGCGCAGCGGCGCCGCGGCCTTCGCCTTTAACAGGGGAATCGCGTAGTCGTCGGTGCGGCCAGAGAGGTGCAGCAGGGCATCGCGCACGAACTGGTAGAAGGTAACCATTACCGCCACGGGGTTGCCGGGCAGGCCGAAGAGAAACGCGTCGCCGATGCGGCCGAAGGCCATCGGCCGGCCTGGGCGCATGGCGATTTTCCAGAACAGCACTTCGCCGAGCTTCGCCATCAGCTCGCGCGTGAAGTCGGCTTCGCCGACCGACACGCCGCCGGTCGTGATGACTGCATCGCTCGACGCGGCAGCCTTGCGAAATGCATGCTCCAGAAGCGCGGGGTCGTCGCGCACCACGCCGAGGTCGTTCAGCTCGATCCCCAGCCGCGCGAGCATCCCGTACAGCGTGTAGCGGTTGGAGTCGTAGACCTCGCCCTCCTTGAGCGGCGCGCCGATGGAGGCGAGCTCGTCGCCGGTGGCGAAGAAGGCGACCTTCAGCCTGCGCTTGACCGCGACCTCGGCGATGCCAAGCGAGGCGATCAGGCCGAGGTCGGCCGGCGCGATCGCTTTTCCGCCGTGAAGAACCGCGGTTCCCGCCTTGAGGTCTTCGCCCGCGTAGCGCACGTTCTGCGCCTGCTTCTGTCCCGGCGGAATGACGATGCGGTTGCCGTCCTTCCGGGTCACCTCCTGGATCACGACCGTGTCGGTGCCGGGCGGCATCACGGCGCCGGTCATGATGCGCACGCATTCGCCCGCTGCGACCTTGCCTTCGAAGACGCGCCCGGCGAAGGCGGCTCCGACCTCGGTGAGCGCGGTGTCGCCCGGCTTCAGGTCGGAAAAACGCAGCGCAAAGCCGTCCATCGCCGAGTTGTCGTGCGCCGGGACGTTGATCGACGGCACGATGTCCTCGGCCAGCACGCGGCCGAGGGCCTGCCGGATCCCGATCGTTTCCGTCGCCGCGATCGGCGGAAGGCAGGCCCGAATCGCCTCGATCGCCTTGTCGACGCGCAGCGCATTCGGGTCGTAGTCGTCGAGGCAGCTTACGGTCTGGAGGATGCTCGTCATGCCTTGCCCAGCTCCTCGAGCGTGTTGATGTTGCGGAAGGCATCGGCCTCGTCGTCGAAGCTCACCTCGACGGTACGGAGCGACGCGTACCAGGCGTCGATCTTGCGGCCGCCCGAGCGCAGGAAGGCTTCGAGGTTCGCGAGCACGTCCTTGCGCACGAGCGAGAACACTGGATGCGGCTGGTCGCCCGTCTTGGCCACCGCGAGATCTTTCTCCCCTAGGTGTTGTTGCAACCGGGAAACCAGGTCGGATGGCAGGAACGGCGAATCGCAGGGAACCGTTACCACGAGCGGATGGCCAGCGGCCTTGAGGCAGGCGTGCAACCCAGCGAGCGGGCCGGCGAAGCCGCCGATCTCGTCGGGCACCAGGCGGTAGCCGAAGCGCGCGTACGCGTCGAGGTTCTGGTTGCAGTTGATCAGAATTTCGTCGACCTGCGGCGCGAGCCGCTCGAGCGCCCACTGGGCCATCGGCTTGCCGCGCAGCGGCTGCAGTCCCTTGTCGACGCCGCCCATGCGGCGCCCCTGCCCGCCGGCAAGAACGACCCCTGAAACAGCGCTCATGGGAGGCGATTTTACGGGGTAAGCTTCGTCAATGAGCGATCCGGAGCACCCCGAGCACCCTGTGCGGGCCAACGTGCGACCCAACACCTGGTTGGTTCCGTTCATCAATCTCGGGCACCTGCTCGACCATCTCGTCATGCTGGTTTTCCCGACGGTGATCTTGGCGCTCGCGCGCGTGTGGGACCGGCCGTATTCCGAGCTTCTGCCCCTGGCGCTCGGCGGCTTCATCGCGTTCGGCGCGTTCGCCATTCCGGCCGGCTGGCTCGCCGACCACTGGAGCCGCTACAAGATGATCGCGGTGTTCTTCTTCGGCATCGGCGCGTCGCTTTTCCTCACCGGCTTCGCCGCGACACCGTGGCAGATCGCGGCCGGCCTCACGCTCACCGGGATGTTCGCGGCGATCTACCACCCGGTCGGCATCGCGATGCTGGTCGCGGCGCCCAAGAACCTCGGCATGGCGCTCGGCTGGAACGGCCTGTGGGGCAACCTCGGGCTCGCCTTCGCGGCGATCGTCTCGGGCGCCCTGATGGACCTGTGGGGCTGGCGCACCGCGTTCTTCGTCCCCGGGGTCGTGTCCATCGCGGCCGGCGTGGGGTTTCTGCTTCTCGTGCCGGACCCGGGACCGGTGCCGAAGAGGTCGAAGACCATCGGCCTGCACCTCGACGCGCGCACCATGGCGCAGATCTTCGTGATCCTGCTCGTCGCCACCGCCTGCGGCGGCGTGATCTTCAACTCCACCACGGTGGCCATGCCGAAGATCTTCGACGAGCGCATGCGGGCGCTCACGCAGACCAACGTCGGCATCGGCGCCATGGTGGCGTTCGTCTACGCCGTCGCCGCGTTCGCCCAGGTGCTGATGGGCACGCTGATGAGCCGCTTCGACATGAAGCACCTGATGATGGCGTGCGGGCTGGTGCAGATTCCGCTCCTCGCCGCAGCGGCGACGCTCGACGGCTGGCCGATGCTCGTCGTGGCGCTCCTCATGATGATGGCGATCTTCGGCCAGATCCCGCTGAACGACGGCATCGTCGGCAAATACGTCGCCGACGAGTACCGCGCGCGCGTGCTCTCGGTGCGCTACGTGATCTCGCTTGGCGTCGCCTCGGTGGCGGTGCCGATGATCGCGCTCCTGCACCGCACCGAGGGTGGGTTCCGCAACGTGTTCATGGTGCTCGCGGCACTGGCGGCCGCCGTGTTCGTCTCGGCGCTCTTCTTCCCGTCGCGGCGGGCGATCGCCGCGCAGACCCTGGCCGCATGAGCTGGACCACGGAGTCGGTCCTCGAGGTCCTGGAGGCTCCGTTCAACGACCTGCTTTTCCGTGCGCACAAAGTGCACCGGGAGAACTTCGACCCGAACACGGTGCAGCTCTCGACTCTCCTCTCGATCAAGACCGGAGGCTGTCCCGAGGACTGCCAGTACTGCCCGCAGGCAAGGCGCTACCACACCGGCGTGGAGGACGAGCCGCTGATGCAGGTCGAGGACGTCCTCGCGGCGGCGAAGGCCGCGAGGACGAACGGCGCCACGCGCTTTTGCATGGGCGCGGCCTGGCGCGGTCCGAAGGAGCGCGACCTGGCGCAAGTGCTGCCGCTCGTCGCCGCAGTCAAACAAACAGGTTTGGAAACCTGTGCCACGCTCGGGCTCCTCAAGGAAGGACAGGCCGAGGCGCTCAAGCGTGCCGGCCTCGATTACTACAACCACAACCTGGATACCGCGCCCGAGTTCTACGGCAGGATCATCACCACGCGCGACTACCAGGATCGTCTCGATACGCTCGAGCGGGTACGCAACGCGGGGCTGCGTGTATGCTGCGGCGGCATCGTCGGCATGGGCGAGAACCGGCGCCAGCGCGCTGGCCTGATCGCTCAGCTCGCGGGCCTCGCGCCGCCGCCCGAATCGGTGCCGATCAACAACCTGGTGCAGGTCGAGGGCACGCCGCTCCACGGCACGGCGCCGCTCGATCCGTTCGAGTTCGTCCGCACGATCGCCGCGGCGCGCATCGCGATGCCGAAGAGCTATGTCCGCCTGTCAGCCGGGCGACAGGAGCTTGGCGAAGGCATCCAGGCGCTGTGCTTCTTTGCCGGGGCGAACTCGATCTTCTACGGCGAGAAGCTCCTCACCACGGGCAACCCGGAGGCGGCCGCCGACCGGGGCTTGATGGCCCGCCTGGGCATCGAGCCTCTGCCATTCGGCGATGGACACGTCCGATCCTGAAACGTAGGCTTGCGTGTCACCGCTCGCCGGAGGACCCGATGACCTTTCGCGTTGCACTTGCCGTTCTCATGATGGCCGCGGCCGCGGCGTGTTCCAGCACCTCACCCTACAGTTCGTCGCGCATGGGCCCGACCGACGCATACCGTGGCTCGTCGTACCGCGGCATGTACGACCCCTACACGGCGCCGGCGGCGTACGCGCCGCCCATGGACGCCAAGCGCAAGGTCGCCGAGCAGGACTGCTCCAAGCCGATCGACGACAACGACGGCAACCTGCGCTGCAAGTAAAGATCAGGCGAGCGCGGTGGGCTGAGGCGTGGTGCGCACCAGCCGCTCCTTGCCGGTGAAGGCGAGGTAGTGCCGGCCGCTCGCGCGGCCGAGCATCGTGATGCCGACCTTCTGCGCGATCGCGTGCCCCATCTGGGTGAGCCCCGAGCGCGACACGAGGAAGGGGATGCGCATCTGCGCGCACTTGATCACCATCTCGGAGGTGAGGCGCCCGGTGGTGTAGAACACCTTGTCCGAGCCGCCGATGTCGTCGAGCCACATGAAGCCGGCGATGGCGTCCACGGCGTTGTGCCGGCCGACGTCCTCCACGAACATCAGGATCTCGCCCGCCGTGCTGGCGAGCGCGCAGCCGTGAACCGCGCCGGCTTGCTTGTAGATGGTCTCGTGCTTGCGCACCTTCTCGAGAAGGATGAAGAGGTTCGCATCCTCGAGAAAAATATCTTTTCGCAGGTGAACCTGGTCGATTTCTTCCATCAGGTCGCCGAACACCGTGCCCTGCCCGCAGCCGGTGGTCACGGTTTTCTTCCCCAACCGGGAGCTCAGGTCCTTGCGTTTTCGCGTGGTGACGGCGACCGACTCCGTTTCCCAGTCGACCTGCACCGCTGCGATGTCGTCGATCGAGTCGGCGAGGCGCTGGTTGCGCAGGTAGCCGATGGCGAGCGCCTCGGGCGCGTGGCCGAGCGTCATCAGCGTCACGATCTCGCGCTTGTCGAGGTAGATGGTGAGCGGATGCTCGCCGGCGACCGCCGTCGGCACCATCTCGCCGCGCTCGTTGTAGGCCTCGACTTCGAAGGTGGCCGGCTTCGCCGCGTGGGTGAGTTTCGGCTTAGCCGCCAATGTAGGACATCTCCACTTTTTTCACGGAAGAGGTCTGGGAAGTCCTGATTTCGGAGTACCGGTCGCCGCGCGCCTGCCACAGCGCCGCGATCTCGTTGCGCAGCTCCTCGTCGGCGGCGCCGGCGCGCAGCAGCGACTTGAGGTCGCGCCCGGATTGGCCGAAGAGGCAGGTGTAAAGGCTGCCCTCGGTCGAAAGCCGCATGCGGTTGCAGCTCGAGCAGAACGCCTGCGTCACCGAGGAAATGACGCCGATCTCGCCCGCGCCGTCCAGGTAGCGCCAGCGCTCGGCGACCTCGCCGGGGTAGTTGGCGTCGCTCGGCTCGAGCGCCCAGGCCTCGTTGATGCGCCTGACGACCTCGGCGGAAGGCACCACGTCGTCCATGCGCCAGCCGTTCGTCGAGCCGACGTCCATGTACTCGATGAAGCGGATGATGTGGCCGGTGCCGCGCCATCGCCGAGCCATCGCCACGATGTCGTGGTCGTTCGTGCCGCGCTTCACCACCATGTTGATCTTCACCGGGGCGAGCCCGGCGGCGGCCGCAGCCTCGATGCCCTCGATCACTTTGGCCACCGGAAAATCGGCGTCGTTCATCGCGCGGAAGGTCGCGTCATCGAGCGAGTCGAGGCTCACGGTGACGCGGTGAAGGCCTGCTGCCTTGAGCGCGGCGGCATTCCTCGCAAGCAGGGATCCGTTGGTCGTGAGAGTGAGCTCCACCGGCAGCTCGCTAAGCATCGCGACGAGGCGATGCAGCTGCTTTCGCACCAGCGGCTCGCCGCCGGTGAGGCGGATCTTCCTTACGCCGAACCCGGCGAAGATGCGGGCGAGGCGCGCGATCTCCTCGAAGGAAAGGATGGCGCTGTGCGGCAGGAATTCATGGCCGGCGTCGAACACTTCCCGCGGCATGCAGTAGACGCAGCGGAAGTTGCAGCGGTCGGTGACCGAGATGCGCAGGTCGCGCATCGGCCTGCCGAGCGTGTCCGCGAGCTCGCCGCCGCGGAACGCGGGCGCCGGGGCCCGCACGGCGCCGCCGGCAACGATGGGAATGACCTTCAACGGCATGGGAGTAATACTGGAAGATCATACAGCAGGCACCCCGCCTTTCGGGATGGGGCTTCCGCAACAGGTTTCGCTCGGTTTTCCGCTCAGATCCCTACTTGGGAGTAGTGTCAGGCCCCTTCGGCCCCGCGCCGTCGCCCTTGTGCTGGAAGTCGCGTTGCTGCGCCGGGCTCTTCGGGTCGACCTGCCCCTGCGTGGGATTGGCGCCTTCGTTCCTTTCCTCTTGCGACGCCGTCTGGCCGGCGCTCGCGGGTGCCGTCGGCGTATTGACCTGCGGCGTGGTGGGTATATTGGTCTGCGATTGGGCCGGCGCCTTGTCCGCACTGGCAGCAGGTTTTGCTTGGTCGGAACCCTTGTTGCATCCGGCGGCTGAAGCAAGCGCGGCAAGCGCGGCGGCCAGAACGATGATCTGCAGACGCATAACGTACTCTCCTTTGTGGATGGCATGAAGAGAGTGCAAGGCCCATGCCGCCCCTGCCGGATGGCTTACACTGGCGGATTGATGAGCAAGCCGAGTTTCCGAGTAGCGGTGGTGATGCAGCGCCGGGCGGTGCAGAACCGCTGGATCGACTGCGTGTGGGAGCCCTGGGGCGTGCTCGCGAGCGACGAGCGCGGCGAGCCGCGCCAGCTTCTCGACGAGGCCGGCGTCGCGCAATGGCTGCATCCGGGGTGTACCCTGCAGCTTCACCGCGACGAGGCCGAGGGCTATTACCTCAACGTGTCGGGGCCCGCGCCGAGCGTGTTCATCCTCTGGCGCATGGACGAGGACCGCGCAGTGCCCGTCGAAGTCACCGTCAGCTCGGAGGAAGCCGGTCGCTGGCTCGACGGCGGCCACTCGGTGGACCGAGTCGGCATGCCGCCGGAGATTTTCGCCTGGGTCGGCGACTACGTGGAACACAACTACCGCCCGCAGCCGCAGAAGCGCATCAAGCCGCGCTCGTTCAAGCATCCGAAGGACCGGGTGTGACCATGGCGGAAGAGAAGGAGAAAGAAAAATTCCTGAGCCGCTGGTCCCGGCTGAAGAGCGAATCGAAGGAGCTTCCCGAGAAGACTCCGGAGACGCCGGCGCCCGTGCTTCCCCCGTTGGACAAGCTCACGCCCGAGTCGGACTTCACCGGCTTCATGCATCCGAAGGTCGAGGACGCGCTGCGCCGCGCGGCGCTGAAGAAGCTCTTCAGCGATCCACATTTCAACCTGCCCGATCCGTACGAGCCGTTCTCGGGCGACTGGACCGGCGGCGAGCCGATCTCCGAGGAGATGCTGGCGACGCTGAATCAAGCGCGCACGCTCCTCTTCAATCACGACGAGAAGAAGAAAGAGGAACAGCAAGCCGCCGCCGAAACGCCGGACGGCGCCACGCCATCTGACGACAAGCCCGGAAGCGAAGATGGCGGACGGAAAGACGCTTAAGGTCTGCAGCTGCAACCGCACGGTCGCGATCGACGCGGCCGCGCTCGGCGCCGCATTGAAGACGGGCGCGCCGCTCTCGCTCCATCACCAGCTCTGCCGCAAGGACGCGGGCGCGTTCCAGGCCGCGCTCGGCCAGGGCGACGACGTGGTCGTCGGCTGCACCCAGGAGGCGCCGCTGTTCGGCGAGCTTGCCGCGGGCACCAGTGCGAAAGTCAGGTTTGTGAATCTGCGCGAGCACGCGGGGTGGTCGAGCGAGGGGAAGGCGGCGACGCCGAAGATGGCCGCGCTTCTCGCCATGGCGGCGCTTCCCGACCCGCAGCCGGCGCCGGCGGTGCAGTTCAAGTCCGACGGCGAGGTTCTCATCATCGGCCCGGCCGAGGCCGCGCTCGACTGGGCCCAGCGGCTTTCCGAGACCCTGTCCGTAAATGTTCTGGTCAATGGGAAAGGCGAGCTGCCGCTCGATCGCGCGTTCCCGCTGTGGTCCGGGAAAGTGACGGCGCTGTCGGGCTGGCTCGGGGCATTCGAGGTCGAGTGGCGCCAGGAGAACCCGATCGACCTCGAGCTGTGCACGCGCTGCAACGCCTGCATCCGCGCTTGCCCCGAGAGCGCGATCGACTACGGCTACCAGGTCGACCTTGATAAGTGCAAGGCGCACCGCAGCTGCGTGACGGCCTGCGGCGAGATCGGCGCCATCGACTTTTCCCGCGTTGAAAACCAGAGGAAGGAGCGGTTCGATCTGGTGCTCGACCTTTCGCGCGAGCCGCTCCTGCGCACTCACGAGCTGCCGCAGGGCTATTTCGCGCCGGGCGACGATCCGCTCGAGCAGGCGCTCGCGGCGCAAAAGCTCACGGCGCTGGTCGGCGAGTTCGAGAAGCCGCGCTTCTTCGCTTACAAGTCGAAGATCTGCGCGCACAGCCGGTCCGGCCGCGAGGGCTGCAACCAGTGCCTCGACGTGTGCTCGAGCGGCGCTATCCGCGCCGACGGCGACCACGTACGGGTGGAGCCGCATCTGTGCGCCGGCTGCGGCGGCTGCGCCACCGTGTGCCCGTCGGGCGCGATGTCCTATGCCTACCCGACAGTGCCCGAGATCGGCACGCGCCTCAAGGCAGCGCTTTCGACCTACCGCGACGCAGGTGGACGCGACGCGTGCATCCTGTTCCACGACGCCCGCGAAGGGCGGGCTCGAGTTCTAGAACTTGGCCGGCGGGGAAAGGGCCTCCCGGCGAGAGTCATCCCCGTGGAGGGTTTCCACGTCGCCTCGATCGGCATCGACCTGATGCTGGGCGCGCTCGCCTATGGCGCGAGTCAGGTCATCGTGCTCGCGACCGAGAAAGTCGCCGAGGGTTACACCGCGGCGCTTCAGCGCCAGATGGGGTATGCCCAGACCATCCTGCATGGGCTGGGCTACGGCGGGACCCATTTCCGGGTGGTGACCGATCTGAACGAGGTATGGGGCTTGAAGCCGGCGGCGACGGTGGAGAAGGCGGCCGGCTTCAATTTGTCCCCCGACAAGCGCACTACGCTCGACTTCGCGCTGGATCACCTGGCGAAGGACCGCAAAGTACAAGAGGTCAAGCTCGCTGCGGGTGCTCCTTTCGGTACGCTCGCAGTCAACAAGACGGCCTGCACCCTGTGCAAGGCATGCATCGGCGCCTGCCCGGAAGCGGCGCTACTCGATTCGCCCGAGACGCCGAGCCTGCGCTTCATCGAGAGAAACTGCGTGCAGTGCGGCCTGTGCGAGGATACTTGCCCCGAGGACGCGATCCGACTGGTGCCGCGCTTGCTCCTCGGGCCGCAAGCGAAGGAGCCCGTGACCCTGAACGAGGCCCAGCCGTTCAACTGCGTGCGCTGCGGCAAGCCCTTCGGTACCCGGCAGATGGTCGAGAACATGCTCGGCAAGCTCTCGGGCCACTCGATGTTCGCGGGTAGCACCCGCCGCCTCCAGATGTGCGGCGATTGCCGGGTGGTGGACATGATGGAAAACGTCGGCGAGGCGTCGATCTTCGACTTTACGAAGCGATGAGCGGGGCGCAGCCTCTGAATTTCGTGGCGACGCTGCCGCCCGAGGAGGTGGCGCGGGCGAATATCTACGGGCTGCTCGCGCGCCTGTTCTACGGTCCACCCGATGCTCAGCTGCTGGAAACCCTTGCCGGGGCATCGGGAATGGAAGCCGAGGACGGTGATATCGGCCCGGCGTGGGACCGGCTTTGCCTCGCCGCCGGACAAGCCGATCAGGAAGCGGTGCGAGAGGAGTACGACACGGTGCTCGTCGGCACCGGCAAGGCGCCCGTCACACTCTATACATCGGCTTATTCCATCCGCTACGCGACCGAAGCCCCGCTCGTGGAGCTGCGTGCCAAGCTGGCAGCCCTGGGGATGGCGCGTCGCGAGGGGGCGAGCGAGCCGGAGGACCACATCGCGGCGCTCTGCGACGCGATGCGCCACCTCATCGCCGTGCAAAAGCGCGACCTTGAAGTGCAAAGCGTCTTCTTCAAGCGCTGGATCGGTCCGACCGCCGGTCCGTTGTGCGACGCAATAGAAGCCGAGCCGAGTCTGTCCTTCTACAAGACAATCGCGCGATTCGCGAAAGCCTTCTTTGACATAGAGCAGCGCGCGTTCGAAATGCTCTAGAATCGTGCGGTATTCATATGTTGGCCGGTGCATAACTAATCTAACGGAGGCTGCGCATGAGCGAGCGCGCGAAGCGACTTTCCCGCCGTAATTTCCTTCTCGCCGCAAGTGCCGGCGGCGTCGCAACCGCCGCGGCGATCGTGGCGAAGAATTCTTCCTCTCCACAGCCGACCGACAAGAGCAAGCGTGAGACGCGCGGCTATCACGCGAGCGAGCACGTCAACAACTACTACCGCACCACCAAGGTTTAGGAGCGCCTCATGCTACTGACCCGCAAAGCAACCAGCCAAGCGGTTCCCCAGGCTCGCCTTTCGCGCGGCCTTCCCGCGATCAGTACCATGGACCGTCGCGCGTTCCTCAGGCGCTCGGGCGTCACGCTCGGCGCCGGCGCCGTGGCTTCGCAGCTTCCCTTCAGCATGATCGGCGAGGCCGAGGCCAAGGCCGAGGAAGGCAAGCTCGAAGTGAAGCGCACCGTGTGTACGCACTGCTCCGTGGGTTGCGCAATCGATGCCGTGGTGCAGAACGGCGTCTGGGTGCGCCAGGAGCCGGTGTTCGATTCCCCGATCAACCTCGGCGCGCACTGCGCCAAGGGCGCGTCGGTGCGCGAGCACGGCATGACGCACGACTCGCACCGCCTGAAGTACCCGGTGAAGCTCGAGGGCGGCAAGTGGAAGCGCATTTCCTGGGACCAGGCCTACGACGAGATCTCGAAGAAGATGCTCGAGATCCGCAAGCAGAGCGGCCCGGACTCGCTCTTCCTGGTCGGCTCCTCGAAGCACAACAACGAGCAGTCGGAGCTGTTGTGCAAGTGGGCGCGTCTCTGGGGCAGCAACAACACCGACCACCAGGCGCGCATCTGCCACTCGACCACCGTCGCCGGCCTGGGCCAGACCTGGGGCTACGGCGCGATGACCAACTCGTACAACGACGAGCAGAACTCGAAGTCGCTGATGTTCCTCGGCTCGAACGCCGCCGAGGCGCACCCGGTGTCGATGCTGCACACGATCCACGCGCGCGAGAACGGCTGCAAGGTGATCGTGGTCGATCCGCGCTTCACACGCACCGCGGCGAAGGCCGACCTCTACGTGCGTCACCGCTCGGGCAGCGACGTGGCGTTCATCTTCGGCGTGCTGCACCACATCTTCAAGAACGGCTGGGAAGACAAGAAGTACATCCATGACCGCGTCTACGGCATGGACGAGGTGAAGAAGGAAGTGATGACGAAGTGGACGCCGGACAAGGTAACCGAGGCGACCGGCGTGCCCGAGGACCAGGTGCACCTGGTGGCGAAGACGCTGTCCGAGAACCGCCCCGGCTTCATCATCTGGGCAATGGGACAGACGCAGCACACCAACGCCAACGGCATCGTGCGCGCCTCCAACATCCTGATGCTCGCGCTCGGTAACGTCGGGCGCTCGGGCGGCGGCTGCAACGTCTACCGCGGGCACGACAACGTGCAGGGCGCGACCGACGTCGGCCCGAACCCCGACACGCTGCCGGGCTACTACCCGGTGGGTGTTCCGGGCTCGTGGGTGCACTGGGCGAAGGTCTGGAACATCGACCTCGACTGGCTGAAGAAGCAATACGCCTCCGAGAAGATGATGGCCAGCCCCGGGATGACGGTGTCGCGCTGGATCGACGGCGTCATGGAGAAGAACGAGGCCATCGACCAGGACTCGAATCTGCGCATGCTGATCTTCTGGGGGCACGCGCCGAACTCGCAGACGCGCGGCTCCGAGATGATCGAGGCGATGCGCAAGCTCGATCTCATGGTGGTGATCGATCCGTATCCTTCGGCGAGCGCGGCGATGTTCGCCAAGGTGCGCAAGGACGGCGCCTACCTGCTGCCGGCCGCGACCCAGTTCGAGACCGAAGGCTCGGTGACGGCCTCCAACCGCTCGCTGCAGTGGCGCGAGCGCGTGATCGAGCCGCTGTTCGAGTCGCGCACCGACCACATGATCATGTACCAGCTCGCCGGCAAGCTCGGCTTCGCCGACCAGTTCATCGGCAAGAAGGACGGCAAGCAGCTCCTGCGCCTGGTGAAGGGCAAGGGCGGCATGGACGAGCCGTCGATGGAAGACGTGCTCACGCACGAGATCAACGGCGGCTGCTGGACCATCGGCTACACCGGACAATCGCCCGAGCGCATCCAGGCGCACATGAGAAACATGCACGTCTTCGACGTGAAGACGACGCGCGCGAGGGGCGGCAAGGACGCGAAGACCGGCTACGACCTCACCGGCGACTATTTCGGCCTGCCGTGGCCCTGCTACGGGCACGCAAAGATCAAGCACCCGGGCACGCCGCTCCTTTACGACACGCACAAGCATCCGATGGACGGCGGGCACGCCTTCCGCGCGCTGTTCGGCGTGGAGAGGGACGGCGTCAACCTGCTGGCCGAGGACGGCGTGGCCAACAAGGGCAGCGACATCACCACCGGCTATCCGCAGTTCGACCACGTGCTCCTGAAGAAGCTCGGCTGGTGGGACGAGCTCACCGACGAGGAGAAGAAGGACGCCGAGGGCAAGACCTGGACGAACGACCTCTCCGGCGGCATCCAGCGCGTCGCCATGAAGCACGGCTGCACCCCCTTCGGCAATGCCAAGGCGCGCGCGGTCGTGTGGAACTGGCCGGACCAGATTCCCCAGCACCGCGAACCGCTCTTCAGCCCGAAGCCGGAGCTCGTGGAGAAATACCCGACCCACGACGACGTCAAGGTGATCTGGCGCCTGCCGACGCTCTTCAAGTCGGTGCAGCAGGCGGCGGTGAAGGACGGAACGGCGAAGAAGTTCCCCCTCATCCTCACGAGCGGCCGCCTGGTCGAGTACGAAGGCGGCGGCGAGGAGACGCGCTCCAATCCCTGGCTCGCCGAGCTGCAGCAGGACAACTTCGTCGAGATCAACCCGAAGGCGGCGGCCGACCGCGGGATCCGCGACGGCGAGTACGTCTGGGTGAGCACCCCGGGCAGGAACCCCGACGGCAGCAATGTGCGCATCAAGGTGAAGGCGATGGTCACCGAGCGCGTCGGTCCCGACACCTGCTTCATCCCGTTCCACTTCTCGGGCTGGTGGCAGGGCGAGGACATGCTGCCGTACTACCCGGAAGGGTCGGCGCCGATCGTGCGCGGCGAGGCGGTGAACACCGCCACGACCTACGGCTACGACCGGATTACCTTGATGCAGGAAACCAAGACCACGCTGTGCGAAGTGGCGAAGGCATAGTGAGAAAAATGAGGAGATCCAGCCATGGCTAGGATGAAATTTCTGTGTGACGCCGAGCGCTGCATCGAGTGCAACGGCTGCGTGACCGCGTGCAAGAACGAGAACGAGGTGCCCTGGGGCGTGAACCGCCGCCGCGTCGTCACGATCAACGACGGCGTGGTCGGCGCCGAGAAGTCGATCTCGGTCGCCTGCATGCACTGCTCCGACGCGCCCTGCATGGCGGTGTGCCCGGTCGACTGCTTCTACAAGACCGACGACGGCGTGGTGCTGCACGACAAGGACCTGTGCATCGGCTGCGGCTACTGCTTCTACGCCTGCCCGTTCGGCGCGCCGCAGTTCCCGCAGGCGGGCGCCTTCGGCCTGCGCGGCAAGATGGACAAGTGCACGTTCTGTGCCGGCGGCCCCGAGCCCGACAGGAGCGAGGCCGAGTTCCAGAAGTACGGGCGTAACCGCCTCTCCGAGGGCAAGCTCCCGGCCTGCGCCGAGATGTGCTCGACCAAGGCGCTGCTCGGCGGCGACGGCGACGTGATCGCCGACATCTACCGCGCGCGCGTGCTGCGCCGGGGCAAGGGTTCCGAGGTCTGGGGCTGGGGTACCGCGTACGGCCCGGGCGCTCCGGGCGCCAAGCCGCCCGCGCAAGTGCCCGCGCAACCGGCGACGAAGTCATGACGCGATTTTTGATCGCTATCGTTCTGTCTGGGCTCGCGCTCGGCCTTGCCGCCTGCGGCGAGAAGTCGCAGGTGGTGGTCTACAAGCAGGGCAAGTACCAGGGCAAGCCCGACGGGCGGCCCTGGGAAAACGACCCGCCGATAGCAGAGCTGCGCGGCGGCAAATGGAACAAGGGGGATCGTACGAGCTGGGAAGAGCAGATCAAGAATCGGCAGCTCACCCAGAACGAGTACCAACGGATCGGTCAGTAGGGGTCCGTTCAAAAAAGCATAGGAGGTTGGATGTCGATTCTTTCCAGGCTTTGCCTGGCCGTGGTGCTTTCATTCTTCGCGAGCTTGGCGCTGGCCCAGCAGCAGGGGTCTGGCCCGCTGCCGGAGGACCCCGTCAAGGCGCAGCAGGAGCGGCGGCTCACTCAGCCGGGCAACAACTCCGATGTCTGGAAGCAGGTTCGGTCCGGCAAGAGCGAGTACACGACGACCACGGTGAGGGGCCGGGAAACCGACATCCTCATCCAATCCATGGGCGATACGTGGCGGCGCCTGCGCAACGGCCCGGTAACGTTCTACGGCGGCCTGCTGGTCGTGCTGGTGCTGGCCGCGATCCTCGGGTTCTACTCCATTTTCGGCGCCGTCAAGCTGCACGACAAGCCGACCGGGCGCCTGATCCAGCGCTTCAGCCGGGCCGACCAGGTGGTGCATTGGTCGGTCGCCATCAGCTTCTGCATCCTCGGCCTGTCGGGCCTGATCATGCTCTTCGGCAAGCACGTGCTGCTGCCGGTCATCGGCTACACGCTCTTCGGCTGGCTCACCGCGCTGTCCAAGAATCTGCACAACTTCGTCGCGCCGATCTTCATCGTCTCGGTCGCCGCCATGATCGTGCTGTATGTCCGCTACAACCTGCCCAAGGCGTATGACCTCAAGTTCCTGCTGAACGCCGTCGCGGTGATGGCGAAGGGCAAGCACATTGCCTCGGGCAAGTTCAACGGCGGCGAGAAGGTCTGGTTCTGGGGCGGCGTGGTCGTGCTGAGCATCGTCGTCACCTGGAGCGGCCTGATCCTGCTGTTCCCGAACTTCGACCAGACGCGGGCCATGATGCAGGAAGCCTGGATCTGGCACGCGTGCGCGGCGCTCCTCTACATCTCGATCTCGTTCGGCCACATGTACCTCGGCACGATCGGCCTGGAAGGCTCCTACCAGGCCATGCGCACCGGGTACGTGGATGAGACCTGGGCGAGGGAGCACCATCAGTACTGGTACGAGGAAATGAAGGCATCGGCGCGCCAGCCCGCCGGCGGCGGGGCGGTTCCCGCCGGAGCCCCCCACGCTCCCAAAGAGGAGTAAATAGAGCTATGAAGGAGAAAACGTGAAAGCCATCCTGAGTACGCTCGCTGCCGGACTGCTGATCGGCGCGATGGTCGCGTCACACGCGAAGTTGCCGCCGCCGCCGCCCAAGAGCGACGCCGAGAAGGCGGCCGAGGCCGACAAGGCGGCCGCGAGCAAGGCGAAGGACGCCGCGGATCTCACCAAGGCGCAGGACAGGGCGGTCGCCAACTACAAGAAGAACGCTGCCTCGATGGACCGCAAGAAGTAGCGATTTCAGGAGGAGAGGAGACGAGGAAGGGCACCTGAGGGTGCCCTTCTTTTTTGCCCGGAGAGTAGGATGGCCATCCGGGGAGGGAGGGGACGCATGGCGGGGCGCACGAGCTTCGAATTCCAGCTGGGGACGGCACCCAGGCGGCCGCGGCCCGACGATGAAAGCGCGATGCGCATCCTGGTGCTGGGTGATTTCAGCGCCCGTGCGCAGCGCGGCATCGAAGGGTCCCGCGATCTCGCAAGGCGCGAGCCCGCCGCGATCGACGTCGACGATTTCGATCGCATGATGGCTCGAATCGCACCCCGCCTGCTGCTGGGGCGCGAAAAGACGCTCGCGCTCGAGTTTTCCGAGCTCGACGATTTCCATCCGGACGGGCTCTACCGCCTTCCGCTGTTCCAGGGATTCCGCGAGGCGCGCAAGCGCATGCAGGACCCTGCGAGCTTCGCCGCCGCGGCAGCGCAGGACGCGGACGCCTTTGCGCGCCTGGTCGGAGGCGCGCCGCCGCCGGCCACGCCGCAGCGACGGCACGACGGTAGCGTGGAGGCGCAGGTACGGGCGCTGATCCGCGAGGCCGTGGCGCCGCACATCGTGCCCGACGCCCCGCCCCAGCAGGCCCTGTACGTCGCTGCGGTCGACGCCGCGATCGGCGAGCAGATGCGCGCCATCCTGCAGGAGCCGCAGTTCAAGGCGCTCGAGGCCCTGTGGCGCGGCCTCTATTGGCTCGCCTCCAACCTCGAGACCGACGAGCAATTGAAGCTTTGCATCCTCGACGTGAGCCGGGCGGAGCTGAGCGCCGATCGCCTGAGGGCGGAAGGCAAGGTCGAGTCCTCGGATCTGTATCGACTGCTCGTCAACGAGGTCGAGGACACGACCGATGACGGGCGCTGGTCGCTGATCGTCGGCCAGTACTCGTTTGGCCCTGCGGACGAGGACCTGGAACTGCTCGCCCATCTCGGCGCGGTGGCCTCCCATGCCGGGGCGCCCTTTCTCGCAGCGGCCGAATCGGGGCTGGTCGGCTGCAGCTCGATCGCCGCCACCCCGGATCCGCGCGACTGGACGCCGCCGGCCGCGGACGCGGCCGGGCGCTGGAGCGCTCTGCGCAAGAGCGCGGTGGCGCCTTGGATCGGCCTTACGCTGCCACGCATGCTGCTGCGCCTGCCGTACGCCAAGTCGAGCGATCCGATCGAATCGTTCCCGTTCGATGAGCTCGCGCCGCGACGCGAGCACGAATCCTATCTCTGGGGCAACGGCGCGCTCGCGTGCGCCCTGCTGATCGGCCGGGCGTTCGCGTCGAGCGGCTGGGAGATGGATCCGGGCGACGAGCTGGAAGTCGAGGATCTGCCGGCGCATACCTATGACGACGGCGGCGGGAAACGCCTGCAACCCTGTGCCGAAGCGGCCCTCGCCGATCGCGCCGCCGAGGCGATCCTGGGCGCCGGCTTGATGCCTCTTCTCAGCCACAAGGGCCGTAATTCGGCGCGGGTGATGCGCTTCCAGTCGATCGCGTTCCCCGCGCAGGCGCTGAGCGGTCCCTGGAGCTGAAGCGCAGTGGTCGCTGCCGACATCAAGGCGTGCCTCTTCGACGTGTTCGGCACCGTGGTCGACTGGCGCAACAGCGTGACACGCGACCTGCAGGAGTTCGGGCGAAGCAAGGGCATCGAGGGCGTCGACTGGCTGGAGTTCGCGGTCGAGTGGCGCAAGCTCTACCAGCCCTCGATGGACGAGGTGCGCTCGGGGCGGCGCGCGTTCACCATCCTGGACGTGCTTCACCGCGAAAGCCTGGTGACGCTGGTCGAGCGCTATCGCATCGCGGGGCTGTCGCATGCGGACATCGACCACATGAGCCGTGCGTGGCACCGCCTCGACCCGTGGCCCGACGTGCGCGAAGGCCTGGGGCGGCTGAAGCGCACGCGCATCATCGCGCCTTGCTCCAACGGCAACATCGCGCTCATGGTCAACATGGCGAAGCGCGCCGGCCTGCCGTGGGACTGCATCCTCGGCGCCGAGACCGCTCGCGCCTACAAGCCCATGCCCGAGGCCTATCTCGCCTCGTGCCGCCAGCTCGCCCTGGCGCCGGCGGCGGTGATGATGGTCGCCGCGCACAACCCCGACCTCAAGGCGGCCAAGGCGCAGGGTCTCGCCACCGCGTTCGTCGCGCGCCCGCTGGAGTACGGCCCCGGGCAGACGACCAACCTCGCTCCCGACCGGAGCTTCGTCGACGTCGCGGCCGCCGACTTCGTCGAGCTCGCCGATAGGCTCGGCTAGGCGCCTTAGAGGCTCGGCTAGGCGCCCTCCACCAGCACCAGCTTGCCGCGCGAAGCGCGCTGGCGCAGCGCGATGAGCGGCGCGTACTCGCTCGAGCGGTACCACTTCTGCGCCTGCTCCATCGAGGGAAATTCCAGCAGCACCAGCCGTTTGGGCGACCACCCGCCCTCGAGCGCCTCGATCCTGCCGCCGCGCACGACGAATCGGCCGCCGTATTTCTGCACCGTCGCCGCGACCTGCTTGCGGTAATCCTCGTAGAGCGCCGGGTCGGTCACCTCGATGTCGCCGATCACGTAAGCCGCCATGGTTTCTCCGTCCAAGAAGGGATCACAACAGGATACCCGCGGGCGCCGAAGCCCAGGCAGCCGATCTTGAGCCAGACCCGCAGCGCTTCCGGAAATGGGGTCAGATCAACATTCCCGGCGGGTTTATCGCAGCTCGGGCAGGCAGGTGTGGCGGCCGCCCGCGAGCGGCAGCACTTCGACCGTGACCCCGTAGAGCCGCCGCAGCGAGTCGGGCCGGATCACGTCGGCGGGCGCGCCGATCTCCAGGGCGCGTCCCTCCGCGAGCAGCAGGACGCGCTGCGAGGCGAGAAAGGCGTGGTCGGGGTCGTGCGTCGCGAAGAGGATCGAGATGCCGCTCGCCGAGAGCGCCAGGATCTTCTCCAGCACGCGCACCTGGTTGCCGAAATCGAGGCTCGCGGTCGGCTCGTCGAGCACCAGGAGGCCAGGCTCCTGCGCTAGCGCGCGTGCGACCAGCGCGAGCTGGCGCTCCCCGCCGGAGATCTCGGTGACCGGCCGGTGCGCGAGGTGCCCGATGCCGAGCGACTCGAGCACGCGCGTCGCGATCTCACGGTCCTTGCGGCCTGGAACCGAGAACACCGCGAGGTGCGCGGTCCGGCCCATCAGGACGAAGTCGAGCACCGTGAACGCGAAGTAGGCGGAATGACCCTGCGGCACGTAGCCGATCCGGCGCGCGACTTCGCTGCGCGAGAGGGAGCCGAGCGGGGCGCCGTCCAGCGCGATCGCACCGCCGTGCGGCTCGAGCAGGCCGAGGATCGTGCGGAAAAGCGTGGTTTTGCCGCCGCCGTTCGGCCCGAGCACGCACATCGCCTCGCCCGAGGCGAGCGAGAAGCTGACGTCGCGGCCGATGGTGCGCCCGGGGAAGCCGAAGGCGAGCGACTCGACCTTGAGCACTACCAGGTTCTCCTTGCGAGGGCGAAAAGCCAGAGGAAGAACGGCGTCCCTATCAGCGCCGTCAGCACCCCGGGAGGCACTTCGATCGTCGCGATGGTTCGGCACAGCGTGTCCACGCCGAGGAGGAAAGCCGCGCCGAGAAGCATGGCGAGCGGCAGCAGCCGCCCGAAGTCGGGGCCGACCAAAAGCCGCGCGGCGTGCGGAATGAGGAGCCCCACCCAGCCGATGATGCCGCTGACCGCCACCGCCGCGGCGGTCATCAGTGTCGCCGCGGCCACGATCAGGGTGCGGAGCTTGCGCGTGTCGACGCCGAGCGCGCGCGCTTCGTCGTCGGGCAGCGCGAGCAGGTTCATGCGCCAGCGCAGAAGCAGCATCGGCGCGAGGCCGGCGAGCGCGAGCGGAGCCGCGGCGGCCAGGTCGCGCGGCGCGATCGCGGCAAGGCTGCCGAGCAGCCAGTACGTGATCGCGGGGAGCTGGTTGTAGGGGTCGGCGAGGTACTTGAGCAGCGCGATCACCGAGCCGAGCAGCGTGCCGATCACCACGCCCGTGAGTACCAGCGCGAGCAGCGGGTCGTGGCCGCGTAGCCGCGACCCGATCCAGTAGACGAGGCCCACCGCTGCGAGTCCGCCGGTAAAAGCGAACAGTTGAATGACGAGGATTCCCTGGGAGAAGAAGATGGCGAGGACCGCGCCGAGCGCGGCACCGGTCGAAACCCCGAGGATGTCGGGCGACACCAGCGGGTTGCGGAACATGCCCTGGTAGGCGGTTCCCGCGGCGGCGAGCGCCGCGCCGACCACCAGCGCCGCGAGCACGCGCGGCCCGCGCACCTGCATCACCACGGTTTCCACGTTGGGAGGCAGCGTGCTCGCGCTCCCCGTCAGCTTGGAGGCGATCAGGGAAAGAATTTCCCCGATCGAGACGGGATATCTGCCGACGGCGAACGCGAGCGCGGTGAGGCCGACGAGCGCGCCGGCCGCGAGCACGTAGGAGACGGATCTCGAGGTCACTTCGGCAGCACGCCGGGCTCGCCAAGGAGCGCGTCGAGCTGAGCCGCGGTCGGCTCGCGGTGATAGAAGAGGCGATGGAATTCGCTCACCTTGACGCGCAGGTCGACGTCGAAGGCTTGCGGATAGAGCAGCTTTCCGGCCCACCACAGGCCGAGCAGGCGGTTCGCGCCCGGCGGGAAGTCGAACCAGCCGAAGGGCAGGTGCGGCGAGAGATACACGCGCTTTTGCTCCACCGCGCTTACCGCGCGCCACCTCGGGTCCGTCCACACCGACTTCCAGAAATTCGGGTCGGTGGTCAGGATTACTTCCGGGTTCCACAGCAGCACCTGCTCGAACGAGACGGTGACCAGGCCGGCGCGGGCTTCGGCGGCCGCGTTGCGCGCGCCAAGGACCTCGAGCGCTTCGACATTGATCGAGCCCTTGCCTCCGGTCTGCAGGCCGGAGGCGCTGCGGCCGTAGTACGCCAAGGGGTGGTCGGATGCTCGCGCCACCCGTTGTTTTACTTGGGCTAATTCATTCTCGTACCAGGCGGCGAGCTTTTCTGCTTCGGCGGTGTTGCCCATCAGGCGACCCAGCGCGCGCAGCGTGGCCGGCGTGGACTCGATGCGGCCATCGAAGAGGGCGTACGGGATGCGGGTCTGCTCCTGCACCTGCGAGGCGACCGATGCGAGCGTGGGACCGGTCGAGCCGACGTCGACGATCAGGTCGGTCTTCGCATTGAGCACCACTTCGACGTTTGCGGTGTTGCCTCTGCCGGTCAGCCGGCCAAGCTCCGGCAGGTTGGCATAGCGCTCAGGAAAGAACTCCGCCTCGTTCGGCCGCATCGCGCGCGTCCAGCCGGTCAACTTGTCTGGAGCAATCGCGAAGACGAGCAGGCTCGCAGGCGGACCCGCGGCGTACACGCGCTCGACTTTCGTCGGTGGGCGAATTTCGCGGCCCGACGCATCGACCACCGCAGACTGCGCGAAGCAGTTTCCCGTGAAGAGGATGAAGAGGAGAAGCAAAAAGCGCATCAGGCGTACCCCACGCTGCGGCGGTCGATCGACACGGCCTTGATCAGGGCGAACACCGGCAAGCCGGGCCGCAGGCCGAGGTCGGAGGCCGATTTGCGCGTGATGCGCGCGAGGAGCGCGGTGCCGTGGAGGTCGAGACGCACGTCGAGGCTCGAGCCTTGGTCGTCCGCGAGCTCGACCACCGTGCCGGCGAGGACGTTGCGGATGCTCAAGCCCGAAGGCCGCGAGAGAGCGATCGAGACATCGCGCGCGCGCACCCGGACGCGCAGCTGCTCGCCGGGCAGCGCTTCGACGTCGGGAATTTCGAGCGCGCCGCCGCCGAATTCGAGCCGCGCGAGCCCGCTCTCCAGGTCCTGGCCGGCGACGCGCGCCTCGATGACCGCGCCGCCTTCGTGCCTGCCGAGATAGGGCCGCAGCTCCACCCGGCTCATCATCTCGCGCACGTCCCCAGTGCCGAGCACCCTGCCTTCGGACATCAGGACCATGGAATTGGCGAGGCGCACGACCTCGTCGAGCGAATGGCTCACGTAGACGATCGGGATGCGCACCTCGTCGCGCAGCCGCTCGACGTAGTAGAGGATCTCGGCCTTGCGCGGCGCGTCGAGCGAGGCAAGCGGCTCGTCCAGCAGCAGCACTTCGGGATTCGCCAGCAGCGCGCGGCCGATCGCCACGCGCTGCTTCTCGCCGCCGGAAAGCGCGCCGGGACGACGCTCGAGCAGGTGGCCGATGCCCAGCAGTTCAATTGCTTGGTCAAACCCAAGTACCGCGTTCCTGCCGTTCGCGAAAAAGCGTCCGTAGGTGAGGTTATGGCGCACCGTGAGGTGCGGCAGCAGGCGGCCTTCCTGGAACACGTAGCCGACACGCCGCGCATGCGGCGGAAGCGCGATGCCGGCTGCGCTGTCATACAGCGTCCTCTTTTCGACCGTGATGCGGCCCGATTGCGGGCGAGCCAACCCCGCGATCAGGTTGAGGACGGTGCTCTTGCCGGCTCCGGAGCGGCCGAAGAGCGCCGTGACGCCGCTGCCGGTCGCAAACGTGGCGTCGAGCGCAAAGCTTCCGACGCGGCAGCGGACGTCGAACTCAAGCATCGCGGCCGGCGGCGCGCACCGTGGCGCGGCGCACGAGGACTTCGGAGGCCATCAACGCGGCGAGCGACAGGAGGATCGAGAGGATGCACAGGCGCAGCGCCTGCGCGTCGCCCCCGGGCACCTGGGTGAATGCATAGATCGCGAGGGGCAGGGTCTGGGTTTCCCCCGGAATGTTGGAGACGAAGGTGATCGTGGCGCCGAACTCGCCCAGGCTGCGCGCGAAGGAAAGGAGCATCCCCGTGAGGATACCCGGGAGGATGAGCGGCAGCGTCACGCTCGCGAATACCCAAAAGGGCGAGGCGCCCAGCGTCGCCGCCGCGGCCTCGAGGCCCCGGTCGACGGCGTCGAGCGACTGGCGCACCGCGCGCACCATCAGCGGCAGCCCCATCACCGCGCAGGCGAGCGCCGCGCCGGTCCAGCGGAAGATGAAAGTGATGCCGAGGTATTCCTCGAGAAAGGCGCCGACCGCGCCGCGCCTGCCGAAAGCGAGCAGCAGGAAGTAGCCCACCACCACCGGCGGCAGCACGAGCGGCAGGTGCACCACCGCATCGAACAGGCTCTTACCTGGGAAGCTGAGGCGCGAAAGGACCCAAGCGAGCGCCACCGCGAACGGCAGGCTCGCGGCGACGCTCCAGAATGCGACCTTGAGGCTGAGGAGAAGAGCGGTGGTCTCGGCCGGCGACAGGCTCCACACGGGGAGTCAGTGTACGGCGAAGCCGTGCTTCTCGAAAATTGCCCGTGCGGCGGGCTGCGAGAGGAATTCGAGGAAAGCCTTCGTACCGGGCTTTGCGCGTTTCAGCGCGGCGGCGGGGTACACGATCGGCGGATGCGTACCCGCTGGGAAAACGCCCGCGACCATGACGCCGCGCTCGGCGTTGGCATCGGTCTGATAGACCACGCCCAGCGGCGCCTCGCCGCGCGCCACGAGCGCAAGCGCGGCGCGCACGTTTTCCGCGGCGGCGACGCGCGGTGCCACCTCATCCCAGACGCCGAGCTTCTCGAACGCCGCCTTGGCGTACTTGCCGGCGGGCACGCTGTTCGGATCGGCGAGCGCGATCCTTCCGCTCCCGAGCGCCTTGCCAATCGAAAATCCGGGAGCGGGCTGGAGCTTCACCGGCTGCTTCGCCGGGGCGATCAGGACCAGGCGGTTGCCGAGAAGATTGCGGCGCGTACCGGGCGCGAGCAGGCCCTTCTTCTCCACGTAGTCCATCCAGTCGAGGTCGGCTGAGATGAACAGGTCGGCCGGCGCGCCGTTCTCGATCTGTCGCGCGAGCGCGGCGCTGGAGCCGTACGCGATCACGGGTTTGGCCGGATACGAAGAGGCGACTTCATCCAACGCATCCTTGAGGCTCGCCGCCGCGAGCACCGTCGGCGCCTGCGCCTGCGAAGCCGAGGTCGCCACAGCGAAGAGCAATCCGGCCAGAAAATGGCGCGCGCGGCAAGAGCCCATCCGATATATTCTACAAACTATATCGGATCTAGCGCAGCTTGCGGCGCAGCGCGTGCAGGTCGGAGGCGGTGGCCCTCATCGACGCGGACTGCATGCGGCGATACCGCTGCAGCACTTCGGCTCCGAGCGCGGTCAGCACCGCGCCGCCGCGCTCCGCGCCGCCCTTGGCCGAGTGCACTAATGGCGCGGCGAAATCGTGGTTCATCGCCTCGACCAGGCCCCAGGCGCGCGTATAGCTCATCTTCATCCGCCTCCCGGCGGCGGCGATCGAGCCGGTGTCGCGGATGTGCTCGAGGAGCTCCGCCTTGCCCGGACCGAAGGCGCTCCCCTTGCGCAGGATGACGCGCAGGCTGAGCGCGGGTTGGCGATCGGCGCGGGCCATCGCCTCCAATTATCCCGGCAAAAAAAGAGGGCCGCTTGCGCGGCCCGAAAGGCGATGTCCCCGGCTCGAACTCTACGGCCGGCGCCTGTGCGGGGTGTGCTACTAGTTCTTCTCTCGAACGCTCGCTCACAGATACGGGACACGCGGCGTCGACTTTGGCACTTACCGGTTCCTGCCTATGAAGTGGAGTTCCTATGTTGCAAATGAGAAGGGCCGCTTTCGCGGCCCTGTCCCAACGCCTTGGAATTGCGCGCTACGCGTTCAGTTCGCGCGCGGTGATCGTGTACTTGAAGTTGTCCGGGTCGAGGCTGTCGACGCGGTCCTTGCCGTTTTCGGCCTGGGGATACATGAGGAAGCCGAGCGCAGGCCCGCTCGAGCCCGGCAGCTTGACGTCGTGCGCTTCGTTAAACGCGACCCAGTTCATCTCCCAGGCGCCGAACAGCTTGCGCCGGACCGGCGGCACCACCGGGTCGGCGAGCGTGGTCGGCTGGGGCTTCTCCTCGAGCACCACCTTCCGCACGTCGGCGGGATCCACCGGCACCCAGCCGTAGCCGATGAGGAACACCTCGGCCCTGCAGTGCTGCGCGCGGGTGACGTTGGGG
>Ga0070702_100000045_pt1 | contig 33718 bp, 47 predicted proteins | sample KBSK5103metaG_FD_65466 | JGI IMG/M metagenome (GOLD analysis project Ga0070702, IMG submission 65466) | Corn, switchgrass and miscanthus rhizosphere microbial communities from Kellogg Biological Station, Michigan, USA - KBS K5-10-3 metaG | ecosystem: Host-associated > Plants > Roots >... | reverse complement strand
CTTTTGGCCTCGGGCGGTACCGGGATGACGCACGGCCACCCGGCCTCGGCGTAGGCCAGCACGGCGTCCGCGAAAGGTCGCTCACTCACCGTATATTCTCCTGTCAGCTTCCGTGACGATCCGGCCGATGTGCTCCGCGACGGCGGGCACAACGGCGTTTCCGAGTCCGCGCCGTCTGTCCATCCGATGGGGAAGCCCATCAGCCATTCGAGAAAAAGGGGGCTCGGCTGGCCACCCAACACTGTCGCCAGCGTGGGTGAACGCGACCCGCGCGGCCTGCTCCCACGTGTCTTCCTGGCGTAGTCCGGGCCGCCCCCCGATGCGGTTGGTGTAGGCCAGAGTGAACAGGCGCTCACGTGCGTGTGGGGCGCCCACCTCACAAGCTCGGACAGTGCCGGGGGTGGCGGTGTATCCGAGCCGTTCGAGATCTCGGAGCACGAAACGAAGCCCTCGGGTCCTGTGTCCACCGACGTTCTCCCCTATCACCCAGCGCGGTCGCAGTGCGTGCACGATGCGGGCCATCTCGGGCCACAGCCACCGCGCGTCCTCGATCGAGAGCCCCCGGCCGGCCGCGCTCTCGGGCTGACACGGGTACCCGCCTGCCACCACGTCCACGCGGGGTCGGTCCTCGTTCAGCCACCACGCCAGCGCGGTGCGCACGTCGTCGTGGCGGGGCACGCCGGGCCAGTGCCGCTCCAGCACCGTGCGGCACCACGGATCGATCTCGACCTGTCCCACCACGTGCAGGCCGGCGCGTTCCAGCCCGAGCGACAGGCCGCCGATACCGGCGAACAGCTCCAGCACGTTCACCCGGCCTCGGCGTAGGCCAGCACGGCGTCCGCGAAAGGTCGATCATTCATTGCAAGTCCCCCTTGTATGTTGACAAGCACATGCTAGTACAGTCATGCTGAATGTCCGGCCGGGGGAACCTCCGGGTAGAGGTACCCGCCCCCGGCCGGTTCGATCTGTCTAGAGGTTGCATCCCTCACCGCACGGCCGATCTACAGGCCGGCGCCCCCACACACACCGACCAGCGGGTACGCCAGCCGCCAGCGCCGCCGCGGTGAGCCGGTCGATCTCGGTCACCGCGGTGGCTGCGGGGCTGTAGGTGCGGAGCATGGCCAGCTCATCGGGCTTGGCGAACGCGCCGCACAGGCATTCCCCCGACATCCCGATGTCGCCGGCCACCTCGTTGGTCGGGCAGTCCGGGAACCGCTGGCGATAGGTGTTCAAGTCCAGCGCATGCCACCCGCGGAGCGGCGATACCCACACGATTGATTTCCGGCGTTCCCACGCTGGGATGCGGCGCCCCTCACGTCGAGCCGATTCCGTGAAACGCCGACCACCCACGAACAGCACACGCTGACGGTAGGGATTCGGACATAGCTCCTTGTTGATCTGCTCGAAGGCGCTCCCCTTGATCCGGGCGTACACCCGATCATGCGCACCTGGCCCCGGGAAACCGTGCTCTAGTACGTAATCTTCATAGCGCCGACCGGGCAACGGGGTCCGCTCCAGCAGGGGCACTCCCCAATCGGCGCACGCCTTACGCACGAATTCTCGGGTGGCCTCGATTCCGATGCCGGTATTGGCGTGTCCGAAGTAGTCGGTGCGCGTCCGCATGATGTGAGCGAGCACCGTGCTGTCATTGCCGCCGCTGAACATCGTGACGGTGCCGGCCAGGGTACGACCACGCCCGCGCCCGTCCCGGTGCTCGGTGATGCCGCGTCGGATGGCGTGCGCGATGATCTTGTCTACGCTGGCCAGCAGCGTGTCCAGCCGGCGCTCACGCGCGCCGCGGTCCGTGTAGTCGATCATCCGGTGCGCCGACTCAGCGGGTCGGGCGCACCGCAGTACCGGGTGGCGGCGTGCAGCGCGTGCCGCGCGGCGTCGCGGGCGTGGCCCATGCCCTCGGTGGCGGTGAGCAGCCCGGCCGCCGCCAGCCGGGTGTTGGTGGCCCAATTCTTCACGCGGGCCGCGGTGTGGCAGTGCATCACCACACCGGCCATGCACGCCAGGTTGTCCAGCTCGGTGATCAGGCTGCGGGTGACGGCGCCGGCCTGCGGGGTGGCCGAGCGGCCGGCCCGGCCGTTGACCACGAAGGGCTCCACCGCCAGCAGCACCCGGCAGTCCTCGCCCCGCAGGGCGCGCACGGCCAGGGCGTGCACGATGAACAGCGTGCTGAGCGCGTCGCACTGGATGACCCGCAGGGGGTCTATCAAGACGCCGCGGTCAGCCCACATGGCCACGATGCCGGTGGTGGGGCCGGGGTCCACCCCGATGATCAGGTATTTGATGTCGGGCACGTCGGGCTCCTAGGTCAGTGCGGGCACCGCTGCCCGGCGGGTGCCGCCGAACAGCGTCTCTACGATGGCGGGGTCTTGTAGCAGGTCGGCCAGTTGCCCGGCCTTGCCGCGCAGCACGGCGGGCACTTTGGTATCCACGGTGTTGCGGGCGCGGATGTCGATGATCTCGGTACCGCGGGCGGTGCTGGAGCCGATGCCTTCGGCCCGGTCCTCCGACTGCATGGACTCCACCAGTGACCACGGCCGGCGCAGGAACACCAGCGTGCCGGCCGCGGTGAGCGTCAGCCCGGTGCCGCCCGCGCCGGTGGTGCAGCTCAGCAGGTCCAGCTCACCACGCTGGAAGGCATCCACCGTGGCGGTGCGGGCGCGCATGGTCTGGCCGCCGATGATGTAGCCCACCCGGTGCCCGGCCTTGGTGGCGGCCTCGCCGGCCATGACGGCCAGCCGCCGGTTGGGGGTGTAGGACAGCGTGGGATCGCCCGGCCGCTCGGCCAGCACCTCCAGCAGTGCGTCCACCTTCCAGCTCGGCAGCCGCGGGGTCACGATCTGCCGGTACGTCCGGCCTTCCTCGGTGTCCTCGGTCACGTCGGTCACCTCGCACGCGGAGTCCGCGAGCTGGCCCAGCCGGGTGAGCTGGGTCAACACGTCCATCACGGTCATCTCCACGTACTCGCCGTCCTCGTTGCGCATCCCGGCGATCATGCGTTCGGCCATGGCGTCGTAGGCCTTGCGGTGCTCGGGGGGAAGGTCCACGGTGCGGGTGCTGTAGGTCTTGTCCGGCCAGTCGCCCACCTGGGCGCGCACGGTGCGCCGCACCTGACCGAGCACGGCACTGCGGTACTCCGGTTCCCGGTGCCGGGCCAGCCCCAGCACCTCGCCCGAGCCGTAGTCGGCGGGGATCACCGCGGTGTACCGGTTCACCCACCGTTCCCGCGACGGCCAGGCGCCGGGCGCGACGGCCACCAGCATGGGCCACAGGTCGGGCGGGTTGTGGGTGATCGGGGTACCGGACAGGCCGACCACGGTAGCCGCAGCCTTGGCGAGCCGCCGCACCGCCACCGAGCGGGCGGCGTGCGGGTTCTTGATGTAGTGGCACTCATCGATCACCACCGCGGGGGCGCCGAGCGCCCGCAGCGGCGCCTGGCCGCCGCGGGCGCTGTAGTGGCCGCCCGGCGCGTCCCGGGTACAGGTGTCGTATGAGGTGACGTAGATGTCGGCGGTGCCGGCCAGGGCGCGGCGTTCCTTGGGGCTGCCCCGCCACGCCACGGTGCGCCAGCGCGGCGCCCAGGTGCGGAAGTGGTCAACCCACGGGTCCACCACGCCGGCCGGCGCCACCACGATGGCAGGCAGCACCGGCGTGCGGGTGTGTCTGCGGAGCAGCCCGAGCACGGCGCTGGCGGTCTTGCCGGTGCGGGGCTCGTCGGTGATGATCAGCCGGCCCACGGCCTCGATGGCCAGCGCGTTGCGGATCTGGTGCTCCTTGGGCTCAAGCCCGGCGGGCAGATCGAGCGCCAGGGGGCCGTCCAGCGGGGCCATCCGCGCGGTGATCTGCTCCGCGATCCAGACGAGCAGCCGCGGGCCGGGCGCCCAGGACGGCCCGAATTCGCAGGCGAGCTGCACCACGGCCGGCCAGGACAGCGGGCACGACAGCGCGCCGGCCGGCGTGGTGGGCACGAAGTTCGGGGTCAGCAGCTCCAGCCGCTTGGCCGCCGTCAGCACCTCGTGCCGGTCGCCGGTGCCGATCAGCACGATCTGCTGGCCGTCGGCGCTCACCTCGCCGTGCAGCCCCAAGGGCAGGGTCACGGCGCGCCCGCAAGCAATACCGCGGCGTACACCCCAGCGCCCAACACGATCACCAGCATGCACAGGGCGAACAACCAGCCATCGAAGTCCCACGGTCTACGCAGCACAGCAGGTACCCACTTTCTCGATCGAGGGGCCGCGCCCGGCCGCCGTGCTGGCCGGCCGGGCGCGGTGGTGGTCAACCCGCGGCGGGCTGCTGGCCGGACAGGCGCTGGAGCAGGGCGAGCTGGTCAGCGTCCATGGGGGGGAGCCCGGCAGGCTGCTGCGGTGCCGCGGGGGCCGGGGGCACCGGCGGTTGCGGCGCCTGGGCGTACTGCGGGGCGCTCTGCTGGGTAGGGGCGGGGGGCATGAACGCGGGGGCCGCGGGCTGGGCAGGGGCGGGTGGGTAGTTGGCAGGGGGCTGCTGGGCAGGAGGCAGAGGGGCAGCCGGGGGCTGCGGCGGTGTGTACTGCTGCGACGCGGCGGGCTGCTTGCCGGCCGGGGTGTAGATCACCCGCACCATCTTGGCGGGGTTCATGCCGGGGCCGGACTGGCGGGTGTGGGTGAACGTCACGTCCACAACCGCCCCGCCCTTGGGCGCGCCGGATTCGCCGTGCTCGCCCATGGCCCGGGCCAGCTCGTCGCGGGCCTGGCCCTTGACGTACCACTGCGCCAGGCCGTCCGGCCGTTCGGGGCTGGGCTGGAGCTGGAGCGGTACCCGCATGACGAACTTGGGCCGGCCGTCCCGGTAGAACTGCGGCCGGCTCTGCGTGTCGGTCTGCTGCTCCACGTCACCATCGGTGACGTCACGCACCACCACGCCGACGAACCGGTCACCGGGCTGCTGGAGCGTGATGGCCTTGCCGCCGCCGGTGCTGGGCTGCTGGTAGAACGCGTCCAGCGAGCCGTTGGCCAGCGGCGGCGCGGGCGGGGGCGCCGGGTATCCGGCCGGCGCGTACTGCTGCGGCGCGTAGGGCATCGGCGGGGCCGCGTACTGCGGCGGCTGCGCGTAGGCCTGCGGCGCCGGGGCGGGCTGCTGGTACTGAGCAGGTGCGGGTGGTGTGTAGGCCGCGGGCGCGGCGGGTGGCAGCACCCACTGGCCCGTTGCGGGGTCGATGTACGGCTGTGTCATTGCGGTGTGCTCCTTGCGGTCGGTCAGTGCACGGGACAGGTGGCCCGCCGGACGGCGGGGGTGGTTCAGCCCGCACCGGCGGTGCCCGGGCATCCGGGTCCGCCGTCGCGGGCGCTCTGTGGGCGGTACAGCGGGCAGAAGTAGCACGTGTCGGGGTCTGGTCTCGCCGGTACCTGGGTGATGGACAGTACGCCGCCGCGCACCTGCTCGGCCACGGCGGCGCGCAGCCGGGTGCGCACCAGCACCTCGTCCACGATGCGATCGTCCTCCGCGGTGTAGGGACGCTCCCACACGTACAGCCCGTCCAGGCTGGAGCCGGTGCGCGGCCACACGGCCAGCGCCACCCGATCCACCGGCAGGCCGAGCCGCCGGTACCCGCGCCCGTACAGCAGGATCTGGACGAGGTAGTGCACGGCCGGGCCGGACGGGGCGCGTACCTTCGCGGCGCTGGCGTCGGAAAGGAACTTGTGGTCTACCAGGGCGCGCCAAGTGGCGTCATACAGGTCCGCGGTGCCGGTCAGGCCGGGCGCCGGCTCCACGCGCTGCTCGGGCACCCACCGCAGCCCGTGCCGGGCGTTGTCCGCGCTGAACGCGTCCGCCAGCCAGGCGTGCCCGGCGGTGCCCATGATGGACGGCCAGGGATCGGTAACGTGGTTGGTGGTGGGCAGGCCGGCCATCTTGCCGACCACCTGCCGGTCGCATTCGTGGCCGATCTCGGACGGCCCGAGCGCCACCTGGAGGGTGCGCGGCGCCCGCGCGGCGTGCTCGACCACCACCCGCCGCAGCTCGCCCGCGTACCGTGACGCCCAGGCGCTGGAGCCGTTGAGCGGGCTGGCCGCCGCCGAGCCCATGAACTCCGCGACGGTGGTCACTCGACGGCCCGGCGTGTGATGCAGCAGGACGCGGCTGTCTTGGCCCGTGGCGTGACCAGCTCGGCCAGGAGATCGGCCCACCCGTGAAGCTCGTCCGCGGTCCGGCACGCGCCCGGCAGCCCACGTCCGCCCGGCGCCATCTCCTCCGCTGCCGCGTGCATCTCCTGGGCGAACCGCCGCACGTGCTTACGGTCGATTTTCTTCGCGCTCACGACGCCGCCGCCTCGGCGGCGCGCCGCGCGGCCAGCAGCTCGGCCATGCCGTGCGGGTAGGTGACCTGGACGGCGCCGGCCGCGATGGCTGCCTGGCGCCGGGTGTCGGTCACGTCGAAGTGGTACCGGCGGGTGTCCCAGGCCTGCCGCCATTCCGGCCGCAGACCGATGCGCTGGGCGAAGGCCAGCAACTCCTCGCGGGTGTCGGCGGTCAGGTGCGACCACCGCGCGGTGGTGCGGCCCACGGTGGCGGCCCGGCGCATGTTGTCCACGTAGACGGTCACGATGCCGCCGTCCTGGCCACCGCGCGGCGCACCTTGTCGTAGAGCTGGTACCCGACGCCCAGCCGGTCCATGGTGTCGCGCGCCGGCTCGCCGCGGGCGATGGCCTGCTCGATGGCGATCCGCAGCGCGGCCGTTGGCTGCACCGGGTTGGGCCGGGGGGTGCCCTTGGTGGTCATCCCTCCACCGCCCTGAGCACCCAGGTGGTGGACTGCCGGGCGTACGCGGCGTACACCTCGGGGTGGCCGGTCTTGAGCTTGGCGGTGTCCAGCCGCCAGGAGGTTTGCGGCGCCATCCGCAGGGGCTTGGGCAGCGCGGGGTGGTAGAGCACGCTCGGGCCGTCCGGGTGCAGCAGCGCCAGCTCGGCCTTGATCGCGTCGGTCACCTCGGCCTCGCGCGTCTCGGCCTCCACCCGCGCGGCCTTGACCACTGGGTGCAGCGTGGCGAGCTGATCGAGCCTGGAGCCGGGCGCGGGCCGGACCGGAACTGGCGCGCCGGGGGCGCTCATGCCGTCACCGGGTGGGTGCGCCGGTACTCCGCGCGCCCCCGCTGCCGGGCCACCGCGGCGTTGCTCGGCCAACCCAGCCCGGGCGGCGTCGTCCACAGCGGGCCGGACGGGACCGGCGCGGGTGGCGTGGTGTCCACGGGCTTGGGCAACCGCTCGAGCAGCGCGCGGGTCACCAGCGGGTGCTGCTCGCGGGCGTGGTGCCGGCCGGTACCGGCGTCGCCGTCGCGCACCAGGGCCACGGCCAGGGCGAGTGCGGCCAGCGCCGCCAACCACTGCGTCATGACGCCAGCCCGACACCGAGCAGGACGCACAACGCCAGCACAGCGGCGAGGCCGGCCAATTCGAGTACGGCCTTGATCATCGGGCGTTCTCCTTGACTGGGATCATCAGGTCGCTGAGCTTGACGCGCAGCGCCTTGGCGATGGCGGCGGCCAGGGCTTCGCTCGGCTGCCACTGGCCGGACTCGATGCCGGATAGGTGCTGGTGCGAGCAGCCCACCTCTCGGGCCAGGGCGGCGCCGGACAGGCCGGCCGCGCGGCGGTGCCACCGCTGGGCGGTTCCGTCGTACCAGGGGTCTTGTGCCATGGGCGCAGCCTACGGGGGGCCGGATCGCACTGTCAAACACTTGTGTGTCACTTGCACCCTGGGCGGGGGTGCCGTAGCGTGCTTGCTATGGACAACACCACCGCCACCGAGATCACCGTGTGCGACTCCTGCGGCGCGGACTACCCCGAAGCCGAGTCCGAGAGCAACGAGTGCGCCAACTCCGAGCGGTACTGCCCGGACTGCCGGCGCGTGCACCTGCTGTTCTGCGGCGTGTGCACCTCATGACTAGCTGGCCGAATTGCAACACGTGCAGCGACCGCGGTAAGCCCGGCGGGTGCCCTGATTGCGGCCTCGGCCCGCCCACCAAGAAGGACGAATACAAGCCCCACGGCAAGGGCGGCCCGAAGAAGAAGGACAAGAAGCGGGGCCGGTAATTCCACTTGCACCCACTTGCGCCTACCTGCTAGGGTCATCCCATGACACAGACCAGCGCCCCCGCCGCCCGCGTCCCGTCCCAGGCCGTCCAGGCCGCCGCCGCCAAGCTCCTGCTGACCGGCGCGGTCACCGTCGTGGCCGTGTCCGGCAGCCGCGCCACCGCGAGCAGCCGGACCGAGGCCGCGGTGACCAGCGGCGCCAACCTGTACCGCGTGACCGAGACGGCCGGTGTCTGGTACTGCACGTGCCCGGCCTACACCGCGCAGTGCAAGCACATCGTGGCCGTCCAGGCCGTCCGCTAACGATCAAGGGAGATCGCGCCATGCCCGTTACCCTGCCGATTGGTGACGTCGTGAAGTGCTCGCAGTGCGGGGGGCAGACGCGTTCGCTCTCCCGCGGCTGCTCGGCGTGCGGCTTCAACGGCCAGGCCGTCGAGGTGGCCACCCCCACCGCCGTGTCCGATGACTTCGACGCGCACATCGTGGCGCTGGAGGCCGAGCTGAACGTACATGCCGCGCCGCTCGGCGGTGCGTCGTGCTGACCACCTGGCTGATCCTGGCCGCGTTGTCGGCCACCACCGCGCTGGCGGTGGTGGCCACCGCGCACGTGCGCCGCATCGGCCGGCGCCGCGCCGCGCTCGCCCCGGTGGCCACGCAGACCGAGCGCCTGGCCGGGCGGGTGCTGCGGCACTCCACGGGGGCGGCCGGTGCGCTGCTGGTCACCACCGACCGGACGGGCGCGCTGACCGTGCGCGAGGTGCACGCCGCCGACCTGGCCTGGCTGGAGATCCGGGTCACCCAGCGGGACACCCGGCCGCGACCACCCACAGCGCCGGCCACGCGCTCGGGCTGGCGGCTCGACCCCGCGGTGTTCTGTCCGCTGTGTGGCGACCCTTGGGAGGGGCACGCGTCGGGCACTGTGATGTGCCAGGCTCGACCACCGCGCCGCGTCACGTTGTCCGAGCAGATCGCGCGCGCTGAAACGGAGTTCCTGACCGGCCAGCGCCCCCCGCCCATGGACACCTACTGGCTGACCACCGAGAAGATCGGCCGGATGGACGCGCGGTGCCCTGCGGGGTGCGGGTGCGCGGGCATCTTGATGCACCGCGCCTGCAATGACCTGGCGCACCATGACCCGCACCGGCACACGTCGGAGTCCCTACAGGCGCTGTGGTGCGACGGCCAGCCGCGCACCGCCGCCCAGCTCATCGAACGCGAGATGCGCGAGTGGACCCCGGGGGAGCAGCCGTGAGCACCCTGCCCACCCTGCCGTGCGCGCCCGGCGAGCTGCACCCCGCGTACGAGCCGTGGCGGGCTACGGTGACCGAGTGGCTGGATTACCCGGCGCGCCAGTCGTACCTGAGCATCCACATGACAGTGCCGAGCACCCTGGCCGGGCAGACGGACCCCACCCACGTCCCCGACGTGCGCCGACACCTGCTGGCGCGCCGGGTGGCCTGGGGCAAGGCGCCCTACGTCGGCCGGGCGTTCGTCTACGTGTGGGATGTCGGCGTAGATGAGCTGGGCCGGATGGTTGGCGGCGAGGCCACGCTGGAGTACAGCGAGAACGAGTGGCAGGCCTACATCCGGGAGACGGGCTGGCCCGGGTGCGTCCGGTGAACCGCTACGACATCATGGGCGCGCTGGCCGTGGTGCTGCTGCTGGCCTCGGCCGCGGGCGCCGTCGCGGTGGGGCTGTGGTGGGCGCGCCGGGACGTGCAGGCCGAGGTGGCCACCGGAGCGCCTGAGCGCCCGGCACGGCGCGCACCGGCCCGCACGGCCCCGCGGAGCACCCGGGGGCAGGCCATCGTGGAACGCATCGACTTCACGCTGTGGGAGTCGGAGATCAAGGAGGAGCACCATGGGTAAGGCCAGGCAGAATGATCACTCCGAGAACAAGCACGTCCGCGCCAAGGGCATGACGAAGGAGCAGGCCAAGGAGCTGGCGCGGCTCCAGGGTCTGGCCGCCAAGGAGCGCGCCGCCAACGCGGTGGCCGGCGACGGGTCCACCGGTGACGACATCGGCCGGGTGGGGGACGCGCCGTGAACCTGCTGTGCTGGCTGAGCGCGCACAAGTGGCGGCGCGGGGTGTGTGTACGCTGCGGCCTGAGCTTCCCGCAGAAGGGCGCGTAGTCCCGGTGGACTGGTACTCGCTGGCCGAGCTGGCCCTGGCCGTCGCAGTCGGCGGCCGGGCCGGCGTGGCCCTGGCCGACTGGCGCACCGCCGGGTACCCGCTACGTCGGGATGCCGGCCGCGACCACCCACAGCGAGGCCGGCGAGGTGGCGGACGCACCGATCGTGGTGGTGCCGGCGCCGCCGGCCACGCGCGCCTGCTGCACCGTGAACGTGACCGAGCCGGTGGCCGCCGCGACGTACCGCGCCCATAGCACGGGCTTCCAGCGGGCCGAGGTGCCGCCCGAGGTGATCCAGAACCCGTCGTCTATGACGGTGCCGGCCGCGGTGATGGCGATCTGCGACACGTCGGTGGTGCCGCTGGTGGTCTGCACCCCGCGGCACTTGAAGATCACCAGGTAGGACCGGCCCGAGGTGAGCGACGCCGACAGCGACAGCCCGGAGATGTCGGCCAGGGTGGCCGAGGTGACGCCGGTGGGGTTGGAGGTGATCTCCACATACCGGGACAGCTCCTCGGCGGTGATCCGGGTGTCCAGCGTGTTGGCGTCGGACGCCCGGACGCGGTTGCCGGCAAGCAGGGTCATGGGGTCCTCACACGGTCCAGTAGGTGGGTGCGTACAGCGCGACGGCGGCGCCGTTGCTCTGCGCCTTGACCACGCCGTTGACGCTGCGGGTCACGGTGAAGGTCTGCGGGCTGCTGCCGCCGGTGACGTTGGTGACGGTCATGCGCTCGCCGGCCACCACGATGTCGTAGTCGCCGTCGGCGTGGGTCCACAGCGGGCCGCTGGCGGTGGCCACCGAGAGGGTGGTGGCGGTGCTGGTGGCGCCGGCCGCCAGCGTGCTGCCGTCGGATTCGTACACCGCGTCTGTCTCGTCGTAGGCCTGAGCCTGCCAGGGTGAGCCGGGCGCGCACGCCAGCCGGGTGGCCAGCTCGAAGTTCCCCAGCGTCTCGGTGAAGCCGAGCGCGAGCTGGGCCACGCCGTCGGGGGGCAACCACACCGGGGTGCCGCTGACGGTCACCGCGTCGCCTACGTCCAGGTCCAGCGCGGCGCCGAGCTGGGCGCTGCTGGCGGCGAAGTTGGAGCGGGCCAGGTTGATGCCCACCGCGGGGTAGCGGGGCTCGTCCACGGTGCCCAGGTGCAGCCGCCACCCGGCGGCGTCGGCCACCTGGTCGTCGGTAGCCAGGTTCAGGGTGGGTGCGGACTCCACCGGCCCCATGCCGTCGGGCGGGGCGAGGATGGACAGCGGCCCGGTGGCCAGCGTGGCCCGGTAGGAGGACCCGCCGGTGCGGGTGACGGTCACGTCGTTGCGGGTCTGCTGGTCGTCGTCGGTGGGCTCCAGCTCGGACAGGTCGGCCGCGGTGTAGCTCAGCGCCAGCACGGCGGTCTGGTCGTGCAGCGATTCGGCGGTGCGGTAGGCCAGCCCCACCGCGTCGCGGGGCTCGAACAGGATGCCGCCGTCGGCGGCCTCGCACTGGCGGAGCACGTTCAGCAGGGTGTCGATGGGCTGCACCCCCATGGCCGCGGTGCCGAGCCCGGCGGTGGTGGACAGGCTGGTGTCGGAGACGTTGCCCACCGTCTCCAGGGTGATGCCGTAGGCGTCGCACAGCCGGGTCAGACGGGCGCCGGCCAGCTCGCCGGCCCAAGCCTCGATCTCATCGGTCAGAAACGGCGGGATGCCGCTGTAGACCTGCACGTGGCCCACCGCGGTGCCCACCAGGGTCTGCCCGTGGCCGATGGACAGCGCCGTGCAGGCGATCACGGTGATACCGGCCGCCGAGCCGGTGGCGCCGAACGAGGCCAGGTCCGCGATGTAGTCAACCAGCACGTCGTACCCGGTGTTGCCGCCGGTGGTCACCAGGTTGATCCGGACCACGGCCTGCTTGCCGTTGAGGCCGCCCACGTCGATGGTGCCCGAGTCGAACACCTGCACCCCGGTGCGGTCCACCGAGCGCAGCCGCAGCGAGCCGCCGCTGGCGGTGCGGTAGCTCAGCGCCCAAAAAGCCGCGGTGCCGGTGCAGTCCCAATTGCAGATCTCGCCTTGGTCGGTGTCGCCGGCCGCGGGCACGGCCAGCAGGAACCGGATGATCACAGCATTGGTACCGGTGTAGTCGGGCACGGTGCCGCGGGCGGTGGCGCTGTTGAGTACCGCGACCGGCGCCGAGCAGGCGAAGGTGGAGTACCCGGCGAACGTCATGGAGCCGGTGACGGCCATGGCGGGGCCGCCGATGCCGGACGCGGCCGAGGTGGCGTCGGCGCCGTCCTCCAGCGGCCAGTACGCGCGCGGCACGATCGCGTTGGTGGTAACGCCGCGGTACAGCGCCGAGGCGATCGGGGCGCCGGGCCGGCCGAGCCGGCGCATGATGCCGGACGCGGTGATCGGCACCCACACGTCCTGGCCGGAGTTGTCCCACTTCACCGGCCAGGCCGGTACCTCACCGGCGAACCGGTACCGGCGCGCGGTGACGGTACTGCCGGCGTCCAGAGTCCAGGTGGCCGAGGCGGAGTCCACGAAGGTGGTTGTGGTGCCCTCGGCCACCGAGGTGAAATCGGGGTTGGCCACGACGGTGCCGCCGATGCCCGAGCGCACCTGGGCGGCGTGCACCCGCGAGCCGGGGTCGGCGGCGATGATGGTGGACGCGGTGCCGTTGAAGATCGAGGTGGTGCCGGCGGTGACCACGGTGGCGCCGAGCTGCGTCCAGGTGCCGTTGATGGTGTCGGAGGTGTAGAAGGTCACGGTGTTGCCGGCCGCGCCGTTGTCCACGTCCAGGGTGACGCGCACCGCGCGCCGGCCCGAGGTGGGCTGGGGGACGCAGACGGTGCTCTGCTTGGTGAAGGTGGCCGAGCCGTTGGCGCTCCAGATCAGCACCAGCGTGCCGTCCGAGCCGATCCCCCACAGGTAGGAGATGTTGCCGGCCGTGCCGGTCTTGCCCAGCGTCCAGGTGGAGTCGCGCCAGGAGACGGCGGTGATGTCCATCCGTAGGTCCAGGTCGCCGGTCACCGAGGTGCCGGCCGAGTCGGGGGTGGACGCACCCACCGCGGTGGCGGGCAGCGCGATCAGCCGTTTGGGGCCGAGCAGCACCGACGCGCGCAACGGCGTGTTGCGGGTGAGGTTGCCGAAGTAGGGGCCGGTCGGGTTGCGGGGGCTGAACCTTCCGTCGCGGTTGTTGAAGGACAGCCGCAGGGTGGAGGGGTCGGCGGTGCCGGCCTCGTCCGCGCGCCCGCGGGTGATCTGGATCAGATCACCACCACGGCGCTGCACGTAGGAGGTGACGTCGGTCCAGGTGCCGTCCAGCTCCAGCTCGATCAGCAGCGGCAGGACAGTGGCGGGGAACGCCATCACGCGCCCCCGAACGCGCGCTCGACGCCACCGCGGATCCGCACCTGGGTGCGCACCCAGCGCCACAGGTCATCGCCCGCACCGCCGCCCCCGGCGTATTCGACCACCACGCGCACCGGGCCGCCGCCCCCGACACCGACCGGGCCGGTGCCGTGGCTGTAGACGGTGGACCCCCACGGCAGGCGCACCATCTCCCGCCCGTACTCGCCCACGTCCACCACGCCGCCCGCGATGCCGCCCCCGGCGTACCCGCGGCGCCGGTCGGTGCCGCCGCGCCCGCGGTTGGCGTCGGCCGCTGCCTGCCCGAGCCCTTTCAAGATGGCGGGCAGCATCGGCACCAGCTCCTCGCCGCCGCTCACGAAAGACCACAGGCTCTTGGCGGCGCCGCCGATCCAGGCGCCGGCTGCCTTGAACGCACCGCCGATCTTGCCCACGGCGCTGGCCACGATGCCGCCTATGTCCGCTATCTTCTTCATGAAGTTCCAGGCCTTCTCCGCCCAATCGGCCAGGGTCTTGAAGATGCCGGCCACGGTGGAGATGGCGCCGTGGACGATGTTGCGGAAGGTCTCCGACTTCTTCCAGGCCACCGCGAGCGCAACGCCGAGCGCCACCAGGCCGGCCACGATCAGGGCCACCGGGCCGAGCGCGATCACCCAGGCCACCGCCATGCGGGCGGCGTTGATGGTGGCCTGTGTGGCCATCACCACCCAGCTCGCGGTCACCCGGGCGGCATTGACCACGTGCTCTTTGGCCGCGGTGATCGTGGCCTTGGTGAGCGTCTTGAGCGCCGGGATCACGAAGGTGGCGACACCGCCGGCCAGGTCGGCAAAGCCCTGGATGTAAGACACCATGCCTTGCTCGCCGGGACCTTTCATGACCGCGCCCAGGCCGTCCACGGTGTCGTGCAGGCCGATCAGTTTCGACTCGGCGTCGTCGGCGTGGCCGCCCGCTTTGTCGAATCCTTCGCCCAGCTTGTCGGTTTCCTGGCGGGTGCGCTTCATGGTGTCGGCGGCGCCGGTGTCCTTGCCGGTGATGACCACCTCTACTTCGTTCACGCGGTCTCACCCCCTTCCGCCGGTGGCCGGCCCAGCGCTTCTATGCGCACCATGCGCAGAAGTTCGGCGTCTTCCCGTTCGAGCTGGCTCGGCAGGCAGCCGAACCGTTCACACAACCCGAGCACCAGCCTGGCCTCGGTCAGCTCGGCGGGCTCGCGATTGACAGCACCGGTGGCGGCGTCGATCCCTCCGGGGACTGCGCGCCACCGGGTGATGGCGCTTTTAGGTCTGCGCTCACCGCCACGCAAACCCGCATCCACTCCTTGGTGATGGCCAGCACGAACCCCAGCTCCTGGGTCTCCACGCCGGCCAGGGTGGCCGGTACCGGGGTGCGGGTGCCGTCCTCGGCCTCGTCCTCCACATTCCAGGACGCCAGCCGGGAGGCGAACAGCGACAGGATCTCATCGGCCTTGGTGGCGTCGTCCGGGGTGTAGGCGTCGGGGTCCACGTCGGCCAGGTACGCCATGGAGGTGACCACCCGGAAGTCGGCCACACTCATCGGCCGCATCTTCACCACCAGCGCCTGCCCGGTGTAGTCGGTGGCCAGGTCGGGATCGGAGAACACCAGCTTGATCAGGCGGCTGCGGGTGTAGCCCATCACGCGCCCCAAGTGGGCGCCGTGCCGTCGGCCAGCGCCCCGGTGGCGGTCCACAGTAGCTCGCCCGCGTCGGAACGGTTCACCTCGTAGTTGGTATACAGCATCTCCATGGACAGGCTGGCGGCGCCGTAGTCGAGCGCCGTGGTGCGGTTCACCCGGGTACTCGGAACGGTCTTGAACACGTCGTGACTCATGTTGCTGGCAGTGTTCATCACGCCGCTGATCGTCACCTGGCCGTCGATGATCAGCAGCAGCCGCTCCATTGCCGACTTGTCGATGCCGGTCACCTCCTGCACCCCGTAAGGGGTGGACAGACCCACCGAACGGATGTCGTTGGAGATGTCCCGCGGCGTGCCCGAGGAGTCGTCCACGCTCACGGTCATGCCTAGACCGGTCTGCTTTGCCATGCTGGCCGCCCCCCTTAGAAGGTGGTTGAGGTGATGTTCTTGGTGACGGCCACTGCGAATATGGCCGCGCTGAACGTGCCCGAAGTGACCACCCGCAGATAACGTTCCACGGCCAGCGCGCGGGTGGTCTGGATGCGCTGGAATCCGGGCGCGGTGGTGACCGCGGTGAACGCGCCACCGGTCACGTCCGCGAATGCGTCACCGGCGCCGTTGTCGCTGGACTCCTGGAGCTTGATGGTCACCGAGGTGCCGGTGAAGGCGAACACGTGCAGGTAGGCCTGGAGGCCGAACGAGGTGGCCGCCCCGAAGTCCACGCCGGTGCCGTTGGTGGCGGAGGTGTCAGTGCGCTTGCCCGCGGTGAGCTGGGCGCCCCACTCCAGACCGTAGGTGTTGGCGAGCATGGCCACCGCGGCGCGCAGATCGCCGGTGTCGGTGCGGGTGGGGTCGTAGTTGGCCTGCTTGGCCAGCAGGCTGGCGGCCGGCGAGCCGAGCGCGGTACCGCGAAAGTAGGTGCCCAGCACGTCGGTGCGGGGCAGCGCGGCGAAGGTGGGGTGCGACTGGCCGGCCGCGGTGTTGAACAGCGTGACAAACTCCAGGGTGCCGTCCGCCACGCCGCCCGCGCGCTCGCGGGCGTAGACGTTGATGGCGGTCAGATCCACCTCGGCCGGGCCGCCGCCGATCCGGCCCAGCGAGTTGATGTCGCCGGACAGATCCACGCCACCGACGTAGAAGTTGTCCCCCATGCCCGCTTGCTTAGCCATTGCCCGCCCCGTTCACGAATGGGACCAAATGTCGTTGACGATCAGGGGCACGGTGATGTCCACCACGCGGTACAGCCGGCCGTCCTGGTTGACGTAGCCGCTCACCGCCGACAGCGGGGTGCCGTCCGAGCCCAGCAGGTCCACGTGGCGCACCGAGGCGGCCAGGGTGAAGTCCGAGGACAGCGCGGCGATCACCGCCGAGGTGGCGGCCAGCAGGTCCGGGTCGATGGCGTCCTGCGGCTCACCGATCATCGGGGAGTACAGCCGCACGGTGAACTCCACCCGGCCCGAGGTGGTGTTGAGGCCGCTGCTCTTGACCGGCCCGATGTTCTCGAACCACGTCGCGGCGGTGACCCCCTGCCCGGGGGCGCTCTTGGGCTCGTGGCTGGTGAACGTCTCGGCCACGCCCAGCGCCAGCACGTGCGAGGCCAGCGCATCGGTGAGCGCGCCCACGTCGAGGGTCATCGCAGCCGGTCCAGTCCGCGGTCCACCACGGGGCCGGCGATGCGCGGCACCTGGCGGGACACCTGCTGCATGCCGCGCCGGAACGACGCGTACCCCTTGAACCGGGTGGTCCGGTTGCGGCGGCCGACCCCCTCCAGCCAGGGGCCGTAGATCACGCCCTTGTCGGTGACGGCCCAGGCGTGCGGGCGCTTCTCCTTGATCACCCTGCTCTGGTAGTACCCGGTGGGGTGCTTGAAGCTGCCCTTCATGTTCTGACCGATGCGCCCGTACACCTGGGCGGCCACCGCGCCCGCGGCGTCCTGCGTGATGTCGTCCAGCTCGCGCACGATCTCGGCCTCGGACATGTCCCACACCACCGGGCCGCGCATGCGCACCGTGACGTCTACGCCCATCACACAGCCCCGATCCTGATACGGCCGTACGCACCGAACGCCTGGTACCGCACGTCCTCGATCGAGCCGGGCTGGGGGCGCACCGCCGCGCCCGCGCCGGCCGGCCGGGCGTAGCCGCTGCCCTGCCCGAGCAGCAGCGTGAGCGATTCCGCGATGGCCAGCGCGCGCACCAGCGGCGGGACGGCGTGCCGGGTGAGCGCCGCCGCGGTGAGGTGGCTCGCTGCGGTGGTCCCCGCGGCCCCACGTACGACGGTGAGCGTCCGGGACGCGTAGATGGTGCTGCCGGTGTGGGTGGCGAGCACCGAGCCGTTCCAGGCGCGCTTGACGGCCAGGTTGTTGCCGGCCACGTCGGTGACCAGCATCTGCTCGGAGTCGAGTAGGAGCACTTCGCCGGGTGCGTACGCCGAGCCGGTGGTGACCGCCACGGTGGTGTTGGCGGCGCTGGCGGTGAGCGGGGTCTGGACCGTCTGGCCGGTGGTCAGCCAGGTCCGGTCGGTGACCAGCATCCGCTCGGTGCCGCACAGCAGCAGGTCGCCCACGCCCATGCCGCTGGCGTCGGTCACGTCCACCGCGGTCTCGGTGTCGTCCAGCGCCTCGGCCAGCGCGCCGGCCGGCGCGGTGTCGAGGTTGTAGCCGAACACGCCGGTGGCGGCGATGTTGCGCTGCGGGGTGTTGCCGGTGCTGAACGCGGTGGCGGTGCCGGTGTTCAGCTCGATGCGGTCATACGGCGGGCCGAGCCGGCTCGGCTCCAGGTTGTAGTTGGCCGGTGCGATGGCCACGCCGCCGGCTGTAAGCGCCGAGAGCGAGATCACCTCGGAGTCTTCGAGCCAGAGCACCCAGCCGGCGCCGTCCTGGCGGGTGGGCCAGTCGAAGTACCGGGTGCCCGTCCAGGGGGTGAAGCGCCGATTGAGCTGGCTCTCGGTCGCGACGGTGGCGGCGGCCAGCACGCCGTCCACCTGGGCGGCGGCCCGGGCGGTGCCCTTGATGTCCAGGGCACCCTGTACGTCTTCCCGCGTGCAGAGCACGGGGGCAGTGATCACTGCGGTCATCCTGTGCCCTTGCATTCTCGGCCGGCCGGACCGTGGTCCGCGCGGGATGGCGTGTATGGAGTTATGGGCCAGGTGCGCACGCAAGCAACGCACCTGACAAGCACAGACTAACCCCTGAACCGCACCCACACATCCAGCGCGCCCACGATGATGCCCACGATCAGCGCGAGCTTGCCCAGCGGGGTCCAGCGGCGCTCGGTGCGCGCCTGAGCCGCCGTCTCAGCGGCCACCCGCGCAACCTCGGCAGCCGCCAGCGCCGCCGCGGTGGTGCGCACCGTCTCGGCGGCGGCGTCCATCCGCGCCACCACCTGAGCCTGCCCGGCCGCGGTGGTGGATGTCAGCTCCTGCACCACCAGGGTCAGCGCCTCGATGGCGGCGGCGTGGCGAGCGATCGAGCCGTTCAGCTTGTTGAGCCGGCCGCCGTGCTCGCGCAGCTCGGCGGCGGTCACACCGCGCTCGTACGCGGCCTCGGGGCTCTCGGGCACCGGGCTACAGCGCATCCAGCTCGGGGAAGTTACCGGACTCGATGCCGCCCGCGGGCACCGGTCCGAGGATGGTGCGGGACCAGAAGCCGCTACTGCGCGGGATCCGCAGCACGTCGGTGCTGGTCACCCGGAACGCCTTGGCGTCGTTGGCGTCGCGCACCCACACCAGGCCGGTGCCGGACTCGCGGAACCACGGCGGGTGCGGGACCGCGCTGGTGGGCAGTACCGAGGCCACGTCTGCCTTGCTCATCTTGTCCTCTCCACGGTGCATACGTAGGTGGCCGGTGCGGAACGCGCACACCGCACCTGGCCACCGCTGAACGGGTCTGTGTAGGTGTAGGAGGCCGGGCCGGGGTCACTGCGTAGGTAGCGCCCGGTGAGTACGTACGCGCCCAACAGGACCGCGTAGACCACCACCGCAGTGAGCACCACATCCCGCCAGCCGGGCATGCGGCGCCGCCGTAGCTCGCGGTCGTAGTGCTGCACCACCACGGGCGCCACCAGCGACCACAGATCGGCTACTGAGCGCGGGGGCTCGGCCATGGCTCACCGGCCGGACGGGGTGGGTGCCGGCGCCGGGATGGACGGGGGCCGGCCGAACGGGTGCCCGGTGAGCGGGTCGGTGGCCTCGTCGCAGTGCTTGGCGAGGTAGGCGTCCCGGGCGTGGGTGGAGATCGAGACGAGGATCTTCGAGGGGCTGGGGGTCTGGCCGGCGAGCCCCGCGATGTCGCGTTCGAACGCGCACGTACTGCGGATCTCCACGTCCTGCCGGGCGGCCACCGCCGCCACGGCATCCGCGGTGCGCCGCCCCTCGCCCAGCCGGTCCCACACCAGCACCGCCAGGGCAATGAACAGCAGCCCGAGCATGATGCGTAGTGCGGTGATGGTGTGCCGGATGCTTGTCTCCCGCGCGCTCACCGGCTGCTCAGCCACCACGCCACCCCCGCCCCTACCGCTAGGGCGCATCGGCCGGCTGGGCTGGTCGCTGCTCGGGCGGCGGTACGGACAGCCGCCGCCCGAGCAGACTGGTGATCGCGTCGATCGGCCCCCATATCATGCCGAGGCCGGCGACCACCACGATCTGGCTCGGCGGGTCCGCCCACACGGCCTCGAACACTTCGATACCTACGCCCACCAGGGGGGCCAGTACGTCCCTGATCAGCCGCGACCACCACAAGCTGGCCCCTCTCCTGCGTCAGAACCCAGCGCCGGGCTGGAACCCGTCGGCCGGGCAGAACAGCTCGCCGTGCGGCCCCTGCTTGTACGGCTCCCCGCACTGCGGGCAGGACTCCACCCGCCGGCTGGCTGCCTCGGCCTCGGCGGCGGCCAGCTTGCGGATGGCGGCGAGCTGTTCCCACGGCACTAGGCGAACAGCCCCCGGATCTCGTCGCGGCTCATGCCTTCGATGCCGGCCTCGGTGTGGCCGTTGGCCACCGCGTAGTCGGCCCAATCCTCCCGGGACGCGTTGCCGGGCGGCCGGGTCGGGCTGGGCGCCGCCGGGCCACCGAGGGCAGAGTGGGTGCCGCCCTCGGTGGCCGGCTCGGTGCCGCCGTCAGCCTGACCGGTGCTGTCGGCGTCCACCTCGGCAGGCTCGGCGCCCGACGCGGCGGCCTGCCCGTCCTGGCCCGCGGTGGCCCGGTACTTGTCCAGGCGGCGGGCGTCGTCGTCCATGTTCGGATCGCTGGTGATGTGCGTGCCCATGCTGTCCTCCGGATCTCGGGTGTCGGCGGGTGGCCCCGCCCGGGTGTGCTCGGCTGGAACGTACCCGGGCGGGGGTGGCTTACGCCGCTACCAGCGTGGCGCCGTCGATGAGCGGCACCCAGCACACGTACCAGGTGATCGCACCGTCGGTGCCGGCCGAGACGTGCTCGATCTGGCCGATGGTGAGCACGGTGTTCAGCATGGCCGTGCCGTACCCGATGCTCATCAGCTTTGGCGGCGCGGTGGTGGTGGCCAGCCCGAATTGGAGAACGTCGCCGGCCAGGGTGTCGGTGGTGCCGATGTCGGTGGCCGCGCACAGATCCTGCGTGTCCCCCGTGGTGGGGTTGAACTGGAGCTTGTAGGAGTTGGCCACGGTGATCGAGGTGGTGACCACGCCGAACATGGCCGTCACCAGCACCTGGCCGCCGGCCACGGTGAACAGCGGGACGGTGGTCGCGGCCAGCGTGCCGGTGGCCTTGCTCACCGGCCCGAGGCCGAGCACCGACTTGCGGAACGCGTTGGCGTCGAGAAGAACGCTCATATTGTCCAGTCCTCCGATCAGGCGTTCGCCGCGCCGGGCCGCAGCAGGTTGCCCAGGTTGGTGGGCTTGCGCTGCACGGCCAGGTCGTGGAGTACGTAGAGGCAGGTGGAGAGCTGGGCGGTACCCGTGGTGATGGCGGCATTCAGGCTGACGTGGGAGTACCCGTCACCGAGCTGGGAGGCCAGCACCTCGATGGCCACCATCTTCTGCTGCGCACCATAGGTAGCGCCCACCACCACGCATTCGGATGCCTCGGCCTGGGTGACCTTCACCCAGGCCTCGTCGTTGTCCAGCGCCGTCTCGGCCTTGATGTAGTAGTAGGTCAGGCCGGTGGAGGTGGCCACCGCGGCGCTGTCCAGGTCGGCCGAGGTGCCGCCGGTGTAGGCGGTGTGCTGCTGCACGTCCAGCGTCAGGTCTTCCGCGCCGCCCACGGCCCCGATGAACAGGAACGTGATGCCGGCCGCGCCCTGGAGGCTGACGCGCTTGCCGGTGGCGCCGTTGGCGGTGTCGATGTCCACCGGCGCCCACCCGGTGCCGAAGTCGTAGATCCTGCCGACTGCTTCCATGAACATGGTCACTGCTCTCCGCGCGGGGGTTTATTGCCGCGCTGGTTGGCCCTACCGCGGCGGCCGGCCGGGGGGCTGACCGGCCGCCGCTCGGGCGAGAGGGGTACTACCGGGTGGCGAGCTGGATGAACGGGGAGAGGGTGGCGCTGTTGTTGTGCGGGGTGATCGGCGCCTGTAGCCAGGGGCGGCCGTCGTTGCGGGCGATCACCCGGAAGGTGGTCTTGTCGGAGGTGAACTTGACGTGCGGGCTGGACTCGATGGTCATGGTCTGGCGGTCCCCGATGAGGTACATCCCGAAGTCCACGAAGGACAGGTCGCCCTGGGTGCCGAGCGCGGCCGGTGCCTTCTCGCTCATGATGACCGGCCGGCCCAGCAGGGTGAGCTGCGGCTCGTTGTGCGCGTCCATGATCCACACCGCGGAGCCGCCGGTGCCGACCGAGAGCGCCATCGTGGCCAGCTCACCGAAGGTATCGGGGCTGGCGATCCACACCGCGCGGGACAGGCTGCTCGGCAGCATCCGCGCATACATCGCGATGACGTTCTCCCACACGATGGTGGTGGCGGCCTGACCGGACGCGCCGGCCACCGCGATCAGCGCGGTGTTGGCGGTGTTGAGCGCGCCCAGCGGCACCCCCGCGCCGTTGGCGCCCAGGAAGTCCAGGTCCTCGTAGTAGGCCAGCGCCTCGGGCACGATCTCTTCGAAGAAGATCCCCGCGCCGCCGCCGGAGTCGCGCAGCAGCTCGTTGGTGATGTGCGCCAGCGCGGTCTGCTTGCTCGCCTCCAGCTTGATCGAGCCGAACGAGGCGGCCGACTCGATCAGCTCATCGCCTTCCGCGGTCCGGTAGACCACGATGCCGCCGAACACGCTCGAGACGTTCGAGGTGCTGTCGATTGACGGGAACCGCAGGGTCGGGCCACCCATCGGGATGACCCGCGCCCGCGGGCGCACGATGGCGCTCTCGAGCGTCAGGCGAAGGATCTCGGCCCGGAACTCCTCGGGCACCAGGAACCCGCCGTCGGCCGGCACCTTCTCGCTGTAGTTGCGGACCTGCTGGTACTTGACTTCGGCCTCGGACGTGCGGTTGGCGCCGTGCCACATCGTGGACAGCATGTCCTGGACGTCGGTGAACACGCCGTTGAGCGGCGCGCCGGCCGCCCGGGGGTTGGCCTTGGGCGCGTACCGGGTGGGGCCGGTGGTCGGGTCGAGGTTGACCCGCTGGAGCTGGGCGCTCGGGTTGTCCTTGAGCCACTGCGCCAGGGTCGCCTGGGTCTGCTCGCGGATCTGGTCGAGCATCGCCGTGTCCTTGGCGTAGCAGACCCTGGCGTAGTTGCCCACAACCTCCTTGAAGGTCTCGGGCTCGGTCATCGCGACCTTGATGTTGTCCGGCTCGGCCAGCCACTCTTCCAGCTCGGCCGGCGCGGTGGGTACTGCGGTCATCGTGCGTCCTTTCCTACGGCCGGGCCAGCCGGACGGCATCCTTGAACAGTGCGGGGTCCCACGGGAACCCGAGCTTGGCGGCGGGCTTCTCGGCGTGCCGGCGCTCGGGCATGACGGGGGCGGGGGCGGCGGCGCGCCCGGCGTGTGCGAACACGCGCAGATCCCACTTCGCCGTTGCGGCCTCCTCGGCCTGGCCGTACACCGCGTCCACCAGACCGGCGGTCTTGGCCTCCTCGGCGGTGTACCACGTCTCGGCCAGCATGGCGGCGCGCCAGCTCGCCACGGTGCCGCCGGACCGGTCGGCGTACACCATGGCGATCATGCCGCTCACCTTGTCCAGCATGCTGGCGGCGGCGGTCATGTCGCGGGCGTTGCCGATGCACAGCGCGCTGGCGTCGTGGATCATCATCTGGCTGGCCTTGGCCATGATCCGGTTGTCGCCGGCCTGAGCGATCACCGAGCCGATGCTGGCGGCCAGGCCGTCCACGGTGGTGGTCACCTCGGCCCGGTGGTTGAGTAGCGCGTTGTAGATCGCCACGCCGTCGAACACGTCACCGCCCGGGGTGTTCAGGCGCACGTCCAGGGTGTCCACGTCCAGCTCGGCCAGGGCGGCGCAGAACTCCGCGGCGGTGACCCCGAACCACCCGATCTCGTCATAGATCGAGACGGTGGCGGCGCTGCCGTCCGCGCTGTTGGTGATGGAGTACCAGGCGGCGCCGGCCGGTCGGCCGCTCTCCCCGCTGGCGGTGCCGACAGCTCCCGCACCGACAGCGCCGGCCCACGCGGCGCGGCGCCGCTGGTAGTCCTCCATGCCCGGCACAGTGATCGTCATGCTGGTATCGCCTCCTGCACGGGCGCGCCGGCCGCTGCACGGCGCATCGGGGGTAGTCCTACGGTGAGCGCCGCGTCGTCCGGGTCCACCCCGGCGTCCACCAGGGTCTTGTACGCGCTGGTCTTGGCGGTCAGCTCGGCGTTCTCGGCTGCCTCGTCCTCGGCTACCGGGCTCTCGAAGCAGAACGCATTTTGTCCAGTTTCGCCGTACATCGGCAGCAAGCGGGTGTTCAGCGCTCCCTGATACCGGCTGAGAATCGGGCTCACGTTCCACTTGGCGAGCTGGTAGTCCGCGGCGTCGGCGTTGGCGCGGTTCACGTCGTCGCTCTGGCCCAGGATCGCCTTGTGCACCCGGAAGGCCTCGCGGATGATGTCGCGGCTCAGGTTGCGCAGCTCCATGAACTGCATGTCACGTTGCGTGAACTGGCGGTCCTTCCAGGTGGCACGCTCCAGGAACGCCACCCGGTGGGCGTTGCCCACGCCGCGGTGTTGGTCGTACCAGCGAGTCTTGAGCCGTTCGAACTCGGTATCTCCGAGGTTGTCCTGCATCTCGATGATGCCGCCCGGCGTGGCGTCGTTCAGGAAGAACCGCCGGTTCCATTCCGCGGAGAACCGCACCGAGTCCAGGTCGGCCAGCAGCGCCTGCACCGGTCCCATGCCGCGGTAGGGGTCCATCGGGTTGGGGCTCTTGACCTGGATGACCTGGGCCACGTCCAGCGGGATGCGCTCGCCGGTGGGGCTGGCGTAGATCCAGCCGGCCAGGAAGTCGGTGGGGTGCGGTACGGGGATCATGCGGTCCGGCCGGACCGGCCATAGCTCCAGCGGCAGGGTGGGCGCGCGGGGATCGGTGACGATCACCCAATCCGTCTCGCCCACCAGCTTGAGATGCTGGGTGGCGGTCTCCACGAAGTCATGTCGGCTGTAGAAGTCGTTGGGCCGGTTCCACAGGTCCAGCGCCGGGTGTACCAGCAGCGGCCGGCGTGCCGGCTCGGACGGGCCGAACACCCGGCGGTTGGGGCTGACGCGCTCCATGTACCAGCACACCGCTGCCGTTGGCTCCGCGATGGCCGAGACCACGGCGAACAGCGTGGACACGCTGCCCATCGCCTCGAGCTGGGCGGTCTGCGTGCGGTGGCCCATCAGCGCGCTGAGCACCCCGCCACCACCACGCTGGCCCGAGTAGGGCACCGGCGCGGCGTTACGCACGGTAGCGACCACGCCGCCGATCAGGCTGTTCACCCAGCGCGCCGGTCCGGGTTGGCCCGCCATTCGAGAACCAGGAACGCCATGCCGAGCACCCCCCATCCGATCACCGCGTTGATGTTGAAGGCGCTGACCGTGAGAGCACCGAGGCCAGCCGTGCACAGAGCGTACGGCCTGAACGCGTTCAATGTCACGCGGCGTCGCTCGTTGGCGTGCCGCGCCCACCGGCGGACCGCCGCGAGCCCCCGATCGCGCGCCACGGCGGCGCGGTGGGCACCCCGGGCGCGGGCGGCGGACTGGCCGGCGAGGCTGCGCTGGAACGGCAGCACCCCGGACGGGAGACGTTCCACAGCAGCCACGGTCAGAACCTCACGTTGGATTGGCCGGCCAGGTCACGATGCGCGATCACATAGCGCATGGTGTCGCACCCGTCGTCTTCGATCTTGACGGGCGCCTCCTTGGTGTCGTTCCAGCGGTACGCCGGGATCTCCTCCTCGGTGCAGGTGGGCCGGTGCGCGTCGGCCAGGTTGGTGTCCTCGGATACCAGCGCGCCGCGCAGCAGGAACACCCGGCGGTCCTTGAACCGCTGCTTGACGGCATCGATACCCACGCTAACCCGCTTGTCCGCGGGCCGGGTGGACAGCCCTAGCAGGCGTTCCAGCACCACCCTGGCCTCGGCGTCGTGGTCGCAGACGATCGTCTCGGGCTTGGGCTCGCGCCAGTTGTAGTGGTGCGCCGCGCTCCAATCCTTCCAGTGCTCGGGGTCGTCGCACGCGGTGCGCGCCGGGGCCACCGCCGGCTGCCCGTCCAGCTCGAACGCGGAAGGGACCACCGGGGCGCCGCCGCTGGGCGCCGGCCAGTCCCCGTCCACGTGCACCCGCACCTCGGCCAGCGCGGCCTGCGCCCACTCATCGGTCGTGCGCTCGGTGCCGAACAGCTCGCGGTAGCGGTACAGCCGGCCGTCGCCGTCCTCGGCCCAGCACTGGAGCACGAAGGGGTGGCGGTACCCGAAGTCCACCGCCCACCAACGGCGCCAGTCCGGGGGGATGGGGAACGCGTCGATGAGGTGCACGGCGGTGTCGTACTCGGGGTATATCTGGCCGACGGCTCCCACCCACTTGCCCTCGAGCAGCCGGGCGCGGCGCACCCCGGTGAGCCCGTCCAACAACGCCATGTAGGCGCGGCCGGCGTCGGTGAGGTGGCCGTCCTCGTCGTACAGGCGCGGATTGTCGGTGTGCCGAGACTCGATCACTTTGCACTGGCCGGTGTTGCCGCGCTTGTTGAGCCAGTGTGTGGGCGCGTCGGGGTTGGTGTCCGCGATCAGTTGCTGGAACCGCATGCGCCCGTTCCGGAGCCGTGTGGTCAGCGCCTCCCAATCGGTCACGGACAGCTCGATGGCCTCCTGCACGTAGATCACGTCGTACTCGCTGGACATGATGCGCGTGCTCTTGTTCATGCCCCCGACGTTGATCGTGGACCCGTTGCTAAACCGGTACTGCGGCGCCTCCACCGCCGAGCCGCCGTAGAAACTGACCAGCCCGTGCGCCAGCGCCTCCACCGCCACGTGCTCGCGCCAGGTGACCAGCGCGGTGGTGGCCAGAGACTCCGCGGTCTTGCGCACGATCAGGCCGCGCATGCCCGGGTTGGCCAGGGCACAGGCAAACAACTTTTCCAAGCAGGCGCGGGACTTGCCGGTGCCGGCCGGGCCGGACAGCAGCACCTCGCCGCCGCGGTAGTTGAACACCTCGGCGCAACCCCCGCGCGGTGCGTAACTGTGTGTGACCGTGGTGGTCACCGGCGCGCCCGTCGCCACGCGCTGGCGAGCAGCGTGCACACGGCGTCCAGCCCCACGGCCACGCAGAGTGACACGCCGGCGCAAGCGAGTAGCCAGGTGTAGGTCACGTCGGGCGCCCGAGCGCGCCACCGCGGACCACGGCCAGGCCGGCGCACCCGTCCACCACCAGCACCCGGCCGGCCAGCGCCGGTACCAGTGTCTCCAGCCGGTCGCGTAGCCGGTCGTAGTCAACCGGCGCCATCGGGTCGCGGAAGGCCAGCACCAGCACGTCCTCGGGACCGGCTACCCCAGCGGCGGCCAGCTCGATCGCGGGCGGCACGCCGCGATTGGCCGAAGATCCGCCACTCGGTGTCGGCGGCGGCACCGCAGGTACCTCACCGAATGCTGCGGCAACCTCGGCCGCCAGCTCGGCGGGTGTCCGCGGGGTGCTCACGTCAGCGCTCCTGTGTCCACGCCTACCAGCTCCACCCGGATCGCCACGTTGGTGTTGATGTTGGCGGTGAGCGCGCCCAGCTCGGCGGCCACCGCGTTCAGCACGCCGGTCTTGGCGCGGATCAGGGTGGCCACCCCCTGCCGGTCCCCGCGGCGCGCGGCCGGCGTCACCAGAGCCTCGATCATTTCTACGTCCTGCTGGTGCGCACCGATGCGCTCGGCCTTCCGCGCGATCCAGTACGCCGCCAGGTCATCCTCGAGGTTGGCCCGCACGTGCGCGATCTCGGCTTGGTGGCGCTTGCGGAAGTGCACCACCGCCACGTGCGAGACGCCGTGCTCGGCGGCCAGCTCCACGATGGGCCGCTCGCCGGTGGCCAGCTCGCGGATGAGCCCGGCGCGGACGCGCGCGTTCTCCAGCGGCCCCTGCCGGTCCTGCCGGTACGTGGTCGGGCGCCCGGCCGGACGCACCGCCACCTCAGACTTGGGCACGATTACTCCCCGTTACTAAGTCCGGTGCCGGTCAGGCGGGTGCGGTACGCCCGTGTGACCCGGCACCTGGCACTCCACGCCGCCAGTGCACACCAGGACGTGCGCGCGCTCGCCCGACTCCCGCGACCGGCCGGTGTGCCCGGGTACCGGACAGTCCGCGCCGCCCGTGCACACCCTGACCGCGCCGGTGGCGGCCGGAAAGTCCTCGGGGTGCGGGTAATCCATCACGCTCAGCGGCTGCCCGGGCTCCAGCGCGCGCTCGGCGTCGGCCAGCTTGGCGCGCAGCGCGGTCACCCCGTACTGGTTGGGGACGCTGCCGATGCCCAGCACGGTGAGCACGCCGGCCACCACACTGGCCCAGGTCCAGAGCGCGGTGTTGGGCGGGACGGTGGCCAGGATCACCGTGGTGGTGACCCCGAGCAGCCCCACGATCGCCTTGGCGTACCTCTCGATCGTGGTCACTGTGCGTCACCTGGATTCTGTGCGGCCAGTAGCGCGCGCAGATCCTGCTGCACGGCCTCCAGCCTGGTGTCCAGCGCCATCAGCTTGCCGGCCTGCGACGCCACGCCGGTGCTCACCTGGCCGAGCTGGGCGCGCAGCGCCGGCCACTGGTCCAGCATCTCGCGCAGCGTGGCGGCATCCTTGTCGTGCCGCTCCGTGGCCCACTCCTGGATGCCCTCTGCGGCGTCCTGTGCGCTCATGGTGTCCCCTTCCTGGTACTGCCGGATCGCGTCGGCCGTCATGGCCCACAGGTCGCCCCGCCACTGCATGTCGGGCTTGCGGCGGGTGTACTGGCGGTGGTGCATGTGGTGGCCCGGGGTCCAGCTCCAGAGCAGGCATTCCGCTGCGGCCACCCGCGGTATTGTCCAGAGCTGGCGCGGGGTGAGCGGCTGGCCGTCGCCCAGGTTCTCCACCTCGTGGCCGATCATGGACGCGTTGCCCGGCGCCGTCTCGTCGTTGTCGTCCGGGTAGTTGGCCACCACGGCGTCGGGCGTGACCGCGCTTACCTGGCCGTTCCAGGCCAGCCGCAGGGCGGTCCTGGAGCCCTTCCCGAAGTGGTACGCCACACCGGCGGCCACCATGATCACGTCGGGGCCGGTGCGCGGCAGGAACACGTTGGCGCGGGGCTGCGGCACGTCCGGCCGGATGTCGGTCCCGTCCGGGTTGAACACGCTCCGTAACCCGATGTTGTCACCGGTGTGGTGCCAGCCGCCGCCACGCGGGGTGATCGGCCCGGGGCTGTGGCCGCGGTCCTGCCAGCCGGCCAGCTCGAGCACGGTGAGCCCCATGGCGCGGTACGCGTCGGCCAGCTCATAGATGATCACAAGTGAATTCCCCCTCTGGCCAGGCCGGGGTAACCAGCCGTAACGCCTCGCAGTAGACCATCCGCGGGCAAGCGGTGGCAAGCGGCGCGGCCGGTCACGCCGCGTCCTGCCACGCGTAGCTCGGGGTGCCGGCGCCGGCCCGGATGGCCACACCGTACAGCTCGCCGGCCATGGCCTGTACCAGCGCCGCGGAGGCCTGCTCGGCGTCGGCCGCGGGCACGGCGGCCACGATCTCATCGTGGATGGGCAGCACGGTGGAGTTACCCCACGGCGTCTCGTCCCAACGCAGAATACCGTCCACCAGTAGCTCGCGGGCGGTGCCCTGAATGGCGAAATTGGGCGCCTTGTGGGGGAATCGGCGGGGGAGGTGAATGACGCGCCCGGCGTAGGTCTGGAATTGTGTGGCGCCATTCTTGACGGCGTTCTTGACCCCCCGTGACCATTCCACGTATTCGGGTGCCGTGGCGGCCAGCACGTCCACCACGGCGGCCATGATGGACTCGCTCACGCCCACCTGTCGGGCCAGCGTGGGTACCCCCCCACCGTATGCCCAGCCGAATACGCCGCGCTTGACGGTGTACCGGTCGGATTTGGTGAATTCGGGACCGAACACCTGGGCTGCGATGATTCCGTGCAAGTCGGCGCCCTCGGCCAGCATACGCATGAGGTTGCGGTCCTGGGAGAGTGCCGCCATCACGCAGATTTCCACGCCGGAAAGGTCGGCGGTGATCAGCAGTTGTCCGGGGTCGGCGGTGATGCACGCCCGGTAGCCGCCGACCCGGGGGACGTTCTGGAGGTTGGGCCGCACGCAGCTCATGCGGCCGGTGTCGGCGGCCAGCGTGTAGACCGTGGGCCGGGCGCGCCCGTCGCCGTGCTCGCACAGCGCGGCGTAGGGCTCCAGGTAGGTGCTGACCGCGGTGGCGTGGGTGCGCTGGCGCAGCACGGCGTCCACCAGGGCGCCCGCGCGGCCCTGAGAGCCCCTGAGAGCTTCCAGGACGCCCGCAGCCACCGAGGGCTGCCCGTCCGGGAATCGCTCGCTAGGGGCCGTCCTGGGCAGCACCACGCCCGCATCCTGGAGCGCCGTCGCCACCTGCCGGTCGCTGTCGGGGTTGTCCACACCGAGCGCGGCCACCGCGGCCACCGCGTCGGCCAGCTCGGTGCGGTGGTGGGCGAGCAGCGCGCCGGTGTGCTCACCGTCGATGCGCAAGCCGCGGTGGGCCACCCGGGCGGTGATGCGCTGCACGGCGCGCTCGCGCTCCAGCACGGCCGGCGCGGGCTGCGGCAGCACCAGGGCCAGCGCGGCGGTATCGAGCACATCGGCACAGGCGTAGCGCACCATGGTGGTGCTGGCGGGGTCCACCTGTGCCCAGCCCGAGCGCTCCACCGGGGTAGTGACCTTGGTGTCGGTGAGCCAGCGGCCGGCCTTGAACAGCGCCGCACGGGCTGCGTCGGCCCCAGCGGTGACGGCGCCGTCCCCGAGCACGGCCACCGCGGTTTCCTTGAGCCCGGGGTCGGAGCCGGCGGCCTCGGGGTCAGCAAGCTGGACCGGAATCACGGTGTCGCACATCCGCCGCCAGGCGTCTTCGGGGTCCGCGATCAGGCCGGCGTGCTCCAGCGGTACCAGGTCGGCGGGTGCGGAGTGGGCGTGCAGGACGGGCGCGGCGGCGAGCACCCGGGCCACCGCGGCGGCCTGGGCGGGGTCGCTCAGGTCGAAGTCGGCCGCCAGGTGCGGACCGCCGAGCTGGGCGGTGCGGGCGGCGTGGTACCGGTGGCCCACGGGGTACCCGGTGGTCTCCACGTCCACGGTGACGGCGCCGCCGCTGTTGGCGGCCACAGCCTCGGCGGTGGCCAGGTCCACCGCGATCAGCTCGCCGGTGGCGCGGACGAGCACGGCGGGCAGCGCGATGGTCGGTCCGGCGGCCAGGGCCACGGCGGCGGTGCGCCGCTCCGCTGTGGCTGCTCGCGCCTTGCCGGGGCGGGGCGCCGCTGGCGGGTCTACCGGATGATCTTGGTCGGTAGATGATCTTGGGGGCTGGGGGGCAGGAACCTCCAACCCCCCTGCCTGCGTACGCGCGTATGTGCGTGTAGGCGTGTGTACGTAGGATACCAGAGTGGGGTTTTGGTTGCCCCCCTCGCCCCCAAGATCATCAATTCGGCCATTTTCGCACGTAAACGGGGGTGCCTCGGGGGGGCCGCTCGCCCCGCCCCCCGAGGGGATGGTTTGGGGGTAATGCCCGATTCGGGCGTCATCTACGATTCGTACCCCGCGGTACCCGCGGGTGCCCCTGATCTTTGCGGGCACAACGTTCGGGGGGTCTACGGTGTCCATCCGGTCGTAGAACTCGGCGGCGCGGACCGGCCGGCCGCCGTCGCGCCGGGTGGCGTCGGCGTACGCGGCGTACAGGTCGGTGCGGGCGATCCACGGCGCGGCGGGGTCGATCTCGGCGCAGTCGTGCAGCCAGGTGCGCACGGCGTCCACGCGCCGGCTGAACTCGGCCATGGCTGCCTTGATGCTCTCGGTCTCGGTGAAGTTGCCGCGCTCGAGCAGGCCGGGCAGCGCGGCGGTGCCGCGGGCCGCGATGCCGGCCAGCTCGGCGGGCTGGGTGAGCCGTTCGGCCAGGTCGCGGTCTTCCCGCCCGGTGAAGTCGTAGGGGAACGGGATGACCAGCCAGCGGCTCAGGTAGCCCACGGTGGTGTCTGCGCTGGCCGGCACCTTGTTGGCGCTGAACAGCGGCACCGCCCACGGGGTGAAGTCGAATCGGTCACGCCCTTTGTGTTCGGCGCTGATCTGGTCCCCGCCGGTGACCGCTTTGAAGACCGCGGTGTTCTCCAGGTACCCGCCGTCGATGTCGCCGGCCAGGCTGGCCAGCTTGCCGAACAGCGAGGCGGTGGCGAACCGGGTGTTGATCAGGTCTGCCAGCGAGATGCTGGTGACGTTGGCCCGGCCCAGCAATGACTTGAGTACCCGGATCAGTGTGCCCTTGCCGTTGCGGCCGTGCCCCGTCAGCATGACGGCTTTGTGCAGCGGGTTGCCCGAGTAGAGCAGGTACCCGATCAGCTCCCACACCACCTCCACCACGTCGGCCGGGACCACCTGGGACACGAAGTCTTCGAAGGCAGGACAGGTGGCGCCGGGGTCGAACGAGACGGGGATCTGCACGGTGCTCTTGACCGCGGGGGTGTGCGGGTGCAGGGTGCCGGTGCGCCATTCGTACAGGCCGTTGCGGAAATTGATCAGTTCGGGCACGGGGTCGCAGTCGATGGTTTCCACGTGCGAGCGGATCACCTCCTCTGCGGTGACGGCCAGGGCGGGGCGGGCGCGCTCGCCCAGCAGCCAGGCGGCACGGTCGCGCACGACGCGGCGCGCCGGCCGCCACACCCCGCCGGTGTACGCCCACATGATGTCGTCGCGGCCCATTGCTAGGGGGCCGATGGCGTAGATGTCGGTGGCCAGGGTGGCGGCCTGGAGCCCGCCCTCTTTCGCCAGGTACTTGCCGGGGTTGGCGCGCGTGGACACGGCGCCGTGCACCGGCTCGGGCGGCGCGGAGTCCCCCAGGTCGCCGTTGCGCCCGGCCGCGGGCGGTGCAGCCGCGGGCGGCGGTGCAGCAGCCAGGGTGGCCTGTACCGCTGCCGCGGGGATCGGCGCGCTCAGCAGCCCCGCCGTGGCCCCGGTGGGCACGCTGAACGCCGTGGGGGCCACGCCGTCGCAGGCGTGCCAGGGCGCGGGCGCCGGGCGCCCCACGGCGGTCACGGCCTTGCGGGCGGCCCCGATCAGCGAGCGCTCCCACTCCCCCGCCCGGTCCTCGCCCGAGGTGCGCACGTTCCAGACCCGCTCCAGCTCACCCAGCGCGGTGCCGACCCCGGGGTGCCCTTCGGCGCCGAGCAGTACCAGCGAGTACACCGCGCCGGTGATGGCGTCGTGGCGCGATCCCACGGTGGCCCCGCCCAGCCGCTCGGCGGCGGCCAGCAGCGCGTCCGCCACCCGCGGGCAGGCCGGGTGCGTCTCGGCCTGCACCGCGGCCAGCATGCGGTACCCGGCCTCGGCGGCGGCCGGCGCCGGCCCCTCGGCGGTGGCCCCCTCCCGCAACCCGTCCACCCACGCCTGCGGTAGCTCGGTGAGATCGCGCAAGCTGGGTACGTGCTGCGCGGGCAACCCGTCCGGCTCGTACCAGCGGTAGGGCGCCCCGGCGTCGTGGTGCCAGGACGGGGCCACCACGGCGTACCGGTGGTGCCGCTGGATGATCTCCACGTCCGGGCCGAGCTGCGCGGCGTAGCGGCCGAGCGGCACCCGGTAGAACGCGATCCGCGAGACACCCGGCCCTTCCGGGCCGCCGCGGGCGGTGCTGCTCCAGGTGGGCGGCAGCGTTCCCCACCGCGCCTCGGCGGCCAGCAGGGTACTCAACCCGTCCTTGACCACGGCACCCTTGGCGTAGTGGTCCACGTCGATGCCGATCACGCCGTCCGGCAGCCGGACGGCGATCGAGCTGGTGGCGTGGGTGCCGTACCAGCCGGCCAGGTCCAGCGGTGTGGTGTCCCGGCCGGCCGTGCCGGTGAATCCCTCGGGCGGCGGGCTTTTGGCCTCGGGCGGTACCGGGATGACGCACGGCCACCCGGCCTCGGCGTAGGCCAGCACGGCGTCCG
>Ga0070702_100000036_pt1 | contig 36509 bp, 57 predicted proteins | sample KBSK5103metaG_FD_65466 | JGI IMG/M metagenome (GOLD analysis project Ga0070702, IMG submission 65466) | Corn, switchgrass and miscanthus rhizosphere microbial communities from Kellogg Biological Station, Michigan, USA - KBS K5-10-3 metaG | ecosystem: Host-associated > Plants > Roots >... | reverse complement strand
GCCGTAGCCGTCGCCGTAGCCGGAGCCGTCGCCGGAGCCGGAGCCGTCGCCGTAGCCGGAGCCGTCGCCGTAGCCGGAGCCGGAGCCGTCGCCGTAGCCGTCGCCGTCGCCGGAGCGCCAAGTATTGTTAGTAGCCATGGATATTCTCACGCACGCCTTCGGCGGTCGGGATCAGTTCGCATACGCCGGTCAGGTAGATTTCAGGGTTCACAACGTCCAGCTTGCTGCCGCCAGCTTTCAGGCCATTCTGAGCAACGCCGGACAGGGCAACACCGTCTTTTGCCTTCCACGACCACAGGCGGCGGGAATCTTTCAGGATGACGTTCTCGCCTTCAACGCTGACGACTTCACCAGCATGAACGCCTGCCGAGTAGCAGCGAGCGATGACGTAACGGCCTACGAATGGATGGGTATTGCTCATGTAATTCTCCTTGATTGGCATGGGAAGAACTTGTGTTCGTCGTCCATGTGATTACTATAAGCTAGCGCAAGCTTTAATGCAAGTACTTGCGCAAGTTATTTTGTATGTTGCAAAAAATAACCGCCCGGAGGCGGCTATTCGAAGAGGTCATATTGTCTCGGGTCTTGCTTCACTGCGATGTATATTCGCCCATCTTCGCATGAAGGTAGGCCGCGCTTCTTCGCCTCGGCCTCCGCAACATGGCAAACGCTGGCCCGCTCTTTCTCAAACAAGCACCCTCGGCAACCGTCGTCCTCTTCATCAAAGCGATTTACGCGCTTCGTCTGGGCTGCAAAGATTATGCGGGCTGGGTCAAGAGGCATGTTTAAGACGACAGCGTATGCACGATTTCGTCAACCTTGGCCTGGAAGATGGCTAGGCGCTTGACCATGCGGTCAATAAAGTCATCGTCACGCATCACGCGATGCATGTATAGGTGCTTGCCACGCGATTCTAAGGCTGGCGCATACATCACATGATCAATCCACTTCCGGCCAGTTAGCCACATGCCGCCCTGGTGCTGGTGGGAGTATTCGTCTAGATCATGCGTTTTCCAAATCCGGGTGATCTTCACGCTATCAATCGGATTCTTAATTTCCAGAAGGCCATGATCGCCGGACTCCATGATCTCTACAAGACCGTCTGTCGAGTATCCGAAGCCTTCGTCATCAACACATATCCCGGCTTCGCGTACAAAGTAACCCTTCTCGCCAACATACAAGCGCCTGGCTTCGTCCTCCAGATCATGGCCGCGCTGGAGAAGCCATGTCTTTGGTGGTTCGCCATATGGGGCGCCAGAGATGCGCTCAAAGGCCAGGTCATGAGCATAGCGCAGGGCCGTGTCGCTCATGGTTTCGGTGTCTTCGCCTTTCAATGCGCGCTTGACCGCTTCTGCTGTTGGCGGGGCCTTGTAGCCTGCAAATTCGGCCGCCTGCTTCTCGGTCATATTGGAGACAAGAATTCCTCTGACATACTTCTGCTGCTGCTCAGTTAGGGAGCCAACAGTCGAGCAAGCCGTTCCGAATTCGGATGCAGTACAGAGGCCAGCCCTGGCGGCCAGCCATTCCGGAGTGCCTTGGCGGCATTCGATGAACCGCATCACTTCACCTCGCCAGCCAGGGCAGTACGGCGCTCGATGAATGCAGCCTCAAACTCCTTGAAGCCAAGCTTATCCTTGGCAAGGGCTTTGGTGGCCGGTTGCCACAGCGCCACGCAGTCCGCATCAGTCGCAGCCGCCGCCAGCTTTTCAATCCATTCATCGGCAATGCTGGTGTCGGTCGAGTAGCCGTTGCCGTCATCGTCGCCCTGCTCCTTGGTGGCTACGCCGGTAGCTGCCAGCAGGGTATAGCGTTGCAGGTACGTGATGGCGCTGGCGATCTGTTGGATTTGGTTCTTCTTGCCGCTGTCATCCTTTCCACTGGACATGGACACGCTTTCCTTGTGACCAAGCTTGTGGGTGATTTCGCAGGTTACGGTAATCGTTGCGCCGTCCTGTTGTGGAATCCAGCGATGCGTGAAGCCGTGGCGCGCCAGGCCGGCGACAATCGCCTCAGTCACCGCGCCCAGGGTCGCATGGTTGAACTTTGTGCCGACGTACTCAACCTTCTTGTCTTTGATGATTTCAGGAGGGTTCATTTTGAACTGCGCCATGGCATCAACATAAGCCTTGCGCGCTTCGTTCGCCTCGTAGTCGCGCTGCATGCTCATCAGGCGCTCAAGCTGGTCGAGATTCGCACCACCGTTCGCCATTGCGTACTGCATCAGGGCCAGAGGTGTGCCGGCTGCCGCCTGTTGCTGCGCTGGAAGATGCGTCACTTGCTCGCGCTGCACCGGCAGCAATTCCATGGTTCCTTCGTTCATTCGATTCTCCAATAAAAAAGGCTTCGTGAAACCCTCTCCCATTGCTGGGTTGGACTAACGGTGTTGGTACACCGCCAGAGGGTTCACGAAGCCTTACCAAGTTTTCCCGGAGTCCAAGCCGGACACACAGTAAAGCACACTGCTGTGTGTTGTTGCAAGTTCTTTTACGCTTCTTTGTAACTGAACCCATATGCCGGCCAGTGTTCGCCATCAACCACATCACGGAACTTCTTGACGATGTGAATCTGCCACTCTGGATCATCAAAGCCGCACGACTTGATGCCCATGACGAACGGCTCTGGCGCGTCATCTTTCTGCACTACGCTGCCATTGCTAAATGATTGATACTGGCCGGATACAACGACAGTCAGACTGCCAGATGGATACCAGATTTCGCTATCGGTACCAATGTACTCGCCATGCCAAATCTGGACGATATCTCCAGTGTGCAAACTTTCGCCCATATAGTCTTTCTGGCTAATATCGACGCCTACATCGCACAAGCAGCATTTGCCGCTAAACACTTTCAAGTTGCTCAATTTATTCTCCTGTGTTTGCGCTGGCACTTACGCGGCCAGCTTACGCCCGGCACTGTGGAGCCTACCGGGTTACTTGCCTTCTGCTTCCTGAATTGCCTCGTAGCACTGCTTGAGAGCCGTTTCTAATGCTCCCAGGCCAACAACATGCTCGCCGCCGATATTCTCTGCCGCTGTGCAAACAGCATTCAGAGCAGCCAACATTGCCGGTGCAGCAGAGCGGATCGATTCATACTTAGCGATTGCGCCTTGCGCGAAATCACGACTCACATCACCCTGTGCATCAGCGTATTCAAAGTAGCCATGCTTTTCGTTCAGCTCACGCACATGTTCATCGCTCAGATATTTAGCGCTCATGCCAGCCTCGCTACAAGATACCCCGCCAAGATCCCCGCAGCCACGATGATGAAGCAGGCGGCTGCGCTTGGGGTGCGGCGCGATTGAGTGGGGATCTTCGTGATCATCGGGCGGCCCTTAGTAAGGCTTCGTGACTTTGCCCTGATCTTGCAGGCTTTTCACATGGAAAAGACTGTCGAGCATGGTGTCCATCTGCGAACCGATCTGCTTACGCAGGCCATCTTTCAGGGCGCCGGTTACGCTGACAACTGCCTCTTTCACGCCTTTGGAGAAGTCTTCTGCACAGACCTGTGTCATGACGAATTCGGCGCGCGTCACGGAGCTGTAATCACTGGTCGATGGCTTGCCGGTCTTGGCGTCAACCTTGGCAGTCCAGTAACCGCTTACAGTCTTTTCCAGCTCCTTTCGAATGGTAGTCTTCGGGCCGGCCGGCTCGCCCCATTGCGTAACCTTCTGGTATTCATGGTTGAAGCTTTCCTTGATAGCAGCATCGATAGCAGCTTCGATTTGAGCATTTGCGCGCTCTTTGAAAATCTTCTCAACGCGGCTTTCTACTTCCCGCGCAACCATGTGCGACAGGTCGCTGTCTTGGCTGACGACTTGATCTGCTGCTTGCTCGATAATGGCTTTTTTGATTTCTTCTTCGTTGATGTTCAACATTGATCTTCTCCCTGTGGTTAATTGAAACTACGTCGTTGCTGCTGCTCCCACCGCTTGTAAGCCGCCACAGCCTCACGAATGCGGCGCTGCTTCCATTCGTATTCGGCGCGGTCAGCGGCGGATTGGTCTTGCTGGTTCAATTGGTTCTCCCTGTGATGTGCGGCGCGGTGCGCTGCGATGTAAGAATCATGCCACGGCATAATTTTAAAATCAAGAACAATTTTCTATGGCGTTTGTGTTTTATTCGTGATACGCTTATCTCACTTTCAAACGGAGGAATGATGCCTAAACAAACCAACAATGTTCACCCACTGTTCGATGCGATCCTGAAGGAATCAGGATTCAAGAACGATGCGGAAATGGCGCGAGCGCTTGACCTGTCCCGCCCAAATCTGTGTCGCATGCGTTCAAAGCGCATGGAAGTTGGCCCGACAACGATCATCCGCATCATGGAGTCCATCGGCATGACGTTGCCGCGCATCCGCATGTTGATCAAAGAAGCCGGGCCGGTACAAAAATGAACTTCCAAAAGCGAACGATCTACCTACGCAAGGAGCAGCAGCGCGAAACGTTGCTGGCGCTGGTGCGTAATCTTCCGCTGGACGATGACAAGCCGCTGCAAGTGACCATCGAGGAATTCCGGCAGCCGCGCAAGTTGGACCAGAACGCCCTGATGTGGGCCGGCCCGCTCAAGGACATTTCGGAGCAGGGCTATCTGGAAGGCAAGCGGTTCAGCGAAGAAGCCTGGCATGAGTTGTTCAAGCGCGAATTTCTACCCGAAGAATTCGACCCAGTGCTGTGCCGCGACAAGTACAAGAAGTGGGAGTACACGCCGGCCGGTGACCGCGTTATGGTGGGCAGCACGACCATGCTCACGACGAAAGGTTTTTCGCTGTATCTCGAACAGGTCATGGCCTTCGGCGCCAACCTGGGAGTTCAGTTTCATGCCAACCCAAACGAAAGGACATCATGAGCACCGAAAAAGAAATCGACTGCATGCCGAACAGCATTCCGAAAACGCTGGTGGCCATCAGCGAAGACCCACGTGCCGCAGAGCTGGTTGCCCTGTTCAATAAAGCCGACGAACGCGGCAAGCACTGCATGATCGCTATGGCGCGCTGCATGCCTTGCATGAGGGGTGGCTGATGGCCGGAAACTATTACAACGAATTCGACAAATACGCTGCGCAGTGGCTGCGCAACCTGATCGCCGCTGGCCATATCGCGCCAGGCGACGTAGACGAAAGGAGCATTGAAGATGTACGACCCGACGACTTGCGAGGATACCGCCAGTGTCATTTCTTCGCAGGCATCGGCGTGTGGAGCTATGCCCTGCGCCGTGCCGGCTGGCCAGACGATCGATCTATTTGGACCGGTTCCTGTCCGTGCCAACCTTTCAGCGCGGCAGGCCAAGGAACTGCGTTTGCTGACGAGCGGCACCTCTGGCCCGCTTTTCAACACCTCATCCGCGAGCGCCGCCCTGCAAGCCTCGCTGGAGAGCAAGTTGCGAGCAAAGACGCAGACCCTTGGCTCGACCTTGTACAAACTGACCTGGAAGCCCTGGGCTATGCCTTCGGGGCGGTTGCGTTCCCGTCTGCGGGCGTCGGTGCTCCGCACATCCGAGACCGCACGTACTGGATGGCCCACACCGACCACGGCGGACGGATCGGGCGGCGGCCAGGCGAAGCGGGCAATGGGCGAGACGCGGCATGGGTCGAATCTGAACGACTTCGCGATGCTGACGGGTTGGACAACTCCCACCACCAGGGACTGGAAGGACTCGGGGGCGGACATCAAGCCGAGGGCGGACGGATCGGAGCGGTTCGACCAGTTGCCGCGCCAAGCGAACCTAGCGGGCTGGCCAACAACCAGGGCAACGGATGGCGAGAACAACGCAAGAACGTTGCAGGGAGCGATCAACGAAGCAGAGCGCAAGAGCTGGAACAACGACCTGGGGGTAGCGGCGTTTTCGGTGCAGCTTCCGGAGGGCCCGGCCCGACTAACGGCATCTGGTCAGATGCTGACTGGCTCTTCTGCCGGGATGGAAAGTGGCGGCCAATTGAACCCGGCACATTCCCGTTGGTTAATGGGGCTGCCTCCCGAGTGGGACGCCTGCGCGCCTACGGCAACGCCATCAACGCGGAAGCGGCGCGCGTCTTCATCGAAGTCATGAAGGAGTGCATGCCATGCTGAATCGCAAAACTCCCCTCAAGCGCTCCGGCTTCAAGCCCGCAGTATTCGGCGCCGTGCGCGCAACTGGCAAGCCTCGGGCGAAGCGCATGAAATCGGCCGGCCCGAAGATGACGCCGATTCGGAAGAGCGCCAAGGGCGAGGAATGCACGCTGCGCTTCCCCTGCTGCACATTCGACCCTTCGACAACTGTATGGGCGCATAGCAATCGCCTGGAGGATGGCAAGGGCATGGGCATCAAGGCTCGCGACGAGGAAGGCTGCTATGCCTGCCATGCTTGCCATAGTTGGCTTGATGGCGGCTACGCTGGCCAGATGCCACGCAGCTTGGTTGACACATATTTCGACCTGGCGCGCACCGAGAGCCAGAAAATCTTGAAACGGAAAGGACTGATGAAATGAGGCGAGCAGCAAAGGTTGATGCCAACCAAGAGGCCATCGTAACCATGTTTCGTGCATTGCTGGTGTCTGTGCAGCATCTACATGCTGTTGGTGGAGGAGTGCCGGATCTTCTTTGCGCAACACCGCATTGGATGTTCCTGGTTGAGGTGAAAGATGGCAGCAAGCCGCCTAGCGCGCAGAAGCTGACGCCAGATCAAGAAAAGTGGCATGCGGCATGGCCACTGCCGGTGCATATCGTCCGCAGCACTCAAGACGTAATAGACCTTGTGTTGATGATTAACAACGAATCGGGAAAGGATCGCAGCAAATGAACCACGACGAAGACGAAGACCTGTGCATGTTCGACATGGGCAGCTGGAAGCTTGCCCTCTCATTCGCCCTTGCCGCTGCCCTGGTGGTGCTGGTGATGTTTGGGGCGAAGCACCTGTACCTGATGCTGGAGGCGATGTGATGCTGCATTCATACGAAAATCGCACCTGGCGCACCGAGCGCCGCCGCGCATGGCCCCGCATCCTCGGCTGGTTCGTGATGCTGCTCCCGTTCGCCCTGCTCATGCTGCTGACGTTCAACATGGAATTCCTGCTCAAACTTGCGAAGGAGTATCAATCATGATCTTCAAATACGGCTGCGCCACGCTCGCCGCTGCAATTATTCCCGGCGTGCTGAACCTGCCTATCTTGGCAAGCTGCTTGGCTGTTGGCGGAGTTGCGCTAATCACAGCTTCTGTCGTGCTGCTGATCGGCAAGTTCATGCCTTGAACCTTGCTAGCGATTCGTTTGCTGTGCATCCGCTCATGGCAAACGAGTTACTTTCGTTGAGATAGCTGCAAAACTTCTTGCAGATAATATTTCAATTTGGCACAATATAACTTGCCTTGGTCGGCAAAAAATCAGTAAGGCTTCACACACACTCTGGCTGGCACTGACCGGTTCGACCAACTTCCGAAAGGATGAGAGTGTGGGTGAAGCCTTTTTTTATGGGCTAAAAAATGGATGGTTCAAACTGCATACTTCATCAGGGAGCGATCACTGATGGCTATGGGGTAAAAAAGTACAAAGGCAAGCTTGTTCGGGCGCACAGGCTTGCTTACTGCCAGGCGAATGATATTGAGCTTGATGCGATATCCGGGATGGTAGTCATGCATGAATGCGACAACCGAGCATGCGTAAACCCAAGGCATCTCTCCCTTGGGACTCATAACGATAATTGCCAGGACAAGGTAAGAAAAGGGCGCCAAGCAAAAGGTGAAACTAGTGGAAAATCGAAGTTAAAAACTTCTGACATCCACGATATCCGGCGCCTTCTTGACGCGGGCCTATCACTTCAACAAATAGCTGGTAAATACGGCGTCAGCACAATGTGCATTAGCAAAATCTCCACAGGTAAAACATGGGGCCATGTATGGGCAGAATAAGAACTGTGAAGCCTGAGCTTCTCACGCATGAAGACCTGTTTATGCTGGAGAAAGAAACGGGCCTGCCGATTCGATTGGCATTCGTTGGCTTGTTTACTGTTTGTGACCGTGAAGGACGTTTTAAATGGCAGCCAAACAGGATCAAGCTAGCCGTTCTCCCATACGATGAACTTGATTTTTCACGCGTGCTCCACGCGTTAGAGACGCGTGGATTTATTCGCATGTATTCAGTGAATGATGAGATTTTTGGGCACATACCAACATGGGCAAAGCATCAAGTTATCAATAACCGAGAATCTGCCTCAGAAATTCCAGAGCCAAACGAAATCTCTTATATATCAATGCCTTTGACGCGTGCGCAACGCGTGATCGACGCGACGTCTACGCCTCTTGTGCATGCACCAGTGGAAGGGAAGGGAAAGGAAGGGAAGGGAAGTGGAAAGGAAAATATAGCACCGGCTGCCGCCGATGCTGAATTGTTTCCAGGTGTCGATGCTCAGGTTATTGCCGACTTCAAAAGGCTTCGTAAGCAGAAGCGCTCAGCGGTCACCATGACTGCCATGCTCTCGATTCAGAAGGAAGCCGCAAAAGCCGGCCTATCGCTTAACGACGCCTTGCTGCTCTGCTGCGCAAGGGGCTGGCAAGGGTTCAATGCTGATTGGGTGACTGGGCAAGCTGCATCAGCAAAAAGCAACATGCATGTGAATCACCTTGACCACACAAGCTCTAAGCGCGCCATGGAAGAAAGCATGAGGAAGCATGGCATCACAGAAATTCCAGAAGGGGAGATTGAATTTTGAGCGACGACAACATGAAGCAAGCACTTTCTTTCTTGAAAGCAGGGAACTTGAAGCCGGAAAAGGGGTTTTGCCAAGTTCATTGGGAAGACGAGCCGAAGGAATGCTACGTCTATCTGCATAACGGTGAAAAGCATTGCAGCAGGTGCTACACCAAGGCGCTGAATAAGCGCAGTCACGACGAATGGCTGCAATTCAGGAAAGCGGATCTGCACTATGCGGCGCACCTGCCTAAGCGTTATGAAGGCCAGCGGTTTATGGCCACCAGTGATGACCAAAAGGCCGTGCGCATGACTGTGAAAGCATTTGTTGATGCGGTGGGCCAGAAAGATGGCTGGTGCGCACTGATTCTTTACGGCGGCGTTGGTACCGGTAAAACGCTGATGGCCTCTGAGCTGGCGGAGGCCGTGATTGATAAGTTCGACTTGTCTGTTCGCTACTGCACTGCCAAACAGATGATTGCTGAGATTCAAGCGTCATACAGCACCGAGGGCAAGTCGGAGGAAGGCGAGATTCTGCGGTTTGTTCAGTACGGCCTGCTGATTCTGGATGAGATTGATATCAAATCAGACAGTAAGAATGCGGCGCTTCTCCTGCAAGAAGTCATCAACCGCCGCTATAACGAAGAAAAACCGGTGGTCGTCATCACCAACCAGACTTTCGATAACTTGTCTCAACATGTTGGCGACCGGATCGATTCCAGGCTGCATGAAAACGCTTTTGTGGCGGCGTTCACATGGGAAGATTTCCGTAAGAATCAGAGCAGCAATTGAAGTAACAACACAAGGAGAAAGAGAAATGTTCAACATGCTTACCAACCTGACCAAGGCAGCAGTAGCTGTTGCGGTTACTCCTGTCGCAGTGGTGGCCGATCTGGTCACGCTGCCGGCATCTTCCTGCGATCTGAATCGCGGCCCATTCGATAAGACCGCTTCGGTTTTGGGCGCGGCAAAGGCTGCTTTCACTGTCGCTGTCGAACCGGAGAAGAAATAATGCAACCCCTCATCCCCTACATGGAGCACTTGGAAGCCGTCCAAGTCGCTGCAATTGTCATGGTTTCCTGTGTCATTGGCGCAGGCGTTTATGCGGTGTGCCAGATGCTGGCCGATATGGCTGGGAAGGAGCGCGACAATGGCTGAGATCAATGACGGTGGGTCCGCTTTCCCGAGCCATGGCAGCATGGGGGAAGTAGTGCAGGAAGGAATGAGCTTGCTCGATTACTTCGCAATTCATGCCGATTCGAGCGAAATTGAGGCAGCTGTACACAACAGTCTTAGCTACGCTTCGAGAGAATTGATTGTAGGTAGAAAATGTCCAGAAAGACCTCAAGAGAAAGAGGGATTCCCTGCATCAATTCTGAGCCGTGACCATGATGCGCACATGAAATACCAAATCGCGCTATTCGAGTTCAATGCCGAACTTATGGCAAAACTCCGCTACAAGATGGCCGACGCCATGCTCAAGGCCCGCGAGGTTCAGAATGGCTAAGATTCGCAAAGCCTACCAAGGCCGCAAGTACGTCGCCAAGAACCCGCTCAAGACTTTCTTTGGTGGCATGCAGGAAACGCACTACGAGCATTTACAGACAACGTTGCTGATTAACCACGCATCAATGGCTAATATGGCACGTGGCATGGGCGACAAGGAAGATTGGGACCGAATCGTCGGCGCGATTAACATCGCTCTGATCATGACCGAGCAAGGATCTGCACCGGATCACGTTGAACTGCTTAAGCAGGCCCAGGCAGCGTTAATCGAGGTGGGCAAGCGCGCAGTCAAGAACAACATGCGTTTCCTGTTCAAAGGCCCGGAATTGGGCGTCTTGAACGATGCGATGGAAGTGCATGACCTGCAATTGCAGACTGCTCGGGCTATTGATATCGACCGCGCCGCAGACGAGGTGACAAAACGTGTCCGGCACAAGATCAACAGCACGAACATCATGCGTGAAATTGCGAAGGAGGCAACATGCTGAACGAGGTACGACGCAAGCCGGAGAAGCCGCGCATACGCCGATTGCTTGATAACTGGTGCTGCAAGTCATCCGATGGAGTAATCGGCTTCGGCATAGAGCCAAGACATGCCTATACTGCGTGGGTGCTGAGACAGGGAAAACTGAATATTGGAACTGTCACGACGCCTGTATTTATTCCGCCCACAAGGGCATAAACTGAAGGAGTAGACATGCATCGAATCGAATCCCCTGCGACTGGCGACAGCGCAATTGAGCAGGAAATCAAAGCCAAGGGCCTGACTGCGCCACGTGTGACGCCGGCCGATATCGCAAAGGAAATCGTCAGCGAGCACTATTTCACGGCGATGGACGGCGTAGCCGGCGCTGGGCATACCAATGAACATGATTGCAATGATGAAACGCTTGAGCTGCTTACTTTTTGCGTGCTAGTCCTGCAAAACGGCTTCACCATCACTGGCGAGAGCGCCTGCGCCAGCCCGGAGAACTTCGACGCTGAAATTGGTCGCAAGATCGCTCGCGAGAACGCTGTCAACAAGATTTGGCCTCTTCTGGGCTTCCGCCTGCGCGATACACTGCAATGGCGCAAGGAGCAGGCCGATATGCTGGCGCCGGTCATTGAACCACAGCCGCCATGCGACAACGCCCACGTTGCCGCCGGTTGCGAACAATTACCAGAGTAAGCCATGATCACCGCCAAGCCCATTCCCCAGCAGCCGAATAGGCTTGGCGGAAACTTTTGAAAGGGATGACATGGCAGCCGACTTGCATGTCCTGGCGCCGCGCGATAACCGGACAGTGGAAAGCACACTGGAAGGCGCTCAGAGCGATAATATGGTGGAATTATTGGTCATCGGAACTGATGCGAACGGTGAATTCGTCTTCCGCACCTCTGGCATGAGTAACCGCGACGGCCTCTGGTTAATCGAAAAGGCCCGCGAGTGGGTCATGAGAGGGGCGTAAGATGGAAAAAATAAAAATAGCCTGCTGGCTTCATGGCTTCATCTGCGGCATTGCAGCGGGGATAATTATTGCTGGATTGGTGATGAAATGAACAGCCGCACGCCATCTCAGCCGGCGCCTAATCCCATGGGCCGCGAACACTTCACCATCACCGAGAAGCAAGCCAAGCAGCGCCAGGACGGGACTTGGTATTTTGAGGTGGTGAGGGTGGAAAAGTCGGCTCTGGCGTGATAGAGTGAAACTACTTTATCCTTGTTTCACCAACGACCTTACCCCGCACCTTGCGGGGATTTTTTTAGGAGCAGCACCATGGCTGAACTGACTACCAAGCAGCGCAAAGCCCTGCCCGCTTCAAAATTCGCCGGCCCAGACAGAAGTTATCCGGTCGATACGCACAACAGAGCCGCTAACGCCAAGGCCCGCGCCACCCAACAGTTCGAGAAAGGCAACCTCAGTGCCTCCCAGCGTGCCCATATCGTGGCCGCAGCAAACAAGGTACTGAAGAAGAAGTAACAAAAAGTCGTTACATGGCTGAGGTAGGGGCGTAGAATCTCGCCATCGAATCAACGCTTTGGACGGCTATCATGCTCGGCTCATCTACGCAGCAGCGGGACCTTGAGACAGATACTACTACCGGAAAGGTTTCTGGGACTAATCGTGTAGCCCTGATCAGCGCCCGCACTATCGCAACTGCATTTAGCGGTCTAGCATCAGGTCAAGACGTATGGCCAGGGCCAACGGCTGAATATGCGCTACCTACTGCTGGCGAATCCTGGGAAATTTTCTGTGCAAACGCTGGCGATACTGTAGGTGGCGCTGGTGCTGAAACGGTCATACTGACCATTCTGGATACTGCATACAATCCATTTGCTACATTTTCTGTCAATCTGAACGGGGGAACTGTAGCTGTTCCTGGTGGGGCCGTGAACTTCCGTCTGAATACCGCTGTCATTGGTGGCATCAACGCGACAGGCGGGCGGCGCCGGAACTTAGGCGATATCACTATCCGCGTGGCAGGTGGTGGTGCAGTGCGGGGCATCATCCCGGCCCTGAGTGGTACGCTTCAGCAAGCTATTTATACAGTCCCAGCCGGCCGAACTCTGACTGTGGATAACATCGAAGCGCAGATTCTCACTTCTGGCGGCGGCGTGACCCGCGGCGCTGATTTTCTGCTGCTATTCCGCAATCCCAACGGCACTACCACAGCGCCGCGCATGATCGGCACGACCGACGTTCGCCCTTACGTGCTGGAAGCCAAAACAAAAATCCGCGTGGCCGAAAAATTCGACTTCATCCAGCAATGCATCTACACCAGCAATAACACGATGAAGGTGGGGATCAGCTGGGAAGGTGACCTGAATACCAACTGAGGAACATCATGAGCGACGTACTCATTGCGCCTGGGCTTGACCAAGCTATTCCTGGCGTCGTAAAGAATCTACAAATCGTCATTGAAGACGGCGCAGTGCGCACTACAAACGGACCAACGGGGGCATCTGGTGCAGCTTTAACATCAACTGCAACCGGCGCCGCATCAAGTTCCGTGGTTCTGAAGGCAGCCCCTGGCAACTTCTTTGGTGCCAACTGCACGGCCACAGTATCCGGCTATCTGATGCTGTTCGATTCTGTTGCAGCACCTGCTGATGGCACTGTGACTCCGAAAAAAGTATGGGCCATGAGTGCCGGCTCATCTATTGAGGTTGGCTATTTCGTTCCACTTCGTATGGCAGTGGGTGTCACATTGGTATTCAGTAGCACCGGCCCATTCACCAAGACCGCATCTGCTACAGCCTTTATGAGTGGCGAGGCGCTGTAATGGGAACCATGGAGTCAACGCCACCTGCACGGTGGGCCGATCTTCCCGACAAGCCTATTATCGGGCGCGCAGTGGTTGGAACAACAGAAAAAACCATGGCATTCCGCACCTACAAGAACGCCACGGTAGCCAGTGGGGTAGCCACATTCCACCTAACCGATGATGGGTTATCCACAGGCAACGCGCTTTACACCGAAGTGTTTCAAGACAGCGTGCAGATGATTGTCAATGACGCTCTGGCTAGTTATCAAATGTCCTGGGCATGGAGCAACGGCAACAAGACCCTGACGGTGACCGCTAACAAGCTGACCACCGCCAATATCCTGACGGGCATCCTCGGGCAGGCGCAAGCCAACGGTGCAGTGGTAAAGCTGTGTGTCGAAGGCCGATAACTCTCTGCTTATATGTAAACGGAAATAGTGATATATTCACGGTGTAGTATTTCCGCGTCATATCGGCGTGCATTCTTGGCTAAATGCCATGCGCAGGGAGGTAGTAGACATGAAAAGCCAAATTTCATTCGTTGTAGACTTGCAGTCATACCAAATTTCATTCTGGTGATTGCCATGGACGAAACTAAAGTAGTTCCTGATAGAAAGAAACGGGAAAAATCAGGCGGCCGCAAGCAAGGTACTCCGAATAAACAGACCAAGGAACTGAAGCAGATGATCCTTGATGCTCTGAGCGAGTCAGGTGGGGTGAGCTACCTTGTCCGCCAGGCCGAAGAGAATCCTAAGGCTTTCATTTCCCTGCTGGGTCGCGTGCTGCCTCTACAGGTCACCGGCAAGGATGATGGCCCGATCACTATCCACTTCACCAGCACGGACGCGGGGCTGTGAGTGGCTTTCAGTTAACAGAGCGCCAGAGCCAAGCTCAGGATATCCTAGCCGGCATCGCCACTTGGCTGATGCTGTTTGGCGGTGGCCGCTCTGGTAAGACATTCCTGATCATTCGCAACATCGTAGCCCGAGCATTAAAGTCTCAAGGGTCGCGCCACCTTATCACCCGCTCCAGGTTCAACCACCTGAAGGCGTCGATCATGATGGACACGTTCCCAAAGGTCATGCGGACATGCTTCCCGCAGCTTCAGCGCGGCAAGGATTGGGATATCAATATGTCAGACGGCTATGCGTGGCTGCCACAGGGATCGCAGGTCTGGTTTCTGGGCTTGGATGACAAAGAGCGCATGGAGAAGATTCTGGGTCTGGAGTTCGCCACCATCTACGTCAACGAGGCCAGCCAGGTCGCATGGGCCGGCGTGCAGATCCTGCTGACCCGACTTGCACAGCGTTGTTTTCAGATAATCAATGGCGTCGAAAGTCAGCTAAAGCTACGCTTCCTGTTTGACTGCAACCCGCCAAGTAAGATGCATTGGACGTTCAAGGTGTTCAAGCAGAAGCTTGACCCGGACACCAAAGAGCCGCTTTCGCATCCGGATAATTACCAGTCATTCCAGATGAATCCGATCGACAACGCGGCCAATCTTTCGCCTGAATATCTGGCTACCCTAGATGGGTTGTCGGAGCGCATGAAGCGCCGTTTCCTGCATGGCGAGTTCTCCGACGCAACACCTAACGCCTTGTTTAACGAAGAGGATATTGACAAGTGGCGTGTGTCGGATGGCGTCACGCCAGCGCTTGTGCGTGTCATTGTGGCAGTCGATCCTTCTGGCGCCGGCGATGACGATGCGAACACCGAGAACGATGAAATCGGAATTGCTGTGGTGGGTCTTGGTACGGATGGCAACGCCTATCTGCTGGAAGATCTAACGGTCAAGGCTGGCCCTGCGACATGGGGAAGTGTCGCAGTTGACGCCTACATGCGGCATAAAGCTGATGCGCTGATAGGGGAAACGAACTTCGGTGGCGGAATGGTAAATTTCGTGGTTCAAACGGCTGCCGCAAAAGCTAGCGCCCGCATCAACTTCAAGATGGTCACAGCCAGCCGCGGCAAAGTCCAGCGCGCAGAGCCATTCAGCGCCCTGTATGAGCAAGGCAAAGTTCGCCATGTTGGCATATTTGCAAAGCTTGAGGATGAACTGTGCGCGTTTTCAACGACTGGCTACACTGGCCCAGGCTCCCCAAACAGAGCAGACGCTCACGTATGGGGGCTGGCTGAACTGTTTCCGGCACTGGTGAAGCCGCCAAAGAAAGAGGGCGAGAAGCCTAAAGCACGAAACTACGGAGGTGGCGGATGGATGTCTTGATCGAAATGAAGCCTGGAACAGTGACTATGGGGCCATGCAGCCTGCATTTGTCCTATAGCGCGCTTGTGCCAGTAAATATGCGTGGGAATGCTCTAGAAATCACAGAACTGTTGACAATTGCCACCGAAAGAGGCAAGAATCACGCCAATTCCTTGATGCAAGAGGTGTGCGACCAGGCCGACCAGGCTGGAAAGCTGCTTCTTCTCATGCCCGAGAAATACGGCCAGGATGGCTTGACCACCGAACAGCTTTCGGACTGGTATCAACGCCGGCACGGCTTTGTCGTTCTCCAGTCAACACCAACAATCCTTGTTCGCATGCCTGCGCGTGCGGCGGCTAAATGGGCTGGGCAATGAGCGACGAAAACAAATCAGGCGATGATGCCCTGCTGAAAGAAATCCGCGATTACTGCGACGAGGCGATCAAGGCCGACTCGCACAACCGCATGCCGGCCGTCGCTGACCTTCAATTCTTAGTTGGCGAACAGTGGCCGGATGAAATCAAACGTCAGCGCCAGTTGGAAAATCGGCCCTGCCTGACATTCAATCGCCTGCCTACCTTCCTGCATCAGGTCACCAACGACCAGCGACAGAACAAACCAGGCATCAAGACTCATCCGGTGGACAGCGGCGCCGATATCAAGCGTTCCGAAATCAATCAGGGTATCATCCGCCACATTGAGTACATCAGTAACGCCGATATCGCCTATGACACCGCTGTGAACAGCGCTGCGGCAATAGGCTTCGGCTTCTGGCGCCTGATTACCGAATACGAGTCGCCTACTTCGTTCGATCAAGTTATTAAGTATCAGCGCATCCGTGACGCCCTGAAAGTCTTCCCCGACCCGGCTAGCGTGGAAGCCGATGGCTCCGACCAGAAGCGCTGCGCCATCATCTGCGACGTACCGCGCAAGGAGTTCAAGCGCGAATATCCTGATGCCGACATGGCCACAGCTACCGCTATGGGCCTGCTCGGGCAGCAAGTGCAGCCTGGCTGGATGGATGATAAATACGTGCGCGTGGTCGAATACTACTACTTCGAATACAAGAAACGCACTCTGTGCATGCTGACTGATGGTAGCGTTAAGTTCAAAGACGAACTAACTGACGCTGATGTGCAGATGCTGGATGCGGACGGTAAGCCGCAGGAGCGCGTAAGTCAGATCCCCCAGCTGATGTGGTGCAAGGCTACGGCCGGCGCGATCATTGAGCGCACAAAGATCATGTGCCGCTGGATTCCAGTCTTCCCTGTGTGGGGCAATGAGGTGGATATCCAGGGCAAGGTGTACCGCAGCGGCATTATCCGCGATGCCAAAGACCCGGCGCAGATGTACAACTTCTGGATGACCAGCGCGACCGAAGAGGTCAGCCTTCGTCCTAAATCGCCATTCATCGGCGCAGAAGGCCAGTTCGAAGACCATGAAGAAGATTGGGGCCAAGCGAATAACCGCTCATTCGCCTATCTGGAATACAAGCCTGTTGCACTTAATGGTACTCTGGCTCCACCTCCGCAACGCTCACCAATGGCAGATGTGCCAGTTGGCATGCTACAGATGGCAATGCATGCCTCGGACAATATCAAGGCGGTTACCGGCTTGTTCGATTCCAGCTTAGGCGCCCGCAGCAATGCAACCAGCGGCGTTCAGGAGCGCGCACAGCAGCGCCAGGGCGATACTGCCAACTTCCACTACACCGACAACCTGAACCGATCAATTCGCCATTGTGGCCGCTGCCTGATCGACATGATCCCGCACTACTACGACGCTAAGCGCGTGGTGCGCCTCATGAAAGAGGACGGCACTATCGACAGCGCGGAAGTGAATGTGCAGAAGGTAGACCCGATTACTCAGCAAGTTACCGAAACGCTGAATGATCTGACTGTCGGCACCTACGATGTAACCGTTTCCACTGGCCCGAGTTATTCGACTCTGCGTGAGGAAGCCAGTGAGGCCATGGTAGCGGTGGCTGGCGACTTCCCGAAATTGATGGAGGTTGCTGGTGATCTGGTAATCGAATCCATGGATTGGCCGGGCGCCGAGAAGATTGCGGAGCGCCTGCGCAAGACCATGCCGGCTGAACTCACCAAAGAAGGTGATGCAGATGGCGAAGAAGGACCGCCACCGCTGCCACCAGAGATTGAACAAGCATTGCAGAACGCTGACAAGATGGTCGACCAGCTTCAGCAGCAACTGCAAGAGGCGCAAAGCGGTCTGGAGAAGGCCCGCATCGACGCCGAAAGCCGCGAAGAAGTGGCGCGAATCAACGCTCAAGGCAAGGCTGATGCCGAAGAAATCAAGGGCATGATCCAGATGCTGGTTGCTAAAATGCAGCCGCCGCCTGTTCTTGCCGCCAAAGCTCTCGACACAGAAGATTCCCGCTCCACTGCCAGCCAAGCAGAGGAACCAAGCGCAAATGGCCCTACCGGCGAGATGCCGGGTTCTTAATTCTTGGGATATACCATGCAAATCGACACCAGCGCCCCAGTAGTAGACACCAGCACCGCGCAAGCCGGCCAGCCTGACGCCATCCAAACTGCACCACAAACCAGTGGCCAGGATGGGCAAGCACAGGCCGACGGCACCGAGCAGCAAGCCGCGGCAAGCCAGGAAGACGCACAGGGCAAGCAGCAGGCAGGAAACGAAGGCGAAACTAATGACCCGTCCCGTGATGATCAAGGCCGGTTCAAGTCCAACAAAATCCAGAAGCGTTTCGATGAGCTGACTCATGCTCGCCATGCCGCAGAACGTGAAGCGGCGCATTGGCGGGCTATCGCGGAGGGCCGACAGGCCAAGCCGACGCCCCAAGCTCATGAATTCGAATCGGATGAGGACTACGAGTTTGCGCTCTTGGATCACCGTATTGAAGAGCGCGCCCGTCAAGTAGCCTCCGAAAACGCAAAGCAAACCGCTGACCGTTACCAGCAGGATGCCGACCGAATGATTGACACCACGTATAACGAACGTGCGCAGGAAACCGCTGCGCGCATTCCGGATTTCGTGGAAGTCGTCAGTAAGGCCGATATTCCACTCACCAATGAAATGCATAGCGCGCTGAAATCCAGCATGCATGGGCCTGATTTGGTGTACCAGCTGGCGAAAAATCCAGCAGAAGCCCAACGCATCGCCAGCCTTCCAGCTGCGCAAATGTACATGGCTCTCGGCGCCATGGAGGCCAGGTTGACTCCAGCAACCAGCGCGCCGGCATCTGCTCCTGCTGCACGTACCACCAGCGCCCCTGCACCGATTAAGCCCGGTACCCAGGCAAGCGCGCCAGCAAACACTGACCCGAACAACATGCCTCAGGATCAGTTCGAAGCTTATCTGAAAGCAAACGGGTCTCGATACGTTCGGTAACCCAACTTTTTTAAGGATAGAAACATCATGGCAAACGTACTTGCTACCAATAGCATCATCGCCAAGACCTCCTTGGCGGTGCTGAAAAACATGTTGTCCTTTTCGGCCAACGTGAACCGCGACTGGGAAGATGAATTCACCAGTAACATGAGCCGCGGCTACGCGCCAGGTCAGACCATCAACATCAAAAAGCCGCCACGTTACACCTACCGTGCCGGCCGTGTGGCTGTGCCGCAAGCGACTGTTGAAAGCACGATCCCGCTGACCCTCTCGCAGGGCGGTTGCGATCTGGCATTCACCAGCGCTGAACGCACTCTGTCGCTGACCCGTCTGGAAGACAAGATTGCTGCGGCCATCGCGCCTGTTGCCAACGAAATCGACCGTCAGGGTCTGCAATTGGCGCACTATGCGACGTTCAATGCGATGAACCCGACCGGTGCACTGCCGACCACCCAAGCGCTGGCCATTCAGGCCCTGACCGACATGAATGCCCGCCTGGATGAAATGGGCGCACCTCGCAAAGACAACCGTCGCACCTTCATTGCTGCCCCACGTATGAACGGCGCCGCGGTTCAGGGTATGTCCGGACTGTTCAACGGCCAGGAGAAAATCAGCCAGCAGTTCAACAGCGGCATGATGGTTCCATCGTTCGGCCTGAACATGGGTATGGACCAGAACGTTGACACCCATACTAACGGCACCCAGGTCGTAACCGGCACTGCAATTTCCGGCGCCGGCCAAACTGGTTCGAACATTACCGTCGCAGCATTGGGCGGAACCATCACCCGCGGTACCGTCATCACTCTGCCTGGTGTATTCGCCGTCAATCCGCAGTCGCGTCAATCGACTGGCGTGCTGGCGCAGTTCGTGGTTACCGCTGATCTGGCTGGCGGTGCGACCGTCATCCCTGTCAGCCCTGCCTTGGTGACCTCGGGCGCGTTCCAAAACGTTACCGCCTCGCCAACCAATGGCCAGAACTTCCTGATCGTCGGCGCCGCATCGACCAGCTACCAGACCAACGTTGCCTACCACAAGGATGCGTTCACCCTGGCGATGGTCCCAATGTGGGCGCCAGCAGACGGCAAGGGCGTCATCGGCGTGCATCAGGAGACCAGCGACGGCTTCACCATTAAGGTGACCGAGTTCTACGACGGCACCAACGATGCGCCTATCACGCGTCTTGACGTGCTGTTTGGCTGGGCTGCGACTTATCCGGAGCTATCAACCAAATATTACTCCGTGTAATCGCGCTAGCCCGCTTCGGCGGGCTTATCCACTTTTCAACTATCAAGGAAAAAATCATGACTGTACTGCTGAAAAATGGTTACGCCGGCTACTTGGCTGGCACGACCGTCATGCTGCCGACCAACGTGGAAACCGCGCTGATCGCTCAAGGGTTGGCTTCGTCTGCTTCTGCCGCCAACATCACTACTGGCGCCGTAACTGCCAACGTCATTTCGGGCCGTGCAGCTATCGCTGCTGGTGCTTCGTCCGTGGTAATCACCAACAACATGGTGGACGCCAACTCCAAAGTGTTTGCTGTGGTGGCCCAAGCTGCTGCTGACGGCACGCTGCTGCGCGTGGAGCGTATCCTGTGCGCCGCTGGCTCGTTCACGATCTACGGCACCGCGGCTGCGACTGCAACCACATTCGTCGATTGGTCCATCATTTCCGCCCCTGGCGATATGGTGCTGAACTAAGCAAATCACCGGGCGCTAGCACAGGCCCGGTTTCTCAGGAGAATCACATGTACCCAAAAATCTGCACCAGCCGCAATGATTCGCGTCAGCAAGTAGTAGTAGCCAATGCCGAACAGGAAGCCGCGCTTCCAGAAGAATTCCAGCCGCTGAGCGGTTCGACCAGTACCACCGGAGGTTTCGCCGACGTGCTGCTGTCACCCGAATATGCCGCTTTGAAAGCCGACCAGGCGCAACTGGCTGCGGACAAGCTGGCGCTGGAAGAAGAACGCGCAGCACTGACCGCTGGCTACCAAGAGTCTATGGCAGAACTGGACGCCGACCGAGCAGCCCTGAAAGCTGAGCGTGAAGAGTTCGAAGCTTCCAAGAGCGCTGCCACTGCAAAACGTACCGCAAAGGCTGAGTAATTATGGCTACGGTTCTGGACGTAATCACCGATGCGCTGGTAACTGTCAAGGCGCTGGCTGTTGGCGAGCCGCCGGGTGCTGATATGACCACCGACGCACTGAGCAAGTTCAATGAAGTGCTGGACGCGCTGACCATCCAGAACCTGGCTGTCTTTTCTAACGTGACGACCACCTTCCCGCTGGTGGCCGGCATTGCCGTTTATACGATTGGGCCGAGCGGGACAGTGGTTGCAGAGCGCCCGCCATTTGTGGATACGGTCTATGCCACATATCAGGGCGTTGACTTCGAAGTGAAGTCAATGACTCAGGAGGAATATGCTCAGCTGTCGCTGAAAACGACTCCCGGCATTCCGAATCGTTTTGTGTATCACCCTGAATATCCAAATGGATCGCTGACGTTGTGGCCTGTGCCATATTTGGCCGGCAGCATGACACTGTACCAAAACAAGATTTTCACCAACGCAGCGACGATTTACGACACCTTCGACATGCCGCCAGGCTACAAGAAGATGATCCGGCTTCTGCTGGCTTGGGAACTGGCAAGCGACTATCCAGGCCTGAGCGGTGATGAGCTTGGCAAGCTGGAGTCCGATGCAAAAACCGCGCTTGCACTGGTAAAGCGCAACAACAAAAAGCCAATGATGATGCGCTCCGAAGTAGCGCAACTGGACTGCTCAGGAGGCAATAACTACAGCAATTGGCAGAATGGCGCGTAACCATGGAAATTACTTATTCCGGGTTGCTGGCTCCAAAAATTGAAGGCGACAAGCTCCGTACAAGGATTTTCGACCTCCAAGAGCAAATGCTATCGGAACCGCAAGTGCAATGCGAAATCAAGAATATTTTCGGCCCCGGCGTGATGCTACGGGAAATGACAATTCCGGCCGGTGTGGTAGTGGTAGGAGCGGAGCATAAATCCCGGCACTTGAATATCATCAGTAAAGGGCGAATTGTTGTATGGACAGAGGTAGGCATGAAAGAGCTTTCCGCTCCATGCACATTTGAGTCCATGCCAGGAACAAAGCGTGCCGGCTACGCATTGGAAGAAACAGTCTGGACAACCATCCATGAGAATCCAGGCAACGAAACTGACATTGCTGTTCTCTGCGAACGCTATACAACGTCGAAACACACGGAACTTATGGAATATCGAGCAGCAATCGAAAATCGGGAGGCTGTATGTCTTGGGGAATAGTGGCAGCTGTTGGTGCGACTGTAGTTAGCAGTGTCGTTTCCAGCAACAACGCCAAAAAAGCAGCGAATGCACAGACGCAAGCTGCACAGACCGCAGCTGATGCGCAATACAAGCAATACCTGCAAACCCGTGAGGATCAGGCGCCGTGGCGTCAGGCCGGAGAAAAGACGCTTTCTCAGCTTAGCGGTGGGCTTGGTTCCGGTGGCGAGTTCAACCGCAATTTCACCATGGCGGATTACCAGGCAGACCCTGGCTATCAATTCCGCTTGTCGGAAGGTCAGCGCGGTATTGAGAATGCCGCTGCTGCCCGCGGATCGCGATACTCTGGCGCTACGCTTAAGGCTCTTGCACGCTTCAACAGCGACCAAGCTAGCCAAGAATACGGCAATGCATACAATCGCTTCCAGAACGACTTAAGCAGCCGGTTTAATCGACTGGCAAGCGTGTCTGGCATTGGTCAGACTGCAACAAATCAAGTATCGGCCGCCGGCCAGAATTATGCTAACCAGGCCGGTCAAGCCATTCAGAATGCAGGCGCTGCACGCGCTTCTGGCTACGTCGGGCAAGCAAATGCCATCAATAATGCCATTGGCCAAGGAACAAATGCCTATATGCAGCAGCAATATCTGAACTCGCTGAATGGTCAAAACGGTGGTTACATGACACCGACACAAGGCGGCTTTGGTGACCTGAATGCCAATGCGACCAACCAGACAAGCAACTTTGACACCTACGGCGCAGGCTATTCGCCATAATCGGAGGCATCATGCCAGAACTCGTAGCACTTCAAATTCAGCCGCCTCAGTTTGCCAATCAAGCCGATTTGCAAGCGAAGGCATACAATGTTCGCAATTTGGCTTTGCAGAACCAAGCTGCTGAGCAGGCTCGCAATGATGAAATGGCCGCACGGCAAGCATTTGCGGCCAATCCGACTGACAATACAGGACGCCTATCGGCTCTGGCCGGTGTATCGCCTGCCGCCTATAGTGCAGAAGCCAAGCGCCAGGCTGACCTTGCGAAAAGTGGTGCTGAAACTCAGGCAAAGCAAATCGAAACAGCCCATAAAAAGGCTGATTTGGCCGGCCAAGCCTTCGGCTATGTGCGCAATTTCCCAACTCCGGAAAATGCAAAGAGCGCAATTAAATGGCTGGGCGACAATGGCGTGTTCTCTCCTGAACAGGTGGCGCAAAACATCGCTAAGGTTGACGCTGATCCGAACAATGTTAAGAACATGGCAGATCAGGCGTTTTCCGGTGCTGTAGCCGCAAAAGATCAGCTGATGAAGTTCGAAACACGCGATACGGGCGCCCAGGTTCAGACCCTTGGTATTAGCCCTGTCACGGGTCAGGTCACCACGCTTTCCAGCCTCGCCAAGGCGCAAAGCCCGGATAACAAAGCAACCAATGAGCGTGTTGCTAGCGAAGGGCGGTTGAACCGAGCCGCTGCAAAAGAGCGTCAAAATCAAGCGGCCGGCCAGGTGGTGCAGACAGACGAAGGCCCGGTGTTGGTGAATACTCGTTCCGGCACCGCGGCGCCAGTTACAATTAATGGCCAGCCCGTTCAAGCCAAGGCTAAGAGTATTCCGGCCAGCGTTCAGAAGGCAATGACCGAGAATGATGCCGCACTGCGTAAGATCGATGACGCGTTGGCGGCAGTCGATGAATATCCCCAGGCGCTGGGCAGTATCAATATGCTCGGCGATTCCATCCGCCAGCGGACTGACCCGAAAGGCGTCAAGGCTCGTGCTCTGGTAGCCGACATTGGCTCGCTGAAACTGCACGATCGCTCCGGCGCCGCAGTGACCGCTGCTGAAACTCCACGCTTAAAACCGTTCATTCCGGAAGCCACAGATACGCCTGAAACTGTGCGTACAAAGCTGGGACTTTTCAAGCGTGAATATCAGGCCATTCAGGACGATATTCGGAGTTCATATCCGAAGGAAACGGCTAAGCGGCAGCAGCCAGCCGCAAAGCCAGCAGCTGCGCCAGTAATTCCTGACGGCTGGGACGTTAAGGAGCATTAATGCCTACCTTTGAATTCACTTCGCCGGAAGGCAAAAAATACACTGTGAATGGGCCGGAGGGCTCCACGAAGGAGCAGGCATTTGGCATCCTTCAGCAAAAGCTTGGTGCATCGACATCTGCGGCACCATCTACTCCAGCTACACCAGCACCGGAGGCCCCTGGCAATATCAGTATGTCGGCCAATGCTGCAAACAAGGCTATCGCGGGCATTCCTGACACTATCCTGAATGCGCCGAATCGGCTGCTGAATCTTGGTAAGGCTGCTTATGGCACTTTGGCAACTGCTTTGGGGCGCCAAGACCTAGCACCAGAGCCGACGCCTGATCCTGATTTGGTTCGCCGCGGCTTTGAGAAAGTCGGATTCATCAAGCCTGAATTGGAACCTGTCACCTCTGGTCAACGCATGCTGAGCAGTTTGGTTCAAGGTGGAGTAGGCGCAGCAGCTGGTAGTCCATCTGCAAGCCTTCGTCAGCTAGCAACGAATGCCGCGGTAGGCGGCTTGTCTGGTGGTGCTGCCGGCGCTACCAAGGAAGCAACTGGCAATGATACGCTTGCAATGACAGCAGGAATGCTTGCGCCGGCCGCTGCTTCTCGTGCTATCACAGGTGCGCAGCAACAGATTGCCGCGAATCAGCTTCGACAGCAGCAGAATGCAGCACGCGATCAAAACATCGCCAACGCCCGCAATGCGGGTTTTGTCGTTTCTCCGTCCGAGGTGAATCCTTCGACCATGAACCGCGCCTTAGAGGGCGTTGCCGGCAAGCTCTCCACTCGGCAACTGGCGTCTTCGAAGAACCAGGAGCAGACGAATCAGCTTGTTCGCCAAGATTTGGGCGTTCCTGAAAATGTACCGCTAACGACGGATCTGATGGCCCAATTGCGCCGCGATGCCTACCAAGCTGGATATGCACCTGTTGAAGCGGCTGGCCCGATTCGCCCAGGCGCTGCATTCAAGCGTGATCTGGATAGCATTTCGCAGCAGTTCAAAGGAGCAGCACGGTCTTTCCCTGCTGCTGTGAAAGACGAAGTTTCCAATATGATCGACTCGCTCAAGGTGCGTCAATTCGACGCTGCTGATGGCGTGAAGATGGCTCAGATCCTGCGGGATGAGTCAGCCAAGAGCTATGCAGGTGGCGATAAAGCAATGGGTAAAGCTCAGCGCGCCGCGGCTACGGCTATTGAGGATCAGATTGAGCGCGGTCTAAGTGGACTCGGCCAGCCTGGTGCTGAACTTCTTGACAATTTCCGTGCAGCACGTCAACAGATGGCTAAAACGCATACTGTCGAAGCTGCAATGAATCCAGCGACCGGCAATATTGAAGCACAGAAACTTGCGGCTGAATTGCGGAAAGGAAAGCCGCTAAGCGGTGGAATCAAGACTGTTGCCAATGCAGCTGCTGCCTTCCCTAACAATTTCCAGAGCATGGAAAAGGTGGGGGCCATTCCAGGCATTAGCCCATTGGACGTATTCGGCGGTGCCACACTTGGGGCGCTTGGTGCGGCTGGTGCTGGTCCAAGTGGCGCATTATTGGCTGCTGCTCCTGCGGTTCGACCGGTTGCGCGGTCTATGATCTTGTCGCCTGCATATCAGCAGCGATTTGCAAATTCTGACTACAGCAACGGTGCACTAACTCGTGGTTTTGCTGCTGGTGATCTAAATAACCCTCAGCTGCTGTCGGCCTTGATCTCTGCCCAGCAACAGGAAAATGAACGGCGCCAAAGCTTGCGCGACCTAGCAGGAAAGGGGGGCCAGTAATGCCTCAAATCCCCTTCATTGGTGCCAGTTACCGCGAGCGCAGCACCAACCTTGACGCACAGGCATGTATCAACTTTTTCCCTGTGATGGGTGAATCTGGCTCTGCAAAAGCTGTTGTTGCGCTTTATGGGACGCCTGGCACTCGTCCACTTGTGGCGGCTGCATCTGGGCCTGTTCGTGGCATGTGGGAGCCTAGTGATGGCGGTGATGCGCTAGTAGTAAGCGGAAGTACAGTCTACCGTTTGTCATCCACTTTTGTGCTGACCGCTATTGGCAGCGTAGATGCTCTGACGACACCTGTTGTCATCACTGATAATGGCACACAAGTTGTTATCGTGACCGGCAACAATGGCTATCTAGTTGAGCTTGCAACCAACGTGGTAAGCCTGATCGTTGATCCCGCATTCTATGGCGCCAGCAGCTGCGATATTCTGGATACGTTCGCCATTTTCAATCGCCCCGACACGAACCAGTTTTATATCAGCGGCTCCAATACGATGACCTTTGATGCACTGGACTTTGCCAGCGCAGAGAGTAATGCAGAGCCAATCGTTCGTGTTTTCGTGAATCATAGCGAAATCATCTTATTCAAAGAAAGTGTTACCGAAATCTGGCGTGCAACTGGCGGGACTGACTTCCCATTTGCGCGTGATACGAATGCTGCCATTGAGCAAGGCTGTGCTGCGCTTTATTCCGTTGCTGACATGGACAACACCGTGTTCTGGCTTGGTAAGAACAAGGATGGCGCTGGCATAGTGTGGCGCCTGAATGGCTATACACCTCAGCGTGTTTCGACTGATGCGGTGGAGTTCGCCATTGCTGGCTACGCTGATATTTCGGATGCTGTGGCTTACTCATACCAGCAGGAGGGCCATATGTTCTATGTGCTCTCGTTCCCGACTGGCAATGCAACATGGGTCTATGATGCCGCCACACGGCTATGGCACCAGCGTGCTTATCTGACGCCTGGCACTGGACTACTTGGCCGTCATCGCAGCAACTGCCATCTTTACTATGGTGGAAAGCACATCGTAGGCGATCATAGGACAGGTGATTTGTACACGCTTGACCTTGACTACTATGCAGATCGCGCCGCGGATCCTTTGCCAGCCATTCGTGCGGCATCTCATATCGCTGGACCGGACTATCAGTGGATCATTCACAACCGCCTACAAATCGACATTGAGGCCGGCATGGGTCTGAATAGTGGTCAAGGTTCTGATCCAGTTGCATTACTGGATTGGTCAGACGATGGCGGCCATACTTGGAGCAGTCAGCATCAGGCATCAATGGGGCCAATCGGTCAATACCGCACGCGCTTGCGCTGGAATCGTCTCGGTCGTGCACGTGATCGTGTCTACCGCCTGACCATCAGTGATCCGGTTAAACGCGTGATTCTTGGTGCCTCTCTTAACCCGGTGGAATGATGGGAACACTTAGCCTTTTCCCTGTTCGCGTTCCCATCGGGCAATGGACCGATGACGCCCAGAACAGCTATGACGTTTTGATGACGCCAGAGTTTGCGCGTGCGCTTAGCGATCTTTTTGCTCGTGTTGGCGGTGCAAATGGCGTCAACATGGACGATCTAGAGCGCCTGGTTGCCCTGTCTGAGATTGCTCCAGTGGTTACAGCGCAAGAGGCATCGCAAATCCAACAGCAAGACGACTTCGGAGTAACAGCAGCTGCGGTGGCGTCGATGGCTGGGAAATTATCGGAACTTGAGGCCAAACTTGAAGCGGTTGAATCTACCAATGCCCGCTTGGCAAAACTTGAGGCAATGCTTCAAGATGCACAGGTTGAGGAAAGCTACCGTGACCCGTTCCGTGTGGATTGGGAGCGCCCTGGCAAGATTGGAGCACTGACGCCGAACAGCGGAGCATTTACCACGCTTTCTGCTACGGGGCAGATTACAAGCGCGCTTGCAACTGGTACGGCGCCACTCGTAATCGCCAGTACGACGAAAGTCGCAAACTTGAACGTTGACCTGCTCGACGGTGCGGATTGGGCGTCTCCTCTGGCCATCGGAACGACTACGCCGAATTCGGGTAAGTTCACTACGCTGGAAACAACTATCTCAGCTGGTGGCGCTTCGTCCAAAGCCTGGGTGCTGACTGCCAGTGCGGCATATGCTATTGGTCTTGGCCCTACATCGACAGAAGGGTATATGGAGTACCACTCCGGAACAGGGTCAACGGCTGTATTTGGGCACCGCTGGTATGTGAATGCTATAGAGCGCCTAAAGGTGGATGGTACGGGCCTTACCACGGCAACAGGAACGCTCAAGGTAACAGGCGGGTTCGGCTGCAACACGAAGAACCCACAGACTGCTTTTGCTTCTGGCGGCGCGGTGGCCGCAACTGCTGCAACAAATGTTACGCCGTTTGGTTATACCACTGCGGCCCAGGCTGACGGGATTGTGACGTTGGTCAACAATATACGGACTGCACTAATCAATAATGGCATCATGTCGTAAATTTCGCAAAGGAAATAAAAATGAGCGTTACACCTTATGTGTTTGATGGTGGCCTTCTGACTGGCGCAGCTGCTGCACAAGGAACGACTGTAGCAGCACTGACGCGCCGAATCATTCGTGCTGCATCATTGATCAACACAACCGGCGCTCCCATCGCTGCGACCGTCTATCTTGTTCCTAACGCTGGTGTTGCCGGCGCAGCAAATACGCTCATTAGCGCTCGATCCATTGCAGCAGGGGAAAGCTACCCATGTCCTGAACTTATTGGCCAGGGGCTTAATACTGGTGGGCAGGTTCAGGCGCTTGGTAATGGCCTGACGTTCAAATACTCGGCAACCGATATTGTCTAAGGAAACACAATGCCAACAACTGCCCTGATGCCGCTGCCGAAGCAGCACTATACCGGGATTGCCGGCCTTCCTCTTGTGGGCGGTAAAGTCTATACCTATGACTCTGGTACGTCCAACCCACGGCCAACTTACAGCGATGCGGCCGGCACAATTCCGCAGGCAAACCCAATCGTTTTGAACTCCCGTGGCGAGCCTGCTTCGCCTATCTTCTGGAGTGGCAATTATCGGGTTCGTGTGGAAGATGCGCTAGGCAATCTGATTTACACGGTTGACAACTACAACACCGATCCAGGCGGTGTTTTAGCCTATATCGCCTCTCTGGCAACATCTATCGGCTCATCGCTGATCGGATTTATCCAGGCTGGTGCTGGTGCAATCCTGCGTTTCATACAGGATAAGCTCCGCGAATCGGTCAGCGTTGAGGATTACGGCGCCGTCGGTGATGGCGTGGCAGACGATACCGCGGCTTTCACGAAGGCGATTACCTATCTCCTGTCTATCGGCGGTGGGCGTCTCCTGCTGGCGAAAAATCGATACCTCCTGAATGGTGTAGCCGGGGCAGATGGCCTGACGAATGGCATCCTGATTCCGTTTGTTGGCGGCCTAGATGATGGCGCTACGGCTACGTCGATTGAAATCGTTGGTAAATCTCGCGATACTCAGTTGCTGGCTGGCGCCAACAACATGCATGTTATTCGCTTGAGCGCGGCGTACTGCTCTGTGCGTAACCTATCGATCTTTGCGAACGGAAAGACCGGCGTCACCGGCTTGGCTTTGATCCCCGAGAACGTCACGACGCCGGCAAATCAAAGCCAACAGTCGTTCAACCAGATCAGCAACATATACATGTCAAAGTGCGCAGAGGGCATTGTGTTGCAGTGCGGCGGCATCGGTGGCGCATACTATAACGAGTTCCGAAACATTCAAATCCATGGCGGTAGCCTGGACGGAACGCGCGGCATTTATCTCAAAACTGGTGTTGGCACTGGTACGCCTTCGAACGCCAACCGCAACCAGTTCTATTCGGTGCGCCTTGGTTATTTGAACACTGGTATCGACATTGAGTCCGGTGACACAAACACGTTCTACGGCTGCTCGGCGGAAGGCATTGGCGTCGGCACACTGCCAAATGCCGTTCCTGTCGCCATCAATATCGACAACGTGGATGGCAATGGACGCGGCAATGACCAGAACCGTTTCTATGGCTTCACCGCAGAGGCATGTACTGCTGATCTGAATTGCCAGAATGACCGCACTGGCTTCTATGGTTGCCTGCTTACCGCGACTAAATCCACAGTTGGCGCGGGATTTGCGGGTGCAGGCACGTTTGTCGGCCCGTACGACTTGACCATTTTCCCGCAGATCATCGCCGGCCGCGTGACCAATGGCGGAGTATTGCCTACCGGCTTAAGCTCGGCGACTTATGAAGTAGGCGCCGAATCTGCCGGTCAGCCACTTGTCGATTCTGGTGGCCTGTTCAAATCATTCACGATCAGCGCTGCTACTGTGGACAACGCTACGACTATTTCCGATGTGCATTCGTTTTACCAGAAGGCCGGGAAGTATGTAGATTGGGGATTCCGCTTTGCGGTCCATCCTGCTGCTAACAATTCGATTTTGAAAGTTACGGCGCCATTTACCGCGCACGCATCGCTCTATGATGCTTTTGCCACATGTCCGCCGCTGGAATTCCCAATTGTGATTCAGGCAGGCGCCACAAAAGTGCATGGCTCGGCTCGGTTCAACTTCGACAATAACCCCGTTCCTGGGGCAAAACTTGAAATTGTTTTGCCTGGTGCTACGTTGTGGGATGTAACTGCTGGCGATAACAATTTCATTTGGGTTAACATTCGATATCGTCAAGCGTAATTTTTTAAACCGAAAGGGAAATCATGAAGCAATTGAAAGCAACAGGCGGCGACGGTCCGAAGAAGCCGCCAACCAAAGAAACGGCTCCTACGCCGAAAAAGACCAAGAAATGAACCGGCTCCGCGCCCGTATAGCCTTGCTGGCCCTATTTTTTGCCACTGCCAAGGCTTTTGATTTCGCTATCGTTCATCGCCCATATGGCGAGTTTTGGGACATGGTGTATTTCGCGGGTGCGGCTAGCGTTGACTGGTTCATGTTCAAGGTTTGCCATCGCTTCATCAGTGGCAAATTGTGCCGCGACATCGAGGCCCTATGCATCGCCTCGATTGTCACAAATGCTCTAGGTTTTGCGCTGTATATGGCCGAATTCCCGCCATCCATTTACAACTGGACGATTGCGGGGATTAACTATGTACTACTCGTGCGACTTATATTTTTGGGCGGAAGCGATGTCTTTAACAATTCTCACTGGCGCGATTTGGTTCGCGGCGCTGCTGGTGGACGTATTTACAGAGCGAAGGAAAAAACGGAATGATGAGCTTGCGGAGCGTATTGCACGACATCGCAGACAAGGCAGCTGAGAGTTCGAAGGCAACAGCAGTTGTGTCTGCCTACAGTACAGCGGCTGGCGTTGCCACGTTGCAGCAATGGATTACTGGCGTTGGCTCAACTCTTGCCGTGTTCGCTGGCTTGATTGGCGTGCTGATCTTGGCGCGCCTGAACTATATCAAGAGCGAAAACGAGAAGATTCGGGGACGCATCTTGCGTGAAAAGGCCACTGAGCTTGGAATTGACTTGGACGAGGACTGATCATGCAAATCAGCGAGCACTTCACCCTGGAAGAACTGACCGCCTCACAAGCCGCTGTGCGCAACGGGCTGGACAATCGCCCCGGCCTGGAAGAGGTGAAAAACCTGCGCTGGTTGGCCGGCACGCTGGAAGAGGTACGCAAGCTGGTCGGTAAGCCTATCCACGTGTCCAGCGCCTACCGCTCGCCAGCTGTCAACAAGGCTGTGGGCGGATCGGTCAAGAGTGCGCATATGCGCGGCCTCGCTGCCGATATCACCGTGTCCGGCATGACCTCGCGTGACCTGGCCGAACTGATCCGCTCCAGCAGCATTGCCTATGACCAGTTGATCCTTGAATTCGGGCAATGGGTTCATATCGGGCTGGCCGAGGGCATTATGCGGCACCAGGTGCTCACTGCTCACTTTTCGCCGACTGGCGTCACTTACACACAGGGGATCAGCTAAATGGACTGGAAAGCAATCGGTGAAGCCTTTGCCAAGATCGGCCTGCCTCTTCTCGGCGCTGCACTGCCAATCCCCGGTGGCGCTGCCATTGGAACCGCCCTGGCATCGGCCATTGGGTCACCATCCGGTAAGCCAGAAGATATCCTTGTGGCGCTCGGTGCCAATGCGCAAGCGCTAGCGCAGGCCAAGCAGTTCGAGGCCGAGAACCGCGTCAGGCTTCTGGATATGGCATACAAATACGAGATCGAGCAGCGCAAGGCGGATTCCGCCGACGTGGCCGCCGTCAACGCCACAATGGTGGCCGAGGCTGTCAACGCTGCGAACGAAGACTGGTACCAGAAAGCATGGCGTCCGTTCAACGGATTCGTGGTGGGCTTTGCCTCGCTGGTCACTGTGGCGGGCGTGCTGTGGCTGTCCTGGCTGGCACTGGTAGGCAAAGACTTGAACGCGCTGAATGCCATTCCGACCATCGTGTCCAGTATAGCCATGGTGCTAGCGATTCCCGGCGCCGCAGTAGGCATCACGGCATGGCATCGCGGGCGAGCGCAGATTGCTGAAATTCAGTCGTCTGTGAAATAAACAAAGCCCGGATCTACCGGGCTTTTTCTTACCCTGGCAGTCCGCCAGTGTCTACCTGCTGGGGCGAATAAGGCTCACGCACCCATTTCTCGCCTTTCATCGTCCATTCAATGCCATTGATGCGTATCTTTGCACCGTCTACGGAAGAAATGCCACGCGGTATTTCGTTCGGGTCAGACAACTTTTGTCCGTTGATATTTGCATTTACGATAGTGATAGTCATGTCATTCTCCTTTTAAGTTGGACTGCTGGGGCGGTGCTGCGCGGTACAGGGTGCGTGTGGGGTAGTTCAGACTTTCGAACGTCGCCAACATGTCTTTATGCACGTCTTTCCACGAACCGCCTGGCACTGCCGCTTGATACACCGGCTCTGCTGCTGTGGTGGTCGCAAGGGCGGCGCGTACGTCCTTTGCCAAGTCTGTAAGCGGCTCATGCAGGTTTTCGTCCATCACAATATAACGCGCAGTGGTGGGTACATGTGCGATGCGGAACGTGCTGCCGTTGCCTTTGGTTTGCACCTCCCAGCCATTCGGCAGCGGCAGGTAGTGGCGATCCATCGCCGCATCGTATTCGGCTGGCGGCAGGTCTGCGCCCTCTGGCGTGGCTTGCTTTGACAAAGAGCAATCGCAAGGCCCTAGCAATTCCGGGCATCCGACGTTATGAATGGAGCAGTCGGAATCGTGCTGCTCTGCCTGTGCGGTGCTGGCCTGTTGCAGGTTGTCGGATGGCTGCGGCAGGCTTTCAAGCTTTGCGGCCAAAGAAGCAGACTTATAGCCGTGCTTCACATGATATGCGGCTTGACTTAGGACTGCCTGACGTACTAGATCATCCTTCCCGCCATCCTGTTTCAAGGGCTGGGCGAGAAGGGATTTAACGTCGGCGAGCTTTACCCATGCCCCATCAGGAGAATCGTCCATGCCGCTATAGGTTACGTCATAGCGCTCCAGCTTCGACAGATCAGGCGCTTGCAGGGCAGCGAGCCTGTCAAACTCCTGCCGGATGACATCGGCTCGATGATGGCCCAGGTACATGACGCTGAACTTGTTCGACTGCACGGCGTCCTGTACCCATTGCGTTTTGTCGAGCCATTCCTTGAGCGCGCTGTCCAACCTATCCGCCCGCTCCTTCTCTTTCGCCAGTTCTCGCACTGCTTCTATCACGCCGGACGGAATAGGGACATCATCAGGCAGTTCAAGCAGCTTCGCGCATTGGCTCAGGCAGTCAAACCAATATACTGCTTTATAGGCCGGCGTATCAATGCTCTCTGCTGGAGATACAGCGCACTCGGCCAACGCGATAAGCTCAAGCATGGCAGCAGGGTTCGCGGCGGCGATGTAGGCCGCGTTTGCGATGCCGGTCGGGCCGTTGCCGACCAGCGCGGTGCGTCGGCCATCATCAAGGTACACCTCGCAGAAATGCGTCCCAGGCTTTGCAGTTGCGTCGATGTTCTCTTTGCAGATTACCAGTGCATGTTCTGGTGAGGCGCACTCGGTTCCGCCCCACATCCACGGCCCCGGCGTTGCCGCTTGCGCCAGTTCTTTCAGTCGTTGCAATTCTTGTGCATCCATTCATGTTCTCCTTGTCCCGCAGCTATTGCGGGGTGGTGGTTATTCGCTTCGGTCAACATCAAGCGGGCAATGCCGCCCGGTTGCGTGTGGTTCGTTGTCGCGTAGTTGAGGGCGCAGTGGGTGGTAGCAGTCTCCATCCTAGTGCGAGGCGCAATACACCAGAGGCCAAACGTGAACGGCTGGCCGTTGCTTTGACTTCTCTGGCGGATTCAATGAGGCAATGATGCCCAGCACTGAATCAGACAGGCGAGCGCTGCCTTTGGTCTTGATGAACTCGGCGGCGCGGCGCAGGACTTCTACTTGCTTATCGGTCAGCTTTTTCATGGCTGCTGCTCTCCTTTGGATTGCTGGGCGGCGCGCTGACCCTCTTCCTCCAGCGCCTCACGCAGTTCAGAAAGCTGCTTCATACGAGCTTTGCTTTCTTTTGTCTGCTCAATGCCTGTGCTGGTCAGTGCGGCAGCGAGCATCCAGCGGAAGTTGCTTATCGCGTCGGCGGCGTCTTTGTATTGGCTAGGCGTCATTTGTTGCCCTGGTAAATTGAAAGTGCGCGCCGCTGCTGAACCTGACGGAACTTGCGCGCGTGCTTATTCCAGCCATCTGCGACCATCGCCTGTGCCGCATCGCCAAGACATTGCTGCCAGCGCGGAGTATCGCGGTAGTTGCTTGTTTTCCAGCTAGGCATGATCTGCCTCCGACTTCTGCCCATCCTGAGCGATGGAAGGGGCGGCAGCGAGCATTGCTTTCCAGTCAGCGTCAATTTCATCCGCATCGCTGCCGTAAAGGCATGCAACGCGCATTTCGTCTGTCGGCTCTAGCGGGACAAGTTTCCATCCTTCCGGAACAAATGAATTCTCCGACTCTGCCCGCTGAATATATTTCAGTGCAGTTTCATGCCTACTCTCGCCTGGGTATTTGCGTGCAATGGCCATGAGAAGCTGTTCGTATAGCAGCTGCTGCCCCTGCACCTGCTCTGCTAGTGCCGCTGCTGCATCACGCATGACTGCCGCACCATGGCAAAACGCTTTTACGTAACCCTTGCTGCCACTGGTGCCGACTTCCAGCGCCCGGATAGCCGCACCAACGCTAGATGGGGATGGCCTCGATTCTAGTGCATAAGCAATCTGCCCCAGCAGCACGAAGGCGGCGCCATAAACAAAGCTGTCGTCACCATCCACCGGGACGACAGCGGCCTTTGCGACACGGCGCAGACGCTTGGCAATATCTTCCTGCTCCGCCGCGTCATGCTTGCAGATAGCCCGCAGGTCGGTAATCTCCGCAATCGCATAATCGAACAGGATTTCCTTCGTGAGCACTGGAACGCCCGCTTCGATGGCACGCTGTTGGTATGGCTTAACGCGCACCGGCTGTGCTGGAGTAGCGCGGGCGGCTAGGGCGCGGTATTCTTCGATTTCAGCGTCTTTAGCCTTGTTTCTGCATTCGCTGCAAAAGATGTTGGAGAAGCCGCAAGGCTCACCGCCGCCATGGCCGCCAGATGCTCGACCGCACGCAATAATTCGCTCTTCCCAAGTCTTGATCGCGTTCATGTTTGCTCCTTGGCTGCGAGGATGGCGTCAGATTCAGCCATCTTTTCGTTAATCGCTGCGTCATTCAAGTCAACGATAAATTTGCTGTCGCCCCAGAACCCATCGCACACGCAATCGGCGCCGGATTTGTCGCGCAGCCATACGTAACGGTCTGCATCCTTCCGCACCTCTGCCAGTTCGCGCTCTGCTTGGCGCAGCTTCGATTTCAACAGGGCCAGTTCAGCCGCTGCAATCGCGCGCTCAGTGTTGATGGTCGAATGCGCCACGATCCACATTGCATCAGTGAACGGCATGCCGCGCAGTTTCTCGGCAAACGAATCCATGTTCTTGCGGCGCTTGCCGCGATAGCACGCCTGGCAGTACTCTCGGCTCTCTACTTCAATGCCGCGGTCTTGGCATACGGCGCAGTCGTGCAGCGATACCGGCTCAGGGTGGTGGTCGAGTTCAGTCATGGCTCGTTACCTTTGCTGGTTTGCGTGGCCCATTCAAGCGCGCCATTTTCTTCTCTTCCTTGATCCACTTAGCGCGAGCACGGTGGATGGTTGACTCAGCAACGCCATGCTTGCGTGCCAGTTCAAGCGCAGCCGGCTTGTTTTTCTTTGGCGCAGCAAACCATTCACGCATGGCTGCCTGCACTTCCTTTTTTGGCTCATGGGCCATAATCTTCTCCATGAAAAGAAAAGCCGCCATCGGGCGGCCTTGTGTTTAATCGCCGGAGCCGTCGCCGTAGCCGGAGCCGTCGCCGTAGCCGGAGCCGTAGCCGTCGCCGTAGCCGGAGCCGTCGCCGTAGCCGGAGCCGTCGCCGTAGCCG
>Ga0070702_100000035_pt1 | contig 36633 bp, 29 predicted proteins | sample KBSK5103metaG_FD_65466 | JGI IMG/M metagenome (GOLD analysis project Ga0070702, IMG submission 65466) | Corn, switchgrass and miscanthus rhizosphere microbial communities from Kellogg Biological Station, Michigan, USA - KBS K5-10-3 metaG | ecosystem: Host-associated > Plants > Roots >... | reverse complement strand
ATCCGCACGAACCTCGACCGCGGCGTCGTGGTGGTGGCGGACCCGCGTGTCGTCACCAAAGCGTATGGTCGCCGTCTGCTGGAAGGGCTTCCCCCCGCGCGTCGGATCGTTGGGCGATGGTCGGATCTATTGCCCGAGCTTCAGAGTTTCTACGACGCGGCGCGTAAATAGGATGTCGGCTCGTCGCGGTTCACCCTTCAATTACGCCGGATACACGTGAAGATCGTTTGCGTCGGTCGGAACTATCGCGAGCACGCGAAAGAGCTGGGGAACGAAGTCCCCAAGGAACCGCTAATTTTTCTTAAGCCGCAGTCGAGCGTCATCAAGAATGGCGACGCGATCGTGCTGCCGCCGCAGTCGAAACAGGTGGAGTTCGAGGGCGAGATCGGCGTGATCGTCGGCCGGACGCTGCGGCGCGCGACGAACACCGAGGCGCGGGGCGCCGTCAAGAGTGTCGTCGCCGTCAACGACGTCACAGCGCGCGATTTGCAACGTTCCGACTCACAGTGGACCCGGGCCAAGGGGTTCGATACGTTCTGCCCGGTCGGGGAGCCGGTTCCGGCGCCGGCCGATCTGTCCGATCTTACCGTGGTGACGCGCGTAAACGGGCAGGAACGCCAGCGCGCGACCGGTGCTGACATGGTATTTCCGATTCCCGACGTGCTCGCCTACGTATCGCACATCATGACGCTCGATCCGGGCGATCTGGTGCTGACGGGCACGCCGGCCGGTGTGGGGAAACTCTCACCGGGAGACGAGGTAGAAGTAGAGGTCGTGGGCCTTTCCCGCGTGCGTAACCCCGTGACGGACCTTCAGTGACGCCTCAGCCCGCTGGTCGATTTCGCACGTTGCCGGAGTATCCGCTGGCCACGATCCCGCAGAAGAAGCGGGAGCTGGCCGCGCGCGGCGTGGACGTGATCGATCTCGGGGCAGGGGACGCCGACCTCGCGCCGCCGCCGGCCGCGGTCGCGGCATTGGAGCGCGCCGCCCACACGCCGGCAATGAGCCGGTATGGGTTTGGCTTGGGTCTGGTATCCTTCCGCGAGACGGTCGCCACCTGGATGACGAAACGGTTCGGCGTCCGCTTCGATCCGCTGACGGAGATCGTGCCGCTCATCGGCTCCAAGGAAGGCATCTCGCATCTCGCCCTCGCCTATCTCGAGCCGGGGCGCTACGCGATCATCCCCGAGCCCGGATACAACGCGTATCAGGGCGGGACGATGCTGGCGAGCGGCGAGCCGTACCGCTACGCGCTGCGGCCGCGCACCAACTTCCTCGTGGACCTCGACGAGATCCCGGAGAAGATCATCCGTCACACGCGTGTTCTCTATTTAAACTATCCGAATAATCCGACGGCCGCCGTCGCGCCGCGGGATTATCTCGAGAAGGTCGTCGCCAAGTGTCGCGAACGCGACATCTTATTGGTGTACGATAACGCATACTCGGAACTGGCCTTCGACGGCTACTGTCCGCCGAGCATCTTCGAGATCGACGGCGCGCGGGACGTAGCGATCGAGTTTCACTCGCTCTCCAAGACGTACAACATGACCGGTTGGCGCTGCGGCTGGGCCGTCGCGTCACCCCAGATCGCCGCCGTGCTCACCAAGGTGAAATCATTCACCGACACGGGAGCGTTCATGGCGATCCAGGCGGCCGGGGTCGCGGCCATCGAGAGCCACGACACCTTCGTGCCGGCCAACGTCGCCGTTTTCCAAGAGAGACGCGACGCCGCCGTGCGCGCGTTCCGTGAGGCGGGTTTCTCCTGCGAGACGCCGCGCGCCACGATGTATCTCTGGATCGCGCTCCCCGGCGAGATCCCGAGCGCGCTCTTCGCCGAGCGCGTCCTCGAGGAGGAAGGCGTCGTCGTCATGCCGGGATCCGGGTTCGGCGCCGGCGGCGAAGGCTTCTTCCGCATCTCGTTCGTCGTCGCGCCCGATCGTATCGCCGAAGCGGCGCGCCGCGCGGGTCGCGTGCTCGCGTCGATGGGAGCGGCGGTCGCATGAGGGCCACGATGTTCGGGCCGCGCAAACGACAGCACGCGCCGATCGCGTGGGCGATCGCCATTCACGTTCTCGTGATCGCGATGATCGCGTCGATCACGTTCCGCTACCCCATCCTCGATCTCCTCGGCCCGCGGCGGGCGGCCGATGTCACCGAGCGCATTCGCTACGTGGAAACGCGCCCCGCGCCGCGCCAACCGATCGGCAACGGGTCGAGCACGCCGAAAGAGCCGCCGAAGCGAGCGATCAAGCCCGCGCCGCTCCTCGCGCCGACACTGACGCCGACCGCGCTGCCGCCTGTCGCGCTACCGGCCGTGAGCGTTGGCTCAGTATCCGGAACGACTGGCGGAACAGGCGGCGCGCCGGCGGGCGTCGCTACCGGCGTCGAACCCGCGCTGCCCGATCCGCGCATCGAGCTGAGACCGAACTCGCTGCGACTCCCGCTCACGCAAGGGGAGCGGAATGACAGCGCTGTGAAGGCGATCTACGTTGCGTATCGCGAAGCGGAGATCGCCGCCGAGGAGCACAAAGGCCGTGACCCGCGCGACTGGACGTTCCAGCGCGGCGGGCAGAAGTACGGCATCGACTCGCAGTACGTCTACCTCGGCAAGTTCAAAATCCCCTCGATGATTCTCGCCGCGCTGCCGCTCAACTACGCCGGCGTCGACGGCAATCGCATCATTCAGGCGCGCAACTCGCAGTGGATCCAGAACGACATCTACATGCACTCGCAGGGGATGAGCGAGGACGACTTCCGCGCCGCGGTGCGTCGCATTCGCGAGCGCAAAGAGCGCGAGAAGCGCGAGACGGACGACAAGGACAAATCGGGCAAGCCGTCACCGATCGTTCCGTGACGCGCGCGGCTGAGCGATGGCTCAGCCGCCGAGTGGATTCACGGGTCCGTTGATGGCGTGCGATGGACCATTCGTCGGGCCATCGGTGAGCGCCGGCGCCTGTTCGAGCTGCTCCCAGAAGGGCCGATACACACCGCACACGACGCCCAACACCGCGAAATCTTCGTTCGGTGAGACGGCGAGCGCAGGCTCGTTCTCGTTGGCCGGCTGAAGCACGACGCGGCCGTCGTGATGCGCCAATGTCTTGATGGTTGCCTCGTCGCCTAGCCGCGCGGCGATGATGTCGCCGTCCTTCGGCGGGAGCGACGGGCTGATCATCACGAAATCGCCGTCAAGAATCCCGCGATCAATCATGCTGTCGCCTTTCACCTTCAAGAAGAACGTGTCGTTCGTCGGAAGAAACCGTCGATCGACCGTGATGAATCCTTTCCGATCTTCGGGAAGCACCGACGGCGTGCCGGCGTGTATCCGTCCGTAATACGGAATCGGCTGCGTCTGTCCGCCGCCGGAGAATCCGAGCAGTCGCACGCCGCGCGAGCGTGACTCGTCGCGTTCGATGTAGCCTTTGCGCTCGAGTGCGTGCAACAAATCGGACACCGTCTTCGTCGACTTGATGTGAAACTGCCGGGCGATGTCGCGGATGCTCGGCTGGTAAGTGTTCGCGGCGAGAAAGTCTATCATGTAGTGATAGACTCGTTGCTCGAGCTCCGTGAGCTGCTCTGACATTGGGCGAGGCCCCCGTCGGGAGGCGACCTCGACTCGCACGACGTTAGGCGAGATCGATGGTCGGCAGTGGCGCGTAAATGTACGTGTGCGTTGTAAACTCGGTCAACGATCTACAGACGTTCAATGGGCCAAACGTCTAAGAGCATTATCGACACGTTCGAGAGAACGTTGACGTCCGAGTAGCACGAGCACGTCAAAGATGCCGGGACTCGCCGACACGCCGGTGAGCGCAACGCGCAGCGGCTGGAAGATTTTCCCGGCGCCGACACCGATTCGCTCGGCGAGACGGCGCAGCTCGGGCTCCAGTGCGTCTGCAGTCCAGACTGGCGCCGATGTCAGTGCGTCGCGCGACGCGGTGAGAATTGTCTGAGTCGCCTCGCGATCCTTCCATCCTTTCGCCACCGCTTCAGCATCGTACTCCACAGTCTCGCTGAAATACGGAATCGCCTGACGAACGACGTCATCGAGTGTGCGCGCCCGAACTTTTAGCAGATCGATCAGCTGAAAGAGCCACTCTCGACGCGCGGTGAGCTCCTCCTCGCTCGCCAGTCCGGCAGCAAGGATCAGAGGGATCAGACGCGGTGCGAGATCTGACGCACTCGTCATGCTGAGATGCTGTCCGTTCATCCACTCGAGCTTCGTCATGTCGAAGATCGCCGCTTTCTTCGACAGTCCCTCGGTCGAGAACAGCTCGACCATCTGACGCACCGTCATTACTTCGACGTCGCCGCCCGGTGACCAACCCAGCAGTGCGAGAAAGTTGAGCATCGCGTCGGGAAGGATTCCCATGTGCTCGTAGTCGCCTACTGCCGTGGCGCCATGGCGTTTACTGAGTTTCTTCCCATCGGGACCATGGATCATCGGTAGGTGCCCGAACCGCGGAACAGACACCCCCAATGCTTCGTACAGCAGAATTTGCTTCGGCGTATTCGAGACGTGATCATCGCCGCGCAGCACGAGCGTAATTCTCATCGCGATGTCATCTGACACGACGGCGAGATTGTAGATGGGGGTGCCATCTGATCGGAGGATGATGAAGTCGCCTTCGCCGATGTCTTCGTTCGCGAAGGTGATCGTGCCGTGTACCAGGTCGTCCCACGACGTGCTGCCATCGGGCATGCGAAAGCGGACGACGAACGGCATTCCGGCCGACACGCGACGCTCAACCTCATCACGCGACAGGCGGTCACACCGCCGATCGTACTTGAACGCGTCACCCCGAGCCTTCGCCGCCGCACGCTGCTCCTCGAGCTCCGCGGTCGTGCAGAAGCACCGGTACGCCCGATTGGTTTCGAGCAACCGCTGGACGTCGGCCTGGTGCCGGGCGAGGTTCGCGCCTTGGTGCACGACCTCCTCGTCCCAGTCGAGGCCGAGCCACTTGAACCCTTCGAAGATCGCGCGGGTGCTCTCCTCCGTGCTGCGCGCCTTGTCGGTGTCCTCGATGCGCAGCAGGAATTGGCCGCCGTAGTGGCGGGCGTAGAGCCAGTTGAAGAGGGCGGTTCTCGCCCCGCCGACATGGAGATAGCCCGTCGGTGACGGTGCAAAGCGAAGGCGTTCCGGTGACATGACGTGCGGTCGCGGGAGTGGCTGTAAGCACGAGAGCCCGCCGTTCGGCGGGCTCTCGGACGGGAAGGGAGGGATTCGAACCCTCGATACAGGTTTTGCCCGTATAACGGTTTAGCAAACCGCCGCCTTCAGCCTCTCGGCCACCTCCCCAACACCAGCCGTTGCATCGGCTTATGGGCGCTGGTTCGTTGCGCCGTCTATCGAAACTAAACCGGATGCGCATGAAGTTGAAGACCTGGCGACGCCATCGCTTAGAACAAGACGTCGGTGCCGATCGAGAAGGTGGTTCCGGTTTGACCGGCGAGATAGTAGCCGAAGAACGAGCTCGCGGGAGACTTGTCCACGTGCATGACGTGCAGGTTCAGCCGCCAACTGCGCGTGCCCGACGGGTAATAATTGAGGCCTCCGCCCAGTTCCCACGGGAATCGTCGAAACTGATCCGACACGTAGCCGCCGAATACATCGAGGTTCAGTCGTTTTGGCACCACCATGTAGCCCATTTCCGCCATGAAGCCGCGATCGTAGATCGACGTGAGCGGAAGCGGGGCGTCGGCGACGAAGTCGTTCAGCGTTCGGAAATAGAACTCGCTCTGAAACGCGAAGCCGCGGTACTTCGCGCCGGCGTCGATCGCCAGCTCGTGGTAGCTGAGGTTCTTCACCGTGACGCCCGGCGCCAAGGCGCCAAAGTCGAATGGATTGATGCCGTCCGACAACTTGACCTGGCTCGCGACGGGCGCCTGGTCGTCGGGCGTTCCACGAAACTCGCGGCTCGAGCCGCCCGAAACACCGAACTGCGTCGCGACGCGTGTGTGGTATTCGAGGTCGCCGAATCCATTGCGCGGGCCGAACTCACCGGTCGTCGGCTGCCACCGAAGGCTCCCGCTGTACGCGAGATCGCGGCTGTCGTTCGCCTGCACCTGGCCCAACTGGCTCAGGTTGTTGTTGACGGAAAGCGTGTAGAAGAGCCGCGGCGCGATCTCGCCCGTCACGAACGCGCCGGACGAAAAGCCGCCGCGGAAAAACTCTTCGACCATCAGGCGGTCCGACCCGGCCCAGAACGGCCACGAGCCCTGCATCGATCGCGCGGTGAGCGTGGGGACGATGCCGACGCCGATCACGAAATAGTTCGACGCGATGAACTGGACGTTGCCGAAGATCAGCGTTTGCTGCGTCGCGCCGAGCGACCATCCGGTGATGTTGTAGCGAAAGCGCGGATCGTAAAAGAACCCGGTCAGCCAGATCATGGTGCGCTGCCAGTTGAGCGAGTTCTGCAGGTTGCTTTGCCGGACCTGTCCCAGATGGTCGACGAAGGTCTGGCCGGCCGGCAGCTGGTTCAGGTACCGAAACAACCCGTACGTGCTGACGTTCAAGCTTCCGAATTTGGTCGAGATGATGTTGAAGCCCGTTCCGGGGGTGAATTCGCCCGCGATCGTATTCGGAAACCTGTATAAGGTGTCTTTGTTGACTGGAATCGGATCAGCGTCCTGAGCGGCGGCGCTCGTTGCGCCGAGCGCCGCGCCGGCCGCGATCGCGACGACGAGACGCATTCTTCGCATCGCGCAACGCGGTGTGTTCATCGCAGTCTCTGCCGTAAGTGAAGCGTTAGTGAAGACGGATGATTCGCGCGGACACGACCGCGAACCATGCGACCTTCGACCAACACGGCAGTCGAGCACGCGCGGTACAACCAAGGACCAATGGAGCGCGTGCGCGGCGTTCAGCCAACTTGGCCGCCGTGTTCGCGATCTGCTCTTGCTCCGTGGTCATCAGGAAATGCTCATGGCGCGCCTGGTTCGGCGCGGCGACCGCCAGCGCGTGGCTGGCCGGGAGCGCGGTGGCGCAGGCGGGAGACGGCGCGGGGGTCGCGCTGAACGACGTGCACTTTCACTTGACGAACTACGTCCAGCGCGGCCCCGACATTCACGAATTTCTGAAGATGATGGGCGACAGCGTCGGCCGCGTCGCGCTGTTCGGCATTCCCCTGCAGCAGCAGTGGCGAGTCGACATCAACGGGAATCGCGCGCCGACCTACTACCTCCAGTCAGACGCGCCGCTCTACTACTACTCGTTCACCGACGCGTTCATCGCGATGCAGTACCGGTCGCTCACGCCGGCGCAGCAGGGGCGGTTCGACCCGATGATCACGGGATTCAACCCGGGAGACATCTACGCGGCGGATCACATTCGTCGCGTCCTGAGCGTCTTTCCCGGCGTCTTCACCGGGATCGGCGAATTCACGATCCACAAAGAATTCGTTTCGGACAAGGCCGACCCCGGGCCGGCCAGCCTGCTCAACCCCGCGCTCGACAGTGTGCTCGCCACGGCGGGTGACATCGGTCTCGTCGTGCTCATCCACAACGACATGGACGTGCCGTTCGCGTCCGACACGACGTACCCGGCGTATCTCGACGACATGAAGGCGCTCGTCCGCCGACACCCGGGAACGACGATCATCTGGGCGCACACCGGCGTCGGACGCGTGGCGCGGCCGGTCAAGCATCACGCCAAGGTGCTCGAGGTCATGCTCGCCGACCCGGCATACAGCAACCTGTACTTCGATATCTCGTGGGATGTCGTCGCCAAGTACTTCGTCAGCTCGCCGGACGCGCTGCAGGCGGCCGTGGCGCTGATCAATCGATATCCCGATCGGTTCTTGTTTGGAACGGATGCGCTCTCGCCGCGCGATGCGGCCGCGTACCTGACCACGGACAATCTGTACGCCCCGCTGTGGGCGGCGTTGTCACCCGACGCGCGCGCAAAGGTGCGCGTCGGGAATTACGAGCGGCTGTTCGACACGGCACGGCGCAAGGTGCGCGCGTGGGAAGCCGCGCATGCGAAATGAGGAGGCTGTGATGAGTACCGGTGCATCAACCCGCGCGGCGGCCCGGCGAACCGTCGCCGTCGTCCTCCTCGCCTGGCTCGGCGCGGGCGTTGCGGGTGCCCAGGGAACCACGCGAGACACGACGCCCAAATTCGACATTTACGGCTTCGGTCAGGGCGACTTCGTCATCGACTTCAAGCGCAACGACCCGGCCTGGTTCGATGTGAATCGGCCGTCGAAGCTGCCGTCCAACCCCGATGAGTTCGGGGCGAACGGCCATTCGTATCTCAGCCCGAGGCAGAGTCGCTTTGGCGTGAGGGCGACGTTCCCCACTCGTCGCGGCGACGTCTTCGCCAATTTCGACTTCGACATGTTCGGAGTCGGACGCGACGCCGGACAGACGACCATTCGACTGCGCCATGCCTATGGGAAATGGCATCAGGTGGGCGGCGGACTGCTCGAGAGCACGTTCATGGACCTCGACGTCTTCCCCAACATTCTCGAGTACTGGGGACCGAATGGTATGATGTTCTTCCGGAACACGCAGGTGTTCTGGGAGCCGATCGATGATGCCAAGCACTACGCGAAGATTTCCATCGAGAATCCGGGTGCGAGCGCCGACGCCGGCAACTTCGCCGGCCGCGTCGAGCTGTCGAACGTCTTTCCCCGTTTTCCTCTGCCGGATCTTGCCGCCGCCTACAAGCTGACGACCAGCTGGGGTTACATCCGTGGCGCCGGCATCCTGCGTGACATCCGCTGGGACCAGGTTCCAACCGATACGTTCGATCTCAGCGGTCGTGTCACCGGCTGGGGTCTCAACCTCAGCTCGAACGTCAAGTTCCTCGGCAAGGACGTGATCCGGCTCCAGTTCACCTACGGCGCCGGCATCGAGAACTATTTCAACGACGCGCCGATCGACGTCGGCGCGGAGGCGAACTTCGGGAATTTCCGGACACCGATTACCGGCAAAGCGTTGCCCGCTTTCGGAGCGTCGACCTATCTCGACCACAATTGGAATCCCCGCGTGACGACAGCCATCGGATGGTCGATGGTGAACATCACGAACAGCGACTTGCAGACGCCCGCGGCATATCACAACGGTCAGTATGCCAGCGTCAATCTGCTCTGGACGCCGGTCACGAACGTCTTGATGGGCGGCGAGTTCCAGTACGGCCGTCGGCTCAATAAGTCCGACGAGTTCTCGTTCAACGACTACCGGCTCCAATTCTCGTTCAAGTACAGCTTCTCGCAGCATTTTGGAGGACAGTGATGGACAGACGTGGAACGTTCGTCAGCGCGCGTCGCGCGATGATCGCCGGCGCCATGATCATCGCCGTGTTCGCCGCGCCCTCGGTCGCTCAGGCGACGAAGACGCAGCGCGCTGCTCAAACCGCGGCGAGAACCGCGTCGGGCGTACTCGCCCCGGCCGACATTCAGCGCGCGTTGAACGCGGCGTACGACAAGTACAAAACCCTGCAGGAAGGAAAGAACGCCGACTACATCCCCGCGCTCGCCAAGGTCGATCCAAATCTCTTCGGCATCGCGCTCGTCACGCCCGACGGCCAGATCTTCACGGCCGGCGACACCACGAGCGAAGTCTCCATCCAGTCGATCTCCAAGGTCTTCACGCTCGCGCGCATTCTCCAGGACTCCGGTGACAAGGCCGTTCTCAAGAACATCGGCGTGGACGCCACGGGGATGCCCTTCAACTCGATCATCGCGATCGAGCAGAAGAAGGGCTTCGAGCAGAATCCGTTCGTCAATCCGGGCGCGATCACGGCCACTAGCATGGTCGGCGGAGGGAGCGCCGCCGAGATCTGGCAGAGAATCGCCGACACGTACGACGGCTACGCGGGTCGGAAGCTGAGCGTCCTCGAGGACGTCTATAAATCCGAAGCGGAGACGAATCAGCGCAACCGCGCCATCGCGTACCTCATGTACGCGTACGGCCACATCCACGACAATCCGCTCCAGGCGACGGACATCTACACGCGCCAATGCTCGGTCGGCGTGAATGCCCGCGACCTGGCGATGATGGCGGCGACGCTTGCCAACAACGGCGTCAACCCGGTCACCAAAAAGCGCATGCTCGACGTCGAGCACGTCCCAGGGTTGCTCGCCGTGATGTCGACCGCCGGATTGTATGACGACTCGGGTCAGTGGCTCTTCGCGACCGGCCTGCCGGCCAAGAGCGGGGTGGGCGGCGGATTGATCGCCGTCTCGCCGGGGAACTTCGGGATCGCGGTCATCTCGCCGCCTCTCGATTCAGCAGGGAACAGCGTCCGCGCGCAAAAGGCGATCACCGATATCTCGGCGGCGCTTGGTGGGAACCCGTACGCGGCCGGTCGAACGGCCACCGCGGCGGGTCGGGTGGGACCGCCACGGTGACTCGCCGACGGTATGGCCGGGCTAACGCTCGGCCATACCGACGCCCAGCGTGATGAACTTGAAGTTCCGCGCCCCGCCGCCCAGGTAATTGCCCGCGGCGGTCGTCGCGGTGAAACGCGCGGTGAAGACGACGTCGAGGTCTTCCATGATCGGCGTAACGACGCCGAGCTCCGGCGCGATCGCGAAGTGGAATGCCGAGCGTCCGATCGGATTCGTGACACCGAGCTGATAGTACTGCTGGGCGAATTGACCGCCCGCTCCCATACCCAGATAGAATCCGCGGCCAAGCGTCGGTCCCGGGTAATAGCGGCCGATTCCCATGATGGTACCGAGCAGCAGCTCCCGACTTTGCTGTCCCGTCACCGCGCCGGACGAGAACGTCGTCGTGCCGCGTGACTGGTTGAAGAAATCCTGCAGCCCAAGGCTCACACCGACGGATGTCTTCGGCTTGTATCGCCACTGTCCTTCCCAGTTCGCGCCGAACCAACTCGTGTTCGGAACGAAGTCGTGCGTGTCGCCAAGTGGAAAGGCAATCGCGTACGAGCCGACGTTGATGAACTCCGGCTCCGCGTCCTGTGCCCGAGCAGCAGCGACAGGCGCGCCGAGGATCACGGCAGCCAGCGTCGAGCTGAGCGCGAACTGTTTGATATTCATGGCAACTGCACCCTGGCCAGATATGGAGACTGCGCGAACCCCTGATCGATTCCGGCGAGCGCGCGCTCGGCCGTGCTCGCGGCGTTCGTTACGACACCGTCGACTCCGGCGGCCCAGAGCAGCGGAATAGTCTTGAGATCGACGTTTCTCGTCCGGCGATCGAGCATCGTGATGAGGACGGTGCCGGCCTGGAACGCGTATGGCACCGCGCCGCCGGGCACGCCCCAGGTCCAGCTGCCGTCGACGGCCAGTCCCCAATACGGCAGGTAGCCCCACGCCCCGAACCAATCGAAGTAGGCGACGCCGGTCTGAATGCGAGTCGCCGTGGCCACGAGGAGCACGACGTCCGGGTTGGCCGACGGACTCGTACCGACGTCCTGCCATCCGAACGCCACCATATGTGCGCGAACGTTGGCGATGATCTGCTGATCGAAGGCGTGGTCGAGCGTATTCGATCCCAGCGGGACTTCGATGACGGTATCGGGAAGCGCGAATGTACGCGCGCTGGCGAGCACCACCCCGTTGTCGACCACGGTGATGACGACGCCGGGCAGATCCGACGGAACGCTGTTGTAGTCGCTCGCGTAGCACGCCGGCATGAGCACCGCCGCTACGACGGTTGCGCCTAGCAACCTGACGAAATCTCTTGCCATCGGATCCGCCCGATTGGATTACACTGGTACGTTCTCGCAACCGTGCTTGATTTCGCAGTAGACGATGGGGGCACAGACGGCAGCCTGATCCAGCCGGGCACGTCGGCGCGAGTTACCGCGAATCCACTTGTTACGTCGAAACGGCATGCTCGCGGGTCTTCGAAGCGAACGAATTCTTCACGTCGTGCTCGGCGCTGCCTGCGGATTTCTCGTCGCGATGGCGCTCGTCGTGGCGAGTCTGCCGATCCTGCCGGGGACGCACCTCGCTGCGACGTGCTTCGTCGCCGCGCTCCTTGGCGGTCTTATCGCCGCCTTTGTTCCCGTTCGATGGATCGCTGTGCTCGCCGCGGTTGTGGCCGTGCTGCTGTTCATGATCACCTTCACACCATTGACCGGCGGCCGCGTGCACGCATGGATCCGTCGGGATCCGCCGCCGACCCACGTCCCGGACGCTGTTGTCGTGCTCTCGACGACGATCAGCGTGGACGGCCTGCTCGACGCGACGGGAACGACGCGACTCCTATCGGCGCTCGAGGCGATGCGGCAGACGCGCTCGCCCATGCTGGTGACCACACGCCCGAGTCAGACACTGCTCGCGTCACTGCCGGTCGCCATGCAGGACTATCGGCGGTTGATCGGCCTCGCTGGCGACACCAGCCGATGGCGCGTCGTCGGTCCCGTCGCGACGACGCACGACGAGGCGGTCGCGGTCTCGGCGCTGCTCGCTCCCGCCGCGACGCATTCGGTCGTCGTCGTGACGAGTCCAATTCACACGCGCCGGGCCTGCGCAACGTTCGAGGCTGTTGGTTTCTCGGTGACGTGTTGGCCGTCCGACGAACGACGCTACGCCTTGGAGACGTTCAGTGGGATCCGCACCAGGCTCGCCGCGACAGTCGACTGGATGTATGAGTCCGCGGCTGTGATCGAGTACCGTTGGCGCGGATGGATGCGCTGATCCGCTGAGTGCGCTCGTCCCGGGCGAGTAGCTTTCGGAGGCATGACTCATCCGATGATCGCACGCGGCCGACGGGATCCCGACGCGCCGCGCCCGCCGTTCAAAGAACGCATAGCCGCCCTCCGTCTCGTTCCGCGGCTGATCGGTCTGGTGTGGCAGACACACCGGGGCTACACCGCGCTCATGATCGTGTTGCGGCTGGTTCGGTCGGCCGTACCGGTGACCAACCTCTGGGTGGCCAAGCTCATCATCGACGAAGTCATCATGCTGACTCGCTCGGGAGGGGCGGGTGCGTCGCGCCATTTATGGACTCTCGTCGCGCTCGAGATGGGGATCGTCGTCGCGAACGAGCTGCTCGCCCGACTCTCCGGCCTCACCGAGGGATTGCTCGGCGACTTGTTCACGAATCGCGTGAGCATTCGGATCATGGAGCACGCGGCGACGCTCGACTTGCATCAGTTCGAGGACCCCAACTTCTACGATCACCTCGAGCGCGCCCGACAGGGAACCACGGGAAGGGTGGCGTTGCTCAGCCAAATCCTCGGCATGGCACAGGGATTCTTGACGCTCGCGTCGCTCAGCGTGGCGCTGGCGGCGCAGGCGCCGTGGTTGCTGGTGCTGCTCGTCGCCGCGGTCTTGCCGAGCTTCCTCGGCGAAACGCACTTCGCGCACATGTCGTACTCGCTGCTCTTCCGCTGGACGCCGCAGCGACGTCAGCTCGATTACGTGCGCTTCGTCGGCGCGAGTGATCGCACGGCGAAGGAGGTTCAGCTCTTCGGGCTCGCGCCGTGGCTCATCAACCGATACAGAACGCTGTCCGAGCGGTTCTACGCGGAGAATCGCGCGCTGGCGATTCGCAAGTCGTTCGTCAGTTCCGCGTTGTCGCTGATCGGGACGCTTGGCTACTACGCGGCGTACGTCGTTGTTCTCGCGCGAGCGGTCGCCGGGACGATCACGATCGGTACGCTGACATTTCTCGCCGCGTCGTTCCGCCAGAGCCGTGATCTCATTCAGCAACTATTGATGTCGGCGAGCGGCATCTACGAACAGAGTCTTTATCTGAGAGATCTTTTCAGTTTCTTCGACATGCAACCATCCATCCGGAGCATGCCCAACGCTCGTCCAGTTCCGCGTCCGATTCGAGAAGGGTTCGTTTTCGATGACGTCGGTTTCAAATATCCGGGAAGCGAGCGTTGGGCAGTGCGACACGTGAGCTTTACGCTCGGGCCGGGCGAACGCATCGCGCTCGTCGGAGAGAACGGCGCGGGAAAGACGACGCTGACGAAATTGCTCGCGCGCCTCTACGATCCGAGCGAAGGCCGCATCCTGCTCGATGGTGTCGATCTTCGCGAATACGATCTGGCGGATGTTCGCCGCGCCATCGGTGTGATCTTTCAGGACTTCGTGCGCTACGACATGCGCTTCGACGAGAACGTCGGGGTGGGGGAAGTCGAGATCGTGCGGGATTACCTCGATGCGGAAGCGGCGACGGAGGACGCGCCGCCGCCGGAAGTCATCGCTACGGCCGCCGAGAAGTCACTCGCCGCATCGTTGTTGCCGCGCCTTCCAGGCTCGTATCGCCAAATGCTCGGCAGGCGCTTCGACGCTGGAGTCGATTTGTCCGGCGGGGAGTGGCAGAAGGTGGCGCTGGCGCGCGCGTATATGCGCGACGCCCAGGTGCTCATCCTCGACGAGCCAACGGCGGCGCTCGATGCGCGCGCCGAGTACGACGTGTTCGTGAGGTTCAATGCGTTGATGGCTGGGCGGATGGCCGTCGTGATCTCGCACCGATTCTCCACCGTGCGTATGGCCGACCGCATCATCGTGTTGTCGGGGGGTGAAGTGGTGGAGGAGGGGACGCACGACGAGCTCGTCGCGGCAGACGGTTTGTACGCCGAGCTGTTTGGGATGCAGGCAGCGGGATATCGCTGATTGGGATCGTCGAGATCGCTTTGCGCTGCGACAGGTTTAGGGGTAAGTTTGCCGCGCCTCGGCTGAGGCTTGGGTCGTGATACAGTCGAGCTCTTTCGGTAGGGTTGTAACACACGCTCCACAGGTGTGTTGTGGGGGAGTGACAGCGGCTCACGCCACCCTAAGTTCGCCGCAGGGAAGATTTAGCTCAAATAATTGTAAAATAACGACTTATGCAGATGCCCCAGGTGGAACTACATATGGCGCTGCCGGGCACGAGGCCTGCTGTGGCGCATGCTAGTCGTGTGTGTGTAGCGTTTGGGGCGGCGCCCGGTGGAGTCCTTCACGCATGACGACGGAGAGTTCATGGGTGCGCCGCACGTTGTAATTCAGGCTGATCGGAAGGCGTTGAATCCGATCACCTCCACTGCGCCGAGGACGGCGTGGAAGGCGTTGGGCAGGGTAGGGCTGATCCTCGCGGTAATCGCTAGCGTCGATATCGTGTTGCGTTGGTTTCCCACGGCGTTTCGATCGCCACAGTGGGAGTTCGGAACGGTGGCGATGACGTTTGCTTCGCTGCCAGTCGTGACGGTAGGGCTGGTGGCGGCGCTTGCATCTGGAATGGCTCGAGGAGAGCGCGTGGGCGTGTCGGTTTTGGCCGCGGTCTTCTGCGTGATGTCGGTTTTTTTGGTCGCCTGTTTGCTTTTGTTCGGAACGAACGTGCCGGTGGCGTTGTCGGCGATCCAAAACAACATGCCGGTGGAGGCCGCACGTGAAGTGAAGCGTACGATCGCACGATCGGTCGTGATGGGTGTGGGATTCACAGTGATTTACGTCTATGGGTCAGTGGTGTCGCTTCGTTACCTTCTCAGGAGAGTCAAGGATGCTTAAGCAATTGAGCCGGGCCGCTGCCGCCGCTGCCGTGATGGCGTTGGCGCCGCTCAGCACCGCGAAGGCGGTGTGCACGTCGGGCAGCTTTACTTTCTGCTTCGACTTCACATTCAGCTCAACCGGCGCGACGGTGACGTACCAATCGGGCACCGGCACACTGACGGCCTTCGGAATCAGTGGCTATACAGGCCTCGCGAGCACGAGCGTCGGATCGACCGCGGGTACGTTTACGATCGGCAATGCCAACAACTGCAACGCCGGCGGGTTCGACCCCGTTCTGTGCGCGACTTCGACCAATGGCATCAACGGCGGATTCCCGCCTGTTGGCACGGTCACCTTTGCGTTCACCAGCGCTACAGGACCGACGAGTGCTCAGGGGACGGTTCACATCCAGAACGCGAACAACCTTACCGGCTGTTCGTTGTGGATCGCTGGCAACACCAGCGGCGTCTCGGTCATCAGCGGCCTGCAGGACGCCAACTGCCAGACGACGACCACGCCTGAGCCGGCCAGTGCCGCGCTTATCGCGACCGGTCTCCTGGGTCTCGGCGGCGGTCTGATTCGTCGGCACCGCAAGAACTCGTAAACAGTTTCGCGATCGCGGTCACCCGCGGTCGTGTGGCACCACTGGACTGACCCTCCTGAGCGAATGGGCCGAGCGGATTCTCCGCTCGGCCCATTCGTGCTGAACACACCCGATCCACCGAGAACAGTGCGTGCGCACTGCTGTTGTCGCTGGCCCACGAATCGCTGTGATTTCGAGAATCTGCGCTCAACGCTATGTTGCTTTTGACCCCGTAATCATGTCGCTTATCGATGATTCTCGGCCATCAGAAGACCCGGCGAGGGCATGTCAGCTGAAGCAAGCGTGACCGCTGGCGTTGCGCCTGGCGTCCCCGCGTCCCTTTCGCCAGCCGGGTACGAACGCGAGATCGACGGCGAGATGTCGGGCGGTGCACCAATCCCTGACTCGCCACCGCCGAAGCCCGCGCGCGAGCAGATCGCGCACGCGCTGGCGGCCATCTCGTGGCCGCCGTTCCTTGCTACGACGGCGGCGTTCGCGATTCTCTTCGCCAAACCGATCACGCTCCTCGTATATGATTGGTGGAGACTTCCCGAAGCCGGCCACGGGCTACTTCTCGCTCCTGTCGCCCTCTTCCTGGGTTGGCGGAGCGGCCTCCGCCCCGACCCCAAGCCGCAGCGCGCGCTCGGGCTGACGCTTCTCGTCATCGCGGTGCTCATCCGCTGCGCCGCCGGACTCGCCGCCGAGCTATTCACGATGCGCGCGTCGGTGATCATGGCCCTCGGCGCGATCACGATTTACCAATTCGGGTTTCGGCAGCTTTTGCACTGGTGGCTGCCATTCGCGCTGCTCTGTCTGTCGATTCCGCTTCCTGAGTTGGTGACTCAGGCGCTGGCGCTGCCGCTTCAGTTCAAGGCGTCGCAGATGGGTGCCGCGCTGCTCGAGATGCGCAACGTTCCGGTGCGACTCAGCGGCAACGTCATTCTGCTGCCGGGCCGCCAGCTCTTCGTGACCGAGGCGTGCAGCGGCCTTCGCTCGCTCACCGCGCTGCTATCGATGGCGGTGCTGCTCGGCGCGCTCATGCTCAAGACGCCCGTCAGCCGCGTCGCGCTCGTCTTGCTCGCGATTCCGGTCGCCATCGTCATCAACGGCATTCGTGTTTTTCTCACGGGCTTCCTCGTGTTCTTCGTGAGCCCGGCCTTCGGCGAGGGATTCATGCACGTCTCCGAGGGATGGCTACTCTTCCTCGTATCACTGGCCGTGCTCGCCGCATTCACGTGGGTTGGTGGTCTCGTCGAGCGCCTCGTGGCGAATCGGGGTAAAGCCCATGCCTGACGCGCGCCGGACGGCCACGAAATTCCTGCCTGCCGCCGTCCTGCTTCTTGGCTGCGGGTTCATTTGGCAGACACGAAGTCAGACTCCGATGCCATTGAGCGCTCCGCTCCAGACGACGGTGCCGCGGGTGCCAGGCTACAACGCCATCGACCAGACCGTCACCGACGAAGAGCGACGGGTCGCCGGCATGACAGACTACTCGGCGCGGGTATACACGCGCGACTCGATCGCCGAGTTCTTTACCCTTGTTTCCTATTACGAGCGGCAGGGACAGGGCAAGACGATCCATTCCCCGCGCAACTGTCTCCCCGGCGCGGGGTGGGAAGTTCTTCGCGGCGACACGCGTACGCTCGACGTGGACGGAACGAAGCACGTCGTCAATCACTATATTCTAAAAAATGGCGCTGCCACGACCGTCGTGTACTACTGGTATCAGGGGCGGGGGCGTGTGGTGGCGAATGAGTACACCGTGAAGTGGAACCTGCTGCGTGACGCGGCGCTGCTCGGCCACACCGAAGAAGCGCTCGTTCGCGTTCAGATTCCGGTCAAGGCACAGATCTCGTCGCTCGAGGACAGCACGGCGATGGCGGCGATCGCGAAAGCTGACGCGTTCGGCGCAACGATCTCGGCCGGCCTGCTCCGCGACGTCTCGCGCATTCTGCCGAAGCGCGACGGCTGAAACCGGCGAATTAGTAGCGAAACGCGTACTGCAGCTTCACCAGAAGCTGATTCGAGTCGAAACCAACCGTCCGTCGCAGCGTGACCGGGTCCCTCGTGCGAAGACTATGGTTGTAGACGACAAACAGGTCGCCAAGCGGGTTGAACGTCCATCGTAGCCGGGTATTCGTTCCGAAATTGTGCGCGTCATCGGAGTACTGGACGAAGCTCGTGAGTTGCAGGTCGGGCGAGAAGTTGACGCGAAACCGCGTCCCGATCACGTCCTGAACGAACCGTCCCTCCGGCATGCGCCCAACGTCGCGCTCCCCGGTGACTTCGACAATAAACAAGGACCACGGCTTCCATGCCCCGGTCAGCTCGTACTGGTTCAAGTATCCGTCGTAGAATGACCCGAACCACCAAGTCGCCTGGGCCGTGAACCGACGCTTCTGCGCCAACCCGCCTTCCAGTCGAAAGCGGTTGAAGTGGTACGACCCGCTCGGGATGGTGACCCCGTCCGCGATCTCGAACGGCTCGGTGAACTGCTCGCCCGTTGGAACGATGTTGAACTCGAACCGATCGCCGCTTTCGAGGCGACAGTTGATTGGCGCCATGAAGTAGCGGTAGCTCTGCCAGCCGCCTTCGAGGCCGCTCACATAGCTCAACTCATTCTCCCAAAAGCACTGGCGGACGTGCAGCGGTCCGATGGGTCGCGTCGGTCGTGGCTGCCAGTTCGCGCTCGCGTTGGCGATATGCACGCCAGCTCTCGGCACGAAGCCGAGTGATGGATCGAACGCTTCGCCGATCCGCTTGTAGTTGAGGGCAACGTCCCAGAGATCATTCGGGTAGTCGATCTTGAATCCGGCGGCCGAGCGATCGCCGTGCAGATCGGAGCGACCGGTTCCCATCCCCCAGACGCCGACGAGGAAATTCTTGTCACCCTGGAAGTGCGACGTCTGATAGGTAAAATCCGGTCCGACGAGCCAACCACCTCCGCGTCCCAGCGGATCGCCCGTCGTGGCGATCAGGCCGACGGACGATTCGGACAGCACGTTCTGCCGGAGGCGAATCACGCCCATGGTGCTGGCGCTGTGCAGCGTATCGACGTCGCGAGTGTTCACCGCGAGTGCGCCGAAGTTCAATCCACCCACGCGCCCAGTGATTTTGCCTCCGGCGTTGATCGGCACCTGCTCGCTCTCGATCAGCCCCAGCCTGCGACTGAAGAACGGCACGACGTCCTCTTCGAGGCCGAGGCCGAAGTCGAAGATGTCCGCGCCTTCGAGGAAGAAGGTGCGCTTCTCGGGAAAAAAAAGGGAAAACCGAGTGAGGTTGATCCGTCGCGTATCGACGTCGGTCTCAGCGAAGTCTGTGTTTGCCGTGAACGAGGCGATGGTGTTCGCCCCAATCCGTTGTGTCACGTCGAGGCTGGCGTGACTGCGGTTCCGCAGCGGTGCCAACGCGCTGTCATGCGCCCCGCCTCCAGTGAGCGCCGGCCGAATGCTCATCCCGAGGCCGAGGTTGAACATCGGGATTCCAGTGAGAAGCCCGGCCCGGCTCGTCTGCGTCACCTTGATGTCTTGCGACGCGCTGGCCCACCGCACAGTCTCCTGCCGGGCCTGAATCCGACGCTGGACGTTGAACCCCCAGTCCGTGAGACCGGGGTGGAAGAGGAGACTCTTCACCGGAATCCGGATCTCGACGGTCCAACCTGTCTCCGTTCGAGCGGTCGCGGCCTCCCACGGCGCGTCCCAGTTGCTGTTCTCATCGTCGCCGTTGCCGCTCACCAGTGCGTCGTACCGGGCTCCGTTCGCGTTGACCGCGAACACATAGCCAGAACGTCCGTCGCGAAAGGTGTCGAGTACCAACCGGACATGATCTTCGTTCGTCAACGCCGCGTCTCGCTCGCGCGCGAAGGTGACGATGTTGACGCCGGGGGAGTAATCGCATCGGATCGCGAAGACCAGCGCGTCTCTCGACACGATGGCACGAACGACGATTCGATTCGTGGACTCCGCGCCCTCGTCCGGCTCGACCTGGAGAAAGGCGCTGCTCGAATCGGCTGAGGCCCACGCAGTGTCGTCGAGACGGCCGTCGATACGAATGTCGGCGGTGGTCGTCGCAACTCGAAGCGATGGTCGCGCCGGATCGCTCGCTGCGACACCAAGCATCAAGAACGACAAGTATGCCAACCGCGTCACGGGAATGGCTCGTAGATACGCAGGACTGGATGCCCACCGACGTTCTCGAGGGGCACGTATATCAAGTGCGTCCGCGGATCGACTGAGACCGTGTGGGCGTGCGGCGCTCGAATCTCGCCAAGAGGCTTGAGTGTCGAGCCGTCGAGCCAGAACGCGGAGACCGCTCCGGATTCCGCCGCGACATAGCCGTCGCCAGCCAGGATCCCAGGCGAGCACGTCGGGATCGTCGGGCACCTTGAGTTGCTGCACTGGTTTCATCGTTCGGAGATCGAGAACGATCAACGCTGCGTTGCCCTCGCACGAGATGAAGGCGAGGCGATCCAGTTCGTCGATGATAAAGCCGTGCGGATGGTCCGACCCCGGCAGCTCGTAACGCTGCACGATTTTCTCGCTGATCGGGTCGATCGCGACCATCTGGTTCTTCGTCTGGACCGCGACGAGGATGCAGTGAGAAATGGAGTCATAGTGCGTGTTGCCCGCTTCGCCACCGAGCGCGATCGTCGCCCGTTTGGCGAGCGTCTTGGCGTCGATCACGACGTCGGCGTCTCCCGACTCGTCGGACACGAACACCTTGTCGGCGTTTAGCGCGTAGGCGATGCCGTCCGGGAACCGGATGCCGCCGACGCGAGCGACAACCTTCAGTGTTCTGTCGTCGACGACGGCGACCTCGTGGTTGCCGGCGGCGGAGATGTAAACGTGGTGGTGCTCGGGTACCGCCCACACGCCGGTTGCGCGCGGAACGTCAAGAATCTCCGCCAACACACGACCGCTGTCCGTGTCGAACACTATGGTTCGGCCGGCGTTCATGTGATTCATGTAGAGGCGGCCACTCGACGGGACGAGGCTTTGGTAGTCGAATCGGTTGGCAGGGCCGGGAAGAGCGACTTCCCGCACCATCTTGAGCCCCGAAGTCGGGGACTTGGCGGCGACAATTGCGGGCGCGCGCCAGCCAGCTGACGTCATCGCCGACGGACTCGCGGAGCATGCCTGCGCACCGAGGCTGGACCACGGCGCAGTTAGTGCGACGAGCGCCACGACTGTTTTGAAGGTCGCGTCAAGACGAAACCAGGTCACAACCGGCACTCCGTTTAGGCCACGACTACGTTAATGGCCAACGCACTGGACACCAGACTACGCCAGAAACATCGTTTCTCGAACGGAGCGACAGACTGAAAGAGCCATTTGACGAAGCCGCGCGCTCGGGGACTGTGTTCTTCGTGTGTCTTCACGGTTCAGCGAAGAGCCTCATCGCGGCACAGCACTTCAACCGACTGGCGCGGGATCGGCGACTCGAGCTCCGGGCCGAATCGGTGGGCGTGGAGCCCGACGCGAGCGTGCCCGAGCCAGTCATCGCGGGGCTCGCGCGCGACGGCTTTGATGTCCGATCATACGTCCCGCGCGCTGTCCAGCCTGACTCGCTCATCAGTGCCGCTTACGTCGTAAGCTTCGGATGTGACGTGCCGATCGCGGACGAAACTCCATCCGCTCAGTGGAACGACATGCCGCTCGTGAGTGACGGATTTGATCAAGCGCGCGATGCGATTGTTGCGCGTGTGGAGCAGCTCGTCGACGAGCTCACGCGGGCCGCACTCGACAAAACGAAATCTCCGATGTCACCGTGACGACAGGTGGATGACACCGAGGGCCTCCGGCCACGCCGCGAGCGTGCGGTCGAGTACTTCGGCCTCACGCCGGAAATCGTGGCCGTTTCGGCGAGCATGTTCCTGCTCGGTTGTGGGGAGAATCTTTGGCGCCGTTTTCTCCCCAAGTATCTGGAATCGCTCGGCGCTCCAATCACGGCAATTGGCGCGTTCGGCACGACGGAAGACTTTCTCGACGGCGTGTACCAGTATCCGGGCGGATGGATCGCTGACCGCTACGGACGCCGGTTCGCACTGATTGCCTTCATATCGCTCGCCGCGATCGGATACGCGGTGTACTGGGTCCTCCCATCGTGGCCGCTCGCGTTCCTTGCGCTTGCGCTGATCATGGCGTGGGACGCCATGGCGAGTCCGACGCTTTTCGCTGTCGTGGGCGACTCGCTGCCGACGGCGAAGCGTACCATGGGCTTCACGGTGCAGTCGATCCTGCGGCGGATCCCGATAGTGATCGCGCCGACGATCGGCGGAGTCGCCATCGCCTCTTACGGATTGCGCGGCGGCGTGAGGCTCGGTCTCTCGATCTCGATCGTGATGGCGGCGGTGACGATCGCGGTCGTCTCCCGCATACGGATTCTCGTGATTCCGGACGCAGAGCCGACGACGGTGCGTCACGTCTGGCGATCGTTTCCGCGCTCGCTGCGCTGGCTTCTCGTGTCCGACGTCTTCATCCGGACGTGCGAGGGACTCGTTGACGTCTTTCTCGTGCTGTACGCGCTGAACGTCATTGGCATCGGCTCACCAGCGTTCGGCGTTCTCGTAGCGGTTCAAGCGCTCACAACGATCGTGGTCCAGATTCCGGCTGCGCGGCTCGCCGTTCGAGTAGGAAAGAAGCCGTTTGTCACGGCGACTTTCCTTGCGTTCGCGCTCTTTCCACTCGCTGTCGTGCTCGCGCACAGTCTGCCGTGGCTGGTGCTCGCGTTCATCGTTGGCGGACTTCGCGAACTCGGCGAACCGGCGCGGAAGGCACTCATCGTCGACTTCGCCGCCCCGGCGATGCGTGGGCGGGTCGTGGGCCTCTATTACCTGTGCCGGAGCGTCGCGATCGCGCCTGCTGCGTTCATCGGCGGCCTGCTCTGGCGTGTAAGCCCGTCGTTCCCGTTCTACGTTGCCACGGCGACTGGCCTTGCCGGCGTTGTGGCGTTCGTTGTCACCGTCGATGAGTAGGCTGAGCCGGGCAACGGAGGGCGAGGGATTCGAACCCCCAAGTCCTTGCGGACGCCGGTTTTCAAGACCGGTGCATTAGCCATTCTGCCAGCCCTCCCAACAATCGAAAGATCGCCGAACGCCTTCCGTCGCGCTATCGGACGGCGCTCTGGCGTCAAAAGGCTACGGCCAGCAGGTGCGCGATGCGACGCATCAGTGACGATCCCTTCGGGTTGAACGACTGAAGCTCTGCTTCCGTCGTGATCCACGTGCTACGCGCCATCAAGAAGTAAAGGTCGACCAATCCCGCGGACGCAGCGACGCCTGACACGATCAGCGTCGTTTCACCATCGGACACGATGCCACGATCGTCCTGGTTCTGACTGCCGAGACTGAAATAGAAGCTCACCCGACGCCGGTCGCTCTCCGGCAGGGAGCGCTCATATCCTCGCAGCATGGCGTCGGTGCTTCGTGTTGCCGTCGTGTCTACATTTGGCGTTGAATAACCGAGCTGCTCCGCGAAGCGCGCAGTTTGCTCGGCGCGAGCGCGGATGTTCTGGGCGAGGATGACGTCCCAGCCCGGCTGGCCGACGAGTGCGGAGATAGCGCCGGGTCGAGCGATGAACTGTGATTTCTGGTGCAATTGCGGCGCGCGCGGCTGCGCATCGTGCGCGAGGGCCGTCGCGTTGGGCGAGTTCGCCGACGCCACTTCCGCTCGCTCGAGCACGGCGCGTGTCTGGCTGTCGAACGGAACGAGGCGATGAATCCATGGCGCGCGCTGGAGTCCCTGACGAATCTCACGCAATCGCCCGGTCGCGTCGGTGATCTCGGCGCCCGCGGCGAAGATGCCGACGCGAAGCTCGCCGTCCGATGCGTCGATGCGCGGGGCGAGCGAGGTTCGGAGCGCGAGTAGCCGCGACAATACGTCGTGCTGGAGAGCCATCAGCGGCGCCTGCGGGCTTGGCGCATTCGCCGTGGCCGGCGCCACAACGACGACGCGACAGCCGCGCGCCGCCGCTCCAGCGAGCATGCCGGCCCATGTGCGGCTCATCCACATCGGGTCGGGAACGATGATCTCGCTCCCTGGTGGAGCGAGGTTGTACAACATCGCCCTCGCGACGGACGACTCCTTCACCGCGAACCCGACCTCGTTGTTCACCTGCATGGCGCGTCCGACGTAGTCGCCGGCGTTCGTGCGCCGTTCGGTGTTCAGCACATTCGCCACGGCGCGGAGCGGCGGCGGGATGTGATCCTCGCGCACGCCGTTTCTCAGCAGAGCCTGACGCACCGCGTTGCGCGCCTCGAGGGTCGCCGGACCGCGAACGCGATAGCCGCGATCCTCCCACGTCGCGCTCGCGTAGTGTTCGCCGATCCCGATGCCCATGACCAGCATCGCGCCGCGATACGGGTCGGCTTCGTTCACGTCATACACGACCAGCTTGCGATGATCGCGCTTGATGTTGTCCGGCGTGAACTGAATTCCGGGGATCGAGTGACTGCTGCGAAAGGAGAAGTCGGTCGGCTCGACGATGTTGACGTGGACCTTCACCATGCGCCGGATCCAATCGTCAGGATCGCCGCTCGATCGCGCATCGCGCTGGAGTCGGCTCGAGGCGGCCACCGCGACGCGAAGCTCGTCGCGTCGCCGGCGCAACTGTGACTCCCGCGTCGTCGTGTCGCCGCGCAGGCGAATCGACGCGTGCAACGGGTCCTCGAGAATGTCCATCCAGAGACGATTGTCTCGCGGCTCGTAGAAGAACTCGTCCTGTAGAATCACGTACGTCGGCAGAACGCCGGTGCTGTCATAGCGGTTCACGGCCGCGGTCAGCGCGGGCAGGTAGGCGTCGGCCACCATGCTGAAGCCGATATTGTCGATCGCGCCGGTCGCCGTTCTTCCCGTGAAATCATGCGTCCAGAGGGCGTGGTAGTCTCGCGCGGCGTAGATGGAACGCGCGATCTCGAGCGGCAAATCGGAGCTGCGCAAATACGTCAGCGCGTTCTGGTCGCTGAACGGGTGGCCAACGGCTCTCGCGAGCAGCGAGTCGACCTGGCCTTGGTCGGCGAATTGATCGGCAGTCAGTGAGAGCTCGAGCGGAAGCCAGACGAGACGCGAATCACCGACGTCCCCGAACATCTCGGCGTTGACGTGCTCGATGATGTCGAGCCACGACGCATACGCGCGAGCAACCGCGTCCCGATGCTCGCCGCCAAGCGCGGTCGAGTCGCGCAGCCAGCGTATCATGCGCGCGACCGAGGGGCGGATCAGCGGGCCGAGATCGCGCGGATTCTCTTTCGCCTGGCCGAAAAGCGAGTCAATCGGCATCAGGACATCGTCGAGGAGGGTGGCCCGCGCGTGTCGGGCGATCCATAGGCCGGATGCGGAGTCCGCGGCCGCAGTCCCAAACATTTTGCGGAGCGCCGCGTCGTATCGCTTCAGCGCATTGCGATAGCTACCCGTGGACCGCGCGACGATTGTTTCCGCGCGCGCCGAGTAGGCGTTCGAGAAGGCGGCGATCTCACTCGCCGCCGTGCTCAAATCACGTAGGGCAATCGTTGACGGCTCCGGTGATGAAGGAGCAGCGTTCGACGCCGCCGTCCGAACGTCGTCGAGGTCGACGTGTGTTCGTCGGGGACGCGTGCGACCGGCGAGGGGTTGGAACGTCGGAACAGAGAGCCCGAGCGCGACGGTCTGCGATCGAGTCGGAAGCCAATCGACGCGCACCATGGTACCGCGGCCGACCACACCGCCGCGTCGAACGGCAGTCTGGAAACTCAACAGTGGTGAGAAACGCGTCTGTGGCGCGTTCCAGTCAACGCCGGCCGAGACGCCGAGCGCCTTCACCTCACCGAACAGCCGGGCGCCATAACTGTTGCCGCCGACGGCGGCGTAGCCCTCGCCGGTCAGTCCGAACAGCCCAGTGACCGGATTGACGAGCGCTCGATGGACGCCGTATGCAAGCCACACCGCGCCGGTCGATGCGTCACCACCGACCGGCGCGAGGAGCGCGGCGTGCTGAGGCCAGAGCGATGGCTGTCCGATCGAGAATGCTGGTCGTGCGGGCGCGGGCTGCGCGCCGAGGGCGCCGGCCGTGATCGCGGCCACGGCGACTCCGCACCGTGCGAGCCGACTCACGCGGCGGCGAGTGTTAAAACCAGCTTGTTGAGTTGGGCGGCAGGCATCGAGCCATCGTCGAGGTTGCTCTGGCCCTAACAAGCACATCCAATGCCGCGACCACCCATAACAGAACGTCGCCGGGAGCTATTGCCCCCGGCGACGCCAATTCAGTTCGCCGCGATTAGTTCTTCGTAGCCTTGGCCGTGAAGATCACCGAGCTACCGCCACTGATGCTCGCGCGCACCGAGTCGGTGCCCGCGATGTTGCCCAGCGTCCAATTCACGAACGTAGACCCGGCTTGATCCGTAACAGTATTAGCAGCGCTCACGGAACCACCCGCACCGAGGACTTCCCAAGTAACGGGGATGCCCGCCTGCGGAGCGGCGCTGCCGTTGACGACCGTTACCGCGATCGGAAAGGGAAGCGTGGCGCCGGCTGCGGCCGTCTGCCCGCTTGAATTTGCCGCGATCACGATGTTTAGCGGGCCCGTGTTCTGCGAGGGTGCCGTCGAGTCGTCGCTGCCACCACAGGCGCCGAGCGCGACAAGCGATATGAGTGCAAGCAAATGCCGTGTGCGTCCCAGCTGAAGCATGACTCGTCCTCCGAGTAGTCGTTTTTTTTAACTTGCCTTAGGCGAACACATGCCCGCCGTCGAGAAAACGTCAGCGATCACGCGATCGCTGCGCCGTGGAACGATTTGCGCGGGAAGTTGTTCCGAATGGTAGGATCTCTGTCGTGAATAGCAGTCGACCAATTCGCGTTCTCATCGCCGCCGATGACGATTGTCGGCACCATAAACTGCGCAGCTGGCTGGATACCAAGCCCGATGTGTCGATCGTCGGACGAACGACGCAAGCCTCCGAGCTGAGCGAAGCAGTGCGCCGATTCCGACCGCACATCGTCGTCGCCGACGCCCAGCTCCTCGACGAGGAGCCGCCGGCCTATCGCGAGCGGCTCATGGTGCGCGTCGGCAAGCGGCTCGTCGCGGTCAACGTCGAGGACATCGACCTGATCCGCGCCAGCGGCGCGTACGCGGACATTTCGGCGAAAGGCCGCCAGTACACGATGCGCGCATCGTTACGCGTGCTCGAGACGCGGCTGGATCCGGAACGTTTCGTCCGCGTGCATCGCTCGGTGATCGTACCGGTCGATCGCATCGAGTGGTTCCGACGCCTCGGCAACGGCGACGGCGAGCTCCAGACGGTCACCGGTCAGCGCGCGCCGGTCAGCCGTGCGCGACGACCGGCGCTCGAGCGGAAGCTCGGGTTGAAGTAGAGGCGAGGCGCGCTGGCCGGCGCGCTACTTCTTCTTCGTCGCCGCCGGTGGGGCTTTCGTCGCCGCCGGCGCCTTCGCTCCAGGCTTGCTCAAGGAATCGGTCTTCGGCGTTGCCGGCGGCAGCGGGATGGCGCGTGCCGTATCGCCCGCGCTCGGTGCCTGGTTGAATTCCGCTTCGGCAGCGCGGACCAGATCGTCGAGCCGCACCGTCGTGGCGATCTGCCGCGCCGTGTCGAACACATTCTTCGCGTCGGCGGCCTTGCCTTGCTGCTTCAACGCTTCCGCGAGCTCGATTCCGGTCGCGACATAGAGATACGGAATGCCGACCGACGGACGGTCGATCCAATCGCCGCTTTTGATGACCGATTGCGGGCCGACGAACACGGAGTGCCAGAGCGCATCGCTGCGCGCCACGTCCAGCCAGCCGTCGCCCTGGAGATAGATCGTGTCCTTCGTCGCCGCGGCCGGCGGCATGAACAACTTCGCCGCAAGCCCCTGCGTGACGACGGCATCGCCCATGCCGAGGGAGCGCGCGTAACTGCCGGACGTGCGGGCGAAATAAATCGGACGCTGCGGCCACGAGTCCTGAATCATCCGCAACACGAAGAGATCCGCGCGCTGCAGCACGCCGTGATCGAGATTGCGCGGGTCGATCGTTGACTTGAGCGAGCCGGACGTGAAGCTCATCGGTCCGTTCAATGGGAGATATGCTGGAACTGAGTCCGCATCCATCATCGTCATGTGCAACGGCGGCGTCGTCGGCTTGGCCCATTGCTGGTTGCGATAGATCGCCGGTCCTTTCGCCGCGTCGTACTCGAAGATCGGCCGGCGAATCAGCTGCCGCACGTACCAGTCGGTATTGAGCAGCGACGTGTTGGCGATGACGACGTCCTTGCGAATGCCTTCGACTTCCTGGGCGTACCAGAGCGGGAAGGTGTCGTTGTCGCCGACGGTGACGAGCACGCCGTACGGCTCGACGGAATTCAACAGATCCGCGGCGAAATCGCGCGTGTCGCGATGGCCGGCGCGCGATGCCCACTGCCAGTTCGCAAAGAGCGGGATCAGCGCGAACGCGAGCACCGGTGAGCTGAGGCGCCAGCTGCGGCTCGTCGGCAGCGTGACGCTCTCGCGGCCGACTTTCACGGTCTGTTCGCCGAGCAGCGACGCGACGGACTCCCACACGAAGACCAGTCCGAGCGCGGCCCACACGCCCCACGCCGAGAAGCTCCACAGGAAGAAGTAGTCGCGGTCGCGTACCTCGTGCGGCGCTTGCGACGCGGGATCCTGCGACGCTCCGAGCTTGAAGTTCAGATAGTAGATGAGCAACAACGTCATCGTGAACATCAGCGAGCCGAAATACCAGAAGCTTCGCCTGTCACGCTGGAAGTGCACCCAGCCGCCGAACAATCCGAGGACGAGGAAGGCCGCGGCGAGAAGCGCTTGCGGGAATGGATGCTCACCATGCGCGTCGCGCAGCCACTGCCACTTGAAGTACATCCACCACATGCCGATCTGCTCGCCAAACGATGCCTGACGGTCGCTCAGCTCCGGCTTGCCGTACTGGCCGCGATTGAAGTTGTAGTTGAAGGCGTCGAGCGTGCCCTTGGAGAAGGTGCACGACATCTCGAGCTTCGTGCGGCACGCCGTCGGTTCGCCTTCGTTGATCGCCGGGAAATACGCGGCGCGAATCGGCTGCGTCGCGAACGGCGTGAGTCCGAGGACGATCGCCGCGACACAGGCGAGCAGCAGCTTCCATCGGAAGAGCGTGCGCGGACGTCGAACGAGAACCGCCAGGCCGACCGCGGGGGCGGCGAGCATGCCGGCCATGTGATTCGCGTATCCGAGCCCGAGGAGATACGCAACGAGCACGAGGATGCGATCCGCCTTGCGCCCATCCGGATCGTCCGACCAGCGGATCATGAGCCACGAGATGACCGCTATGCCGACGAGGGAGACGGTGTACACCTTCTCGTTGACGACGGACTGATTCCAGACGGTGAACGCCGTCGCTCCGATCAACGCGCCGACGACACCGCCGGTAATGCGCTGCCAGCGCTCCGGGAACCAGCCGACCAGCACGCGCTCGGTAATGAGGAACCACATGCCCGCCGACGTCGCGCTGCAAATCGCCGCCAGAATATTGATCCGCACGGCGACGCTCGACGCGATCGGCAAGATGGAGAACACGCGCCCGAGGATGACGAACAACGGATTACCGGGCGGATGGGGCAGCCCGAGCGTGTACGCGGCGGCGATGTACTCGCTCGTATCCCACATCGCGGTCGATGGGGCGAGCGTGAGGAGATAGAGGACGAGCGTTACCAGCGAGACGACGAGCGCGGCGCGGTACGACGGCCGGTAGTCGAGGTCTGCGGTCGTGGAGGTGGCCATGAATGGGCTAAGTGGAGGAACCCGTTGAATCTAACCGGCGACCTACAGCGACCCCAGGTGCTGCATCTTGAACGTCGCCACGGCGCCAACTACCCCGGCTGTCCCAGGCAGGGTCCCGGGCACGATCCGGGTCGCGTCCACCGCCGGTCGGAACGCGCGGCGCCGCACCTCGGCCTGCATGGGCACGAAGAGAGCGTCCCCGGCGGCGGTCACTCCGCCCGCGACGACAACGACGTCGACGTTCAGAATGTTCAAGAGGTTCGCGATGCCCGTTCCGAGGTAGCGCGCCGTGTCGCGAACGATCTCGCTCGCCACGGCGTCGCCTTGCTGTGCGGCGCGATAAACAGTTTCCGCGGTGATGGACTCGAGACGCCCGCCGACCAGAGACGGAAGGAGCGACGCGGTTTCCTCGCGCACCAGAACCTCGCGCGCGCGCGTCGCGATCGCCGGTCCGGATGCGTACGCCTCGAGACAACCGTAGTTGCCGCATTTGCAGTGGCGGCCATTCAGGTCGATCGTCGTGTGCCCGATCTCGCCGGCGACGTCGGAGGCGCCGTGAAAGAGCTTGCCGTCGAGGATCAACCCACCGCCGATGCCCGTGCCGATCGTCATGCCGATGACGTTCGACGCGCCCTTGGCCGCGCCCTGCCACCACTCACCCACGGTCGCGCAGTTGGCATCGTTGTCGAGTGTCGCCGGGAGATTGAGCCGCTCGCCAATGCGATCGCGCAGCGGAAAATTTCGCCAGCCAAGGTTTGGCGCGACGACGACGAGGCCTTTCTCGCGATCCAATGGACCAGGGGCCCCGATACCGACACCGATGACGTCGCGGCGGTTCCCGCTCGTTTGGGCGATCGTGTCGAGAATGACGCCTTCGATCAGACCGACAATTCTGTCGGCGACGCCCTCGGCGCCCAGCTCCGCGCTGGTCGGGATCGAGCGCATGCCAAAGTGATGCTTGCCGTCGGCGGACATCGCGCCGACGACGATGTTCGTGCCGCCCAGATCGACGCCGATGATGTACTGTTGCTGGTGCCGCTTCTTCGTGGCCATGCGTCAGTCGCTCCCGCGAGTGATGAGGCTCCGCGCCAAGCCCGCTACCTGCTCCGCTGAAATCTCGCGCATGCAGCGCCAATGTCCGAGAGGGCACTTTTGCGGACCGTGGCGATCGCACGGGCGGCAGGCAAGATCGATATGACCGACCGCCGTCGAGGAATCTGCCAGAGGGCCGAAGCCGAATTCCGGAACGGTGGGTCCGAAGACGGCGATCGTCGGCGTGTTCATGGCCGACGCGAGGTGAAGCGGCGCCGAGTCGTTGGTCACGAGCAGCGCCGCGCGTCCAATGAGATCGGCCGACGCGAGGAGCGACAGTCGTCCCGCGGCGTCGATGCCCTGACCCTTCGTGGCGCCGATGATCTCGTCGGCCAACGCGCGGTCGGCATCGGAGCCGACGACCACGACGCGCGCGACATCGCGCACGGCGCGCGCGAGCTCGGCGAAGTAGGGCCACCGCTTGGTCGCCCAGACGCTCCCCGGCGCCAGGGCGACGATCGGTTCGCCGGTGTCGGCGCCGAGCACCTGATCGACCGCGGCGCGCTCGGCCGGACCGGGATAGAGGTGCGGACGCAGCGCCGTGCGCGGCACGTCGCCCGCCGGATCGCGCGTCGCGAGCGACAGAAGCCGCGCCGCGTGATGAGTGTTCTCTATATACGGAACGCGGATGGTGTAGAAGCGGCGTCCGGCTGACGTGCTGAACCCGACGCGCTCACGAATCCCGCCCACCGCGGCCAGCGCACCACTCCGCACGGAGCCTTGGGCGAGGTACGCCGCATCGTAGCGACGCGCGCGCAGCGTCCTGCCGAGCCGCGCAAATCCCCGCAGCCCGCGGTCGGCTCCGCGCTTGTCGTAGGCGATCGCTTCGCGCACATGCGGGTTGTTGGCGAGCAGCGCGGCGGCGGCGGGAGTCGCGAGGACGTCGACGGGTCCGGACGCCGCGAGACGGGCGATCAATGGTGTGGTCAGCACCATGTCGCCGAGGAAAGAGGTCTGGATGACGAGGCTTGTCATCCTGCGGCGCGCAGCGCCGGAGGATCTACTTTCACTAGTTGGTTACCGGCTAGGGACGATAGATCCCCGCTCGCGTTGCTCGCGAGGATGACAGCTAGTCCACTTGAAGAACCGCCAGAAACGCTTCCTGAGGAATCTCGACCGAGCCGACTTGCTTCATGCGCTTCTTTCCTTCCTTCTGCTTCTCGAGAAGTTTGCGCTTCCGCGTGATGTCGCCGCCGTAGCACTTCGCGAGCACGTCCTTGCGCAGGGCCTTTACCGTCGTGCGCGCGATGACCTTGTTGCCGATCGCCGCCTGGATGGCCACCTCGAACAATTGCCGCGGGATGAGCTCCTTGAGCTTGTCGGCGATCTTGCGGCCCCACTCGTACGACTTGTCGCGGTGGATGATCACCGAGAAGGCATCGATCGGGTCGCCGTTGATCAGCATGTCGAGCTTGACCAGGTCGCTGTCGCGGTACTCGAGCATCTCATAATCGAGGCTCGCGTAGCCGCGGCTGATCGTCTTCAGCTTGTCGAAGAAGTCGAGAATGATCTCGGCGAGCGGAAACTCCCAATCGAACTCGACGCGGCTCGTGTCGAGGTACGTCATGTTCTTGTAGACGCCGCGGCGCTCCGTGCCGAGCGTCATGATCGGGCCGATGTAGTCGGCCGGCGCCATGATGCGCGCCTTCACGTACGGCTCTTCGATGCGGTCGATCACACCGGGGTCGGGCAGCTTCGACGGGCTCTCGAGCAACTCCATCGCGCCGTCGGTGTGGTGCACGTGGTACTCCACGTTCGGCACCGTCGTCACGAGGTCGAGATCGAACTCGCGCTCCAACCGTTCCTGTACGATCTCCATATGGAGAAGGCCCAAGAAACCGCAGCGGAAGCCGAATCCCAACGCTGTGGACGTTTCGGGCTCGTAGTGCAGGGAAGCGTCGTTCAGCTGCAGCTTCTCGAGCGCGTCGCGCAGCGTCTCGTATTGCGTCGTGTCCGTCGGATAGAGACCGGCGAACACCATCGAGTGCACATCCTGGTAGCCGGGAAGCGGCTCGACATCGGGATTCGCCGCGTCGACGATCGTGTCGCCGGCGCGCGTTTCCTTGACGGAGCGTACGTTGGCGACGACATATCCGACTTCGCCGGGACCGAGTGAGTCCGTCGTGACCGGACGCAGCTGGCTGTATCCGACTTCAGCGACCTCGTATGCCTGGCCCGTTCCGGCGCGGCCGAACTTGATCTGCATGCCTTTCACGATCGTTCCGTCGACGACGCGCACGCTCGGAATTGCTCCGCGGTAGCGGTCGTAGTACGAATCGAAGATCAGCGCGCGCAGCGGCGCGTCGGGGTGGCCCGACGGCGGCGGCACGCGACGCACGATCGCCTCGAGCAGTTCGGGGATGCCGAGCCCCTCCTTGGCGCTGACGAGCAGGATTTCATCCGGATCGGCGCCGATCAGGTCGTGCACTTCCTGTTTCCGGCGCTCCGGCTCGGCGCCCGGGAGATCGATCTTGTTGAGCACGGGGATGATCTCGAGCCCGGCGTCCATGGCAAGGAACAGGTTCGAGAGCGTCTGTGCCTGAATCCCCTGCGAGGCGTCGACGACGAGGATCGCGGCCTCGCACGCGGCCAGCGAGCGCGAGACTTCGTAGGTGAAGTCCACGTGCCCCGGCGTGTCGATGAGGTTGAACTCGTATTGCTCGCCGTTTTTTGCGGCGTACGACATTCGCACGGCGTTGAGCTTGATCGTGATGCCGCGTTCGCGCTCGAGATCGAGCGTGTCGAGCACTTGATCCTTCATCTCGCGCTTTTGCAGCGTCCCCGTGGCTTCGATCAGGCGGTCGGCAAGCGTCGACTTGCCGTGATCGATGTGGGCGACAATGCAGAAGTTGCGGATGTGATCGAGCTTCACGGCTGACTCAACAGGAACGGGACGACGAACCGGGTAGGCGGCGGACCAGAGCGCGAAGTCCGCAACAGGCTAGCCGTGGGAATATAAAACTGCCGCGGGGGTTGCCCCGCGGCAGTTGTTTCGAAGTCCTACATCGTCCGTCGCGTCAACGAACCGGAGGCTTGACCTCGGGCGGCTTCGGTGGCGGAGCTTCGGTGCGCGGCGCCGGAGCAGGCGGCGGAGCGGGCCGAGGAGACTCGACGCGCGGTGACTCCGTCCGGGTCGGGGCCTCGGAACGGGGCGGCGGCGCGGCGATCATGCGTGGCGACTCGGATCTTGGCGATTCGACGCGCGGAGTTTCCGTGCGCGGAGTCGGCCGGGCGTCGTCGGTCGTCGCGGGCCGCGTGTAGCCTCGCGATTCATTGTTGTTCGTCTCGCGACCGCGCGTCGGCGTATCGAAGCGCGGCTGGTTGCGCGTGCCTCGAGTATTTCCGTCGTCGCCGGCAAGCTGGGCGCGCGTGAATCCTTGTCGTCCCTCGAAGTGATCGCCGACCATGTCTTGGATGGCGGGGCGAGTGCGCGTCGCAGGCTCGGAACCGTAGCCGCGACGCGGGTCGGGGTTGTCGCTCGTCAACAGTCCGCGCGTGCGGTAGGACGGCGAAACCATTGCGCCCGGCGTTTGGCCGTCAGTGGCTTTTGCGGCATCGGCGGCGAGCCACGCGCGCGGCGGCTGGGGCGTTATCGGGCTACGCGCACCGAGGTCGAATGGCCGTCGCGGATAAAGCGGCGGCGCCTGCGCGATGATGTATCCGCCGTAGCCGTAGCGCATGTATGGCGACTGAATCGTATAGCAATCGCCGAAGGCGTTGTACGCGTAATAATTGCCACGGTAGTAGAACGACTGCCCGAAGGGGAGCAGCGAGTTGTAGCTGGAGAGGGTGCTGAACGGTGAGGACGCGAAACCCCAGGGCGAGAAGCCGGAGCAGAACCCATAACCGTACGCCGACCGGCCCCCCGATCCATAATCGTACGCGTACTGAGTGCTCGTGTAATTCGCGAATTCGACCGTGTAGGCTTCGCGGTTCACGCCGGCGAGAAGCGCGGCGAATTCGTACACCGCCGGGCGCGGATCGCGCATGTAGTCGTTGTCCAACAGCTCGAAGCTGTCCCACTTACCGCCGCTGGAGAACTGGTCGACGCGCATCGGGCGCCACGAGGCGACAACGAACAGGAAGCCGTAGCCGTGGTCATACGAATCACGCGTCGCCGGGCTGAATCGGCCGTACGGGCTTGAAGCCACGCGATAGCGATACTGGTCGTCGAAGCCGGCGAAGAATTCGGCCGTCTCATAGCTCTGGCGTCCCTTCAAAAACCCGTCGTCGGACGGGTCTTCCGGGAAGACGATGCGAAGAATGCCGTCCGGGGTGATTTGACCCACGACCACGTAGGCGTCGTCGTCGAGACGGACGTGAGCGCGCACGCGGCGAGAGCCGCTGGCGAGGTGGGCGAATTCCGCCGACACATGGACGCGCGGGCCCTCCCGCTCGGCGAGCATCTGCGCCATGAGGGAATCGCGCTGGGCCGCGGTCAGGACTTGACCGCTTTGCGTCGGCCGGCTCGAGGTGAGCGGTGTGGCGGTGTGCGGAGCGGACACACATGCTCCGACGGACAGCAAAAGACCAGTTGTCGAAACGACCACCCGACGACGCAACGACATAGAGCGCGGCTCCGAAGGAGTGTGGTGTATACAAATAAGCATACACGGGCCCGGCGCGCAAGATCCTTTATTAAAGAGGCGCCCTTCCAGGGACGAAGGCAAGGCCTCCCGGGCAAACGCCGCGATTACCTTTCTCGCTCCCATGGAGAGCACTCGCGCCCTCCGCGCAGACCTGTTCGATCCGGCCAGCCTCGCGGCGCTCGGCCGGATCGAAATTGTCGCGCGCTGGATCGTCGACGGCTTCATGAGCGGGCTTCACCGCTCCCCCCGGAAAGGCTTCTCCGTGGAGTTCGCGGAATACCGGCCGTATCAGCCCGGCGACGACCTGCGCTACGTCGATTGGAAGATCGCCGCCCGGTCGGACCGATGGGTCGTCCGGCAATACGAGGAGGAGACGAACCTCCGCGCCAGCATCGTGCTCGACGTAAGCCGGTCGATGGCATGGAGCGGCGCCCTGATGCGCGCCGGTGCGTCCGGCGCCGCCGAACCGCGAGGGCGCGACGCCACGACCGTCGCCCAACTCACGAAGCTCGAGTACGCCGAGCGGTTGACGGCGGCGCTCGCCCTATTGCTCCTTCGGCAACGCGACGCCGTCGGTCTGGTACGCTTCGATGAGAGAATTCGAACAGCGGTCGCGCCGCGGGCGCGCAACGGCCAGTGGCGCCGTATCGTCGCTTCGCTCGAGGAGCCGGGAGCCGGCCGGGCCTCGAGCGCCGCCGATGCGCTGAGCCAGGCCGCGCGGCTGATCAGCCGCCGAGGGCTCATCGTCCTCGTGTCCGACCTGCTCATGGAGATGGAAGAGGTGCAGACCGCGATGCGCGGCCTGCGGGCGCTCGGCCACGACGTCACCGTGCTGCACATCATGGATCCGGCAGAACGAGAGCTCCCCGGCGGAGGGGAAGCGGTCTTCATTGATCCAGAATCCGAGCTCTCGGTCCCGGCGAGCATCGCCGACGTTCGCGCCGCGTACAAGAAAACCGTGGACGAAGTGATCGCGGAGTGGCGGTCGATGTTCGGTGGACTGGGCATCGGGTACGAGATCGTCTCCACCGACGCGCCCTTCGGCGTTCCGCTGCGGCAGGCATTCGCCGCGCGCCAGATGCTGCCGTGAGCTTTCTCGCCCCGTTCTATCTGCTCCTCGGCGGTGCCGTTGCCGTGCCGCTGCTTCTCCACCTCCTGCGCCGGCGCATCGGCGCGAGGCTGGAGTTTCCGGCGGCGCGTTATCTCCTGCGCGCGGAGAAGGAGAACAGCCGCAC
>Ga0070702_100000031_pt1 | contig 37489 bp, 31 predicted proteins | sample KBSK5103metaG_FD_65466 | JGI IMG/M metagenome (GOLD analysis project Ga0070702, IMG submission 65466) | Corn, switchgrass and miscanthus rhizosphere microbial communities from Kellogg Biological Station, Michigan, USA - KBS K5-10-3 metaG | ecosystem: Host-associated > Plants > Roots >... | reverse complement strand
ACGTCCCGGCACCTCGTGCTGGGCGCCGGCTCGGTCGGCACCGCCGTGGCCGAGCTGCTCGCCGCGGACGGTTCCGAGGTCGTCGTGCTGACCAGGTCCGGCGCCGGGCCGGACCGTCCCGGGGTCGAGCGCGTTCGCGGCGACGCCGGCGACGCGGCCGCCGTGACGGCGGCGGCGCGCGGTGCGGCGGTCATCTACAACTGTGTGAACCCGCCGTACGACAAGTGGGCCGAGCGGTGGCCGCCGATCGCGTCGGCGGTGCTGGCGGCGGCCGAGTCGACCGGGGCGGTGCTGGCCACGGCGGCCAACCTCTACCCGTACGGGCCGGTGACCGAGCCGATGCGGGAGGGCCGTCCGGACCGGCCGGCCGGGCCGAAGGCGCGGGTCAGGGCGGAGATGACAGCGCAGGCGCTCGGCCGGCACCGGGACGGCCGGGTCCGCGCGGTCGAGGTGCGGGCATCGGACTACCTCGGCGCCGGCGAGCAGTCGGTGCTCGACCGGGTGCTGCCCCGGGCGCTCGCCGGCCGTGCGGTCCGGGTGATCGGCGCACCCGACCAGCCGCACTCCTGGACCTGGGTCCCGGACATGGCCCGCACGCTGGTGGCCGCGGCCGCGTATGAGCCGGCGCTCGGGCGGGTCTGGCACGCGCTGACCAACCCGCCGCGGACCCAGCGGGAGGCCGTCGCGGACCACTGCCGCGCGGCCGGCCTGCCGCCGGTGCGGGTGCGCGCGCTGCCGCACCTGGGGCTGCGGGCGGTCGGGCTGGTCAACCCGGTCGTGCGGGAGCTCGAGGAGACCCGCTACCAGTTCGTCCGGCCGTTCGTGCTCGATTCGACCGCGACCGAGCGCGAGCTGGGGCTGGCGCCGACGGACTGGGACGACGTGTGCCGGGCCAACGTCGCGCTGGTCCGGGCCCGGTCGGCGGGTTGACCCTCGAGCGGGTCGAGGGACCAGGGTGCTCCGGCGTGGAGGACTCCCTGCTGGCGATCGGCGCGGTCGCCCGGCTGTCCGGGTTGCCGGTCAGCGCGCTGCGGTTCTACGACGGTGCCGGCGTGCTCGTACCGGCCTCGGTCGATCCGCGCACCGGGTACCGGCGGTACGCACCGGGCCAGGTCGCGGCCGCCCGGCTGGTCGCGCGCCTGCGCCGGGTCGGGATGCCGCTGGACTCGGTGCGGGCGCTGCTGGCCGGTGCCGACCCGGGGCCGGTGCTCGACGCGCACCTGGCCCGGCTCGAGGACGGCCTGACCGCCGCCCGGCGGGAGCTCGCCACGGTCCGTGCCGTCCTCGACCGATCGGAGCCCGCCGTGCAGATCACCGTTCCCGCTGCCGCCCTCGACGCCGTCCGCTACGCGGTCGGCACGAATCCCTCCTTCCCCGCTCTGCACGGCGTGCTGCTCGACGCCGACGGGGAGACCGTGCACGTGGTCGCCAGCGACCGGTACCGGCTCGCGGTGGCGACCGCGCCCGCGGCCGGGGCGTCCGGCCGGATCGTCGTGCCGGTCGCGGTCGTGGACGAGCTGCGCGGCCTCGGTGGCACCGTCACGGTGCGCACGGCGGCCGGCGAGCTGGTCGCCACCGCCGGCGACCGGACGGTCCGGACCCCGGTGGTGGCGGACGAGTTCCCGGACTGGCGGCGGCTGGAACCGGCACCGGCCCCGCACCGGGTCGCGCTCGACGGCCCGGCGTTCCGGGCAGCACTGGCCGGCGGGCCGGCGATCCGCAAGGACCGGGACGGGACCCCGTACGACGCGGTCGTGCTCACGCTCGACGCGGACGGCGAGCTGACCGTCGGCGGTGACGGCGACGTTCTGCAGGTCGGCGTGAACCGCGACTTCCTGCTCGACGCGCTGGCCGACCACGCCCAGCTCACGCTCGAGCTCGACGGCCCGATCACCCCGCTCGCGATCCGTGTCCCCGACCGCCCGGACTGGTCGCTGCTGATGCCGGTCGACCTGACCGGGTGACCGGCCGGCACCGGCGCTGACCCGCGCGCCCCGCCGTCCGGACCGGGCGGCGGGGCGAGGAACCCCTCACATGTCGGCGACGTCGGCCTGCTTGGCGCGGACCGCGTCGGCGGCCTCCTTGAGCGCGGTCAGCTCCCGGTCGGTCAGGTCGCGCTCGACGATCCGCTTCACACCGCCGGCGCCGATCTCGGCCTCGACCCCGAGGTACACCCCGGAGACGCCGTACTCGCCGTCCACCCAGGCGCAGACCGGCAGGACCGCACCGCTGTCCTCCTTGACCGCGCGGGCCATCCGGGCCGCCGCGGCGGACGGCGCGTAGTAGGCCGAGCCGGTCTTGAGCAGCGCGACCACCTCGGCCCCGCCGTTGCGGGTGCGGGTGACCAGCTCCTCGATCTTGTCCGCCGGCAGCAGCTCTGCCAGCGGCTTGCCGTCGACCGTGCAGGCCGAGGGCACCGGCACCATCGTGTCGCCGTGCGAGCCGAGCGTCAGCGTCGTCACCGACCCGACCGGGACCGAGAGCTCCTCGGCGACGAAGGTGGAGAACCGGGCCGTGTCGAGCATCCCGGCCTGGCCCATCACCCGGCTCTTCGGCAACCCGGAGGCCAGCGAGGCCAGCGCGGTCATCTCGTCCAGCGGGTTGGACACCACGATGATCACCGCGTCCGGCGAGGCCGCGACGACCTTCTCGGTGACCTCGCGGACGATCTTCGCGTTGGTCTCCAGCAGGTCCATCCGGCTCATGCCGGGCTTGCGCGGCAGGCCGGCGGTGATCACGACGATCTCCGAGCCCTCGGTCACGTCGTAGTCGTTGGACCCGAGCAGCTTCGTCTCGAAACCCTCGATCGGCCTGGACTGGTTGATGTCCAGCGCGATGCCCTGCGGCTTGCCCTCGATGATGTCGACCAGCGCGACGGCGTCGAAGATGTCGTACTCGGCCAGCCGCTGGGCCGTGGTGGAGCCGTAGAACCCGGCCCCGATGACGGAAGCCTTGCCGGAGCGGGTCACTTGGCGGCCTCCAGCTTCTCGATGATGGCGTCCGCGTACTGGCTCGTGCCGACGGCGGTCGGGTCGGTCCGGGTCGGCTTCATGTCGTACGTGACCGACTTGCCCTCGGCGATCACCGCCGCGACCGCGTCCTCCAGCCGCTGCGCCGCCGCGTCCTCGCCGAGGTGGTCCAGCATGAGCTTGCCGGACAGGATCATCGCGGTCGGGTTGACCTTGTTCTGGTCCTTGTACTTCGGGGCCGAGCCGTGGGTCGCCTCGAACACCGCGGCGGCGGTGCCGATGTTGGCGCCCGGGGCCACCCCGAGCCCGCCGACCATGCCCGCGGTGAGGTCGGACAGGATGTCGCCGTAGAGGTTCGGCAGCACCAGCACGTCCCACTCCTCGGGACGCTGCACCAGGCCCATGCAGGTGGCGTCGACGAGGTTCTCCCACGGCTCGATGTCCGGGAACTCCTTGGCCACCTCGCGGAACGTCGACAGGAACAGCCCGTCGGTGAACTTCATGATGTTGGACTTGGTGATGCAGTGCACCCGCTTGCGGCCGTTGTCCTTCGCGTACTGGAACGCGTAGCGGGCGATCCTGGCCGAGCCCTCCTCGCTGATCGGCTTGATCGAGATGCCCGAGTGCGGCCGGATCTGCTTCTTCTGCAGGCCGTTCAGGAACGCGATGACGTTGTCGGCGTCGGGCGTGTCGTGCTCGTACTCGATGCCCGCGTAGAGGTCCTCGGTGTTCTCCCGGACGATGACCACGTCCACGTTGTCGAACCGGGTGCGCACGCCCGGGTAGGTCTTGCACGGCCGCAGGCACGCGTACAGCTCCAGCTCGGCCCGCAGCGCGACGTTGACCGAGCGGAAGCCGGTGCCGATCGGGGTGGTGATCGGGCCCTTGATCGCGACCTTGTTGCGCTTGATCGACTCGAGCGTCTCCGGCGGCAGCGGGGTTCCGGCCGTCTCCATGACGTCGACCCCGGCCTGCTGGACGTCCCAGTCGAACGACGAGCCGCTCGTCGCGGCCGCGGCTTCCAGCACCCGGCGGGTCGCCTCGGTCAGCTCCGGCCCGGTGCCGTCGCCGGGGATGAGGGTTACGCGGTGGGTGGTCATGAGCCGGACCTTACCCGGCGGTTTCGGCGCAGGTCGCAGCCGCCTCAGGCGTCCTTCGTCACGCCGGCAGGGCCAGGCCCAAGGTGGTGATCGCGACCGCGAGACCGACGTAGCACACCACGTCGGTCAGCCGGCTGCGGACCGCCAGCAGCCCGGCCTGGCGGACCGGCAGCAGCAGCCGGAACGCCCCGGCCACGCCGCACGCGAACGCCAGCAGCAGCACGCCGCGCAGCCAGTGCCTCGGCACCGCCGCGGAGTAGGCGATGCCGGTGGTGCCGAGCGCGATCACCAGCAGGATCGGCAGGTTGCGCAGGTCGACCGCGCGCAGCCCGGCGTTGCTCTGCCGGGGTGGCGCCGCGTGACTCACCCGGTCAGTGTCTCATCCGCGCTGCTGCCCGCCGGCCGCGTCCAGCGCGGTGAAGATCTTCACCATCTCGACCCGGACGCCGTCGTTCTCCGGGTCGGCCAGCCACTGCTGGTAAGCCGCCTTCTGCCCGTCGCTCATGGTGCCGGGGTCGAGCACCCGGCCGCTGCCGTCGGTGAACCGGTCGGCGGTGCCGACCCCGTGCGCGGACATCCAGCTGCCGGCGTCGGCGGGCGTACCGGCGAACCCGCCGCCGTCCTGCATGTTCGTCACCATCGTGGCCAAGGTCGCCGAGTACCACCGGTCGACCTGGGCCACCGCCGCCGACCGGTTGGCCGCGGCCTGCGTGTCGGTGGTGGCCGCCTCGTACAGGAACGGCATCGTGGCCGCCTTGCCCACGTTGAGCACGGTCGCCGGCACGGCCGCGGGCGGGAACGCCGGCAGGATCGTCAGCAGCGAGCTGGACACGGCGTCGGCCACCCGCAGGTCGTGCAGGTTGCGGTCGTCCTCGAGCTTGCCCATCGCGACCTGGGTGTCGATGTGCGTGTCGAACAACTGCTTGAGCACGAGCCCGTGCCCCCGCGCGTACGCCTGGAGCAGCTCGTCGCGACGCTCCGGCTGGACCCGGGCGGCGGCCAGCTTGTCCCGCAGGAACTCCTGCGACGCCGACAGCTGCGCCTTGACGACGGACTTGTACGCCGCGGAGTCGTGGTCGACCTGCGCCAGCGTGCCCTCGAGGTCGGCGGCGGAGAACTCGACGCCCCAACCACCGGTGCCGAGCTCGGGCTGGCCGAGCCGGGGCGCCGTGGTCGTCGCACCGCCGTAGTCGGTGCGGGACAGGGAGTAGTACACGTCCTCCTGGTAGCCGTTGAGGATGGTCGCCACGTGCGGCAGCACCTTCGCCCGGTCGTGGTCGGCGAGGAAGTCGTGGTCCTGCGAGCCGAGCAGGTGCACCAGGTCGCTGGTCACCTGGGCCGAGCCCTGGCCGCGGAAGCCGCTGTCGTGCACCGAGGTCGCCGCCTCCAGCGCCCGGCCCAGCGACTCGCCGCCGTCGCCGAGGTAGTCGTCGGTCCGCCGGTCGGCCAGGTAGTAGTGCAGCCGGTCGGCGTGGCCGGCAAAGAACACCCGGGCCGCGTCGGCGTCCCTGGCAACCGCGTCGAAGTATGCCTCCATCGCGTCGTCCGGGACGAGATCGTTGGTCAGCGGGCGGTTGGTCCACCCGCCGACCATCGTGTACATCTCGCTGTCCGCGCCCTCCTTGTCGAGCGCGTAGAGCTTGTCGCCGGCCTGCTGCAGGAAACCGGTGCCGAACGTGCCGCCGAAATGCAGCAGGTTGCCCAGGTGCCAGGCGTACTGCAGGCCGATCCCGTTGTGCTGGTCGAGCGGTTCGAGGAACTGCCGCACGTACGAGTCGGACAGCCGGGCGTCGCCGACCTGCCGGGTGGACAACGCCAGCAGCTGGCCGAAGTCGGTGATGACCCGCTGGTTGTAGTCGGGCGGGAAGCCGTTGCCCTCCATCACCAGCATCGCCCAGTCCGGCGCCTGCGGGCCGAGCGTCTCCAGCAGTGTCTTCGCGAACCAGGGGTTGTCCTTGTCCGCCTCCAGCTGCGCCAGCAGCGCGGCCGGGATCTGCTTGCCGTGCTCGAGCAGCGGCTGCAGCTGAGCGGCCAGATCGCGGGCGCGCTGCTGGCCGTCCTGCCGGAGCACGCTCGGCAGCCGCAGCGCCACCGCGTCCCGGGCGGCAAGGGAGAGCTGGCCCGGCGTCATGCCCGAGCGGTATTCCGGCACCGCGGCGGTGAGCCGATCGGCGGCGGTGCTCGCGGCCCGGTCGAGCGTCTCGATCACCGCGCGGTAGTGCATCCGCAGCGGGGCCAGCGCCTGCGACCGGATGCTCCCGTAGATGGCCTGCCGGTCGTCGTAGGAGAGGCCCTGGCCGGACGTGGCCGCCTCCGACCGGGCGTCGACCTCGGCCTGGTCGGCCTGCCGGCGGATCGCGGTGACCTCGGCGACCGCGGTCTCCAGCGCGGAGCCGTAGTCGGACAGAGCGCTCACGCCGTCGCCGACCCGGCCACCCTCGTCGGTGGCGATCGAGGCCAGGGTGGCGGTCTCGGTGCCGGCGGCGGCAGCGGCGTCGCCGTGCCAGGCGGCGGCCATGCCGGCCTGCTCGCGGCCGATCCGGGTGCCCAGCGCGGACAGGTCCGTCGACACGTCCTGCAGGGCGCTGCCGGCGGCCTTGACCGCCCCCGGGTCCCCCGGTGGCAGCGGAAACTCGTCGGCCGCGCTCATGCCCGCACGTCCGCGGCACTCTCCGCCCACTCCTCGGACAGACCGTCAGGCGCAAGCGCCGGACGGTCGGCCCTCGTCGCTCCCCGCACGCGCTGCGCGCCCTCGCGCGTGCTCATCGGGCCGGCACGGCTCGGCGGTCGACGGCCTCGTAGGTCACGCCGGCCTGCTGGACCTTGTCGGCCAGCAGCCCGGCGTCGTCGCCCAGCGCGGCCAGCACCGCGGTGACGCCGGCGCCGAACGCCTCGGCCGCAGCGGCGACCCTGGCGTCGCCGGCCGCGGCGCGCGCGCTGCTCGCCGCCGACCCGGCGCCGGACCGGGCCGAGTCGAGGTCCGCGGAGATCTGCTTCAGCCGCTGCGCCGGCGCCGTCAGGGCGCCGACTCCCACCTGGAAGCCGGACATGACGGGCAGACTACGCCTTTAGGAAAAAGGGGGTCAATGGGCGAAGTGCCGCGTCCCGGTGAGGTACAGCGAGATCCCGGCCGCCTCGGCCGCGGCGATCACCTCCGGGTCCCGGACCGAGCCGCCCGGCTCGACCACCGCCCGCACCCCGGCCTCGGCCAGCACCTCGAGCCCGTCCGGGAACGGGAAGTAGGCGTCCGAGGCCGCCACCGCGCCGACCGCCCGGTCACCGGCCCGCTGCACCGCGAGCCGGGCCGCGTCGACGCGGTTGACCTGGCCCATGCCGACCCCGACGCTCGCCCGGTCGCGGGCGAGCAGGATCGCGTTCGACTTCACCCCGCGGATCGCCCGCCAGGCGAACAGCAGGTCGCCGAGCGTGCGCTCGTCCACCTGCTTGCCGGCGGTCAGCCGCCAGGCCGCGGCGTCGTCGCCCGCGGTGTCCAGCCGGTCGGCCTGCTGGGCCAGCACCCCGCCGCTGATCTCGCGGAACTCCACCCCGGACGGCCGGGGCCCGGCGACCACCAGCAGCCGCAGCGACGCGCGCGCGGTCAGCACGTCCAGGCTGCCCTCCAGGAAGCCCGGCGCCACCAGCACCTCGGTGAACACCTCGGCCACCTGCTCCGCCATCGCCACCGTGACCGGCCGGTTGACCGCGATCACCCCGCCGAACGCGGACACCGGGTCGCACGCGTTGGCCTTGCGGTGCGCGTCGGCGACCGGGTCGGCGGCGTCCGGCGCCCCCACCGCGATCCCGCACGGGTTGGAGTGCTTGACCACGGCGACGGCCGGGTCGGTGAAGTCCGACACCATCCGGTAGGCCGCGTCGGCGTCCACGTAGTTGTTGAACGACATCTCCTTGCCGGCCAGCTGGCGGGCCGTGGCCACCCCGCCGCCGATCGACGGATCGACGTAGAGCGCGGCCTTCTGGTGCGGGTTCTCCCCGTACCGCAGCACGGCCGCGCGCTCCAGCGCGAGTCCGGCGTACCGGGGCCACCACTCGGGGTCGGGTGCGAGCTCGTCGTTCATCCACGTCGCGATCGCGGTGTCGTACGCGGCGGTGTGCGCGAACGCGGCCGCGGCCAACCGGCGGCGCTGCTCGTCGTCGAACCCGCCCGAGCGCACCGCGTCCAGCGCCCGGTCGTACGCACCCGGGTCGACGACGACCGCCATCCCGGCGTGGTTCTTCGCCGCCGCCCTGATCATCGCCGGCCCGCCGACGTCGATCTGCTCGACCAGCTCGTCGCCGCGGACCCCGGCGACCAGCGCCTGCCGGAACGGGTAGAGGTTGGCGACCAGCAGCTGGAACGGCTCGATCTCGCGCTCTTCGAGGGTCGCCGCGTGGGCCGGGTCGCGCGGGTCGGCCAGCAGCCCGGCGTGCACGTGCGGGTGCAGCGTCTTGACCCGGCCGTCGAGGATCTCCGGGAAACCGGTGACGTCCTCCACCGTGGTGACCGGGACGCCGGCCTCCGCGATCCGGGCCGCGGTGCTGCCGGTCGAGACCAGCTCGACGCCGGCCGCGTGCAGGCCCTGGGCCAGCTCGGCCACGCCGGTCTTGTCGGACACGCTGACCAGCGCCCGGCGTACGGGAATCCGGCTCATCTCGGGCAGCTCCTTCAGCAGCCGGCGGATGGTGGCGACGTACAGCGGTTTCTCCACCGCCTGGATGCGCTCGCGCAGGCTGTCCTCGTCGTCGCCGGGAAGCACGTCGACGGGTTGCTGGGCGAGCACCGGTCCGGTGTCGACACCGTCGTCGACCCAGTGCACGGTCACGCCGGTGGTGGGTACGGCCGCCGCCAGCGCGTCCCGGATCGCGTGCGCGCCGGGGAAGTCCGGCAGCAGCGCCGGGTGCGTGTTGACGATCCGGAACCGGTGCACCACCGACGGCCCGAAGACCCGCATGAACCCGGCGCAGACGACCAGGTCGGGCCGGTGGTCGGCGAGCGCACGGGCGAAGGCCAGGTTCCAGTCCGCGCGGTCGGCGAACAGCGACAGCGGCACGGCGAAGGTGGGCACCCCGGCGGCCTCCGCCCGGGCCAGCGCCGGGCAGCCCGGCCGGTCCGAGCCGACCGCGACCACCTCGGCCGGCAGCTGGCCGGACGCCACCGCGTCCAGCACGGCCCCCAGCGTGCTGCCGGCGCCCGACGCGAGGACCACCAGCCGCGCGCTCACGCGGCAGAGCCTATTGCCTCCCCGAGTGCCCGCCCGGGCGCGGGTCCCGCTCCTCCGCGTCCTGCTCGTCGGCCGGACCGGCAGCGGCGCCGGAGCCGGCGGCCGGCGCGGGATCGGCCGGCGCGGGCGAGCCCGCGGCGCGGTCGCGCTCGGGGTTGGGGACGAGCGCCGCGGTGACCGCCGCCGGGACCGCGACCTCCACCGCGAGCGCGGCCGCGACCTGCCAGCCGGACGGCCCGACCGCGGCCAGGTAGCCCTGGCCGAGCGCACCGCCGGCCAGCACCGCGAGCACCGCGGTCACCAGCGCGACCAGCCCGCCGGCCAGCAGCCCGCACGTGGCCGGCCGGGCGATCCGACCGGTCGGCAGCGCCGGCAGCCGGCCGAGCCCGGACGCCGCGGGCAGCCGGCCGAGCCCGGACGCCGCGGGCAGCCGGCCGGGCCCGGACGCCGCGGGCAGCCGCCGGCCGACCACCCAGCCGGCGAGCACGCCGGCCAGCACCGGCAGCAGCAGCACCGCCCGCACCACCGGCGCCGGGACGCCGTCGCCGGGCAGCGCGGCCAGCAACGGGAACGAGGGCACCGGTCCCAGCGTCACCCCGAACGGCGAGACCCCGGTCCCGGCGCCGACGGTGAACCCGGGGCCGGCCACGTACGCCACCGTCCACAGCGCGCCGTTGGGCAGCAGCAGCACGCAGCCGAGCAGCAGGATCACGCCGCCGACGAACCCGGGCTGCAGCGCGCCGACCAGCTCCGCGAACCTGCCGGCGCGCCCGACCAGCACGACCAGCAGCAGCGCCAGCCCGGCGGCGACCAGCGCGGCGACGCCGGCCAGCACCGCCCGGCCCACCGCCGGCAGCCAGGACGGCACCCGCCGGACCAGCGCCGGCCCGAGCCCGGCCGCCCGCAGCACGCCGCGGCCGCCGGCCGCCGCGGCCAGCAGCAGCGCCCCGATGCCGGCCAGCGGCGGGGACGAGGCCGCGGTCGCGGTGCCGGCGACCGCGGCGACGGCCGCGGCCAGCAGCGCGTACGGCACGGCCAGCGCGGCGACCGCGCGGCCGGCGGCGGCCAGGTCCGGCACCTCGACGGCCCGGGCCAGCGACGCGCCGGCCCGGTGCAGCACGACCGCGGCCAGCACCGTCAGCCCGAGCGGGATGCCGCGGAGGTGACCGGCCGGCACGGTCAGCCCGCCGCCGTGCGCGAGCAGCCACGCGTCGGCGGCGGCCCGGATCGCGTCGGTGCCGGTCGAGCCCGGGCCGGCGTCAGCGACCCAGGCGACCAGCACGACGGCGGCCAGCGTCGCCAGCCCGGACAGCGCCGCCGCGGCGGCGACCAGGCTGCCGTGCAGCACCACCGACGGGCGGACCGCAGGAGGCCCCGACGCCGGCCCCGCACCGCGTCGCTGCCGCACGTCCGTCACGGCGACCCACTCTTACATCGCGCCGGCCCTGACCAGGGCAGGCGCGCCGAGCAAGGGCGGGTTAGGGCGTGTCCCGGGGAGCTTGGTGGATGCGGACGGCGTCCAGGCGGCGGCCGGCAAGGCGCAGGAGTCGGCCGATACCGGGGTTGTATCGGTCGGCTCCTCCAACGCGGCCGGTCGTCGCCTGGGCGCCGGCCCGCGCCGCCGAAGATCCGCGGGGCACGCCCTAGCCCTGCGGCGAGTAGCCGCCGCCCTGGGCCGGGTAGCCGCCGCTCTGCGGCGGGTACTGCTCCTGCCCGTACGGCTGCTGGGCCGGCTGCCCGCCGGTGGACGGGCCGGGGTAGCCACCGGGCGCCCCGTACGACGGCTGCTGCCCGTACGCGGGCGGCTGCGCCTGGCCCCCGTACCCCTGCGGCTGGCCCTGCGGCTGGCCATAACCCTGCGGCTGCTGGTAGCCGCCGTTGGGCTGGCCCCAGCCCTGCGGCTGGCCCTGGTTCCAGTTGGACGGGCCGGCGGCCGGCGCCTTCTTCATCCGGCCGGTGCGCTGCAGCCAGGACAGCACGAGCACGGCCGCGGTGCCGAGGCCGAGGACGAGGCCGAGCCAGGTGCCGATGCCGCGGCTGAGGTCCTGGCCGAGGTAGTTCCCGCCGGTCAGCACCCACACCAGCATGAACAGCGCGCCGAGGCAGGCCAGCAGGGCCGGCACCGGCGAGGCGGTGGTGTCGGCCTCGGTGTCGTCGACCGTGGCCGCCGGCCCGGTCAGCAGCGGCGCCGCGACCAGCGCGGCGGCGACCAGCAGCAGCGCGGTCGCGACCGTCGGCAGCACCAGGTTCCACCCGTTCACGCTGTCGGCGTCCACCCCCCGCACGTCCGGCTTCGCCCAGGGCAGGAAGGCGACGATGAAGGCCAGCACGGCCAGTCCCACCCCGACCAGCTCGAGGACCGGCAGGGCCGGCCCGGTGCGGCCGGACCGCGGCGACCCCGGCGTCGGACCCTGGGGCATCCCGTACCCGCTCATGGACTTCCTCTCGGAGGAGACGGCTTCGAACCGGCCGACACCCTACCCGCCGGGGCCCGGTGCATCCTTCATCCGGGCGTCGGCGCCCGCGAGCGATCAGCCGGTGACGATCTCCCGGGCGAGCCGCGCGGTCTCGCTCGGCGTCTTGCCGACCCGCACGCCGACCGCCTCCAGCGCGGCCTGCTTGGCCGCGGCGGTGCCGGCCGAGCCGGACACGATCGCGCCCGCGTGGCCCATGGTCTTGCCCTCGGGCGCGGTGAACCCGGCCACGTAGCCGACGACCGGCTTGGTCACCTTCGACTTGATGAAGTCGGCCGCCCGCTCCTCCGCGTCGCCGCCGATCTCGCCGATCATGACGATCGCGTCGGTCTCCGGGTCGTCCTGGAACGCGGCCAGGCAGTCGATGTGGGTGGTGCCGATGACCGGGTCGCCGCCGATGCCGACGCAGGTCGAGAAGCCGATGTCGCGCAGCTCGTACATCATCTGGTAGGTCAGCGTGCCCGACTTGGAGACCAGCCCGATGCGGCCCGGCTTGGTGATGTCGGCCGGGATGATGCCGGCGTTCGACCTGCCCGGGCTGATCAGGCCGGGGCAGTTCGGGCCGACCAGCCGGGTCGTCCCGGACCGCTGCGCCAGGGTGAAGAAGGCCGCGGTGTCGTGCACCGGGATGCCCTCGGTGATGACCACGACCAGCGGCACGGCGGCGGCGACGCTCTCCTCCACCGCGTCCTTGGCGAACCGCGGCGGCACGAACACCACCGACACGTCCGCGCCGGTCTCCTTGACCGCGTCGGCGACCGAACCGAACACCGGGATCCCGTCGACCTGCTCACCGGCCTTGCGCGGGTTGACCCCGCCGACGATGTTCGTGCCCGAGGCGACCATCCGGCGGGTGTGCTTCATGCCTTCCGAGCCGGTCATGCCCTGGACGATGATCCTGGAGTTCTCGTCGAGGAAGATCGACATCAGCGTGCTCCCGCCAGTTCCGCGACGCGCTCCGCGGCGCCGTCCATCGTGTCCACCTGCTCGAGGCCGGGCAGCGCGGCCTCGGTGAGGATCCGCCGGCCCTCCTCGGCGTTGTTGCCGTCGAGCCGGACGACCAGCGGCAGCGTGACCGCCTCGCCGCGGGAGTCCAGCAGGTGGAACGCCTGCACGATCCCGTTGGCGACCGCGTCGCACGCGGTGATGCCGCCGAAGACGTTGACGAGCACCGACCGTACGGACGGGTCGCCCAGGATGATCTCCAGCCCGTTGGCCATCACCTCGGCGGACGCGCCGCCGCCGATGTCGAGGAAGTTGGCCGGGCGGACCCCGCCGTGCCGCTCCCCCGCGTACGCCACCACGTCCAGGGTGGACATGACCAGACCAGCGCCGTTGCCGATGATGCCGACCTCGCCATCGAGCTTGACGTAGTTGAGGTCCTTCTCCTTGGCCTTGCGCTCCAGCGGGTCGGTGGTCGCCGTGTCCTCGAACCGGGCCACCGTCTCGGCGTGCCGGAAGGCCGCGTTGTCGTCCAGCGTGACCTTGCCGTCCAGCGCGACGACCTGGCCGTTCGGGGTCAGCACCAGCGGGTTGACCTCGACCAGGGTCGCGTCCTCGGCGGTGAAGACGTCCCAGAGCTTGACCAGCACCTCGATCACCTGGTGCCGCACGTCCGCCGGGAAGCCGGCCGCGTCGGCGATCTCCGCGGCCTTGGCGGCGTCCACGCCGTCGATCGGGTCGACCGGGACCCTGGCCAGCGCATGCGGCCGCTCGACCGCGAGCTGCTCGATCTCCATCCCGCCCTCGACCGACGCCATCGCCAGGTACGTCCGGTTGGCCCGGTCGAGCAGGTAGGACACGTAGTACTCGGTGTCGATGTCGCTGGCCTCGGTGACGAGCACCCGGTGCACCACGTGGCCCTTGATGTCGAGGCCGAGGATCCCGGTGGCCTTCTCCGCCGCCTCGTCGGCGTCGGCGGCCAGCTTGACGCCGCCGGCCTTGCCCCGGCCGCCGGTCTTCACCTGGGCCTTCACGACCACGGCGGTCCCGATCCTGGCGGCAACGGCCTTCGCCTCCGCGGGAGTGTCGGCCACCTCCCCCGGCAGCACCGGAACGCCGTGCGCGGCGAAGAGCTCCTTCGCCTGGTATTCGTACAGGTCCACGAAATTTCATCCCTCCACGCCGAGGGCACCATTCACCACGCCCCGTCGCGGGCGCTCCGAGGTCCCGCGGGGAGGGTATCGACCGGCACCCGGGCCGGGCGCGTCGCGTCCGTCACAGGGCCGCCCGAGCGTCCCCCTGCGAGCGATCCCAGGCCTCCGCTCTAGTCTGCGGAGCCGTGGGGGTCGACATCACGCCGGTCGCCCCGGTCGCGGACGCCTCGACCGCGCCGGGCGAGCCGCCGCGCTCCCGCCGCGTCGACCCGGGCATGGTCCTCTCCGTCGCCTCGGTCGCCCCGGCGCTGGCCGTCGCCGCCTGGCTGCTGGCCACCTACCCGCTCGCGTACGCCGGGCACGCGACGCCGCTGCTGGCCGTGCCGGCGTTCGCGGCGGTCGCCGCGCTGGTCTGGCTGGCCGCCCGCCGGCTGCCGGCGGTGCCGGACACGCCGTGGTGGTCCGTGCTCGGCACCGGCGCGATCGCGCTCGGGTTCACCGTCTTCACCGGCGTGCTCGCGTCCGGGCACGTGGTGCTGCGCCGTGACTCGGCCGTGTACGCGCTGTTCGGCCGGTGGATCGCGGACTCCGGCGGGCTGGCGATCCCGGCGCAGCTGCACTGGATCGGCGGCAGCGGCGACAAGCTCGTCACCGCGACCGCCCAGGCGCTCTACCCCACCGGCGACCGGCTGGCCGCGCAGTTCATGTCCGGCACCGGGCTGACCCTGGCCCCGTTCGGCTGGGTCGGTGGCTGGACCGCGATGCTGCTGGCGCCGGCGCTGGTCGGCGGCTGTGCGCTGCTCGCGTTCGGCGGCCTGGCCGCCCGGCTGGTCGGCCCGCGCTGGGCCCCGGTCGCCGCGCTGGCACTCGCGCTGACGCTGCCGATGATGCTGACGTTCCGCTCGACCTACAGCGAGCCGCTCGCGCAGCTGCTCATGCTCGCCGCGCTGTGCCTGCTGCTGGACGCGGTCGCCGGCACGCACCGCTGGCTGGCCGGGCTGGCCGGCCTGCTGATCGGGCTCGGGCTGCTGGTCCGGATCGACGCGGTCCGCGACCTCGCCCTGCTGGTGCCGGTGGTCGCCTGGCTGGCGCTGCGGCGCAACCCGTGCTGGTGGCCGCTCGCGCTCGGCGCGGTCGCCGGGGCCGGCTACGGGGTGGTGGACGCGCTCGGCCCCACCTACCCGTACGTGCACGACCTGCGCTCGCTGGTGAAGATGGCCGTCTACCTCGGCGTGCTGCTGATCGTGGGCTGCACGATCGGCGTGCTGCTGGGCCGGCGCCGGCTGCCGGCCACGCGCCCGCCGGCCTGGGTCGGCACCGCGGCCGCCGGCGTCGTCGTGGTCGGGCTGGTCGCGCTGGTCAGCCGCCCGCTCTGGTACGTCGGGCTGGGCACCGGCGGCAGCGTCCGGTTCATCGAGAGCCTGCAGCGCGCCCAGGGCGTGCTGCCGGTCGACGGCAACCGCAACTACGCCGAGGACTCGCTGACCTGGGTCAGCTGGTACACCGGCTGGCCGACGCTGGTCCTTGCCGGCGCCGCGCTCGCACTGCTGATCCGATACGCGGTGCTGGGGCGGCGCGACCCGGTCAGCGGCAGCCCCGCCAGCCGGTGGGTGCTCGGCCTCGGCTTGCCGGTCGTCTCGGCCCTGTCGGTGCTGTGGAGCCCGGGCATCACCCCGGACCACCCCTGGGCGGACCGGCGGCTGGTGCCGACCGTGCTGCCGGTGGTCGCGCTGCTCGCGGTCTGGTCGGTCGCGGCCGCGACCAGGCGCTGGGGCCGGCCGGCCCTCGCCGTGGGGCTGGTGCTGGTCCTCGTCCCGGCGACCCTGGGCTCGCGGCACCTGGCGCTGAGCCGGACCGAGGCCGGCGAGCCGCGGGCGGTCGACACCGCCTGCGCCGCGTTCGAGCCGGGCGAGGTCGCGCTGCTGGTCGACGCGCGCACCCGGCAGGAGTGGACCGCGGTGCTGCGCGAGGTCTGCGACGTGCCGGCGTTCGGGGTGCCCGGCGACGGCAGCGACGACGTGCCCAGCCGGGCCCAGGTGAGCGAGGTGGTGGCCAGGGTGCGGGCGGCCGGCGGCATCCCGGTGCTGGTGGCCGCGTCCGGCGACCCGCTCCCGGGCCTGACCGACCGGCCGCAGCGGCAGCTCGTCGACCTGCACACGCAGGAACAGCGGCGCGAGCTGCGGCACCCGGCGACCGGGCTGGCCGACCTCACGGTGCAGCTCTGGCGGGCCGACCCCGACTGAGGACGGCCGGCCTCAGACCGGCTGGCCGGCCACGTGCTCGCGCACCCAGTCGACGATCTCGGTCGTCGTCGCGCCGGGGGTGAACACCTTGGCCACGCCCATCTCGGCCAGCGGGCCGAAGTCGTCGGCCGGGATGATGCCGCCGCCGAAGACCACCACGTCGTCCGCGCCGCGCTCGCGCAGCAGCTCGAGCACCCGGGCGAACAGCGTCATGTGCGCGCCGGAGAGGACCGAAAGGCCGACCGCGTCGGCGTCCTCCTGGATCGTCGTCTCGACGATCTGCTCCGGCGTCTGGTGCAGGCCGGTGTAGACGACCTCCATGCCGGCGTCGCGCAGCGCACGGGCGACCACCTTGGCGCCGCGGTCGTGCCCGTCCAGGCCGGGCTTGGCGACCACCACCCGGATGCGCTCGCTCACGCGGTCACTCTAGAGCCTTACCGGACGCCTTTCCGCCCGGTCGTCCGAGCCGCGCGCTGACCAGCCCGAGGACCGCCGCGGCCAGCGCGGCCAGCAGCACGCCGACCCCGCCGGCGCTGGTGCCGAGCGCGGGCGAGCGGGTCACCAGCAGCGCGATGGCCAGCCCGATCGACAGCAGCGTCGCGGCCAGCCCGGCGTACGCGCCGACGACCGCCAGCCGGGGCCGCAGCGTGGCCGCGACGACCGCCCAGACCGCGGCGCCGAGCGCGACCACAGCGCCGCCGAGCAGGTCGAGCCCGTGCCGCTCCGGCAGCGTCGGGGCGCCGGCCCCGATCGACGACGAGTACGGCGCCATGCCGAGCACCAGCGCGGTCAGCACGCCGGCGGCGAGACCCCAGGCGGCCAGCCGGGGCCGGCGCGGGTCGAGGTCGCCGGTGTCCTCCATGATCGTGCGCGGCCAGGCGACGGCGGCCAGCAGCGCCGCGGCGACCAGCACGCCGTACCCGACCACGGACATGACCAGGCCGGGCCCCACCTCGTAGCGGGCGCTGGTGCCGATGCCCAGCGGCAGGTCGATCGTGCTGTGGCTGCCGGTGCGCAGCAGCGCGACGTTCTGCAGCAGCAGGCCGGCGGCGATCGTGCCGGCCGGGAACAGCACGGCGAGGCCGAGCCGCGGCAACCGCCCCCGCGCGGCCAGCGCGCCGCCGGCGGCGACGGTCGCGGCCAGCGGCAGCGGAGGCACGAACGCCCACGCGTTGCCCGGCGTGCCGAACTCGACGCCGCCGGCCCGGGCCAGCGGGAACGCCGGCGCGATCATCAGCAGGATCGCGGCGAGCACGGCCACCGCGCCGGCGACCCTGGCCAGCGCCGGGACGGTGCCGACGACGAGGCCCGGCCCGGGCGGCGGCGGCGGGCCGGCCCTCCCGACTCCCCCGGCCTTCCCGGCCCTCCCGGCTCCGCCGACCTTCCCGGCCCTCCCGACTCCCCCTGCCTTGCCGGCCGCCCCGGCCTTGCCGGCCGCGCCGGTCTTACCGGCTCCTCCGGTCTTGCCGGCCGCCCCGGCCTTGCCGGCCGCCCCGGCCTTGCCGGCCGCGCCGGTCTTGCCGGCCGCCGTGCCAGCCTGACCGGCTCCCACGGCATTGCTGGTCGCCGGCCGGGCCCCGGCCTTCGCCCCTCGGCCAGCCTTGGACCCGGTCCCGGCCCTCGCGACGGGCGCGGCCTCGGACCCGGTCCCGGCCTCGGACCTGGTCGTCGGCCGGGAGCCCGTCCCGGAGGCGGGGCCGGAGCCGGTCGCGGAGCCGGGTGCGGGGCCGGTGCCGGGCGCCGTCTCGGGCGCCGGCGGCGTGGTCGCGCCGGCCCCTCCGGGCTTGCCGGCCGTCTTCCTGGGCGTGCTCACGGGCGCCGACGCTAGCAAGAGACCGGCCGGGCCTCCGAGTTCGCCTCGTCGCGCCCGGCCGCGTACCACGACCGTGACGAACATGTGACCCCCTGGTTTCGGGCTATCGACAGCATGGAAGGGGTATGCGGCAATTGCAGGGAGAAGCGAGCGAGGCGGGCCATGGCTGTGGGCGTCGGCGGGACGGGGCGGGCGGCCTCGCGCGGCCTGCGCCGGCTCACCTCGCCGGCCGGCCTGCGTGGCGTCGGCACCGAGCTCGCCTGGGTCGCCGCGCACGCGGCGCTCTACCCGCTCGGCTTCCGGCCGGAGCGCAGGGACGGCGGCGCCGAGCCGCGCCGGATCGACGACCTCTCCCCCCAGCACCGCGGCCTGCTCGCGCACGACGCCGCCGCGGCCGCCACCCCGGTGCTGCTCGTGCACGGGATGGTCGACAACCGGTCGATCTTCACGCTGATGTGCCGCTCGCTGCGCCGCTGCGGGTTCGGCCAGGTGCGGACCGTGAACTACAGCGTGTTCACCTCGGACGTGCGCGTGGCCGCGGCGGGCCTCGGCCGGACGGTCGAGCAGGTCTGTGCCGACACCGGGTACGAGCGCGTGCACCTGGTCGCGCACTCGCTCGGCGGCGTGGTCGCCCGCTACTACGTCCAGCGACTGGCCGGCGACGCCCGGGTGCACACGCTGGTCACCCTCGGTGCCCCGCACGGCGGCACGCTGGCGGCGCAGGTGGCCGCCCGGGTGCTGCCGCTGCGGCTGTGCCGGCAGCTGCGGCCGGGATCCGACCTGATCGCCGAGCTGGCCGAGCCGGCGCCCGGCTGCCGGACCCGGTTCCTGGCCGTCTGGAGCGACCTCGACCAGCTCATCTACCCCAAGACCAACGCCAGGATCGAGCACCCCGACCTGGTCGCGGACAACGTGCTGGTGCCCGGGCTCGGGCACATGTCGCTGCCCGCCGCGGCACAGGTCGCCCGCACCGTGTCCCGGGCGCTGGCGCACCTCGACCCGGACGGCACGCACTGGGACATCGACGGCACCCGGTCGGATATCGACTGCGCTTAGCAGCAGCGCGTGCACGCAAGGGCGCGACCACGGGGCCGTTCGGGTGACAGTCCTTACGGAGAATTGCCTTTCCGGGCAGGGCCCGATTACTTTCCGGTCCGGCATCGAGGCCGGGCAAGATCACCCGGTCCCGAGCCCCGCTCCGTTTCCCCAGGGCGAAGGGTTGTTCCTTGTCGCGTCACAGCCGGCCCGCAGGCCGACATCGCGCAACGAGGCCACCCCAGCACAAGACGCCCGCCGTCATCGCCTCCGCCGTCGTCGGCGCCACCGCGGCCGCGCTGTCGACCGCCGCCGCCTCCGGTGACGGCCTGCCGGCGATGGCCGCGAACGTCGCCGCCCTGCAGGGCCCCGCGCCGGACCAGGCGCTCGGCATGGGCGGCCCGGACCCGATCCCGGACGGGGTCGCCGCCGAGGTACCCATGAACGGCCGGACCATGCTCGCGGCGGCCAGCGCGCAGAGCCGGGTGGTGGCGATCCAGGCCAGCCGGGCCGCGCGGGCCCGGCAGATCGCGCTGATCGAGGCGGCCCGGCCGAAGTGGATGCTGCCGATCCCGAAGGGCAAGTTCGTCATCTCGTCCTGCTTCGAGCCGCGCTGGGGCACGTTCCACTACGGCGTCGACATGGCCGCGCCGGAAGGCACCCCGTTCTACGCGGCCGGCGACGGCACCGTGGTCGAGGCCGGCCCGATGAGCGGCTTCGGCAACGCGATCATGATCCAGCACGCCGACGGCACGATCACCGTGTACGGGCACGAGGAGAAATACCTCGTGCAGAAGGGCGAGAAGGTCAAGGCCGGGCAGCTGATCGGCCTCGTCGGCAGCGAGGGCGAGAGCACCGGCTACCACCTGCACTTCGAGATCAGGGTCGGGTCGGAGAACGGCGACAAGGTCGACCCGATCGGCTGGCTCAAGGACAGGGGCATCGATCTCACGGGTTGCGGCTAGACACCCCACGGGTGTAGGTGGTCAAGCGGCGGCGGGTGTGGTGTCGGGTTGGGGCCAGGCGAGGGCCTCGTCGTAGGGCCGGCTGGTGGTCAGGCAGTGATGGAGTTGGCCGAGGAGTTTGCTGGCGAGGCGGCGGAGCGCGGCGTTGTGGCGGTCGCCGGCGGCGCGGCGGGTGTCGTAGTAGGCGCGGGCGCCGGGTGATCGGTTCAGGGCGGCGAAGGCCCACAGGTAGCAGGCGTCGGCCAGGCGTTTGTTGCGGACGTGGCGGGCCAGCACGACCCGGCTGCGGCCGGACGCGCGAGTGATCGGGGCGGTGCCGGCGTAGGCCCGGCGGCTGGCAGGATCCGGGAAGCGGGTCGGGTCGTCACCGAACTCGCTGAGCACCCGGGCGGCGAGGATCGGGCCGAGTCCGGGCAGACTGCGCAGGATCTCGCCGTCCGGGTGCTGGTCAAAAGCCGCGGCCAGGGCGGCTTCGAGGTCGCTGATCGACTGGTTGGCGGCGGTCAGGGTCCGCACGATCGCCCGGACCGCCTGACCCATCGCCGCCTCCACGACCGGCGGTTGACGCAGCTGGTCGACGGTGAAGATCTCGGCCAGCCGAGCGGCCTCGGTCGGGCGGGTGCCCCGGCCGGCGACCCGCAGCAGGTCGGTCAGGTTCGCCCGCGATAGCCGGGCCGCGGCGGTCGGGGTCGGGGCAGCCGCCAGCACCGCCAGCGCCGTGTTCGTGGTCAGATCAGCGAAGGCGGTCAGTGCGGCGGGGAAGAACTCCCGCAGCAGGCTACGCAGCCGGTTGGCGTCCTGGACCCGGGCCCACACCGCGTCCTGATGCGCCCGGGCGAGTACCCCGACCGCCGCGGCAAGGTCCGAATCGGCCGGCAACGGCCGATGCCGGTCCCGGTCGGTGCGCAGAATGTCAGCCAGCACCCGGGCGTCCCCCGGGTCAGACTTCGCCCCTGCCACCCCATGCCGGTCCCGGTACCGGTCGACCGCCTTCGGGTTGATCGCGAACACCCGATGCCCAGCCGCCCGTAACGCCGCGACGAGCAGACCCCGACCAGTCTCAATTGCCACATCGACCCGTTCCGGCCTGCCCGCATACCCGGCCAGCAGCTCGGTCAACGCCGTGAACCCGGCCGCGTCATCGGCGATCCGCCGCCGAGCCAGCAGTCGACCGGTCTCGTCGACCACCGCCACATCGTGGGCCGCCTCCGACCAGTCGATCCCGCAGAAGATCTCCAACCACCCACCTCCAGACCTCACCACCACCGGACCTCGCGGAGGCGCCGCGGCGCCCTAATGGACAGCGCTCACAGCGCAACACCCCACCAGCCGACAGCAGCCTCCAGAAACCGGCGGGGCCGCCCTCTAGCCGTAGAGATCAGCTGTCCCGGGGCGTGTTCAGCGGTCATCCCGCCGGCGACTCGAGGCACACCCTGCCAGACCAAACACCCCGGCTCTAACAGGCTGCCCACCCATTAGGGCGTGTCTCCCAATTGGCGGTGGATGCCGGCGGCGTTCAGGCGGCGTCCGGCAAGGCGGAGGGGTCGGCCGATACCGGGGTTGTATCGGCCGACCCCGACAACGCCGCCGGTCGTCGTCTGGGCGCTGCCGGCGCCGCCAGGCAGTTGGGAGACACGCCCTAGGCCCCCACGTCGGCGACGTTGAGCGCGACCGGCACCATGGACCGGTGAGCCTCGCCGCGCAGCGCCGGGTCGGGCCGGCCCGCCGGCTCCTCCAGGGTCCGTCGAACCTCGTCGAGCTCGTCCTCTGGTGGGTGGCGACCAGGGGGATCACGCTGCTGGTGCTGGCCACGCCGGCCGAGCACGGGATCATCCGGGACGTCTACTACTACGGCAACCAGCTCGACGCCATGTTCAGCGGGGTGCCGGTCGGCGAGACGCTGCGGGAATACCCGCTGCCGGCGTTCGCGGTCTTCCTCACCCCGCGCTGGCTGTCCGGGTTCACCCCGTGGACGTACGCGTCGATCTTCGTGGCGCTCATGGTCGTCATCGACGCGGCGTTCGTCGCCGGGCTGTGGCGGGTCGGCCGCGGTGCCGGTGTGCGGCTCTGGCTGGTGCTGGTCCCGCTGCTCGGGCCGCTCACGTTCACCCGGTTCGACCTCGTGTCCGCGGTGCTGGCCGGCTTCGCGCTGCTGGCGCTGGCAGCGCAGTGGGCAGGGACGAGCGGGGTGCTGGCCGCGGCCGGCGCCGCAGTGAAGCTGTGGCCGGCCGGGCTGCTGCCGGCGCTGCTGGTCCGCCGCTACCGGCCGCTGCGGGTGCTCGCCGGCTTCGTCGCGTTCGGCGTGCTGGCCGTGCTGGCCACCCTCGCCGCCGGCGGGACCGCCCGGCTGCTGTCCCCGTTGACCTGGCAGAGCGACCGCGGGCTGCAGCTGGAGACGATCTGGGCGGTGCCGCTGCTGTTCGCCCGCTGCTTCGACTCCGCGACCTGGTCCACGCCGTACACCCGGTTCTTCGCGTTCCAGGTCGAGGGGCCGGGGGCGGGCACGCTGCTGACGCTGTCGACGATCGCGACGGTCGGCTGCGTGCTGCTGCTGGTCTACCTCTGCTGGCGGGCCTGGCAGGCCGGCCCGGCGTCGATGGCCGTGGTCGGGCTGCTGTCGGTGGCCGCGGCCTGCCTGCTGATCGTGCCGAACAAGACGCTGTCCCCGCAGTACCTGCTCTGGATCGGCGGCGCGCTCGCCGCCACCGCCGCGACCGCGCCGGCGGAGCGGACCCTGCCCCGGCTCAGCGTGCTGCTGCTGGTCACCTGCGCGCTGACCCAGGTCATCTACCCGGTCGGGTACGGGATGCTGACCGGGCCGCACTGGTCCAACGCGATCGGCGCCGCGCTGCTGGCCGCCCGCAACGGGCTGCTCATCGCGATCACGGTGATCGCGGTCCGGCGGGTGCTGCGGCTGACCCCGCGGGCGCCCGCGTGACCGTGACCGACACCCGCCGGCGCACCGCCTGGCCGGCGGACCTCGCGCTGGTCGCCGCGGTGCTGATGGCCGGATCGGTGAGCCGGCACGCGGTCTACACCGCGTTCGGGGTCACGCTGCTGATCGCCTGCGTGCTCGCGCTGGCCGTGGCGCTCTGGCAGGGCGCGGCCCGGGTGGCGCCGTCCCGCCCGGCGGTGCTGGCGGCACTGGCGCTGGCGGTGGTCGGCCAGGTGATCAAACCGCCGTACATGAACGTGGTGGACCGCAACGCGATGCTCCGGGCGGGGATCTACGTCTGCATCGGCGTCACCGTGCTCGCGGCGGTGCTGCTGCTGTCGCGGCGGCGTACCGGGGCTGGTGCGGTCGCCGCCGTCGCGGGGCTCGCAGTCGCGTACGGGCTGGTGGTCGCCGGGGCGAAGCCGGTCATCGACGTCTGGCCGATCCTGCAGGGCGCTGCCCGCGGCCTGGTCGACGGGCGCAACCCGTACGACATGGTCTTCGCCGGCGTGCCGGCGGGCCAGGTGAACAACTGCTTCAACTACCTGCCCGGGACGTTCCTGGTGCCGCTGCCGGGACGGCTGCTGTTCGGCGACGTGCGGTATGCGGAGGCCGCGGTGCTGCTGGCCGGCGTCGCCGCGCTGGTCTGGCTGGCCGCCCGCAGCGGCCGTCCGGGCGCGGTCCCGCTGGCGTTGCTCGCCGGGACACTGCCCGGATCGCTGTACGACGTGCAGCAGGCCTGGAACGAGACGATCGTGTTCGGCGCACTCGCCGCGGCCGGGGTCCTGCTGGCGGTGCGCCGGCCGTGGTGGGCGGCGGCCTGCTTCGCGGTCGCGCTGTGCACCAAACAGCACGTCGTGCTGCTGCTGCCGCTGTGGGCGCTGTGGCCGGCGTTCGGGCCGCGCCGGGCGGTCGGCGCCGCCGCCGGGGCCGCCGCGGTGACGCTGCCGTTCTTCCTCTGGAACCCCGGCCGGTTCTGGCACTGCGTGGTCGAGTTCTTCGTCGACCTGCCGGCCCGCACCGACTCGCTCTCGGTCTGGCAGTGGGTGCCGGGACCGCTGGCGACCGCGACCGTGCTGCTGCTGGTGGTCGCGGCGTACGCGCTGGTGCTGCGGGGGGTGCCGCGGACGCCCGGCGGGCTGCTGCTCGGCTCCGGGCTGGTGCTGGCCGCGTTCGACCTGGCCAACAAGCAGAGCTTCCTCAACCAGTGGCTGCTCACCGCGCAGCTGGTGGTCGCCGGCCTCGCGCTCACCGCGGCCACCGTCCGCCCGGTCCGGGAGGTGCCGCTCCCCGCGGCACCTCCCGGCTAGGCGGTCAGGCGACCGTGATCCGGTCCGTCGCCGGCGGCGACACGGGCGAGTTGGCCGTCAGGTACGCGGTGAACGCGTCCAGGTCGATCGGTCCACCCGTGACGTCCGTGCCCTGGGTCAGCGCGGTGAAGCTGTCCCCGCCGGCCGCGAGGAAGTTGTTCACCGTCACCCGGTAGGTCGCGGCCGGGTCGACCGGGACGCCGTTGATCGTGATGTTCGAGACGCGGTCGCCGATGGGGTTGGCCAGCGTCTGCGTGTAGTGCAGCGTCGAGGACGGCTGCAGGATGCGCGTCAGACCCGGGAGCCACTGCTGCTCCAGCACCTGGTCGATCTGGGCACCGGTGTAGGTCAGCGTCTGCAGGATGTTGCTGAACGGCTGCACCGTGAAGGCGTCCTGATACGTGACCACGCCATCGGGCGCGAACACCAGGTCGGCACGGACGCCGCCGGGGTTCATCAGCGCGATCTGCGCCCCCGCCGACTGCTCGGTGGCGGCGAGCTGCGAGTCGGCGATCAGGTTGCCGAGCGGGCTCTCTCCGGACGCCACCGGAGCCTTGACGATGTCCGCGGTGATCTTCCCCACCTGCTGGTTGGCGATGGGGGCCGCCTTGGTGACGGCCTCGTCGACGATCGCCTGCACGGCCGGGTCCGGCGTGACGGTACGGGTGACGATCTCGTTCCTGGCCGTGCTCGCGTCCCGGATCACGTCGCCGGTCTTCCGGTCGATCTTCAGGTCGACGACCGAGAGCAGCCGGCCGAAGGACAGGCTCTGGATCACCGTGCGCAGCTTGCCGGCCGGGTCGGGCAGCTTGCAGTTGTACTGGGTGTGGGTGTGCCCGCTGATGATCACGTCGACGTTCGTGGACACCGCGGCGTTGATCGCCGACAGCGGCCCGCTGGCGGCCAGGTTGCAGTCGTTCGGGCCCCCGCCGACCGTGCTGTCACCCTGGTGGATCACCACGACCTGCGTCTTGACGCCGAGGCGCTGCAGCAGCGCCGAGGACCGGTTGATCGCGGCCGCCTCGTCGCCGAACGAGAGGCCCTGGATGCCGTCCGGCGACACGATCGTCGGCAGGTCCTTGAGGGTGGCCCCGATGATGCCGATCTTCGCACCGTTCACGATCTTGACGGTGAACGGCAGCGTCGCCGGCAGCCCGGTCTTGGTGAACGTGATGTTCGAGGCGAGGTACGGGAACTTGGCTCCCGGGTACGGGTTGTGGAACTGGCAGCCGTCGACCGGGTGGCAGCCGCCGAACTGGATCCGCAGCAGCTCCTTGTAGCCCTCGTCCAGCTCGTGGTTGCCGACGGCGGACGCGGTGGTGCCGATCGAGTTGAGGAACTCGATCGTCGGCTCGTCGTGGAACAGCGCGGACGCCAGCGGCGAGGCGCCGATGTTGTCGCCGCCGGTGAGCACCAGCGAGTTGCGCTGTTCGGCGCGCAGCTGCCGGACGTGGGTGGCCAGGAAGGCCGCGCCGCCGGCGTCGACGGTGGTGCCGTCGCTCTGCACCACCCGGCCGGACGAGCCGGTCGGGGGCTCGAGGTTGCCGTGGAAGTCGTTGAGCCCGATGAGCCGGACCGTCGTGGTAGCGGGTGCCGCATTGTGGCCGGGAGCCGCCGTCGCGGGGGCCGCCACGGCCACCCCCACGGCGACGGTCGCCACCGCGAGCACCGCGGTGCGTCGCAAGAACTGGTTCGTCACGAGTCCTCCGCTGGATGCCAGCGACGTCGCGGTCGCCACGCCGCGGACCGGAGTCTGCCCTGTCCAACCCGTGCTGCGCGAGTGACCGATGCACGCCACTGCGTTGACCACCCGATTGCCGTGCGCTGTCGAACCCGGGGGAAACGCGCTCGTCAGTACGGCAGAACGACGAGGAGGATCATGTTCCGCGATTGCCTGCCACCTCTACTGCGCGGACCTCGACGCGGCACTCGGGTTCTACCGGGAGCTGCTCGGGTTCACCGAGACCTTCCGGTACCCTGCCCGGCGACCCGCGCCGGGGATGACCGACGCGCTCCGGCCCGAGGGGTACGGCTGGCTGCTGGAGCGGACGCGATGACGGTGGTGGACGCCGTGCGGGGCTGGCGGCGGGACCACGCCGCCGAGGTGCTGCGCGAGTTCGCCGGCCTGGTGGCGCTGGACAACGTGACCGGGGACGTGCCGGCGCTGCGGCGCAACGCCGACGAGATCGTCGAGCGGCTGCGCGCCCGCGGCGTGGAGGCCGAGTCGGTCGGGCCGGACGGCGTCGCGCCACTGGTGATCGGCCGCGTGCCGGGCCGGCCCGGCGCGCCGCGGCTCGGGCTGTACGCGCACTACGACGGGCAGCCGGTGACGCCGGCGGACTGGACCACACCGCCGTTCGAGCCGACCCTGGTCGGCCCGGACGGCGGGACCGTGCCGCTGCCCGCGCCCGGCGCGCCGGTCGACGACGAGTGGCGGCTGCGGGCGCGGGCCGCCGCCGACGACAAGGCCCCGATCGCCGCGCTGCTCGCCGCCCTGGACGCCCTGGGCGGGACCGAGCGCGAGGTCGAGCTCGTGCTCTGCTTCGAGGGCGAGGAGGAGTCCGGCTCGGCGCACCTCGGCGAGCTCCTGCTGGCGTACGCGGACCGGCTTGCCGCCGGCGCCTGGCTGATCTGCGACGGCCCGGTGCGGCAGGGCAACGCGCCGCAGGTGGTGCTCGGCGTCCGCGGCTTCACCGACCTGGAGCTGACCGTCTACGGCCCGGCCCGGGAGCTGCACAGCGGCCACTACGGCAACTGGGCGCCGAACCCGGCGCTCGCGCTGGCCCGGCTGCTCGCCTCGATGAAGGACGACGCCGGCCGGGTCACGATCGACGGCTTCACCGCCGACACCCGCCCGCCGACCGGGGCCGAGCAGGCGGCGCTCGACGCGATGCCGCCGGTCGAGGACGAGCTGCTCGACCGGCTCGGGCTGGCCGCGGCCGAGGTGCCGGGCAGCCGGCTGCTCGACCGGCTGATGCTGCCCTCGCTGAACGTCCGCGGCCTGCGGGCCGCCGACGTCGGCCCGGCCGCCCGCAACGTCATCCCGGCCTCCGCCACCGCGTCGATCGACATCCGGCTGGCCGCCGGCGACGACCCGCGGCGGATGCTCGACCGGGTCCGCGACCACGTCGCCGAGCAGGGCTACCTGGTGCTGGACCGGGAGCCGACCGACACCGAGCGGCGCGCGCACCCGGCCATCGCCCGCATCGACGCCAGGGTCGGCTACCCGGCCGCGCGGGCCAGGGCCGACCTGCCGATCGTCGGGCACCTGCTGGAGCTGGCCGGGCTCGCGGCCGGTCGGCCGGCGGTCGCACTGCCGACGCTCGGCGGCTCGGTGCCACTGCATCACTTCGAGCAGGCGCTCGGCACGCCGGCCGTGATCATGCCGATCGCCAACCCGGACAACAACCAGCACGCGGCCGACGAGAACCTGCGGCTGGGCAACCTCTGGTACGGCGTTGACCTGTTCGCGCTGCTGCTCACGACGCCCTGGCCCGGCTAGCCCGGCCGGTGTCGCGACGAGGCCCCGCTCCGCGGTCGGAGCGGGGCCGTCGCGGGACGAGTCAGACGGCCTCGATCAGTTCCTTGCTGAACGCCGGGACGTCATCCGGCTTCCGGCTGGTGATGAGCGTGCCACCGCCGTTGGTGTCGACGACGACCTCACGGTCCACCCAAGTGGCGCCGGCGTTGCGAAGATCGGTCTGGAGTGTCGGCCACGACGTCATCGTGCGGCCTTGCAGTACGCCGATCTCGGTCAGGATCCACGGCGCGTGGCAGATGGCCGCGACGGGCTTGCCGGCGTCGAAGAACGCCTTGACGAAGCGCTGCGCGCTCGTGTCGACGCGCAACGCATCGCCGTTGGCCACTCCGCCGGGGAGCACGACGGCGTCGTAGTCGCCCGGGTCGGCGTCGGCCACCGGCCGGTCGACCGGGAACGTGTCCGCCGGGTCGAGGTGGTTGAACGCCTGCACCTTGTCGCCGCTGGTCGCCAACAGCACCGGACGGCCGCCGGCCTTCTCCACCGCCTGCCACGGTCCGGTGAGCTCGGCCTGCTCGATCCCCTCCGGCGACGTGAGGAATGCGATCGTCTTGCCCTGCACCGACATTGCGGACGATTCCTTCCTTCGCTCCGGACGCTCGGATCTCAAGCGCCGGTAGCTGACCCCTACCCAGCGCAGGACACCGCACGCGCGTACGCGGAGCCCGGTCGGGTTCGGCTGATCACCGACGGCCGCGCCGGTCGCTTCGCTCGCCGGGCGCGTGCTAGAGCTTCTCCAGCGGGGCGTAGCGGAGCAGCAGCCACTTGGGGCCGATGTCGGCGCCGAAGTCGATCTGTGCCTGCGCCTTCTCCGCCTCGCCGCGGACGGCGACCACGGTGCCGAGCCCGAACGCGTCGTGGTTGACCTTGTCGCCGAGGTCGAGCACCGGGATCGGCCGGTTGCCGGCGCCGCCCTTGAGCGTGCCGCGGGCCAGCGCGGTCGCCGCCACCCTGGCCTGGGCCGGTGGCTGCCGGCGCGGCTCGGACCGCTCCCAGTCGATCAGCTCCTCCGGCACCTCGTCGAGGAACCGGGACGCCGGGTTGTACGACGGCTGCCCCCAGGCCGACCGGGTCACCGCCCGGGACACGAACAGCCGCCGCCGCGCCCGGGTGATCCCGACGTAGGCGAGCCGCCGCTCCTCCTCCAGCTCCTGCGGGTCGCCGAGGGTGCGCAGGTGCGGGAAGACGCCGTCCTCCATGCCGGTGAGGAACACGACCGGGAACTCGAGGCCCTTGGCGGTGTGCAGCGTCATCAGCGTGACCACGCCGCCGTTGCCGTCCGCGTCGGGGATCGCGTCGGCGTCGGCGACCAGCGCGACCTGCTCGAGGAAGTCCTCCAGGGTGGCGCCGGCGTCGCCGCGGGTCTGCTCGTACTCCCTGGCCACCGAGACCAGCTCCCGGACGTTGTCCACTCTGGACTCGTCCTGCGGGTCGTCGCTGGCCTCCAGCTCGCGCAGGTAGCCGGTGCGGTCGATGACCGCCTCCAGCACCGCCGCCGGCCCGTTGCCCTCGCCGGTGGCCACCCCGCGCAGCTCGGTCATCAGCGCGACGAAGTCCTTGATCGCGGCGGCCGACCGCGGCGCGATCCCGGGCGCCTCGTCGGCCCGCTCCAGCGCGTCGCCGAACGCGATCCGCTCGCGCGCGGCCAGCGCCTCGACGCACGCCTCGGCCCGGTCGCCGATGCCGCGGCGCGGGGTGTTGAGGATCCGGCGCAAGCTGACCACGTCGGTGGTGTTGGCGATCAGCCGCAGGTAAGCCAGCATGTCGCGGACCTCGCGCCGCTCGTAGAAGCGCACCCCGCCGACCACCTTGTAGGGCAGGCCGACCCGGATGAACACCTCCTCGAACACCCGGGACTGCGCGTTGGTCCGGTAGAAGACCGCGACGTCGGCGGGCTGCACGCCCTCGGTGTCGGACAGCCGGTCGATCTCGCCGGCTACCCAGGCGGCCTCGTCGTGCTCGTTGTCCGCGACGTACCCGACGATCTTGTGGCCGGCACCGGCGTCGGACCACAGGTTCTTCGGCTTGCGGTTGGGATTGCGGGAGATCACCGCGTTCGCGGCGGACAGGATCGTCTGGGTGGAGCGGTAGTTCTGCTCCAGCAGGATCGTGGTCGCGTCCGGGTAGTCCCGCTCGAACTCCAGGATGTTGCGGATGCTCGCCCCGCGGAACGCGTAGATCGACTGGTCGGCGTCACCGACGACGGCCAGCTCCGCGGGCGGCGGCTCCCCGCCGGCCGGGCCGACGAGCTCGCGGACCAGCACGTACTGCGCGTGGTTGGTGTCCTGGTATTCGTCGACCAGCACGTGCCGGAACCGCCGCCGCCAGTGCTCGGCGGCCGCCGGGAACGCCTGCAGCAGGCTCACCGTGGTCATGATCAGGTCGTCGAAGTCGAGCGCGTGCGCCTGCCGCAGCCGGGTCTGGTAGGCCGTGTAGGCCTCGGCCAGCACCTTCTCGATCCCGCTGCTCGCCTTGGCGGCCCACTCGTCCGAGTCGACCAGCTCGTTCTTCAGGTTGCTGACCTGGGCCAGCAGGCCGCGGGACGGGTAGCGCTTCGGGTCGAGGTCGAGGTCACGGCAGACCATCGTCATCAGCCGCTGCGAGTCGGCCTGGTCGTAGATCGAGAACGTCGACTTCAGCCCGAGCGTCTTGTGCTCGGCGCGGAGGATCCGCACGCACATCGAGTGGAACGTCGACACCCACATCGCCCGGGCCCGCGGGCCGACCAGCTGGGCGACGCGGTCCTTCATCTCGCCGGCGGCCTTGTTGGTGAACGTGATCGCGAGGATCTCCCCCGGCTGGGCGCCGCGGTGGGCCAGCAGGTGGGCGATCCGGTAGGTCAGCACCCTGGTCTTGCCGGAGCCGGCGCCGGCGACGATGAGCAGCGGCGAGCCGGCGTGCTCGACCGCGGCCCGCTGGGCCGGGTTGAGGTCGTCGAGCAGCCTGTCCGGGTCGACCGCGAGCCGGACGCGACGGGGTCGGCGCGGCTCCGGGGCGGAGTCCCCGGACTCCGTCGGGATCTCCATCTGGCTGCTGCTCATATCCGAACAAGCGTACGACCGGCGCCGACATTTTCGGCGACCGCTTCCGGCGCGCCGAAACCGCTGGTAAAGTCCCCGCTCGTGCAGGCGACGACTCGATTTTTCTATGGGTACCGGTCCCCGGTATCCGTCGCCGTCTGACCCCAGACACCGCAGATACCCCGGGCCCATCGCCCGGGGTTTCGTGTTCTCGGGCGCCGGGCCTGGACCGCCGACCTACCGGAGCCCACAGTGACAAGCATGCTGACCTCGCCCACCGACTCCGCCGACTCCCCGGCCGGGGAAGCGGAGATCATCCCGTTGCTGCGCACCCAGATCGACGCCATCGACGCGGGGATCGCCCGCCTGGTCGCCGAGCGCTCCCGGCTCTCGTCGCGCATCCAGGCCGCCCGCATCGCCTCCGGCGGCGTACGGGTGGAGCTCGGGCGGGAGCGGTTGGTGCTCGAGGGCTACCGGCAGACGCTCGGCGAGGACGGTGTCGCGCTGGGCAGCGCGGTGCTGCGGCTCTGTCGCGGGCCGCTGCCGTCCTGAGCCGTCCGCCTGGGGCGGAATCACCCCGTCCGGTACGGGACCCGGGCGTACCGTCACGGCCATGGGCGATCGTGACGAGATCCTCCGACGACGACGGCAGATCTACGAACAGATGCGGCTGACCGGGCAGAAGCTCGGGCCGCTGCAGCGGTTGCGGATCCGGCGGCGGTTGCGCCAGCTGGTGTCCGCCCCGCCGTACGGGCCACCGGGTGGGTGGCGGGACGGTGAGGAGGGCGGCGCCGGCGTTCGGGAGCCGCGCCGGCCGCTGCCGCGCTCCCCGCAGGGCGCCGCCGAGCTCCCCCGCGACCCGGCCGACCGCTGACCGCCGGCCACTGACGGCCGGCACCGACCGGCACTAGCTGCGGCCCTGGTCGGCCTCGTCGTCGCCGTCCGGGTACGGAAGCAGGCGGAGACGCGCGGGACCGACCCCGCGGGCGGCCGGCTCCTCCGGTGGTTCCTCGACTGCGGGCGGTGCGCCCGGCGCGCCGACCGCGAGCGGCGGCTCCGGCACCCCGGCCGGGAGCGGCGGCACGGGCGCCCCAGCCGCCAGCGGCGGCTCGGGCACTCCAGCCGGGAGGCGAGGCTCCGACACCCCGGCCGGAAGCCGAGGCTCCGGCACCCCGCCCGCCGGCCGAGGCTCCGGCACCCCAGCGGCCGGCGGCGGCTCCGGCGGTGCGTCCGGCGCGGCGACCGCGAGCGGCGGCTCGGGGGCCGGCTCCGGCACCTCGGCCGCGGTCAGCTCGTCGTCCTCGGTCCGCAGCCGGGCCGCGCCGACCCCGCGCGGCGGCCCGGCGAGCAGCGCGGCCAGCTCGTCCGCCGGCACCGGCCGCGAGAACAGGTAGCCCTGGGCGGTCGTGCAGCCCAGCGCCCGCAGCAGCGCCCGCTGCGACTCGGACTCGACGCCCTCGGCGACCGTACCGAGCCCGAACGTGTCGGCCAGCCCGACGATCACCCGCACCAGCGCGGTCGACTCGGCGTTGGTCCCCAGCCCCTCCACGAACGACTTGTCGATCTTGAGGACGCTCGCCGGCAGCCGGTGCAGGTACGCCAGCGACGAGTAGCCGGTGCCGAAGTCGTCGATCGCCACCTGCACCCCGAGCGCGGCCAGCGCGGTGAGCCGGCCGATCGTCGCCTCGGCGTCGGCGACCAGCGCGGTCTCGGTCAGCTCCAGGGTCAGGCAGTGCGGCGGCAGGCCGGCGTCGGCCAGCGCGTCGGCGACCGCACCGACCAGGTCGGTGGAGGCGAACCGGTCGGCGGTGACGTTGACACTCACCGTCACCCCCGGCCGCAGCGCCTGCCAGCCGGCCGCGGTCCGGCAGGCCTCCTCCAGCACCCACCCGTCCAGCTCGCCGACCAGTCCGATCTCCTCGGCCAGCGGCACGAACGCGGCCGGCGGCAGCAGCCCGCGGCGCGGATGCTGCCAGCGCACCAGCGCCTCGGCGCCGCGCACGTCCCTCGAGTCGAGGTCGACCACCGGCTGGAAGTGCAGCCGGAGCTCGCCCCGCTCCAGCGCGTGCCGCAGGTCGGCCTCAAGCTCCGCCTTGGCCACCACGGCCCGGCGCATCGCCGGCTCGAACTGGCGTACGCACGCCTTGCCGGCGGACTTCGCCGCGTACATCGCCACGTCGGCGTCCCGCAGCACGTCGCCGGCGTCGCCGCCGACCTGCTCGACCACGCCGATGCTGACCGTGACCCGGACCGTCCGCCCGGAGAACTCCACCGGGGCGCCGAGCGAGTCCAGCAGCCGGTGTGCCGTACGCAGGCCGGCGCCCGGTGCCTCGTCCTCGACCAGGACCGCGAACTCGTCCCCGCCGAGGCGGGCGACGACGTCGTCCGGACCGACCGTGGCGGCCAGCCGCCGGGCCAGCCGGACCAGCAGCCGGTCGCCGGCCTCGTGCCCGAGCGAGTCGTTGACCGCCTTGAACCCGTCCAGGTCGAGCAGCAGCAGGGACAGCCGGCCGCCGCCGCGGGCCATCCGCTGTGCCCGGGCTACCTCCGCGGCGAGCAGGGCACGGTTGCCGAGCCCGGTCAGCGGGTCGGAGTAGGCCATCCGGGTCTCCTCGGCGGCGAACGCGGCGTTGTCCAGGGCGGTGAGCACCTGCCGGGCCAGCAGCAGGACGATCACCGCGACGCTGCCGAGCATCAGTCCGGGACCGCGCAGGCCGGGACCCGCCATGGCGGCGGCGATCAGCGCCACCGCGACCGGCAGGTAGGGCAGCAGCACCCTGGCCCGGACGCCCCGGTCGTCCGGGCCGACGAGCGGGACCGCGCCGCCCGGCGTCGCCGGCGGGCACACCGCCGCGACCGCCATGAGCAGGAACCCCACCGGCCAGATCAGGTCGAGCGGCCCGCCGCCGTGGTATTCCCCCCGGATCAGCAGGCCGACCAGCGTGATCCGGCCGATCGCGCGGACCGCGAGGCCGGCGCAGATCAGCAGCACCGGCACCAGCCAGCGGCCGCGGGCCCTGGCCGCGATGAGCACCACCGCAGCCAGCGTGACCACCGAGGCGACCGAGTACGGCAGGCCGTACTCGCGGGCCATCCGCTCGCCGCCCGGTCCGGCCAGCGCCGGGGCGACGACCAGCGCCCAGCCGGCCAGACCGAGCGCGGTGACGACCATGAGCAGGTCGAGGCCGAGCCGGAGCAGCCCGCCGCGGTCGAGCCGGGGCGAGGGCAGCAGCACCAGCCCGGCCAGCGCCAGCACGCCGGAGCCGAGCATGAGCCCGGCGGTGACCGGGTCGTTGGGGGCCGGCCCGGAGCCCTGCAGCCGGTGCGCGGTCCAGCACAGCTGCCCGAGTGCCCAGACCGCGGAGCTGGCCGCGAGCAGCTGCCAGCCGCGCCGGACCCGCCCGCGGGTGCGCCAGGCCGCGAACCCCGCGGTCACCGCGGCCAGCACCGCGGCGACCAGGCCGGCCACGTCGCCGACCGCGCGGGCGCCGGGCAGCGACCAGACCAGCCAGGCCACCACCGCGGCGAGCCCGGCGCCGGTCACCGCGGCGCCGACGAGGACGGGCAGCGGGAGCCGGGCGGCGCCGCGGGCCGTCGTGGTCCCGCCGATCCGGGACGCGGCCGCCGTCGGGTGCATTGCACGGTCTTAGCGGACCAACGGTCCGGACACCAGCCGGACCAGCGCCGATGGCTGTACCGCCCGGTACGATCCCGCGACGTGACCACCCTCGAGCCGATGGCGCCCGAACGCGTGCTCGCGGTGGTGGCCCATCCCGACGACGTCGACTACGGGTCTGCCGGGACGATCGCGCAGTGGACCTCGCGCGGCGTCGAGGTCGCCTACTGCATCGCCACGTACGGGGACGCCGGCGGCTTCGACGACACACCGCGGGAGCAGATGCCGGCGCTGCGCGAGGCGGAGCAGCGGGCCGCGGCCGCCGCGGTCGGGGTGACCGACGTGACCTTCCTCGGCTACCCGGACGGCCAGCTCGCCGTCACCTACGAGCTGCGCCGGGACATCGCCCGGCAGATCCGCCGGGTCCGCCCGCAGCTGATCCTCACCTCCTCACCGGTGCGCAACTTCCGCCGTGCCGCCGCGTCCCATCCCGACCACCTGGCCATCGGCGAGGCGACGCTGTGCGCGGTCTACCCGGACGCCCGCAACCCGTTCGCGCACCCCGAACTGCTCGCCGACGAGGGCCTGGAGGCCTGGTCGGTGCCGGAGGTGTGGATGACCGGCGGGGTCGAGGCCGACCACTGGGTCGACATCACCGACACCTTCGAGCGGAAGCTGGCCGCGCTGCGGGCGCACGAGAGCCAGACCCGGCACCTCGGCGAGGGGCTGGAGAAGATGGTCCGGGACTGGAACGGGAGCAACGCGGTCGCCGCCGGCCTGCCGCTCGGCCGGCTGGCCGAGGCGTACCAGATCGCGTCCACGGTGTGAGCCGCAGCGGTCCGTCCCGGGTGGGTTGAGCGGTTGGCACTCTGAGGGCTAGAGTGCCAACGGAGAGCGGGGGCACTCCGACCCGGCACCCGCGACGACGGGTCGGCACGTCCGCTCCACAACCTGAACCCACACACGAACCCCAGCTCAGGAGGGGGAGTCAGCTCGTGACGACCGCCACCAAGGTCTCGATCAAGCCGCTCGAGGACCGCATCGTGGTCCAGGCCAACGAGGCGGAGACCACCACCGCGTCCGGCCTGGTCATTCCGGACACCGCCAAGGAGAAGCCGCAGGAGGGCACGGTCGTCGCCGTCGGGCCCGGCCGCTGGGACGAGGACGGCGAGAAGCGCATCCCGCTGGACGTCGCCGTCGGCGACGTCGTTCTCTATTCGAAGTACGGCGGCACCGAGGTCAAGTACTCGGGCGAGGACTACCTGATCCTCTCCGCTCGCGACGTCCTCGCCGTCGTCGAGCGCTGACGCCCGACCCGAGACATCCGCAACCGCCCCGGGGCCCGTACGCAGGCCCCGGGGCGGTGGTGGAGTGAGGACCTGACACATGCCAAAGATCCTTAACTTTGCCGACGCCACCCGGCGGTCGCTGGAGGCCGGCGTCGACCGCCTCGCCGAGACGGTGAAGGTCACGCTCGGCCCGCGCGGCCGCAACGTGGTGCTGGACAAGAAGTTCGGCGCGCCGGTCATCACCAACGACGGCGTGACGATCGCCCGCGAGATCGAGCTGTCCGACCCGTACGAGAACCTGGGCGCCCAGCTGGCCAAGAACGTCGCGACCAAGACCAACGACGTGGCCGGCGACGGCACCACCACCGCGACCGTGCTGGCCCAGGCGCTGGTGCGAGAGGGCATGCGCAACGTGGCCGCGGGCGCGAACCCGTCGGCGCTCAAGCGCGGCATGGACCTCGCCGTGGACGCAGTCGTCACATACCTGGAGTCGATCGCCGGCGACGTCGACACCGAGGAGGCCATCGCGCACGTGGCGACCGTCTCCGGGCAGGACGAGACGATCGGCACGCTGATCGGCCGCGCGGTCAGCAAGATCGGCCGCAAGGGCGTGATCACGGTCGAGGAGTCCAACTCGATGACCACCGAGCTGGTGTTCACCGAGGGGATGCAGTTCGACAAGGGCTACATCTCGCCCTACTTCGTGACCGACCAGGAGAGCATGGAGGCCGTCTTCGACGAGCCGTACGTGCTGCTCACCAACCAGAAGATCGGCAGCCTCGCCGAGCTGCTGCCGCTGCTGGAGAAGGTCATCGAGCAGTCCCGGCCGCTGGTCATCGTGGCCGAGGACGTCGAGGGTGAGGCGCTGTCCACGCTGGTGGTCAACGCGATCCGGAAGACGTTCCCGGCGGTCGCGGTGAAGGCGCCGTTCTTCGGCGACCGGCGCAAGCAGTTCCTGGAGGACCTCGCGATCGTCTCCGGCGGCACGGTGGTGTCGCCCGAGATCGGCCTCAAGCTCGACGAGGTCGGGCTCGAGGTGCTCGGCCGGTTCCGCCGGGCGACCGTCACCAAGGACGACACCACGTTCGTCGACGGGTACGGCTCGGAGAGCGCGATCAACGATCGGATCCGGCTGATCGAGCGCGAGATCGAGGACACCGACTCGGACTGGGACCGGGAGAAGCTGCAGGAGCGGCTGGCCAAGCTCGGCAACGGCGTCGCGGTGGTCAAGGTCGGCGCGGCCACCGAGGTCGAGCTCAAGGAGCGCAAGCACCGGATCGAGGACGCGATCTCGGCCACCCGCGCTGCGGTCGAGGAGGGCGTGCTGCCCGGCGGCGGCTCCGCCCTGGTGCACGCCACCACCGCGATCGACGGGCTCAAGCTGGACGGCGACGAGCTCACCGGCGCGACGATCGTCCGCCGGGCGCTGGACGAGCCGCTGCGGCAGATCGCCGGCAACGCCGGCTTCGAGGGCTCGATCGTGGTGGCGCGGGTCCGCGAGTCGGCCCTGGGCCAGGGCTTCGACGCGGACCGCGGTGACTACGGCGACCTCGCCGAGCGCGGGATCATCGACCCGGTCAAGGTGACCAAGGCGGCACTGGTCAACGCGGCCTCGATCGCGACGATGGTGCTGACGACGGAGAGCGCGGTCGTGGACAAGCCGGACGAGCTGCCGCAGGCCGGTGACTACGACGGCTCCACGCACGGGCACTCGCACGGCGGGCACGCCGGCCACTCGCACGGCCACCACCACTGAGACACCCGCACGCCACGACGGCGGCCGTCCCCACCCGGGGCGGCCGCCGTTCGCGTGCGACGGCATATCTCCGGCCGGTGGTAGGTGCCGGCGGCGTCCGGTCACCGAGCG
>Ga0070702_100000030_pt1 | contig 39202 bp, 63 predicted proteins | sample KBSK5103metaG_FD_65466 | JGI IMG/M metagenome (GOLD analysis project Ga0070702, IMG submission 65466) | Corn, switchgrass and miscanthus rhizosphere microbial communities from Kellogg Biological Station, Michigan, USA - KBS K5-10-3 metaG | ecosystem: Host-associated > Plants > Roots >... | reverse complement strand
TGCTCCCATAGTAAAGCACATGCCACAATGAATCCTACTTACCCAACACACAAAGTTAAAGGTTGGATTGATAAGGCTATTGAAGGAGACAAAAATTATTACGAACTAAAATTCACTCTGGATGATAACCCTTATGTACCTGACGAATACAAGCAAAGAATACGAGATTCTCTATCAGGTGTGTTCTACAAACGAAATTATCTGGGTTTATGGTGCCTTGCGGAAGGCGCGATCTTCGACTTCTTTGACAAAAAAATACATGTTCTTAGAAAGCCTCCAGCAGCAGCGGAATATTACATTGCTGCAATTGATTACGGAGCTTCAAACCCATTTGCATGTGTGCTTATTGGTGTCTCAACTGGTCAATACACTCAAGAAGGGAAAAAACTTTGGGTTGAACGCGAATATTATTGGGACCCACAGGTTACACAACGAGGTAAGACAAATTCCGAGTTTGCTAAAGATATTGTGGAATTCCTTGAACCTTATAACGTACGCTCATTGTATATCGATCCTAGTGCAGCTGCGTTTAAACGCGAAATGCAGAGGGTTGGGATTACTACGATTGATGCCAATAACGAGGTATTGGACGGAATCCAAATGACTGTAAGTGAGATGCAACAAGGAAACTTGTACGTACTTGAAGGCTGCAAAAACTTGATTAAAGAGATTGAAACATATGTCTGGGACAAAAAAAAAGCTGAAAAGGGTGACGATGAGCCTGTCAAAAAGAACGACCATGCCGTGGATGCATTACGTTATGCAATCGCAACGCACAAAGTATCAGTGTATAAACCTTATAAGCATCAAGAGATAGCTGACGAGTGGAGAAGGAATAAATATGACCATTACAGGAAATAAAGTTGTTTATCCGCTTGCGCCCTGTCCATGGTGCAAAAATCTTCCTTCCATCCATTTTTATTTTACTCAAGGGACATGGTTGCCAAAAATAATTTGTAAAAGTTCGTTTTGTCGAGTAAATCCAGAGAGCAAACCGCAAGTAATAAGGAAAACATGTAAGGTAGATATTATACGACTAAAGAAAAAAATAAGTGATCTTTTTCAATCATGGAATGATCAAAATCCTATTATTGCCAAGGAAGGTAAAGAAATTGATTTTGATCATATTGTTATGATGGGTAGAGTTGACGAAGAAAAACGAAAGAAAAAGGAATAAATATGACCATTACAGAAAATGAACATAATAAAGAAAGAGATTTTCTTGATAGGATAGAGTATTTGAAAGATTGTCTTGTAAAAATACAAAACATGGAAGACATCCTATTTGGAATGAGAAGCAAAGATGTAAATATTGATATGGATATTTTCAAAGGTATTAAAGAGGACATAAGACAACGATTATATCATAATAGACACGATTTATGTGTTTTAAGAGGGGAATAATGAAACTAACACTATCATTTATACCAGACGCAATCATTGCTTTCCGCACCATAACCTATCACACATCAGAAACACAGTATACAATACCCTATAAAATTTGGGGTGACCAAGCATTTTGGGATTGCTGCGGAGAGTACTTTATGCAACAAATAAAGCCAATGAAAGCAGGAATGCTATTCGTCCAAAAAAATACACTAAAATGGCATGTGATTGAGTTTGAGGTTGATAAAGACATTGACAATGTATCCAAAACTTGATATAATAGTACTCAACACATCTAGGAGGCATCCGAAAAGCGTTATCCTGACGCCTGATGTGTCTATCAATAGGAGTAACGATAGGAGGTTACATTCATGCAATGGATAAACGTAGAAGACAGACTTCCACCAAATGATATTTATGTATTGGTATGTACTCGACACATAAAAAGCGAAATGAACTTTGTTAGCATATGCAAACGATTTAATTCAACATGGTTAGATGACCATAATGAAGAAAAGGTTGATCATAATAAATATATAATCACCCATTGGATGCCTGTTCCAGATGAGCCTTCCAAATGTTCTAAAATAGTAGAGGAAGAAGATGTCGTTGAGAAAGCATGGATAAGCATGGCAGATTTCATAAAGGATGTAGTGAAAGAGCGTATGTCTAAAGAAGATGTTGCATATGAAATATGGTTAGCTATTCAAGAAGGAACAAAAGAATTTCTTTGTGATATGGACGACAAATTCTTTGAAAAATTAATGTCGACTGCTTTTGCTAAAAATTTTGAGGATATTGAGATTAATTTTAAGTTGAGAAAAGACTAGTGGACTGGATACAAGTTTTATCAATCATAGCAACACTTATCGGAGGTATTTTCTACATCCACAGCGATGTAAAGGAAATACGAAAAGATATGCAAACGCAAAGCGCTAGGATAGACAAGCTTTATGAGATGTTTATTGATTTGCTGAAAAATAAATAAAATCACAACACACCTAGCCCGACGGGGCGAAAGGCGACTCCTGATCGCTTCGGTGTGTTCTTTCAAATAGTAAGCACATATATTCCTATTGTGTTAAAGTGAATTTTAGCATATAGGAGGACTCTTGAGCTATACACTACCCCCATGGCAAAACTCATTAGAGCCAAATCAAGGAAATATACGTCAATGGCTTGACAACTTGTACGGGAAGTTTCAACCTATCGAACAGTCAAGATGGAACCAGAGCAACATAGATACACTTTTCTATGCAGGCTCACAGACCTTTGTGAATCGGTATTTCAATTTCGCCCCCCAGACAAGTTATCAACAATACTACTTCAATCTTTGTCAACAACCGGTCAACATGATCACAGGCTATCAACGGCAACACCGTAAAGCGATCATGTACCAAGCAATAGACGGTAGCGATGCTCAAACGACTGATCAGTATACTAAGCTTGTCACTAGTGTGTGTACTCGTGGGGCTATCCACGAGCAGTTTAGTAAAGCATGCGAACTGGCCGCCGTGTCTGGCATGGTCATGTTACAGCCTTATCTTGATTTTTCTGGTGACGACAATGCTCAAGGAGAATTGAAACTTAAAATCTGGGAGTATAATGCATTCTTGGTCGATCCTTACTTTCGTGAACCTGACATGTCAGATGCCCAATTCATATGGTGCCAGGAATATATTTCTAAAAAGGAAGCAGAGGAACGATTTCCCGAAAAGCTTGAGAATATTGCACCCATGGCAGGTACTCCTCAAAGATACGGATCATTTTACTTTTTGCCAGAGAATTATAACATGGCGCGGAATGACCTTATGGTCTTATCTTATGTGTGGTACAAATGGAAAAAAAAGAAGAAAAGGCTTTACAGCGACAAGAGAAAGCAGTTTTTTGACTTCGCCGGAGGCGATGAGCAAATGGTATCAATCTTGCAAAGTATTCCGGATTTGCAAGCGGTCACTGTGGAAGTACCCTGTTGGAAACTCGCCGTTGTGCTTAACGAACAGTTAATGTTTTTAGGTGACAACCCATTGGGGGATTATGGAGCGCCGATGGTACCAGTTTACTGGAACTACGAACCGCATATTAATTATTATGATCTTCGTGTTAGATCACTTATACGAACTATGCGAGATCCACAGTTTCTTTTCAATTATAAGGTCATTACTAATAACGATATTGTTTCTGCTACTATTAACGCAGGATGGAAGCGAAAAGTTGGGGCCGTAGCAAATGAAGATAATTTGAAGAAAAGTGGGCAAGGATGGGATGTAATCATCAATGAGGGATATGACATGATGGATTGCGAAAAACTAATACCTTCAGCAGTGCCTCAGAGCGACCTTGAGCTAGCTCAACAGATGGATGATCTGATATGGAAAACAGCAGGAATTAACTTAGAAAACTGGGCTGGACAGAATGATAAACAGTTAAGCACACTCACATTGTTACACAAAATGGCTGCTAACTTGATGGTATTCCAAAAATACTTTGATCAATGGGACTATAGCCTAAAGCTTGTGGGTGATAAAATGCTTCAGATCATGCAAAATAATTGGAATGCCGAGAAGGTTCAACAAATGATCGGTGAAGATCCATCCCCATTTTTCTATAGCAAGATTTTTAGCAAATTTCATACTGCTGTTGAAGAAACAGACTTGACACCTACACAACAGAACCTTCAAGCACAACAAATGATGGAAATTAATGATAGATTCGGTAGGGAGGTTTTTCCACCTTCCATGATCATACCTAAGCTAAATATCACTGGGAAGGGTGAGATTATACCATTCCTTCAGCAACAAGAGCAACAAGCGCAAGCAGCTCAAGCAGAGGCACAGAATATCCAGCATACTGTTGAAGAAATGAAAATCAAACAACTTATGGCACAAATCCATAATCAGTTGTCACAAGCCCGTGAGCGTGATGCTAGAAGCGAAAGCAACGTGGGATTGTTTGAAGAGCGCATGTCAATGATATCTCGTAACCATGCTACAGCAACAAAAGACAAGGTAGAAGCTCTCTCAAAGCTTCTTGAAACTATTCAGTCATTTGGTGAATTAGAAACTCTACTTAAATCTCAAGAGGTTGGTTACATCAAAAACGACGAAGAAGAGCAAGAAAAAATAGCACGGAAATATGTTGAAGAACAAGAAGCTGGTAAGAGATTCATGACTCAAATCATGGCAAGTAAACCTATGCATCCAAATCAACAACAGCAACAACAAATGGAACCACAAGCGCAAGCGATGTAGCTTGCATATTATCTATGTAAAAGTATAATTAAAGTAAAAGGACCATTCAGGTCATAGGAGTAAATATGTCAGGTGGAACTAGAATTGATGATCATTCTTTCTGGGCAGGTGGAAAAGGTAAATCTTCTGTTTTTCCAGATGGTCCTCATAAAGTTAAAAATGAATCTTCTGCTGAAGGTGCTGGTAAGCTTATGAAGTACGAAGATACAACAGAAGCTATTAAAGCGACTCAAGTAGAATCTGTAAAGCAAGCGAAGTCCAGACCAATGAAACAGCCCGGTTATAGAAATTAATTTTAAGGTGTAGTTTGGAGTTGCAAGAAGCTAGCCCTTGCAAACATAATCAAAGCGCTAGGTGACGGCCTAGAGGACGTAGGGGAAGAGCCTACCACTTTATTTTATAAAGGTACATATGAAAAGCACAAAAACAGTCCAGCCATATAAAAATACTGCTAAAGAATCAAATAGAGCATCGCTTAAACAATCTCAGGCTGAATCTGGTTTTTCTGATCGCGATAGGATACAGGATCAGAACAAGAAAAGCATGCCTGTAAATAGCTTTGCTAGCCCATGGGATTTTAGTTGTCCTCAATATGATCAGAGATCATCTAACTTTATCAATGCAGGTACGCATTATGGAGTAGCAATGAGGCAGCCAGTAGGCCATGAAGGCAATCCAAAAGTCCAAGTTCCATGCTTACCTAATACTCGTGTAAATACTATGCAAGATGATGATTTAGGATGAAAAGAAATGGATCTAAATCAAAACGCTCGACTGGAGACTCTCATTGTGACTTTGAAGGTCTTGGGATGGGTGATAACTATGGTACTGGCATAAAGCAAAAAGTAGGGAGAATGAGAGAGGATTACGTAAATGCTAGCGCTGTCTCTAAGTCTAAATTGAAGACTCCCCCTCGATCTTTGGCATGATTCTTCTTAACACTTCAGAACAAATCCCTGCAAGAGTTGGTAACTCAATCGATTCATTCATTTCTAAAAGTTCTCTTAGTTCTAGATCTGTGTATTGTCTAAGTGGTTTTCTTATAAATTTTTTTTCCATAATTTATCCATCACTTTTTTTCTTTTAGCTTCACATGCCAATTCTTTGTAGATTTCATTTATTTTTTCATCCGAGAAGTCATCTTCTTCATTTTGTTCTAACCATTCTCTATTGTTTTGAAAATGTTGAATACTATTCCAAACTAATTCATTTTCTGTGACTTTTCCTTTCTCATATTGAGCCCACAACTCTCTTGCTGGTATTATCCAGATAACATTAATTCTATCTGTACCAGGATATGCTTTAAACAACATTGAGTTGGTTTGCGGTTTAGGCCTTGTTAATCTAGGCTGCCATATCAATCGTTTAATATTGATATTTTCGTCAGTCCTAGCATGTGCCCATATGTAAAACGGATAGTTTCCAAATGGTCTTTGATTAATCAAATCCTGACAGCATTCAGAGATTGAAAATTCTTGTTTTGTAAAATGTTGTAGTCGATCATGGGCATCTAGAGGATTTATTTTAATCATGCTTGCCTTAAAACCCTATTTTGAGATAAATATAGTTCAAACCCATATACGGAGCCATATATAATATGACAGATAACCAAGCACCAGTTCAAGCAGAAACGCCACAAATATCCGATAAAGAATTAAATTTCCGAAAGTTAGAAGCAAAATATCAGCAAGAAGTGGCATTGGAACGTGCAAGGCGTGAGGAGTTAGAACGTAGAGTTCATGAAATGTCACAGTCAAAACAAGTTGATGAAGTTGAAGAGCAAGAAGATGATCCTGAACCATACGTTGATCATAAAAAATTAGAAAAAAAGTTAAATAAGTTTGGTAAAAATACACAATCTGAAATTAAATCTGCCATGCAACAAGCTAAAGAGTTAGCAAAAGAAGAATTGAAGCAAGAGTTGTTTTTAGAAAGTCATTCTGATTTTTATGAAGTTTTAGAAAAGGCAGAAGTGTTTGCAGAAAAACACCCAAAATTAGCTGACAATTTATTGAAAATGCCAGCTGGGTTTGATAGGCAAAAGCTTGTATATCAGACGATCAAAGAGCTTGGGATAGATAAGCCTGAACAAAAACAACAATCAATTCAAGAAAAAGTAGATGCAAATAGACGTGCACCATACTACCAACCAAGTGGAGTAGGGATGTCACCTTATAGCTCTCAAGCTAACTTTTCTCCGGATGGTCAAAAACAAGCTTACGAAAAAATGAAAGAACTTCAATCGCGGTTGAGATTATGAAAACAGAGATGAAGATTCTTGATAATGATAATAAAGAGGTGTCATTTGATGAGATGAGAGAGAAAATGAAAGAAATGGAAGATATTATTCTCCGTCAATACATTGAATTAGCATCAACATATGTGTGTTCAAAATGTAGGGGGAAAATGTAACATATGGAAAATAGGTACATAAATCAAGTTCAAACTAACGACTTATCTTTCGAAATGGAACAGGATGAATATCAGGTAGAATTTGTTTACAGGTTTCATTTAAAAGGCAAGCGTGAAGACGCGGAAGGCCCTAGCCATCTTCCAGATAGAGGATGGCCAGAAAAGAATGGAGGTTTTCCGTGAAGCATTTCTCTGAACTCTATGGAAACTTTTGCCTAAGTGGTTAAAAATAAGCTTAAGAAAAAACTCCAATCTAGACTAAGACTTTGACAATAAAGAATAAGTTGATACAATAAAGATTCGCAGTTCTGCGTTACGAACATCGCGTTAGAGGCTTCGCAACCTTTGTGTGATTGAAAACTGACGTAAGTTAGGTTCGTCAACCGATCAACATACGTATACTCACATTAAACCGATGAGGTTTTATGTCGATTACTACGACTGGAAATCTCGGACCAATGATATTGCAGAGCTTAGCACCTGCAATGCTCTATGTGCCGACTCCAACAATGAATTACATTACTGTTTGCGATAAGGTTAGTATGCCAGCTAATGGTGGTACTACTTGTCGCTTTATGCGACCACGCGCATTACAACCACCAACTGTACAGTTGGGGAACTCTGGCATTGATCCTCCAGCTCAAGTGCCACAAAGAGATATTATTGATGCGCAAATGGCGTTTTTTGGGACAGGCTGCATTTTTGATTGTGCAGCATGCTTGATCGCAGCATAAACTTATTTTGAATCAACGAACAGGTAATTTTGCAAGATCAGGAGGGCGTTCTCGCCTGGGTATCAGAAAGATTAGCTGTTGCTATGCGTCAAGCCGAGGATTGAGATTAAGTCCTCGATAAACCTTTTCTGATTGACTTGGAAGGCTAAGTCATTAAAATGATATGCCGACAAGGGGCAAGTGATGAAACATATATGTGACACAATGAGAGATTATACAGACGCATTGCAAACTTGTATGCAAGAGGATGTAATCTACTGTTCCCAAAAGTTGTGGAATCAAATTGTTAAATTACAGCCTGAGAGACTGAGTGAAAGGGATCCTGTAAAGGATATGCGACAGTCCGAACAAGCCGACGAAAGGGCTTGAGATAGGCAGAAATGACCTATCCACACCGAAAGGTGGGGTAACAGATTGTTGATCTTGCGGGACTATATTGTATCCGCAGCAAGCCAGATAAACGCAGGTGGTGGTGGTGGTTCTTTTAATCCAACACCACTTGGTGTAACTGATTTTAGCTTAGTTGCAACTACACTTGATACTAATAATGCTTATAAGTTTATGAGCGGTATATTGGGCGAACTACGTTTTGGTAGCGGCCCAGTACGATCATCTTACTTTATGCTATCATCTACTGAGTTGCAATCTGATTTCGACAGTTTAACTGGTTCTGGTTTTCTTAATCAGTGGAATTATCCAAATAATACAAGTGCATTGCCAAGTGAATATGGTAACGTATTTAACATCCGTATTCTTACTAGTTCGGAAGCACCTGTAGCAAGAAATGCTGCAATTGATCCGAGTGGTAATCTTGCAGACGTTTATTACAATACTGTATTAGGTAAACAGGCTATCACGCATATCAATCAAGATGGTTATTCCATGAACTTGATTTATCGTGATCCTTATTACTCTGGTATGCTAGCACAGAACGCTACTCTTGCAGTTAAGTTTGCTCAAGCCCAAGCATTGACGCAGGATACAGCTATTCGGAATCTTCTTTCAACACGTTCATCAGCGCTGGGGGTGTAAAATGACTGAATATTCAAGAATGGCAAAGGGTTTTTTCACGGTATCAGGAAACCCATCAAGTGCCCAAATCGTTCAGATACCATTTAAGCCTGATTATGTTGAATTTATTAACTATACTGCAGCCAATACAGCAGCCACTTCACAAAATATTGTGTCTGCTTCTTGGGATGTAAATATGGGTCAAGGGTTTGCAGTTGTTCAAGGGTACAATGCAACTCCAGCTCTTATATATGACACTGTAACTAGTGGTGGTATTAGTACGTTTTCAGCGGGACAGTTGTTGCAATATGGACCAACGTTAACAGTAACAGATGTTACAAAGGCATCTTCTGCTCAAGTTACCACAAGTACTCCTCACAATTTATCTGCAGGGGATGTTGTAATTTTAGAAGGTCTATATGAGACATCATCAACAGGGATGCCACAAATTGATGGGATTCCTTTAACGGTTGCAACTGTAGTAAGTACTACTGCATTCACTGTGCCATGGAATACAAATCAGAGTAACTACACCGTAATAAGTGGAGCTGCAACAGGTACACCAAGAGCTAAAAAAGTTCTTTATCCATATATTTATTTTCCTGGCACATCAATCATTAGCAATATTACTTTAGGTACTACAACTACTGTAACTACTTCAAGTGCACATAATCTTAGAGCAGGTCAAGAAGTCGCATTCAGGATTCCTTCACAATGGGGAACTGTTGAGCTTAATTCTTTGCCTAATACTTTAGTGCCTGGATCACCTGTTTATGGGTATGTTGTAGCTGTAACCAATTACAGGACTGTAGTTGTAAATATTGACTCTTCAGCCATGACAGCATTCAATAGCAATATTGATCCGTTGATAGTCCCAGGATTATCTTATGCTCAAATTGTTGCTGTCGGTGATGTAAATACAGGTGGAACGACAATAACCGCTGGATCAGCTTTATATCCTCCTCCACATTTTCAGCCAATTGGATCTGTACATGTGGATACAATTAATGGACCCGCCATTCGTGGTGCTTACGTTAATAATACTTCACAAGGATTCATCATAGGAACAGGGGCAGGAACTGTATTAACTACAGCTAGATTAGTTGGAGCAGCGGATGACGTAATTTATTGGAGAGCTTTTCTTCATGACATGAGCGTTCCTAGTTAATAATTTGTGTTGCATCTGGGAGGGGTAAAACCCTCCCTTTAAGGAATAATATGTCTATACCTGCAGAAAGTGGAACTGTGATTTCCTATCCAATTCCACCATATCAAAATGTATCTATACATGCTGAGTATTACATACCGCGAAGGTTTGTAATATCTGCTATTGGATTGGGATCAACGACGACAATTACTACCACAACAGATATGGATTATCAAATCGGTCAAGAAATTCGTTTGTTAATACCAAATGAATATGGATCATATCAACTGAATGAAGTGACTGGATTGGTTATAGGAATTCCAGCAACCAATAGAGTTAGAACCAATATTAATTCATTGGTAAATGTAGATGCTTTCATTGCATTTACACCAACAATACCCATTAGACAAGGATATGCTCAGGCTCAAATTGTAGCTATAGGCGATATTAGATCTGGTGCGGTAAACAACGACGGAAATATGGATACATTAACATATATTCCTGGTTCATTCAGAAACGTTTCACCACAATAGGTTAACATGGCAAAGATACCAAATGTAAATTCAGCATCAGAAAAAGAGTTAGCTAATGTAGAAAGTCAATTTGAAGCATTTAAGGAAAATGTAGAAAGTTTAACTCTTGATCGAATGAATCAAGCACCTAAACAAGAACTAGAACAACAAACGAAGCTGACAGGTCGTGAAATCGATAAGAAAACAGATATCTATCTAAAACCTCATACCTCAATTGGATGCCAGGATAAATTTAATGAAGCATATCGCTCAGAGTACAATTTTCAGAAAGAATATGTGCAGTTCATCGCTGAAAACAAAGAGATCATTGGTGAGACAATAGAATTATGGACTCGGCCTTTTGGTGGTATGCCTGCAGAGTTTTGGAAAGTTCCTGTGAATAAGCCCGTTTGGGGTCCAAGATACCTAGCCGAACAAATCAAAAGATGTTATTACCATAGGTTAGTCATGCAGCAAGGCACTCAAGCAGGTTCTGACCATGCTGGTCAATATTATGGAACAATGGTAGCCGATACAACACTACAAAGGCTTGATGCTTTACCAGTAAGTAGCAAAAGATCAGTCTTTATGGGTGCAGCAAACTTTTGAGGTTAGATGGACATACTTAGCGACATAATTACTTATATTAGACGGATTTTAAAAACCCCGTCTAATTCTAGTATTACAGATGGGTTATTGATAGATTACATAAATAGATTTTGGATCAATGATGTTGATGCACGTATACAGCTTTTTGACCTGAAAAAAAAATATCAGTTTATCACAACGCCTGGTGTAGATCAATATAACATGCCTTTCTACAATTTCCAGGTTGAAGATCCGTTTGCAAATCCAGGATTGATATATAATTACCCAGTATATCAAGGTTTGGTCGGTCCTGCGTATATTAATGGAATAAATGTACCTCTTCATACACAAAAAAATTCATTCTTTAATATATGGCCAAATATTGTTCAACAAAACCAAGCTATAGCATTTGGAGATGGAATAAATCAAAGATATGATATTCAGATCCCTATTATTTCACCTACACCTCCACAAAATCCTCCTTTTAATATGCTTTTACGAGGTCATATAGATCCCTCGGGTCTTCAAAATCTTGTGTCTGGAGGTGCAGTTCGAGATCCTCCCACCATACCATCAGGAAGTGGTTCAACTGTCTTCGATGTACCAACTTCAAGTGTAGAGCCTAAAGTATTTATTACAACAATAGGTGCTGATGGAGCAAATATAATTGTAACAGACTCAGGACAATTTCTTCAATTTAATCAAAACTATGGTTGTTTAATAAAACAAGGACAATATCCAGGGACTGGACCTTCAGAAAACCCATCATTATCAAATGGTTATAGAACAACACTTAACACAATAAATTATTTAACAGGTCACATCAATGTAACTTTTCCTCAAGTCATACCTCCTGGAAATGCAATAAATGTTAATTGTTATTATTTTCAATCTGGGTTGCCAAGGGCGATGTTATTTTATGATAACGTTATAACTTTAAGAAATGTTCCCGATAAGCAATATTTGGTTGAATGTGATGCTTATTTAACACCTGCGGCCTACTTAAGAGACAATGAAGCAGTAAAATATGGATACATGTCAGAGTATATAGCACGCGGTGCTGCAAGAAAAATACTTTCTGATACTGGAGACGTGGACCAATTTAACTTTTATGAACCATTATTTAGAGAACAAGAAATTTTAGTATGGAAGCGTAGCCAAAGGCAATGGACAGCAACAAGAACAGAAACAATATATAGTCAAGGTTTAGATCGTGGAATGTATGGAAACACAAACTTTAGCGGAGGTACAATTTGAATTTAAATTATAATAGAGATATACCTTTCGCCACCCACAATCCATCGGTTGATCAACCTGATATGCAAACAAATACAAATTCAGTTGATACATGGGTTACAGTTGATCATCATGGTTTTCAAGATAATGAAGGTGGGTATCATACAGTTATACATCAAGATCCGAATACATCAATTGGTGGAACACCAACAACAAGAACTACAACTGGTGGCGGAGGTTATACAGATGTAAATTTTCCTCCAACAGTAGCAGGTGTAAATCAAGTTTTTACGGCTAATGTAACTACAAGAACTTTAGTTCCACTGAACACAGATTCGCAATTAATGGCAATTACTGGATTAGGTGGAATTTCTCAATTAACAGGAGATGCGGCAGCTATACAAGGTTACCAATTTATTGGTGGAAATGTTGTAATGTGGGGAACAGTTAATACAGAATTGGCCATAGGAAGTAATGGAACAATAAGTTTTCAGACTAGAAATGTTGGCGATTTAGTTTGCATACCTTTTCCAAATAATTGTTGGTCTTTATATGCTAGCCCATTTTTTACAAATGACCCAGTGCCACCTGCTCCACCACCTACACTTGGTATACCTACATATGGATGCATGATAGCTTTTGATAATTTCCCCGCAAATTTTACAAGATTGCAATTTGCATGGAGAGCTTATTTTACAGCAACAGTTTTAACAGGACCTAAATACCAAGGGTTTTATTGGTGGGCGGTAGGCAATTAATATGGTAGATCAAATCATTGTTGGTCCAGTAAATAGAGGTTTGCGTACAGATAGGGAACCTTTTGTCATTGATGATGACTCATTCCCTACATTGATAAATGCGTATCAATGGCGGGGAAGAATCCGAAGGAAAAGAGGAACATCTTTACTCAACAGGTTAACTAGATATTTTGATTCTACTGTATCATCATATGGATCTATAGCAACCATTGCAATAAGTGCAACAGGACGTGCTAATTTATTGTCTGGCTTTGGATTGGAGGATGGAGCGAGTATTCTTCCTGGTTCAATATCTATAACAGATACAACCACAGGTGAAGTTTATACAGATCCTACCTTGGATGGTGTTCTTGTAGGAAATATGGGAGGAACAGGGGACATTAATTATGCTTCAGGTGCATTTAATTTAAGTGCTGGCTCTTTTGGACATTCTGTAAGTGCACATTTTATCTATTACCCAAGTCTCCCTGTAATGGGTCTCGAAGACCTAAAGGAAGATATCTCTGACTTTCCCCGCACAATGGCATTTGATACGGTATATTCTTATATAATACCTAATTTTTTCCCATATTCCCCTTATGATGTAAGCTTTTACAAAAATCCAGATGCTTCTCCTCTTCTTCCCGGGTATGTCCCCAAAACATTTCCTACAGCTACTCGATGGAATGGTCAAAATTATCAGCAATTTTGGACAATAAATTATCAAGGGGCTTTATGGGCTACAAATGGGATCAACGTTCCATTCAGTGTATTAAATATTGGCATGCAATTTGCACCTGCTTCATCTATTACTTATACAGCAAACACAGCAACAACAATAACATTAGACATTGTAAATTCTCCTTTGGTTGTTGGTGATTTTGTATTTTTCAATGAATGGACTGGGGCAAATGCGATTACTCTAAACTTTCAGACTGGTTATGTGACCACTGCTTCAGGTGGTTCACCTAATACAGTAATTATTACTTTGCCTGATGCAACACTAGGAGCAGGACCTTATACACCAGGAATTGTGCAGTATCTAACAAACATGTCAGATACAACTAAAGACGTAATCAAATGGTTTGATGGGGATCCTACAAATGGGAATCCGACTACACCTGTTTTTACTCGAGGTTTTGGATGGGTAAACTTTATGCCACCTCTCAGTGTGGCTCCATTCTCTATTGCGGACACACCTCCTCAACAATACTACTTGGTAGGTGCAAGAGTAATACAATCATTTAAAGACAGACTTTTATTCGTAGGGCCTGTAATCCAATCATCTATTGGCAATCCGATATATTTAGCTGATACAGTCATTTATTCGCAAAACGGGACGCCATATTATACAGCATCATTCACAGGTGATCCGACTCTTTCAACAACAGTATTCAATGAATTATTAGTTCCAGACAATCAAACAGCAACACCTAATGCATATTGGGAAGATCAAACAGGTTTTGGAGGATTTATAACCGCTGGCATAGACAACCCTATATTGACGTGCCTATCTAATGAAGACGTTATGATTATGGGTTCTACTGTAAACCAAATGAGATTTGTTTACACCGGCAATGACATTTTACCTTTTACTTTTTATGCTATAGATTCAGAACTAACTACATCAAGCACATTTTCTGGAATCAATATGGGCGATTCGGTTATTAGCCGGGGAGATAGAGGTTTTATAGCTAGTAGCCAAAGAGAAACGAAAAGAATCGATATTGACATTTTAGACCAAAACTTTGAAATAAGTTTAACAAATAATGGGGCTGAAAGATTTACAGCTCAGAGAGACTATTTAAACGAATGGATCTATTTTACATATAGAGATAACGAAAAGACCTACATTTTTCCTAATCAGACACTCCAATATAACTATCGTGACGATTCATGGGCTATATTCAATGAATCTTATACAACTTATGGCCAATTTCGCAAACAGACTGGATTTATTTGGTCAAACGTAGGTGATACATATCCTACTTGGAGTAGTTGGACGGCTCCTTGGAATGCTGGTTCATCCACTCTTTTTGCTCCTGAAGTGATTGCAGGAAATCAGCAAGGTTTTGTTATTTTAAGAGATGATGGAACGAATGAAGCTAATTCACTTGCGATCAATTCCATAGCATTTCCATCGAATATAACAGACATTTTTACAACGAATCCAGTTAGGATAAACACTTTGAATAGTCTTGCAATTGGTCAGCAGGTAACTATAAGTGGAGTTTTAGGTACCACAGAACTTAATGGAAATACTTACACAATTGTAAATGCTACAACTAACCAGATATCTATAGATGTAGATGGAACTTTATTTACTCCGTATGTTCCCATTAGTGGTAAAGTAACACCAGTTGAGCAAGTTTATGTTCCTGGACATGCATTGGATGAAAACGATTATATCGTTATTAGCGGAGCAATTGGTACTATAGCTCCTTCGGTTAATGGACAGATATTTTCAGTTCAATCACCCACAGAAAATGGATTCAGATTGAATCCTCAAGTTCCTGTAGGAACCTATCGAGGAAAGGGTCTAATAAAAAGGATGTATGTACCATATATTCAGACTAAACAGTTTCCTGTTTCGTGGGGCATTGGACGTAAAACTAGAATAGGAGCACAGAAATATTTACTTTCTACAACTCCAATGGGTCAAATACAACTTCTTATATTTTTGAGCCAAAATTCTGCATTTGCATATAATTCTCGTATTCCAAAAAATAGTTCGTTAATATATTCAACTGTTCTTTACACATGTCCAGAGAGCACAAATTTAGGTTTAACACCCGCAAATACAAACTTGCAGATGATTGTTAATGCAGTGAATTCATTTGCTCAGCAAGCGACTATAGTGGGTGTCAATAGAGGTATTACAACTCAAATTGTCACTTCTCCAAACAATGTTTTTGTAGCAGGGACAGAGGTTTTAATACAAAACATTGTAGGAACTACTGAATTAAACGATCAATCTTTCACAGTGATTTCATCAAATGGTTTTAGCTTTACAATAGCTGTGGATTCTAGAAAATATACGCCATATATATCTGGAGGTACTGCAACACCTGAAACAGGCACTACAGGTCAAGAGCAGATTTGGCATCGGATAAGTACTAGTCTATTAGGAGATACTGTTCAGCTAGGTTTCACCATGTCAGATGAGCAAATGCGAGATACGAATTTTAGTAATCAGTTTGTAGAAATTGAATTGCATGGATTCATTTTAGATGTCTATCCATCACAATTATTAGCGTAGGTGATATGTCAGGTAATGTATTCAACCAAACCCCATTCCTAATAACATCTAGGAGCTTTCCTGAAACTCTTAGAGATTTGTCAATTGAGTTGGATAAGTCGTATATAGACACTGCTAATGTTGTTAACATGCGTACTATAGGGATATTTACATCAAATAAGCCTTCACCAACAGGTGAACAGTGGTTTTATGATAAAGCAAAGAAACAGCAAGGATTCCGACAGATATATTATTTCACAACAACAGCAAATATACCTCATGGAATCAACGTGGGTTTTATATCTAGGTTTACACATTGTTATGGGGAATGGACTGATGGCACAAATTGGTATGGGCTGATAAATACAAGCAGTACAGGTATAGCGGGTCAACTTACCTTTTATGTGACACCAACAGACATTGTGTTTATCGATAATTCTGCCCCTCTAGTTTTGGCTTCGGGTGTAGTTGTTTTGGAATGGATTTCTAACGTATAATAGGGAAAAAGGAGAGCTATATGGCTAAAAGTTCATCATTAATGGGCATGATGGAAAGTGTAGATACTTCTATCCCTGAAAATTATGTGACATCCAAAGAGATGCGAAAAGTAGCTAAAGAGCATGCTAGGAATAAAGTAGATAAAAGCTACTCTTTGTCTAACATGGGTTTGCCTAAGAACTACTCAAGCCAATATCTACCTGAACAGCGGCCATCTGGCTATAAAAAATATCGAAGCTTGAATTATACCCCTGCTCAAATGGAGCTATACAATCAGCTCTTTGGTTTAGTTGACACTGAAGGTCAAACATCTAAGCTAGCAATGGGTGATGAAGAAGCATTCGCTCAAAATGAAGCCCCTGCACTTAGGCAATTTAACCAATTGCAAGGGAATATAGCTTCTAAATTTAGTGGTCAAGGCATAGGGTCCAGGCGATCAAGTGGATTCCAAAATACATCTTCGGCAGCTGCTCAAGACTTTGCTAGTCAATTACGATCTAATAGACAGAATTTGCAACGCCAATCGATAATGGATCTTATGGGATTGAGTCAGCAACTTCTTCAAAATAGTCCTTATACTTCTGGATATGCTGCAAAAGGTGATAAAGGTGGAATTGCTGGGGGTTATGGTGCTCCAGCAGGTGCAGCAGTAGGTGGATTAGCAGGAGGCTATTTTAGCGGATGGAATCCTCAATCGATGTCTGCAGGTGCTGGGGTTGGTAGTAGCTTAGGCGGCATGTTAGATTTTTAATTAAGGGGATTTATGGGACCAACATTAGGACCACCAGTTGATAGATATGCAAGACGTAGAGAACAGGGACAGAAACTTGCTGGAAGTATTACTGGATTTTTCAATAAACTTGAGGATATAGAAGATGAAAAATTAGAAAAGGAATATTTAAAATCTAAAGGGCATGACCTTACTGCATTAAAGGGTAAAGGATATAAACGAGCCGCAGCTTTAGCCTACGAAGGATTATTGCAAGATCAAAAATATAATGCAAAATTAAAAGCAGGACGAAGACCCGATATAAATTCAGGACAATCATTTGGGAAAGAGTCAGTGTCTGAACCAGGTGAGTATAAGAAGAACGCTCCTTCTTTCCTAAATATGAATGCGAAAAGTGATGAAAATCAACCTTTTGAAGAAGTCCCTAAAAAAACTGGTTTAATTCCTCAAAGAACAGTTCCAAATGAATTAAGACCTGTTCCATCAGTAGAGGAAGTAGAGCAATTAGGCGTTGCTATTGCAAGAGAAAATAATCTTCCAGATCAGGAAGGAATTGATATTGCTTTGCAAAAAAGACAAGATTTAATCAATCAAAATAATATGGTTAGATCGGAAGATCAAGCAATAGCACAAAAAAAAAGTGAACTTAATGCCATAGGCCAAACAAGAGCTATGAACTCTATTCAAACGGCAGACCCAGAAGTATTTACACATTTTGGTAAAGAAGCTGAGAAACTAGGTGAGGTTGTGGATTCGCCTGCTGAATTGGATAATGCAATTGAAAAGAATATACGAGAATACAAAACAAATGTAGCTAGAGTATCCCGATCAATTCCATCACCTAGGGGTGAAAAAAAAGATAAATCAAATATAAAGAATCTACTTAAACCTTTAGCGGCTTTTCCTAACGTTCAGAGAGAGATACTTAGTGAAAAAGGATATGATCTTGAGGAAAGAGAAGACTTAGTCTCAGGTTTATCAGAATATTCCAATAAAGTTATTGCTCAAATGCCTTCAATAAATAAAAAGGGTAGAGTCACTCCTACAGGTATGGGATCAGCATCTTTAGCATCATCATTTAACGAAATGTCAAACAGGACATATACCCCTCAAGAAAAAGAACTTATAGACCAAACAGTTGACGATATTTTTTCAAGTGATCCATCCTCAAATATAGTTTTGGTTAGAAAAGCACTTGAATCTAAAGGTGTTAACTGGAGAGCTTACAAAGATGCCCTAGATAAGGCAGTTGATGAAGGAAAATTAAAGATGACTGATGAGCAATTTGACCACTATTCTCAAATGAATGAACCTCCAATCAGTTTTTTAGGTCATATTTCAAGATTTTTTAGAACTAGAGGCTTATAATGGCATCTGCTTTATTTTCAGCTATTGGTAGAGGATATTCCGCTAGGACTATACTTAACAGTATAGCAAAAGCCACTCCAAAATATGGAACCGCTATAACAAATGCATACTATTACGGGTATACAGCAGAACAAATATTAAGTCGGATAGCTTCAAATAGAGATAAAAAAAACTATGACCCAGACATGTTTTTGACCTCATATGAAAGGATATTAAACAATGACCAAAAAAACAAAAAGAAAGCACTGTTAAAAACTCTTGCAGCAACAGGAACTTTGGCAGCTGTGGGTGCTGGTATGTATGCACTTATTCAGAAAAACAAGGCCATTAGACCCGATGAAATATTAATGCCTGGTCAAAAAGCTTCAAAAAAAGGATTGCCTTACAAAACGATTGCACAAGATAATAAACAGATTGGGTATGATCAGAAATTAATACCATATAATCCAAAATTAATAGGTCATCAAAAACCACTTATAACACCATATACAAATTCACAACAGCCTCAACAAGGCCCTCCTATTGCACCACAACAGCCCATTCAATCTAATCAAGCACAAGTCCCTTCTCAACAAGCTAATCAATCTCCTCCAAGTTATACAAAATCAGTTGATTTAGTGAAAAACCTGAGAGAAGAAACTAGATTTAATAACCTTGTTGGAGCTGGATACGATGAAAAAACCACTGAATTAATGTTAAGGTCCACATTACCAAAAGAAACAATTGCCCTTTTTGATAAGTCAAATGGTGGTCTTGAGCAACTTGTAAAAGATTATTCTCTATACTTGAAAGAAAATCCTCAAGTTTCTGCTTTTCAAAAAAATTTAGAAAAAGAAAAGCAACAACAACAAATTGTGCCTAAGAATCAAGAACAAAAGATCGAACCTCAACAGAGACCACAACCTTTACAACAACAACCTGATCATCCTAAAGAAGAAATTCAACAGGATGAACAAGTTCAGCAACAACCTTCCATTCAGCCTACAGCGCCTCTTTCAACATCAACACCTTTTCAAGCAACTAAACCATTAGCTAGCTTAAAAAACGGAAAGATTGGAGAAGTTGAAAGTTTAAAAAATGGTGTTGCAACAATTAATGTTGATGGAAAAACCTTTAAAGAAAAAGCATCTAATATTACTTCAGAGCCACCAGAAATAGAAAGTGCTGTGCGTGAAGTGATAAACAGTATACCAGAAAATCTAAAGTCTACTGCGCTTCAAACCATGGTATACATTCCCGAAAATAGGGTTTTGTTATCTCAATTCTACGATGGAAAATGGGCATGGTATTTAGACTTTGATGAGGATACATATAAGAATATCGCACTTGGAACATATCAGCCAAAAGGACAAGGTAAAACAGGGATAGCAGAATACAAGCCTGGTGTAGCAGATTCGAGAGGAGCAGGTTTTCATAATGAAGTAAAAATAAATCCAAAATACTCTAAAGAAAATAAAGGTAAAACATGGGGATATGCATCAAATGAGTATGCTTTGCTTCATAGCATTCAACCAATTATAAATAAAATATCAAAGGAAAAACTAGATGAAAACGGAAAAGTCATTGCCCCAAAGCCCAGAAAAAAAAGACAATCTTAAAGAAGGGATACAGACATTAAAATTTTTCAATGCCCGTATCCGCAGAGAATTAAAGAATAGAGAAAAGACACAACCTAAATTGACTAACGATACCCGTTAAATTTTCTTTTCATCTCTTCAATATCATCCCTCATTTTTTGTTCATCCCTTTCTTTATATGCTTCCTGTCTTCCAGAAAGATGAGATAAAAAGAATAGCGTGCCTAAAAATAGTGTTCCAAGTAATTCTCTCATTTTGATTTCTCCTTTACCATTTTTTTTTCAACAAGTTCATCAACAATTTCACCTAAATGTACTTCTGCAAGCCTATTTAGTTCGCTAGCAGGAATCCTATAATCAGAAGTTTTTCCTGAAACTCCTATCTTAAAAGCAGATAATCGACCTGATTTAATCATTCGCCAAGCCGTATTATAGTGAATTCCCGTTTCATCGCAGAATTCTCTCATTGTGTAATAAGCTTTGTTGTTCATGATTTCATGATAGCATTAGGTTGAAATAGATGTCAATAGGTAAAAGCGAGAAAGAACCTGTTGACAAGTTAAGTATTTTGACGGATTGTGAAGATTAACTTTTAATTTATAAAAAGAAGGAGTCTACGATGGGACTAGCGTACGGGATTGGTGGGTTAATAAGTGTACCTGCAGCCGCTTTAAAAGGAGAAGGACCTCCAGCACCTAACTTTAAACGTCCTTTAGGAACTGTATATTTTGATATTAGCGTAAACCCACCTGTAGAATACGTTTTCAACGGTTCTACGTGGACGACCGCAGGATCTAGCCCTGCAACGACAACAACTTACGGGAGTGTGCTTTTGACGGATAACAGCGAACCTGTAGCTACTAAAGCTTATGCTGATGCTCTTACTTTTGCTGGAGCGCCTGATGCTACTACAGTCACAAAAGGTATTTCCTATTTAGCCACAAATGCTGACGTGGTTTCGCCTTATGGGACACCTTTAGGTGCAAATACGGTTCTTACTCCAGCGAATATAACAACCATTTTTGCTTCTCCTCCTCCAAGTGGTGGAACTAGTCCTGCTGCTGGTGTTTTTACAACTTTAGAAGCTACAGGCTTATTCACTGCTGACGCTTCGGCTGTAATAGACACAGCAGGAACAGCATTAGATTTAGCCACTGATAATGATACAGCAGCAGTTAATTTAGGAACCGTAGGTGCAAGAGCATTAACAATTGGTAATATTACAGGCGCCACCTCCGTTGCTATTAAATCTGGCACCGGGGGCCTATCACTAGTTTCAACTGGAGCGGGGGATATCACATTAGCTTCAGGAGACACATTACTATTGGATTCTGCTGGAGTGCTTGAATTAAATTCTTCTGCTGGAGTGATTTCTATAGGAAATGATGCGGTTTCACAAAATATTAATATTGGAACAGCAGGAACAAGAGCAATTGCCATTGGTAATAGTACAGCAACTACTAGTGTTTCATTAAATGGTGGAACAGGGTCATCTATAAATATTGGTACGAACGCAGTTGCCCATACCGTCTCCATAGGAAATGTGACTTCGACAACTGCCGTTTCGATCGATTCGGGGACAGGCGCAATTAATATTGGTACTTCAATCGCAAAAATTATAACTATCGGAAATATTACTGGCGCAACTGCTGTTAATATAAATACAGGGACTGGAGGGACTACTTATACAACCACAAACGGCATATTTACATTAGCAACTGGAACAGGAGTGATATCTATTTCAGCAGATGCAGCAGCAACAACAGTAAATATAGCTACAGGTGCTGGTGTAAAAGCCTTAACATTAGGTTCAACCAACACGACAAGTTCTACTACCTTGCGATCAGGATCTGGAGCACTAAATATAACTTCAACTGGTGGAGCTTTGACGGTTAATTCTGGTACTGGGGCAATGGGATTTTCAACGGATGCATCTGCGACTACAGTATCCTTTGCAACTGGAGCCGCTGTTAAAACATTGACCATTGGTTCAACTAATTCTACAAGTTCAACAGCTATTCGATCGGGCTCAGGTGCATTAAGTCTAACTTCGACTGGTGGAGCTTTGACAATCAATTCTGGAGTTGGAGCCGTAGGAATATCCACTGATGCTGCTGCAACAACTGTTTCTATAGCAACTGGTGCGGGTGTTAAGGCGTTAACTTTAGGGTCAACTAATACGACAAGTTCCACCACCTTGCAATCAGGATCAGGAGCATTAGCAATTACTTCAACTGGTGGAGCTTTAACCATCAATTCTGGCGTTGGTGCTTTAGGAATATCTACAGATGCAGCAGCGACCGCAGTCTCTATTGCTACAGGAGCTGGAGTTAAAACCACTATAATAGGCTCAACTAATACCACTTCTACAACCACCCTACAATCAGGATCTGGAGCACTAAATATAACTTCAACTGGTGGAGCTTTAACCATTAACTCTGGAGTTGGCGCGTTAGGAATTTCAACTGATGCCTCGGCGACAGCAGTGTCTATTGCAACAGGAGCCGCAGTTAAAACGACAATATTAGGCTCAACCAACACCACTTCAACCACCACGATAAATTCGGGTAGCGGAAATGTAAATATTACCGGTGGTAATTTGAAAATTGCTACCACTGGTAAAGGTCTACAAGTTAAAGCTGGTGCTGCTACTGATATGTGCGGTACTGCTGTTTTGGTTTTAGGAACTGTAACTGTTGCTAATACAAATATAGCAACTGGAGATCTCATTTTCCTTTCGAGGATTGCCTCGAATGGATCTGTAACTTTAGGAGAGTATTCCTATACCATTAGCAATGGTGCCAGCTTTACTGTGACAAGTTTGATTCTGGGCACCCCAGCGTCAACCCAAACCGCCGATGTGTCATCATTTGCTTATTTTATCGTACGACCAGTTTAGGTTATTTTTTAAATAAATTTGACCATTTTGTTGATTTCAACAAAATGGTCAAATATGTAAAATTCAGAAAACATTTACATACATCCACAGGTACCCATGATTAAAAACGTTACTCAATTCAAAGTTGTAATCAATGAAATCGAATCCATCTTTCATTTTGACTCAAATTGCCCTACAAATGTAGCTAAAGATGCATTGTTTGCATGCCTAAAATGGGTTGGTCAAATTGAAGATTCTGCAAAAGCACAAGAAGAAGCTAAAAAAGTTCAAGAACAACCTTCGGATCCTATTGCCGAACCAATACCAGAAGAAATCCCAGAACAAATTTATGAGGGAATAAATGAGTGATCAGCCATTCGATCAAAGGTTTGCATGGGGAACTGAGTTGTCAATGACATTTCCACCAACAGTTGGCGGGACTCCTCAACTTGTAGGCGTCTTGGAACATGAGCCTGTCATCATTTTGTTCAAGAATCAATCCACTGTACCTGTATTCATTTCTGATTATCCAGGTACAGAAAGAGGTTCTACCATGATTGCAGGTGAATCATTTGTTTTAGACTGCAGAGGCAATAAAGGTAAAGCTGTTAATGGTGGTTTCCCTGTAGGAACCGCTTTTTATGCCACAGCAACAGGTGGAACAGGATTCGTAAAAATAAGTGTTGTATATGCACACTAGGAGTTATGAATGAGTCAAATTTATGTGCCTACTGCAACCTCCACACCCTCTATTCCTACACAATTCACTGCTGACGATGCACTTGTTTCTGTACCAGTTGGAAACAATGAGAACATTTTTTCTAGAGATACAACAGACAACAATGATAATGGAATACGAACGACAGTCGATCCTCCTGGTACTGAAAATTTCTACATAGAATTAACTAATAGAGCAACTGGAACAGTTACAACATCAGATAGTACAAGCCAGGAACAAATTATTTACTCTTTTAACATGAGTAACTTGCCTGGTACTTTTTATTTTTATGGGAACATTGTGGGTTTTTGTAATAATGTTCCTGTGGTTGGAGCTGCTGGGACAGCTTTTGAGTTTAATGTTGCTTATAGGACAACTGGTAATGCACTTCAAGCGCCCATATTAATAGGTGGTGAGTTTACCAACCAATTCGAAGAAGCTGCATTAGAAGATAGCGATACATTTATTCAAGCAAGCCTAAATACTGTAAACTTTGTTGTTGAGGGTGTTGCTGGTTTAGACATTAATTGGAATATACTGCTTGAATATAGGAGGGTAAATTAATGGCTGGAACTAGTAATATTACTGGTCAAGAGAGTGTTTTATTTGCGGATAATGCTTCATTTGATGGAACTACTCGAGACGGTAGAATGCAACTTGATGGTCAACTATGGATTGGATCAAGTATTGCTCCTCATGTAAGACTAAATACACTTACTGAAGGCGCTGGAATATCTATAGTAAATGGTGATGGAACAATCACAATTGGTTTAGCGGGTGGAGGATCCGCTGTTGAAACCCTAACAGGAAATTCAGGGATTGCCACTCCTATTGCAAATAATATCAATGTAAAAACTGCTAATGCTACTGTTACTTTCGTTGGTTCAGCCGGAAATCTTCTACAAGATTTTAATGGTGTTAATATTGTTTTAGGTAGTTCTTTGCCCGTTTTAGCAGGTGGTGTAGGAAACGTAGGCCTTGGCATTAATGTAATGCAAACCATAACAAGCGGTTCACAAAATACAGCTATGGGTAATAATGCATTAGCTGCAATTACAACTGGAAACACTAACGTTGCGATTGGACGTCAAGCAGGTTTAGCTCTTACAACAGGCTCTAGTAATTCTTTGTTCGGAACAGCCACAGGAGCATCTTTGACAACTAGTCAAAATAATGCTGCTTTTGGTGGAGGTGCATTAGCTTTCTTTACATCAGGAGCAGCAACAGCCGGTTCTAACGTTGCAATTGGAGTGACGGCTTTAGCAAATGTTGTAACTGGCACTTTTAATACTGCGGTAGGTAGATCAGCAGGTGCAAATTATACAACTAGTGAATCATCAAATATTTGTATCAGTAACGCAGGTACTATTACTGAGTCAAATACGATAAGAATAGGAACTTCAGGTACAGGTGATGGTCAACAAAATCGATGTTTTATTGTCGGTATTGATGGCGTGAACGTAGGTTCAGTAGCTAAAGTAGTTACGGTAGCACCTTTGGCAACTGATCAGCTAGGAACAGCAACAATTACAGCTGGCGCCGGAATTTCTGTCACACCTACCGCTAACACAATAACAATTGCATCAATTGGAGGTCAACCTACAGCATCATTTGACGTGCAAGCGAATACGGCACCTGGAACAGATCCTGTAGTACCAACCGCATTAGGTGTTGTTACGGTAAATGGTGCTGCTGTGGCAAATCATTCTGTTGTCATTGAAACTCATTCTAGGGCGGCTAATGCATATAATGTTGAAGTGCAATATTCAGCAGCAGCAGCAGCAACGGACGCAACCAAATCTGGGGTAGCACATTTCAATTCTGGTCAATTTACTGTTGATTCCAATGGTTTTGTGTCATCGATTGGAGGCGGTTTAACTTGGAGTGTTATTACTGGTGCCACTCAAGCAATGGCTGTGAATCATGGTTACATAGCGAATAGAGCTAGTAATATTGCTTTTACGCTTCCAACTGTAAGTGCAGTCGGTGACATTATCGAAGTTACTGGAATGAATACAGCACTGGGATGGACAGTTTCATGGACAACTAACCAACAAGTTTTTTTTGGAAACGCTGTTACTACTGTAACTTCAGGGACATTATCTTCATCTGCAACTAGAGACAGTATCAGGATGGTTTGTATTGTGGCAAATCTAACTTGGAACGTAATTTCATCTGTTGGAAACATAACATGTACATAATGAGGGTTTATGGTAACTAATAGTTCAAGCAATATTAAAACAGCAGCATCAGGAACAGTTTTGCAAGGACAGGGTGTAGGAAATGCAAATGAATTTAGTACAGCAACTTACCCAGCAACAACAACAGTTAGCCAAGTTCTTTATAGTTCAGCAACAAACGTTGTCGGTGGATTAAGCACGGCAAACAATGGACTCCTTGTAACAAGTAACACTGGGGTACCTTCAATATTAGCAGGTCCAGGAACAACAGGACAAGTTTTACAGTCCAATGCTGCAGCCGCTCCTAGCTTTTCTACTGCTTCTTACCCTTCAACCACTACAATAAATCAAATATTGTACAGCTCCGCTGCTAACACAGTAACTGGATTAGCTACGGCAAATGATGGTGTTTTGATAACAAGTCATACTGGTGTTCCATCACTTTTAGCGAATGGTACTACTGGGCAAGTATTGACTGCAACAACTGGAGCACCGCCATCTTGGTCTACAGTAAATTCTTTTACTCCTAGTTCTGTAATTAATTTATATGATGATTTTTTTGCAATCATAACAGCAAGTGCAATTCAAAGTGGTTTAAATTGGGTAACTGCTGGTGCTAATGGCTGGCAAGTTAATACTCTGACTGGAGCAACAAGTGGGCATCCAGGCGTTATTGGAAATGCATCAATGGTTTTTGGTACAAGACCATTATTCTTAGGTTCAGGTGGTAATTTTGCTACAGCTTATTTTTTGGGCGGTGGTCTATTAACCATAGACTGGGTTTTTAATATTGTGACAGCATCTGACGCTACAAATAGGTATAAATTAATTTTTGGAATTGGAGATACTGCTGCAGCAGCTCAAGCAAATGGTTGCTGGGTACAATATTCAGACAATCTTAATAGTGGTAAGTGGACTTTTAATACAGCATCTGCATCAACTCCAACAAATTCAAATAGCACAACAACCGTTACAACAGGATGGCATCGCGCTCAAATTGTAGTTAATGCAGCAGCAACATCAGTACAATTTAATATGGATGGTGTTTCATTAGGTACTGCGATTACTACAAATATTCCAACTGCAGCAGGTATGTCGCCCACAGCATGCATTGAGTTTGTTTCAGGTACAATAGCCGCTGGGTCAATTTTGATTGACATGTTTTCCCTTTCTCAAACGTTGACAACACCTAGGTAAAAATGGCTAAAGAAAAATTCATTCAAAAAATGCACATGAAAAAAGGCGCACTTCATGAATCATTACATGTGAAGAAAGGTGAAAAAATCCCTGAATCTAAGATAAAAAAAGCTGAACATAGCAAAAACCCCACACTACGCAAAAGGGCCGTTTTAGCTGAAACACTAAAGCATATGAAAAAAAAGTAGGATAAAATGGGTAAAGGTAAAGAAAAGCGGAAAGTTAAAAAAGTCATGGATGAATTCAAAGAAGGAAAACTTCATTCTGGATCTAAATCAGGCCCAGAAGTGACGAATCCTAAGCAGGCGATTGCAATAGCATTAAGTGAATCACGAAAAACTAAAGGAAAATAGAGTCATGACCCATAAGAAGATAATGTCAAAGGCGTCTAAAGATCTGAAAAATGACGCTTCTCACTATAAAGACGAACTGAAACACACAAAGTCAAAACTGAAAAAGAAGCATGACAGAACTGAAATGGTAGAAGCCGAAAAAGGCGCAAAAGTTATGCGTAAGATGGCTAAGAAGGCACACGAATATTGATTGACGGTCCATAATTACGACATACAACAAAAATGTTTAGTCCCTAAACCACTCATAAAAGTGAGGTTGTTATATGTGTAAAGATGATATGAATTGGCATCGTGATTATAATCATTGCTGCCAAGAAGGTCCTCAAGGTCCTATGGGCCCACAAGGTCCTCAAGGCATTCAAGGGGTCCCTGGTTCACAAGGAGCAGCAGGACCTCAAGGCATCCAAGGCCCTCAGGGTCTACAAGGTCCAAAAGGCGAGCCAGGTAAAGATTGTGATTGCGATCATAATAATGATTGCTGCTGCGATGTGTATGCAAATGTATTTGCTACAGTTCCTCAATTAGTGCAACCGTACCTAAGTGCAGTTGATTACGTTAAATTTGATGCGATGAATGCAGTTTCAGCAGCAGAATTTGATTTAAGCCAAATGAACATTTCAGGAGGTATTAAATTCTTAAAACATGGTATATATCATATTACATGGCAATTACAAGCTAGGGTTGCAAATCCAGTTTCAAACCCTGTGCCTTCGTGGTCTTTTGGTTTCTGGTTGAATAATGCCCTTGTACCAGGTTCTATCTATAGTGGCTATACACAATCACCAAATGACGATGCCGCGCATAGCACTGGCGACGTTATCATAGAAGTAAAAGTCGGTGATGAACTCAAATTAAGAAACACATCAATTTCATCAGTTAACTTGAACCCAAATATTACAGGTTCAGTTTTCCCAATCACAATTGCCTCTATCAATATCCACTGCGTTAAATCACTAGCATAATAATTTGGGTGGGGGCTTTGAGTCCTCACCCTTAAATTATTGTTCTTTCCAATACTGAAATAAGTGTTCACACAACTTTTCTGAGATATCTTTATCTGAGAAATATATAGTCTCAGTGTTTTCATTGGAAAATGTGAAAACTACTTTATTTTCAAAGAATTCACATGAACACACTTGATGTAAGTTTATAATAGTAGTAGAATTTTTAACTACAAATTTGTATACTTTCATTTCATGTGCTCTTTTTTTGCTATTACCATTTTCGTGGCTATACGAAAATGGTAATTTTTATTTCATGCGCTCTTTCCGAAAGTCTGCCCCAGTCCAATTTCGGGTACTGGCAACAATTGTGATGCATCTACAGACATCACAAAGGTTTTTATGGAATGTTGCGATATGTCCGTATGGCCAAACTCCTCCGGCTCTTCTTGCGCAATCGCTGCAAACCCATTCAGGACTCTCTTCATTTGTTTCTCGATTTGATCTAGTCGGCATTCTATAGCCTCAAGTTTTTTCGTAAGTTCGCTTTGTCGTTTAAAAACTCCCTTACGTACTTTATCAGAACTTTCTTTAATTTCCTGTACATTTTTTGCTAGGATCTCAATTTCTGTCGGTGCTATCAGATCAAGTTGTATATATTCTACTGTTTCTTTATTCATTTTTTTCACCCTGTTTTTTGTAGAAATCATAAAATATCGTATATTGCTCTTCTATGTGATGAAATAATTTGGACTTAACATCTTCTATTGTCCATGAGTTTTTTAACAACATAAACATAATTATTCTTATCATAGCTTCTACGCTTAAACCTTTCAATTTGTCATCTGCGCTAATGATACTTTGAAAAATAATATTACTCATTTTTTCTAAATTTGTTTCTTCATCTTTCATGTTTGTCTTCCTTATCATATTTTTTTTCTTCATCATAAAAGTATCCATCAATTATATATCCTAATCCAGCCCAAAAAAGTATTTTGCCTAATTTAACTAATGGTGGGGATGGCAAAAGCGACAGAAACCCACCTGCCAATGATGCAGTTATACCGTGAGCTAGTTTTGGATTTAACTCTTTAATTTTCTGTTTTTTTACTTTTCGCGTAGGGTCAATTGTCCAACTGTCAATAGTTTCTTGTGACGGACCTTTTTTTATTAGAAGAAAATCTTTAGTCTTTCCAACTTTCAACTTTTGTTTAAACATCTTCAAATAGTTTGGATGAAACTTATATCCCTGTTGTTCTAACTGATAAAATACGCTGTCAAACATATCATTTGAATCGATTTCAATCTCAAGATAAAGTTCACAATGTCTTTGCAATTGTAACATAAGGTCTACCATTCTGTCTATATTATCGTTTTCATTTCTAAGTTCTGTAGATAATGACATGATGGTATTCATATTTGCTCTTTCAAAAGGGGTTGGCTTGTACAGTTCTAAATCCGCACTAATTTCCAATGTCAACGAGCTAGTTAGGATACACCCACAAACTATATATTTTAACATTTGTCTGGTATTCCTTGAAAATAGTTGTTTAACAAATAAAAAAGCATTGATAGTATAAAAAAAGAAAGTACCAAGTAAATCGTGTTATTTGTTGTATACTGTTCACCCGTAAACACTTTGTAAATAGAATAAGTTCTGTGGGCGATAGCACCCACTAAAAAACCCACGTAAAATAATTTCATGTTGGATCCGTTTCTAAAATGTCTAAATCTATCATGAAAAGAACTTCACTAAATGCTTGTGATCTACCCACACTGATCCAAAAATCTGACGTATCAAATTTATAATTTGATATTAATTCATCATATAGTTTGAAGTGAACATCACTTCTTATGCCCTTAATGTCTCCCATCAAAAAAAAAGGCAAAACAGCAACAACAAACAACAAATTATTCATCACTTGAATCTCCATTGATTAAAATTTTCCACACTTCGGTAGGATTCGATCTATAGTAATCTAGATCAATATGTTGTATTTCAGGAATTTTTGAGTATTGAATCGATCCTTTTCTTACAGATTTTATGACTTTTACTCCACATCCTTCACATGAATTTCCATCCGTAAGCTTTAGAAGATCTTGCCTGGCTTCTTCAACTTGATCATCTAGTTGTTTTTTCATTGTAGACAAACTAATGAACTTTTGAGCTGCATTGTTCCAAGAAGCATCGTTTTTTTTACGGTAGTCTTTATCCGTTTTTTCGGGTTCACGAAACTCAATTAAACAATATTTGAATTCCATTTCTTTTTTTATGAGTTTTTTTGCATAATCTTCATCATACTCAACTTTTAGTATAACAGGATTATTAGGTACATAACTTAAGTAGTACATAATTTTATGACCTGTAACGATCATTTGATGAATGAGTTGAGGAAGGTACTTTTCTGGTACCACTCCCGCAATAGCGCAAGCATGATCAGCAGCCCCGGGGCATTTAATCTCAACGCTATATTGTTCACATACTGATATTCCATCAAGATTCGCCATCATCCAAGGATATTCTTGGCTGAAAATTCTAGTTGGATGGAATTCTATACCTGTTTTTTCGCTTATATAGTTCCTAGCTTCTTGTTCAAGTTCAATTCCTCTTGCCATTGCAAAGCTCAAATCCTTTGCCGGCCTAAGCCCGACTTTTGTCTCCCAAAGAGTTAATGGAGTATCCCACGGACTTACTCCCATTATTGCCGATGCGTCGCTTGATCCAATAAACTCCCGGCGTAAAGCCGGGTGTCCTACTTCACATGTGTGTTTGTCATATGTCATTTTGAAACCTCAATTTGTTTTTGCATATTTTGTTCAATTGATAAGCGAAGTGCATCATAGCAATTGGATGGGAGTTCATAAAAAGTACCGATTTTCATTTCTTGACTAATTTTGTTTAACACGTATTTTCGAAAGTTTTCAGGGCATTTATCAAACATTGAATGAAGCTCATCTGCTTGCTCTCTTGTAATTTTTTGAACTATAGGTCGTCTTAAATTTGCCTGTTCTTTAACACATGCATTACCGTCATCATCTTGATAATCGTCATCTGATACTATACCCAAAAGCGCAACTAATGCATTTCTTTTTGCATAAGTAATTCCTGATGTCATACCGTGGTTATCTGCCTTTGTGGATATGATAGGCATAACACTTTTAACCCACTGACCAGAGCTATGAGCTAAAATAGTTGTCAGATATATTTTGTTTTCACTTTCGCTAAGGGTTTGCATTATACACAAACTGTTTTTTGATAAAGGACCTCTACAAACTTCCCATATTGCCGGAAGTTTTGAATACTTTGATTTGTAATGAGGATTAACGGCATCAAATGCCGCTGGAGTCATTTCACCCTGCGCTTGAGCTAGCGCTTTGGCTAGCTCTCCGATTTCGTTAGATTGATTCATTGTCAGTTCCTTTTTCTTTAGTTGTGCATACATGATCATAAAACTTATACAGATCGTCTTGAGTTAATGTGTGAAGATCTTTGTAATATAAAGTGTGGTATATCATTATTCTGATATCGTCAACATCTAAATTTAGATGGTCTCTATCGTAGAACATTTTTAGATTAAATGCTTCTGATAAGATTTCTTCTATTTCTTGTATTGTCTTAGTCATTGTTAACCTCTGATTTGATCAAAATGCATTTTTAGAATTCGTCCGATTTGCTTTAGCTGATCATCTATTTGATCAAGAGCCCACTCATCAGGCTTAACACGTGTAAAGTCTACTAGATCGATATATAAATCGCGTAGATCGTCTAATTCAGTGCCTGCTATATAGTCTTGATCATCACCGCAAACATATTCTTCGTATGTATATCCAAACATTTTGAGCTCCGTTTTTTTTTTGTATTCATGCTTTTGTCATTTTTTTCACAACTTGCAACTGCTACGATCGCGCCGACGTATCGGACTTGAGAGACTGTTGCTCGCTATGACATAAATATAGCATGAGTCATGATTTATTGCAATAGCTATTTTGTGTAGCTATGAATTTCCTATATGTGCTATATTGGTAAGTAGGAGGTGCAGATATGACACTAAGAGAGCATCTATTTTACTCACGAAAAAGCGTTGCAACTTTTGCAAAAGAACTGGGGATATCACGTGGATATCTCGACAGGATAGTTAATAACTGGTGCAAGCCATCTAGAATGTTAGCACAGTACATTGAGATTATGACGGGTGGAGAAGTGAAAGCGAATGAACTTTTGGGGGAATAAATGAAAGATTCAATAACGATCTGTCCAATAAAACCAGTGTCTATATACATAGACAAAGATTACCTGAAAAAATATCTTATGGAATTTTTGATTTATCTAGATAAAAACGCATGCTGTGGGTTTTCTATGATTCAAATGCATTCAAATGAAGAAACACTTATTGATGATTTCTTGAAAGAAATGCCATTTGGGAAATAAAAACCCCGCGAAATGACGCGCGGGGAAACGGTATCTTCTTCTTATGAAAGACATGCTCATTAACACACTACCAAAAACTGAATTTTCGGAGTAGAAAAATGAGCGACAGAGAACTATTAAAATTAATGTTGTGGTACATCTATGCCGAAGAGTTCAAAAACCATATCGGCGTTGGCGAATACCCTGAAACATTTCTTTATAAAATGAAACGAAAAATAAAATATTTTCTGGGGGAATATGTTAAACGACGATACGTTAAACGAAAATGTGGTGAAAAAAATTAAGAGCATCTCAATTTTGCTTGTTGGTATGTGTGTTGAGTGTTTTTTTGTGTGGTCAATGTCTCATTTGACTGGTATCGTATGCACTACGATTTTTATTGTTGTGCATCTGCTGTTAACGTTGATTGCGATTGGGTCTATTGAAATTGTGAAAGGAGATTGAGATGAGATTAAATTGGATAAATGCATGTGATCAGTTGCCTGATGAGAATGAGAGGGTATTGGTGTGTACAAAGGATAAATGCATCGATATAGATAAAGTAACGTATCCAAAAGATGGTAATATCTGGAGCTGCATATCAAAAGATCAGGTTGAATTTTGGGCATATGTGAGAGATCTTGAGTATATTAACAAAAAAAAACCAAAGAGGAGAAACCCTGAAAAAGAGTTGAAGTATAAAAAAGATTATTACGAAAGAAATAAAGAAATGATTAAATTAAGAAGCAAAATTTATCAAGAGAACAACAAAGACAAAAGAAAAGAAAGTAATAAACGTTATAGAAAAAAGACGAAAAAAGCCTATGACTCGAAAGCCATAGGCATTTTTGTTGAAGCGAAATAGCGGATTCGCTAAGATAAACTTTTTAACGCCGTTGATTCCCACCGCGAGCGTTAAAAATGCAAATGCAGCTTTAAGGTCAGTATATCATTCGGGCCTTATTGCTGCAAGACTTGCAAATAACCAAAGGGGGGAAAAGGTTTGTGATCCATGCCCCTTATCTTCGATACACCAATATTTAAAACACTTTTATTTACCTTCTAACTCAAGGCTTTTCTATGTCTTCAAATACTGACATGTCTAATTCTGTCACGTCTTCTAATTTAACGCAAGAGAAAATAATCAGATCATCTCATGATCGTGAAAATCCTTTTGCTCAGATATCTAGATCTTTACTTAGAGACAACTCATTATCTTTTAGAGCTAGAGGACTTTTGTGCTATATGCTTTCTTTTCCTAATAACTGGGAAGCTCACCCACAATTTATTGCTAAAGAGGCTGGAATTGGGAAAGATCAAATGTATTCCATATTAAAAGAACTGATTGAATCAGGATATTGCAGGTATCATCAGCCTCGGCAGAATGAAACAGGAAGATTTCAGTCAGGATGGTATGAATTTAGTGAATCGCGAATATTCAAAAAAAGTTTACCGAATACGGGTTTCCCGGAAGCGGTTATGCCGAATCTGGAAAAGACGGACCTTAAGAATAATGTAGCTAACAATAAAAACAATGTAAAACAACAACAGGCTGCTGTTGTTTTTGATTGCTTGAAAGATTTGAAGATACCCGAAAGTGAAAAGTCTTGGCTCAGTCAGCATTACCAAGAATCTGATTTAAACAAGGCTGTTGCATGGGCAACAGCTCCAACAACCAAAATTACTAAGACTTTGGAGCAAGCGCTAAAATGGTGGCTAAAACAGCAAATAAAGCCTGTGGCAGGCGAAACGGATGAGCAAAGGGCGCACAACCTTAGAAAATTCAGTTGCGATCTAGAATCGAAAATAGAGAGCTCTCAAGCGAAATACCTAGCATTGAACGATCATACAGAGATCATAACAACAACAACAACAATTTGCTTTGACTATAACGATCGTGACTTTGCCGAAAAACAAGCCAAAGCTTTAGCTAAGTATGGATTTGTAAAAATGAAATGAAAACAGCCGGCTACCTATTGGTGAAATAGCCGGCTGATGAAATTTACAACGATTTCATTGGTATGTTAACATGATCATGCATTCGTTGCAAAAAAAATCCCCGTGTCGGTGACCCACGGGGAAAAAATAAGTATTATTAAGCAGGCAAAGAAGGCAAAAAGATAACAAAAACCCCTGTGACCCGATGTCACAGGGACCCTTACCCAACAAGACAGCGGCGTCAACTCTTTATACGAAAAGGGCAATTTTATGGGAATAGTAGAAATGATAGACATTTTTGAACAAGATTTGGGCGATTGAAATGAAGCGGATCAAATACAAAGACACCGACGAAATGATAGCTAAAAGTAACAGGTTATGGGCCAATCGAAAGTCGTCATATGAGAGATCTCATCGATATGGAGGTGATCCAGCAAGCGTAAGATGGGATGAGATCATTAGGCCTCGGATCAAACAGGAGATGAATCTTAATGACTATAGCAGCTACCGATAATGGCTAAAATCATTCTACTTGGAGAGCCTCGTGCTCTACAGAGACATCGAACAGCTATATTTCGAGGAAAGCAAAAGCAATATGACCCTCAGTCTAAAATTAAAATGATAACTAAAAATTATATGTTGATTGAGCGTCAAAAAGGTGGTTGGCCATATGACGGAAATAACGGCACAATAGGGTTTGACTTAACGATAAATTACTATTTTTACAGGCCTCCATCAATGCGCAGCTTATCAGAAGAAGAACTCAACAAAATACCGCATATACAGAAGCCCGATAAAGACAACTGTGAAAAATATATTTTTGATTGCGGAAATAAAATTTTGTGGCATGATGACGCAGAAATATACAGAACGGTATCTCAAAAGTTTTGGTCAAAACAGCCGAGGACAGAGATTATATGGGTTGGAATGTAGATCCTGAAGATAACTTCAAAGAATCAGTATTACGTTCAATGATGTTGATTTGTCTGCTTTTAGCAATGTTATTCATAGTGCTAGTGCTTCGTTCATAAAAACAGCGATCGCACAGAATGCGAAATATGTACATCTAAGCTGTTCCCGCACAGTGCGGGTTTTATTCAAAAACGTAACGTCTCTTTTTGATTGAGAAGGTGTGCACGCGTTGCGTTATCCCCGGGGCGGTCCCGGGGTTTTTATAACTATGGAATAATCATGAGAATTGTAACAGATGGTGAGCTCTATGCTGTTGAAAAAGGTTGGATATTTAAAAAATATGCAAGCATGTATACACCTGGTCGGTGGTGGACACTAAAAAAAAGTCATGAATTTTGTTGGGGAAGAAAGACAGAGATACAAGAATTATTTAGAACACTTAATCGGAAAAAAAGGATAAAGGAAGTTGAAGAAAATTCATGTTGATATTTTCGCTTTAAATCTGTAAAATGGTGTTAACGCTACGGATTTAGCGTAGAACCGATGTGTGCGTCTGCTTTGGAAAAAAGTTGCTATCATCATCTTCGACGGATATCCCGCAAAGCCCGGCGTCGTAGGGCTGTTTAAGGGGAAAATGAAAATTATAAGCCCAGTACATTTATCATTATTTGTTATCGTTTTGTCTGTATTGTTAGCTATTAGCGGTATAAGATCAGCTTTAATTGTTTTGGGTTTCTGTTTTTCTGTGGTTATTGTGTATGTATTGTTAATATTGTTTTTTTATTTTATTGGATTGAAATTTTAAATGGATATTGATGGTTTTAAAAAATGGATAAATGAATATTTTGGATGCGGAAAACTGGTCATAGAGCCAACAGTATTTGACTACATCATGGCCGGTTATGAGTATGCTAAAAAAGAACATTGTAATAAAACTAACGAATATCAAAGACAATGGCGAGCTAAAAATAAAGAAAAATATTCAAAACTTATAGAAAAATACAGAGCTAAAGATGGTGATTTTGAACGACGAAAAGAGTACCAACGAAAATATTATCAAAAAAGAAAAACAGCAGCAAAAATAAAAATCGATAGTTTATAAAATTGTTCTCTCGATTCCCCGGGTGGTCCGGGGTTTATAAGGATAAAAAGATAAAATGACAAATGACCAAACAGAAATTAAAAAGACTGAAAAAAGCGAAATCACATTTTTCCCTAAGTCCGAATGGATAATGAGAGTATCGGAAAATGGTATCGAATTTAACACAGAAGAATACCCAGTAGACAAAATCACTTCTGGAATAATAGATATATTGTGTGAACAGTTTTGGGATAAAGTAAAAGAATATTACGAGAAAAGGCTGGCTGATAAAAAAAATGAAAACTGAACTCATCAAAATCTCACAGCTTAAGCTTCTAGAAAGAAACCCACGTCGCATCACAAAAGAGCAGATGGATAAACTGTGCAGATCAATACAAAACGATCCGACATTTCTTGAGTGTAGACCTGTACTTGTTAACTGCATCTATGTTGACGATAAACCATACATGCACGTATACGCTGGTAATCAAAGAGTCCGTGCTGCAAAAAAACTCGGTATGAAAGAAATTCCTTGTGTTGTAGACTATGAATTAACGGAAGAATTTATAAAAAGTAGAATAGTAAAAGATAATGCTCATTACGGAAGTTGGGATCATGATATATTAGCAAATGAGTATGAAATTGAAATGCTTCTAGAATCGGGGCTTACAGAAAAGGAACTACTCGGTTTAACCGATAAAGAAGAAAAGTCAAATGAAGAAAAAAGTAAAAAGCAAAAAGAATGCCCAAATTGCGGGGTGATGATTTAATTATGGCAAGGCCACCTAAAGAAATAAATTGGAAAGAAGTGGAAAGGAGAGCTGAAATTGGAAATTCAGCTAGAGAGATATGTAGGGCATTTGGAATAGATACAGACACTTTTTACCGGAGATTTAAAGAAGAATATGGTTATAGTTTTGGGGATTTTTCGGCCCCGGCTCTAGAGGCAAGTAAAGCTAATATTTTGTATACACAATATGTTAAAGCATTAGCTGGTAATACTAAGATGTTAGAACTTTTAGGCCGTGAACTTTGTGGTCAAGGTAAAGTAAAAGATGATGAAACAGAAATAGAAGCAATTGGTAAAAAGTTTGATGAAAAAATAAATCAAGTGATAGGGATGTTATCTTCAGATCTAAATATCGACGAAAGTAATATCAATAACGAAACAAAATCATAGTGATTAATAGCAACTATCATTGCTTGGTTAGGCATTTCTTCAATGCGTTTGATCATCTCATCGAGTGCATTTAGTAAATCGTTACGTGTTACTGGAGCTTTATCTTTCACTACAGGAACAATTACATTGCCCTCATCATCAACACGCAAAAAGTTAGACCAATTAATGGCTGCACAACCTAGCAGTTCACCACCTGAAACGCTAATTTGCCCACATTTACATGTAACTTCATCTTGTATTGATAAGCTTTCAATGATTGATTCACAAGCTTTACATTTAGCTCGATTGCGCATTCTTATCCATCAATTTAGTTTTTTTTGTAAAATATTCTTTTTTTTCTCCACACTCCCAGCATTTAAGCTGTATATTTGGTGTGTAGATATCTTTTGTACGTTCATCAAACCAACTATCTTTAGACCATACATATATCGGTTGATGTTTCGAAATCCATTGCATTTAGGAACCTTATGTTAGTGACCAAAAAGATACCTGACCCATTAGCACCGAAGCAACTAAAATATGTCAAAGAGGCTAATGCAAAATGGAATTTAGCATACGGGTCAGTCAGATGCGGAAAAACAGTAGGAACAGTGTTTCGTTTTTTGGTGGATTGCATGGCATGTCCTGATTCAAAGATCTACATCGTAGGCCATACATTTGACACTGCATATCGCAACGTCGTGCGTCTTATTATGGAATCCGAAGAACTCGCGATGTTTAGACCATTTTGCAGTTGGTCAGGAAAGAAACTTTACTATCGCGATAAGGTCATTACTATTTTAGGTGCAAAGGATGAAGGGGCAATCGGTAACTTTCAAGGAGATACTCATTCTTTGACCTATTGCGACGAAATTACTCTATACCCTGACTCTATCATAGATATGATAGATACTCGCTTATCTTGCTCCCATAGTAAAGCACATGCCACAATGAATCCTACTTACCCAACACACAAAGTTAAAGGTTGGATTGATAAGGCTATTGAAGGAGAC
>Ga0070702_100000028_pt1 | contig 39454 bp, 49 predicted proteins | sample KBSK5103metaG_FD_65466 | JGI IMG/M metagenome (GOLD analysis project Ga0070702, IMG submission 65466) | Corn, switchgrass and miscanthus rhizosphere microbial communities from Kellogg Biological Station, Michigan, USA - KBS K5-10-3 metaG | ecosystem: Host-associated > Plants > Roots >... | reverse complement strand
TTGGAGCGACCGATGCGCGCTGGTGCCCCCCGGCCGTCGCGGATGATGTCGATTGCCGCATCGATATCGATGGTGTCCCACACGGCCGGATCCTGCTTTGCCGCGGCGATCTCGCCGACCGCGCCCAGCGTAGTTTCTACGGCGTTGACCTCTTCGATCTTCTGCGCCTTGGCGTTCGGTGATTCGAACTTGACGCTGAAGCTGCGGCCGGCCAGCGACTGGGGCGGCGGGGTGAGGATACCGGCACGCAGCGCCAGGGCGAAGCAGCGGTAGATCATCGGCGCATACCACTCGGCTTGCATGCGGCCGTAGATCGGGCCGAGCAGCTGCCGGATCATCTGGGTGCGAACGTGAATCTCGGTCGCGGTGCGCACCGGACCATCCTGCGGCGCCAGCTGGTCGGACATCAGCGTCTTGCGGATGGCGGCCTGCAGACTTTCTTTCTTTGTGAACGAGATTTCGAAGTTCCCGCCCGGAACCAGCGGCTTCATGCTGTCCACGCTGTTGGCCACGATGATCTTGCGCGGGCCCACCTTCACGGTGCGCGGGTTGAGCACGCCGTCGTCTTCGGCAATCCACATGCCAGAAATGGCCATGTCGATATTCACGTTCTCCATGCTCACCAGGTGGTTGAGCTGCTTGACGTCGGGCAGCGCGCGGAACATCGGCCCGATCGCATACTCGCTGTTCGGCAGCTTGGACCAGCGCGGCGCGACGAACGGGCACTCGTGATAGCCGGACTCGCGCACCAGGTGCTTGGTGTCTACCTCTACGTGGCAGGACGCGAACGCCAGGTTCTTGGCGCGCACGCCGGTGTCCTCGGGGCTGCGCGGATAGATCGACTGGCAGAACTTGAATTTCTGATCAGGCTTGTTGTCGGCCAGCGCCTTGCGCACCTTCTCGCTGACGTTGGCCTCGCCGAAGTCCTTGACGGCCTGCTCGGCGGTCAACTCGTACGACCGCACCAGCGTGTCGGGCAGCCCGCCAGCCTTCGAGGACGAGATGTAGCACGAGGCGATGGGCCACAGGTCGAAATGATAGCCGCCCTTCTCGCGGTCCACGTCGATGAACATGACGAACCAGCCAGCGGGAATCATGTCCGTACAGGCCTCGTAGCCCACCGCATCGAAGTTCGAGCCGTGGATGTTTGTGAACACGGTGTCGGCTGACGCGTCAAACCAACGGTTTTCCTCGTCGCTGTCCTCGCCCGTGGTCAGGCCGAACCAGCGCGAGTTGCTGGGCGTGCCGCCGCTCATGATGGCCGCGGCGAGGATCTGGCCCGAGTCGGTGCTGGTGGAGTCCATGAGGCGCGCGCGCTTGGCCTGCAGTGCGGATGCGTCACTCGTTTCACCGTAGAAGCCGTCGCCGCGCTCGGGGAAGGAGTAGTCGAAGCAGTCGCGCCATAGCTGCTCATGCGGGCCGCGCAGCGTTTCGAGCGATTGTTTCCGGCGGATGACCTGCGCCGCGATGTCTTCGTCTGCCATGGCTTAGCCTCCCAGCTTGTCTTTGCCCTGCGCCAGCACGGAGCTGGTGGCCACAGCGCCAGGCGCGCCCATGGCCCCGGACGAGAGCAGGGATTGGCTGCGCTTCGCGCGGCGGCCCATCGCTGCCTTTGCGTTGGCTGCAATGGTGGCCTCGGTCGCGACCTTCTCGCGCTCGACCTTTGGGTCCTTCTCGGGTGGTAAATCTGGGGCGCCTCCGCACATGGGGGTCTCCTGGCTGGGTGGTGGGGCGGGATTACTTCTTGGCTTCTGGCGCCGGCGGGCACAGGTAGCCGTCCAGCGTCCTGACCGGAGCGGTCAGCGTGGTGTGGTCGATGTCCTTGGCACGCATGTTGGCGTAGTCGTGCTTGCTGCGCGGTGCAGCAGAGTTGCCGACAGTGCCCTCGATTGCCTTGCTGGCGGCTTGCATCTGCACGCTCAGCTCGTCGCGCAGGATCGCGCGCTCTTCTTCGCGGATGTGGGCACGTATGGCGTCCATCTCGGCTTGGTCGAGCGTGGGCTTGAACGTGCCGCTCGCAGCTGCCTCGGGCTCTGCCTCGGGCTCCGGGGTCTTGTCGACGGTCGCGGCCGGCGCTGGCGCTGCCTCGGGCGCGGGCGCACCAGGCACTTGCACGGTGGTGACGCGGGATTTTGCTGGGGTACTGGACATTGAGGACTCCGATAGACGTTGATCAAAGGTAACGTCTCGGAGTATCGACGCGACAGCCGGTCGGAATCCCGACTATTCACGCCATGAACGAGTACAGGCTTATCGTAGGAGCTTCAGCGACATCCTTGCCGCCTGCCTGAGACCAGAACGTCAGTAGCCTGACCCCGGTGTGGTAAAGCGGCTGGGCGCCCTGCTTGTAGCCGATCAGTGTGCTCTTCGGAATCGCGGTGAAGTGCGCAATGTCGTACAGGCTGTACCCCTGTTCGTTGAGCTGCTGGAGTAGCCGGAACCAGTCTATCCGGAACGTCTGCGCGCCCTGGCGCTTCAGCGCTGGTCTAGCTGGATCAGCATCGAAGTCGAGCGCAAGTTGATCAACAAACGCGCGCGCACGCGAGAGATCGACCGGCTCGGACATCACTCGCCCTTCCCATCGTCTTGCTCATCGCGAGGTGTTGCCCATAGTGCAACAAGGCACATGGCGCAGCTCATGAGCACCAGGATGGCAATCGCGCCCGCAACGAATTCCCAAAAGCTCACAGCAGCCCCAGCTGCGGTTGAGCGGTTGCAATCGCGGTCACGGTCACGACGACGCGGGCCTCGCCATCGGGTTCCATGCGCTCGGCGGTGAGCTTCCGCACCCACTTGTCGTCATCGATCACGATGTCCTTAAGCGAGTCGAGCAGCACCTTGTTGGCGTTGTCGATATCGATGCACTGGACCGTGTCGTCCCATGCGGCGCCGCACATGCGCTGGCGCTTCTGCCAGTCCAGGGGGCGGTGCGGGAACAGCTTCACATCGACGTGCACGCGGCCGGTGATTGGGGCGATGACGCCGCATGCGCGCGCCAGCAGCAGTACGGATGCCTTGAACGCCTTCGCCTCGGCGGTCACGTAGAGCATCGGCATCTGCTTCCCCTTGATCTTGACGACTCGCGAGGCCCAGTAGCGGTTGGCGCTGATCGGGTAGGGCAGGGTGAGGGTGATCGTGTTCATGCGCAGCCCCAGCCGCCGCCGATCGGATCGCCATACCAGCCGCCAGGTGGAATCCGTTCGCGAAGGCTGCCGTTGCGCCCATCCTGACCGGAACGACGATGGCCAGCGCGTGCGCGATCGGTTGAGCAGTCGTAGCGCCAGCCCTTGCCGGCGTAGCGGCCTTCGCGCTGATTGCGTGATTCGGTGGTTCGTTTCATGTCGTGCTTTCAGGGCGCCCGGGTTGGCCCGGGCTGTTGTGGGTTAATCGCGCATGGCGTGGACGACGCCACGGAACAGGTAGTCTTTCGCCTGCTGCTCTGGCGCCAGGTTCTCGAATGGCACGAGGCACGGGTGGGTTTTCGCTTCCGGGTCCTTGACCGGGCCGTAGACCCAGCCGTCGTTCAGCTTCTGATTCATCCAGCTGATGTGCGATGCCTCGGGCCCGAAGTCGCCCATGGTGTGCAGGTCAACGCCCATGCGTGCAGACTCGCGCTGCCACGCTGGGGCTTTTTCCCACGATGGCTGGCTGTTGTCGCCGAGCGCGGCGCAATAGGCGCGGTTGACTTCGTGGGCGACGCGAGCAATGCGGTCAAGCGGATGGACAGAAACGACCTGCTCGATGACCTCGTCGCTGCCTTGAAACAGATGCGCCTTGCCTTTGATGATGCTTTCCATGGTGTCTCCTGTGGTGCTGCGGTTGGCGCTTGCGCGCGAATTTATTGCCGGTTGCGTCTTGCGGCTTCGGCCTTGTCGACCCGGGCCTGCCAGTCGTCGTAGCTTTCGTCTGGGCCTTTGGGCTCGGTTCCCTGCGGCTTGCGCGGTTTCGCGGGGGCGGCGATGGCGCTGCCGGGCTTTGCCGCTGGTGGGTTGAGCATGTCGTTGACGATCGGGATCAGGTAGTTCGCTGGAATCGGCGCCTTCTCGCCCTTGGTGATGCGAGCGGTGGCCACGGCCTCGAGCAGCAGCGGAAGCGGTACGGCAGCCTTCGCCCACTCCTGCACGGCAGGGTGCGTGAACGGGGCGATAACGCCTTGGCGTCGTAGGGCAACAGCGATCTGGATCGCAGGATCGTCCGACACGGGCGGCGTTTCCCGCATGGGCAGGCCAGCAGCAGCCGGCGGCCGGTAATCGTCGGCAGGGGGCATGTCGATTTCGGGATCGAACGACGACGGCGAACGCTCGCCCGGGTTACTGTCCGTAGAGTCGTCGTCGTCCTTTGTTTTTAATACTGGTGATTGGTGATTGGTGATTGGTGATTGGGTAGCCGTTGCAGGCGTTGCAGGTGCCGTTACAGGTAACGTTCCTGTTTCTGGTGTTTGCGTTGCTGGTCCCGTAGCTTGAATGCGGTCGGCTAGCGTCCGCAACTCGGTCATGCCGATGTTCCAAGGCGCGTGCATGCCGGCATCGGTGACCACTTTGAACAGGCGCGCGCGCTCGTCGCGGTGCCGCTTCATGCGGTTGTCCTCGTTCGCTTTCTTGACCTCGCGCTCGGGCTCGCCATCCTGGAAGCGTTGGATGGCCTGGTCGCATGTGGCGTTGTGCCAGCCGTCGTCGCGCAGCTCGAAGAACTCGGCCAGTACCGCGGCCACGGCATCGCGCTGGGCCTTCGACACGGCGCGCACCTGGCGGCATGCTTCCTTGACGTCAGCCGGCACCGGCTTCTCCTTGCGGTAATACCAGCGGATCAAGCGCGTGTACGCCAGGTCCTGGTCCCAGGTCAAATGCTGGGTGGCCGTGTCGTAGTCGCGGATGTGGTGCTCGAAGTAGTTCATGCTGCGGCCAGCATCGCGGTGATCGCATCGCACATCATTGGGGGCGGCACGGCGTTGCCCAGCAAGTGCATCGCCAGGCGCGTGTCGCCGGGCAGGAAGTATGATTTTGGGAAGCCCATCCCGGTCTTTGCCTCGGGCACCATCAGCATGCGCATGCGGTCGCCATCGACGACGGCCCAGCGGTCGCGCGTGGTGATCGTGCCGATTGGGCGTGACAGGCAGCGGCCGGTCAGGCCCGACCCCTTGCCGTAGTAAGGCATGATGAAGCGCTCACCGAAGGCTGCGCGGCCGGCGGCCACGCGGCGCAGGGTTGCCGGCACGTGGCCTTCGACGGTGGTCCATTTCCCGGCCTCAAAATCGATAAAGCTGCTGGCCGGCACGTGCTCGCGCTTCGGCATGCGCAGCATCAGCGGATGCTTGGCCAGCGTGCCGATGTACAGCAGGCGCTGGCGGTGCTGCGGCACGCCATGGTCGGCGGCGTCCACTACCTGAATATCGAGGCAGTAGCCGAGCGCCTCGATAGCCATGCGCCAGGCCGGATACAGCGCCCACTTGAGGAAGCCTTTCACGTTCTCACCAATGAAGAATTGCGACCGGTGGTACTCGAGCGCGTCGAGCACGGCCCAGGCGGTCGCGCGGCTATCGTCGTGCTCCGGATTGTTCGCCGCCTTGCCGCGCGCTGGGCTGTTACCCTGGCAGCACCACGAAGCAAGCAGCAGGTCGAAGCTTGGGACCTCGCGCCAGTTCGTCCGCTGCAGGTCCTCACACGCGTGCAGGGTGCCCGGGTGATTCACCGCATGCACGTCGACGGCAGGCTGGAAGTGATTCCCAGCCCAAACCACTTCGCACCGCGCCATCCTCGCGCCCTCGGAAGATCCGCCGCCGCCGGCGAACATGACTGCGGTCTTCACGCCACCCCCTGAGCCATCTCAACACGCGCCCTTGCCACCGGCGCAGTATGGGAAGCGTGGGAGGCTTTGCGCAACGCGGCCAGGCGGTCGTAGCGGCGCTCGAAGGTGGCAGCCGCAGCCGTCCACGGGTTCATGCCGTGCGAGTCGCGGCCTTTGCCGCTCATGACGGCGGCGCGCGCGAGCTTGCGGATGTAGCGGCGGGAGACGATGGGGGCGTCCACTATTCGCCTCCTGCATCGGGTGCATCGGGATCGACAAAGCGCTCCGGGTATAAAATTTCCATCTCCGTGATTTCACCCCCGAAGTGTTTGGCGAGCTTTTCGGCGATTTCGGTCGATGGCTTTTGCTTGCCGTTCTCGATCCGCGACAGGTTCCCGGGATCGATTCCGACCGAACGACAAACCTCCACGATGGTCTGACCTTTAGCCTCGCGAATCTGGCGGAGTGGTGATTTCATGATTTACCTGTAGGAATGATATGCGTAGTACGCATATTACGACCCTATTTAAAAATGCGCAAGACGCTTTGCGTGATCCGCATTAAATTATTAGTATGTACAGATGACAATAGGATCAAATATCAGGCAACTGCGCAAAGCGCGCGGGCTGACCATCAACCAGTTGGCCGCCCTCATCGAAAGTGATGTTGGAAACCTGTCGCGCCTGGAGCGGGATATGCAGGGCTACAGCGATACTCTCCTGCAAAAACTCTCGGCCGCACTAGAAGTGCCAGTTGCCGCGTTTTTTGACAATAAAGAGGCAAATCGAATGTCTGATACACTCGGCATACACATTGCCGAGAAGGAAGATAGTGATTTTGTTCAGATACCTATGGTTAGGCTGCGTTTGGAGGCTGGCGTGACCGGATTCCAAACCGAGCCAGATCGGCGCGAGGGCAGCACGCTTGGGATGCGGCGCAGCTGGATCGAGCGCACCGGCTACGACCCTGCACAGTTGGTAGCTATTGTAGTGCGTGGCGCCAGCATGGAGCCCTCACTGTACGAGGACGATATCGTTGTGATCAACCTGGCCGACAAGCACCCTTTGGACGGGGAGGTCTACGCGTTCAACTATGAAGGTGAGGCCGTCGTAAAGCGGCTGTCACGAGACGCGGGCGACTGGTGGCTGATGTCGGATAACGTCGACCAGCGGAAGTATCACCGGAAGGTGTGCCGCGAGCACTGCATGATCATCGGGCGCGTGGTGCGTAAGGAAAGCGACCGGATATGACCTCACGCCCCACCTGGGATGAGACATTGGGCGCGGTGCTTTGGCTTGCTGCCGCGGTCGCGTTCATCTTTCTGATCCGGTGGGCTTGGCGCGATCGACACCTGCACAGTGTACGGCTCAACAGTCCAATGAAGCGCCTGGCCGCTATCGCGCTTGCGTGCAGCTCGCTGCTACTTGCCGTTGGCATAAGCCAATTAGGATATGAATCCTCAGGCCTATCGGATTTCACTCAAAAATTCTTCGTTGATGTTCTATTTTCTGACAGGTGGGGGCGTCATTACGCTTGGCAGGTCCAGTATGGATTTTACGGTGTACTTGTTGGTCTTCTTCTTACCTTCTACTATGACGCCACCTTAGGACGCCTCTTCAACTGGATTCGCCGAGGATAGCCCCACCCTGTATTGCACAGCCCGCCCTGAGCGGGTTTTTTTTCGTTCACGTTTTTGCGAGGACGCAGAAATAAATTTGCCACGAGTTCAAATATGCGCTTGACGCATATTGCGAATATGCGTAATATACAAATCAAGGAAGCGCACCACAACGCACCAGCAACCACCGCGAACCACCGGAGAACGACATGGCAAACCTTAAAGATGACGGCTTCCGCTACATGGTCAACCCGGATGGCAAAGGCTGCGACTGGATTCACCCGCTCGAAGTCGATTCGCGCGCTGGCTGGACAGATTGCACCGACATGGACGACGCCGAGTTCGACGCCTTCATGGGCGTGCAGGAGTTCATGGGCGTCCTTTTCATGGAGCCAGCATGAGCGCCCAGCTGCTGCACAGCGGCTACCAGTACGACGACAGCCTTTCGGTCGACCTGTACGGCTGCGTCGACGAAGGCGAGCACGTGGTGGAGCTGGTTTGCATCGCCGGCACCAAGCACGACATCACGGTGCTGTTCGCCCGCCGCAAGCTGCAGATCTTCGAGCTCTGGCTCGACATCTACGGCAACCCGGCTGCGGCGCAGGTGGCCGCGAAGTACCGGCATGAGATTGCGGCGCTGCCGGACTGATTCAGGGGAGCGCGGCGCTGCTCAGTCCAATCCGTCCGCTATGGGGTGCACCACCTGAACGACTGGTGACCTGCTTGGAAAGCCGCTCGCACTGCGTCAGGTGCAAACGCCTGACCCTCGTAAGGGGTCGCCACACGGAAGTGCTGTCCCACAACGGGGCGCTGGTCGACAAGCCAGCGATACGGCGCTCAGGGAAAGCACTTCCGTGTAGCACCCGAACAGCACCAGCTACCGGAGCCCAGCCATGGAAAAGCAGAAAGTGCGCGATTGGATGAAGCAGCGGGAGGACGAGCGCAAACGACTGCCGCCGCCCTCGCCCGAGGAAATCCGCAGGCAGCTGGGGCCGGTACCACCAACGAAGAAGAGGGGATGAAATGGTAAATCACGACAATAGCGACACGGCTTTTCCGAGCCACGGGACGATGGGCGAAGTGGTCGAGCGCGGCATGTCGATGCGTGACTACTTTGCTGCCAAGGCGCTGGTGATCGTTGCGGCTGCTGGCGGTATCGACCATATCGGTCCACAGGAATGCGCCAGCGCTGCCTACGAAATTGCCGACGCCATGCTCGCCGAGCGTGCCAAATGAAGCGCCTCGTCCTTTTCCAAGTCGCGCTGGCCATGGTCTGCGCCCTGGTGCTTGGCCACCTCGGCGAGCAGTTGGTGCAGACGCAAGCCAATATGCAGCGGAGCGCCCAATAATGCGCCGCCTGTTCCGCGCCGCCAAGCGCGCCGCCCGCCGCCTGGCCCGCCCGCTGCGCCTGCGCTGGATCGACTGGAGGACCAAGCAGTCCTGCGGCGAGGTTGAGCGCCTGTGCGACATGCGCGACGACGCGGCCCAGCTGATCGATAAGCAGAAGCTCGAGCAGGTGCGGCTGGAGCTGCGCCGCGAGGCGATCCTCAAGGGGCTTCTGTGACCCGCTTCCTCCTGTTCTTCCGCAAGGCCTGGTGCGAGGACCGGCCTGGGCTCATGTTTGCCGGCCTGTTCGTCTGCGGCCTGCTTGTCCTGATCACAGAATTCCCGAATTAACCACCGAAAGAAAATATGAGCAACGCACTAGCCATCATCACCGGCGCCATCAACGAAGCGCGCGACGACTTCTCCCGCGTGCTGGTCGACCGCAGCATCAGCTTCGAGCGCGAGTCCGGCTTTGCAATCCAGATCCTGCAAAACAACGACTTCGCCATGAAGATCGCGATGGCGTCGAAGCCGTCGCTGCTGGCGGCCGTGACGAACATTGCGGCCATTGGTATCAGCCTGAACCCGGCGCGCAAGCAAGCGTACCTGGTGCCGCGCGGCGGCAAGATCTGCCTCGACATCAGCTATATCGGCCTGCTCGATATCGCCGTGGCCTCCGGTTCGATCCTGTGGGGCCGCGCCGAGCTGGTGCACGAGAACGACGCGTTCCGCAAGATCGGGATGGACAAGCAGCCGGTGCATGACTTCGAGCCGTTCGGCAAGAACCGCGGCGAAATCGTTGGCGTGTACGTGGTGGTGAAGCTGCACAACGGCGACTACCTGACGGACACCATGTCGATCGACGATGTCTACAGCATCCGCGACCGCTCGGAATCGTGGAAGCGCAACGGCCAGGGACCATGGAAGACCGACGAAGGCGAGATGATCAAGAAGACCGTAATCCGCCGCGCCTACAAGATGTGGCCGAAGACCGAGCGCTTGGACAGCGCCATGAACCAGTTGAGTGCGAACGGCGAGCGCCTCACCGATGTCAACGAGAAGCCGGGCGACTGGACCGACGTCGAGCCGCTGATCGCCGCCGCGCTGCTGACCAAGACCGACTCCGAAGCGCTCAAGTTTTGGAAGGAAAACAACGGCCAGGTTGCCAACCAGAAGAACGACCACAAGCGCCTCAAGGATGAGTTGGCCAAGCACCGGCAGAAGCTGCGCGACCAGGGCGACGCGAACACCATCGAAATGCAGCCTGCAGCACCGAAGCCAAGACCGCTGCCGCCGGCGAACGACCCAGCCGACGAGCCGCGGCCAATGACCGATGAAGAAATTGAAGCCGCCGACCTGGCAAGGAGCACAAATTGAAATTTATTGAAGCCCAACAAGGATCCGAGTCCTGGTACGCCGCGCGCTGCGGCCGCACCACGGCTTCGCGCTTCGCCGACGCCATATCGACAGTTGGCGGCCTGACCGAGCAGCAGGACCAGTACGTCAATCTGGTGCTGGCCGGCGCCTCGCTGAAGGATGCCGCCGCCGCCGCCGGTTACAAGGCCGCGCCCACATCCGACTGCGTGCGCCGCGCGCTGCTGGGTGAGCGCACGGAGGAATTCTCCGACGTTGCCAAGCGCTACGCCGCCGACCAATCCATCGAGCGCATCAGCAAGCAGCCACACGGCGAGCCGGTCAAGACTTGGGTACTGGAGCGCGGTCACACGATGGAAGAGGCGGCGCGGCGCCAGTACGAAGCGCGCACCGGTTCTTTCGTGACCGAGGCCGGCATCTGCCTGACCGACGACGACCTGTACGGCTACAGCACCGACGGCTTGGTCGACGCCGACGGTCTCATCGAAATCAAAGCCCCGGTCGACAGCATCAAGATCCGCGACATGTGGCTGAACGGCGACACATCGGAATATGACCACCAGATGCAGGGCGGCATGTGGATCACGGGCCGCCAGTGGTGCGATTTCATCATGTACGTGCCCGAGCTGGCCGCCGTCGGCAAGGACTTGTTCGTCAAGCGCATCCAGCGCGACGACGCCTTTATCGATGCGATGGTCGCGCGCCTGGCCGAGTTCGAGAAGCTGGTCAGCGAAAACGAAGCGCTGTGGCGTAAGGGCGCGCCGGCGGCGGCTGAAGAGGCTGCGCCATTCGTCGAGGACGACTGCCTGATCGTGGATGCCAGTTTCGAGCCGCTGAACGATCCGGACTTCCAAGATATGTCGGCGCCGGTCCTGGTCGAAGTCGAACGCACGCCAATCGGCCAGATGCTGCACGACGGCCTGCAGCGCCGCAATGCCGCCCTTGCCGAGCAGGCGGCGCACGCTGAAGTCGTTCCGCTGCGCCCGGCTGACGCCTGGCCGGCGCCGACCACGCCGCCCACTCTGCGCCTGGGCCAGATCGGCGAGCGCCTGGGCTTCTCGCTGACCGCCGACTTCCTGCGCACGCTGGGCTTCGAGCATGCAGCCAAGGACCGGGCCGCCGTCCTGTACCACGAGCACGACTTCGCCAACATCTGCGCCGCCCTGCAGCGCCACATCAGCGCCGTGCAGGCGAAGCAGGCCGCGTAATGAACTCGATGCTGCTTTCCGTCTGGTGCGCCCTGCGCTGTAGCGATCCGCTGTTCCAGCGCTTCCTGGGCGTCACCGATGCGAAGGCAGCAGCCGAGACCGTGCGCACGAAGTGCGGCCTCAAGTCCCGGGCCGAGATCGACAAGGATCCAGCAGCCCGGGCCCGCTTCGACGAAATTATCCGCGACCCATTCACCGATTTTTACAACCGCCACCAGGCATAGAAAGGCTACACCTATGAGCACTCAAGAACCGTTTTGCCTCGTCAAGGACCGCATGTCCGTTAAGGTCAAGCTGCGCACCGAAAAGCACGGCGACGACGACGTCAACGCGTACGACGTCATTCTGTCCGGCGCATTCCCCAATGCCGTGCTGCTCAAGTTGAATCCCGACTTGCGCCCGCTGCTGTATGTGACGGAGCAGGGAGATCTTATCGAGGGCCAGTCGTTTAGCACGCTGCGCTTTCCCGAGCTCGGCGCGCAGGACTGGAAGCTCGAAATGAACCGCATGACCTTGACCATTCACGATGATGTCGATGAAAACGAAAGCGTCACGCTGACCGACCGCGAAGCCGACAAGTTCAACTTCTCGCTCCTGCCCGGCGGTACCGTCAACCTGGGCTTGCGTGTCAAGGTGGGCGAGGTCAACGACGAGGACGTGCTGCTCAAGCTGCTGCGCGCCAGCCATCAGCAGCTGCTGGTCAGCTTGCACCAGGTGGCCCTCGAAGTGGCGCCGGATAACTTCGAGCAGGCCGAGAACCTGACCGGGCCGATGAGCGACGAGCGCAAGGAAGCCGAGAAGGCATTCTTCAACCCGGCCGGCGCGCAGACGCCTGAAGAAGTCGTCGGGCAAGTGCAGGAGCCAGTCGCGCCGGCCAGCAAGAACAAGACCGTCCTCAAGCCTGCCGAAGCCTGGCCATTCCCGACCGATAAGGCGGCGTAATCGTGGCCTGTCAGCACTTCGAATCCCCGGACGCGGAGTGCTGCGCCGCCGGCGTCAACCTGGCGCAGCTCGCCGGCGGCGGCCGGTTCTACATGGTCCACCGCCTGCCGTGCATCCCCATCAGCAACCGCCGCGGCGAGACAGCGCGCGAGTGCAGCAAATTTATCGAGATGAAGGAGCAACCACGATGAGCGGAGACCTGTTCCACGCCGCCCGCCACACGGACGCTGTTTGGTCGGCGCTGCCGGCAACCTACGAAGAGCTGGCCGCGCGCACCGGGCTGACCGTGCAAACGATCAAGTACCGCACCCGGTCCATGCGCAACGACGGCATGTGCCACGTAGGCGACTGGAAGCGCGCCGAGGGCAAGGGCGGCAAATTCAGCCCAGTCCTGGTGCGCGGCGCCGGCGAGGATGTTCCGTGCAAGCTCAAGGCGTTCACGGAAAAGCAGCACCAGAAGCGCCACCGGAAGCGGATCAAAAAAACAGAGGCCGGCGAGCTGCGCCGGGCCAAGGGGCGTGCGCGCGCCTGGCGCATCAAGGCCCAGCAGCAGGGCGATCCGCTGATCAATGCGCTGTTCGGCGCGCCGGCGAAGAGGGCCGCATGATGCCCACGCAATTCGCCTTCGACTTCACAGTCGCGCCGACCGACGATCCCGAAGTCCTGCGCCTCAACCCGACGCGCCGGCCGAACGCCGAGATCATCACACGCGCGGTGCCTGGCGGTTTTGCTGTCGCCTTCTACGTGACGCTGTCCACGTCGGGCACCAACAGCCTGTGGGAGGAATTCACGACCCGCGCCGCCGCGATACTCGGCGGGTGCCGCGCCATTGCCGAATACCTCGAGCACCAAACCTCGTCGGAAACATCGAAGCGCGAGGTCGGCCAGGTGCTCGATTGGGTCCGCGGAATCTACAAGCAAAACGCATTGGCCGCCGCGTGATCTACATCCCGCCCGTATCACCACAAAATAACCTGGAGAGCAAAATGACCCACGAAGAAATCATCGAGGCGCAGCGCCTGCAAATCATCGAGCTGACGGCATGTGTCGAGCATTACCGCCAGAGCCTGGCCGACCACGCCCATCGCTATCACGATAACCTGGTCGACCCGAGCCTGCGTGCCGTCGTGACGCTTGCCGCTCCTGCCGCGCCCCGTGAAGCGCCAGAGCAGAGCGTGCCGACTGGCTGGGTGGTCGTGCCGATTAAGCCGACTCTCGCAATGGTGCAGGCCGGGGCGACTGTCGATACCGAGCGCGAATCGGCGTGGGCCGCTTATCTCGCCGCTGCGCCTACGCCACCAGCCGCCGCGCCTGCGCCCATCCAGAGCGCCGAATTTTCCGAGGACGATATCAAAGCCGCCCGTGACATGGGCACATTCGGATCGGAATACAACGACGCCGAGCGCCTGAAATTCGAGGCGTACATGACAGGCCACTGCTGGGGAATCGGGCCATTCGACGTTGAGCGCATGACCTACGGCGATATCATGACCCGCCAACTGTTCGCTGTCTGGCGCGACCGTGCCGCCCTTGCTCGCCTCGCCGCCCCTGCGCAGGCCAGCAGCGAATACCGCGAACTGGTGCGCGCCGCCATAGTTGACCTGTTCCAGCGGATGGAGAAATCGTACAGCGCCGAGCCTACACGCCGCATCACCATCATGGACATGGACGCTGTGTTTGCGCATGTGAAGGCGCTGGGCCTTGGTGGCTGCCTTGATGGCGCCGCTGCACCCGCCGCGCAGACAGAGCAGGCCAAGCCGACCGACTTGCTGACCGCCGCGCAAGTGATCGAATTTGGCGCCACGCTGATCGGCCACGCGTCGGATACGGATGGCATGGACGACGCCGAGGGCAAGGCATGGGTGCGCGCTCGGCTGTTGGAATGGTTGCCGGTTGCAGCACAAGCGGCCAAGCCGACCGAGGCGCGGGAATTGAAAGGCGGTGCGTAATGGCCGCCGTGATCTGGAATGCCGGAGCGCCGCCAAAGCGTGGCGCCTATCGCGTCAAGTCAGACGGGCCTAGCGCGAATGTTGGCTGGCGGTACTGGCACGGCGCCCGTTGGAGCGGCCTTTCCTCTACGCGAGCATGGTGCATCAAGGCGAGCAAAGACGGCCCGGGACGAAATTCGCGGATCATCTATCCGATCATGTGGGCATCCCCCGCGCCTGCGCCTGAGTCACGCCTGACGGCCGATCTGATCGGCAAAATTGCAGAAGAAAATAGCGATGAGTTCGGTTTGCTGCCAATCGCATTTGCCCGCGCCATCGAGCGCCACATCACCCCATCGAAAGCCTAATCATGGGACGCACACGATTTGATGCGGCAATGGACAAACGTATAGCGCGCGAGAAAGCCGAGGAATCAGGTCAAGTGGCTGATAGCGGCGCGGTACGGCTGGCCCTGATGCAGCGCGTTCACTCTGGCGAAATCACGCTGGAACAGGCGCAGGCCGAACTGAAAAAGATCAAGCGCGACGGCAAGAAAGCCGGACTGATGACGCGCGCCCAAGCATACAACCAAGGATAAGCCATGACTCAAACTACCAACGACGCGGTGAAAGTGCTGCGCTTCACCAAAAAGCCCGTCACTATCGAAGCCATCGAATATACGGGCGGCGGCAACTTCGCCAATCCGGCAATGCCAAACTGGATGTGGCAGGCGCTGGAAGACGGCACGGCGTTTAACCGCAAGGGCGCGCTGTTCCTCAAGACGCTGGAAGGCGAGCACGCGGTCTCGGCTGGCGATTGGGTTATCCGTGGCGTCAAGGGAGAACTGTACCCGTGCAAGCCTGACATCTTCGCCATGACCTACGAGCCAGAGCGCGCAGCTATTCAGCCTGCTGGCGATGCCCGCTGTGCTGTGCTCGAAGAAGCGTTCGTCGCTATCGAAGAGAAGCGCCGCGCGACGGTCAACGACCCATCGGCCAAGAATGCGCTGTTCGACGCCACGGAAATCATCCGCGACTTGCAGGCTGCCCCGGCAGCACCTGTACAAGCTGCGCTGCGCCCGAACCATTCTATCGCTTGCAGCGCGTGCTACGGCACCGGCTACGGCGTCGATGGCAAGGCATGCCCGTGCGGATGTCGCGCCCCGGCTGTACAAGCTGCGCCAGTGGATACGAGTGAGTACAGGTTTCGCGTCTACGACCATGATGGCTTGAGTATCGCCGTGTGCCCAACACTGGAATCTGCGCAAACTTGGCCCAAGCACTTCAGTAGCTTCAAGATTGTCGAGAAGCTTGCGCCCGAGGTCAAGGCGAGCGAGTTGCCGAGCATAGCGGATGACGGCCAGTTCAAGATGTTGCTGGCGCAGTATTACACTTCAGATGAAGACACCGAGGCAATGGCGGCAGAGCGTGCAATCTTCGCCTACATCGACGCTCGCTCGCCAGTTGCAGCGCCCCAGCCCGATGTGAGCGCGAGGGACGCGGCGCTGGCCAAGATCAACGAGATCCGCAACAGTATCATTGGCTGCCAAACGGTGAACTGGTCCGCGCACGTTTACCCGCTGGTCGCGGCCCTTGAGGAAGCGGGCATTGCCGGCGAAGGCTGGGAAGTGGCCAGCAAGAAGGCGCAAACCCTGCTTGACCGGGCAAACTCCGCCGAAGACGAACTTGCGGCCCTCAAATCCGCTGCACCGGAGAGCGCCGAGCCGAGCGCGGGAGCCCGCCAGGTACCTGACGCCGCGTGCGTGCAAGGCAAGTGCGGGGACTTAGCTGCCCGCTGCCGGGGCGCGTGCGCGCTGCAGCAGCACCCGGTCATCCTCGCCCAGCAGGCCAGCCTGCACGGCGCGCCACAGACGAATCTCGAATCCGCGATCGCGCGCCTGAGCACGGAAATGCAGGACTTCGACGCAGCGCCAGACCACGGAAAAGGAACATTATGAGCACCATCACCCTCCCCGCGACCGGCTACATCCGACAGAAGGAGCTCGTCGGCTGCAGGGCAACCGGCAAGCGCCCGGCGCAGCGCGGGATCATTCCGTTCTCGGTCACCACCCTGCGGCGCAAGGTAGCCGCAGGCGAGTTTCCGAAGCCCGTCAAGCTGTCCGAACACGTGATCGCCTGGAAGATGGAAGAGATCCATGCGTGGATGAAATCGAAGGATTGCCCGGAAATGGCACCGGAATAGTCTGTTGGTTCTTTTGTTGGTACTTTCGGCAAATTAAAGGATAGCTAATAGGGAAATGCGATTCCGGCAATCGGCACCAGTACATGACGTCGTGCAACATCATGCGACACCAAAAACCCGCACTGCCATAGGCGCTGCGGGTTTTTTCTTGCACCACGCAACATCTTCAAACATCACTACACGCCGCCATTTTTGGTGGTACTTTTGGCGGTACCACCAAAATACCCGCTTTCAGGTACCAACACGGAGGCTACCATGGCACTCACAGACACCTTCATCCGGCAGATCAAGCATTCGGGCGCCGCCGCCGGCGACAAGCATTCGGATGGGCAGGGCATGTATCTGCATGTCAAGGCAGCCGGCAAGTACTGGCGCCTGAACTACCGCTTCGGCGGCAAGCAAAAGACCATGGCCCTGGGCGTGTATCCGGAAATCACCCTGGCCGCCGCGCGCGTGCGCCGAGCCGAGGCGCGGCAGCAGCTGGCCCACGGTGTGGACCCGATGCAGGCCAAGCAGGAGAAGCAGCGCGAGGTGGCCGCCCAGTCGGTGAACACGTTCCGCGCGGTGGCCGAGGAGTGGTTGCCGAAGCACGGCGGCAAAGCCGCCAAGACCCAGCAGAAGAAACGGGGCTGGCTGGATAACGACGTGCTGCCGCTGATCGGCGATATCCCGATGGCCGCGCTCAAGCCCAAGGACGTGTTGGCGGTCGGCCGGCGCATGGAGGCGCGCGGCGTGCTCGACTCGGCACACAGGGTGTTGCAGATGTGCGGCCAGATTTGCCGCTACGCGATTGCGTCCACCCTGATCGAGGTGGATGTGTCCAGCGGGCTGACAAAGGCACTGGCGCCTGTCGAGACCGAGCATTACCCAGCGATCACCGAGCCCGCCGCCGTGGGCAAGCTGATGCACGCGATCGAGCGCTACGAGGGCTTCTATTCGGTCGTGGCGGCCCTGCGCCTGGCGCCGCTGGTGTTCGTGCGTCCGGGCGAGCTGCGCGGCGCCGAGTGGGCCGAGATCGACTTCGACGCCGCTGAGTGGCGCATACCGGGGCCGAGGATGAAGATGGACAACGACCACATCGTACCGCTGGCGCGCCAGTCCTTGGCGATCCTGCGCGCGCTGCACCCGCTGTCCGGGCATTGCAAGTTCGTTTTCCCAGGCATCCGGAGCAACAAGACCACCATCAGCGACGGGGCGGTAAATACAGCGCTGCGCGTGATGGGCTACGAGCAGGACCAGGTGACCGGGCACGGCTTCCGCGCGACGGCGCGCACGATCTTGGACGAGGTAATGGGGGAGCGGGTCGACCTGATCGAGCACCAGCTGGCGCACGCGGTCAAGGATGTGAACGGCCGGGCCTACAACAGGACCAGCCACTTGCCGGCCAGGCGCGAGATGATGCAGCGCTGGGCCGACAAGCTGGACGAGCTGCGGCTCGCGGCGACTACGCCACGCCCTTGATCTTTTCCACTGTTCGCATCCCGCCCAAGCCCAGCATCCCGAGCAGGATCGTACTCATCTCCGTGAAGTCGAGCACCGGCAGGCTGATAGGGTGGCCGGCAGCGGTCAGGCCAAGCACGATGAAGGGAGCCAGGACAAACTTGTAGGCGAAAGCCGCGCCGCATGTCCACCCTACAAATGGGCGCCAGCCACTCGTGAAAAGGGACCCGTTACCCGCTTCTGCCTTGTTCACGTCAAGCTGGCCCTTGGCAAGGTCCGTATTGGCTGCCAGTTGCGCCAGCTCGCCTGTCTGCTGCATCTTCAGCAGTTCAATTTTGGCGGCGGCGGCTTGAGTTGGATCGGGCCAAAGCCTATCTATTACTTTGCTGCCGATATCGAGTAGCGCGGTTGTAGGATCGAATGCCATGGCTTTACCTCTTAGGTGGTTTGGTGAATGTGGACAGCAGGTCCTCCTTCATGGCCGCGAACAGCCGGCAGGCGACAGCGAAGCCGGCGATGAAGCAGACAACGCCGATAACGGCGAACATCATGCAATGCCTCGCACCACGCGATCAGCCTCGGCCCAGTTGCCAGCCCAGGTATCCGGATGCGGCTTACCCGGGCGCCAGGCTGATAGGTACTGCTTCCAGCCATCGGCGGCTGTCGTGGGCAAGGAAGTCGGTAGCGTGTACAGCAGCAGGCGCGCAGCGGCAGCGGCCACGATGTCTTGATAGCGCATCGCCTCCCACAGCGCCTGCTCGGTAGCGTCGACGTTGAAGTCGATGCAGATCTTGCGCATGCGTGCCGCGACCGACACGTGACCAAGAACGCCGCGGCAGCCGCCGCCCTTCTCGAATTGCCAGAACGAGGATGCGGGCCCGCTTTCCTTGCCATCGGCGCCGACCTGGCGCCGATGCGTGAGCCCCGACTCCTGCAGCGCGATGGCCAGGAGGATGCGCCGCGCTGGGATAGTGTCGGTAATGCCGCTGTCTGACAGAGCGCCCAGGGCCGGGCCGATGGCCGTATGCAGCAGCTGGATAGGTGTCATCGCTGCACCGTCATTTTGAAGGCCTGCCAGATCGCCAGCACGATCCAGCCGGCGCCGGCCAGCGCGCCCGCCTGCGCGACCTTGATCAAGGCCTCGCGCACCAGCTTGTTGCGCAGCTCCTGCCACTCGATCACGCCTTCGTGATATCGACGGTGACCGTCGCAGTCGCCTCCTGGGAACGCCAGCAGTAACTTTTCCGTCTTGGCCGTGTTGTCGGCCAGCGCCGCTTCCATGCGACGAAGGATGCTGATTTCTTCGGGTGTCGTCATATTTTCTTTCGTTACCCCGCAATGAGGCGGGTGATGGAGTCGACGTTATGTAGCGGGATACATGCAGGTAAATACGATGTAGCCGTCTGCGGTGATCTTGTATGTGCTGGCAATCAGCATGGCTGGCCCAGCCACCATGTAGCTGAGGCCCGCAGTTGGAACGGCATTCAGCGCAGTGGTGAGGCCGAAAATTGGCGGCTCCAAACCTTTCGGCTCCACCGGCATGCCCGTCAGGCGTGGGTTGCCGGTGCCGGCCACCGTGATGGACACGCGCATCTTCACGCGGATAAAAATGAAGTCCCCGATCTTGATGCTCACGCCTTCGGGCGTGTCGATGTTGGTGTAGGTGGGCGGCGTGAGGTCGGACGACAGAACAGGCGTAAATGGGATCCTGCGGTAGCCGGTCAGCGTGTAATTGTCGTCGACGGGACGCTCGACAAGCGGGAACTGGATCGCGTTCACCAAGTTGATCTGGTTCGCCGTGGTGCCGGTTGCCGGGTCGTTGGTGTCGGTCACCACGATGTTGCCCGCCAGGGCGCGGTACGTGGTCAGGTAGTCGGCCGCAGTCGGATACTTGTTGCTGTCGAATCTGACCGATGTGGCGGCCGTTGTTGAAACCTGCGCTGGTGCCAGCTTGCAGCCCCGGATGGTGGCGGTCACCTTGTCCAGTACCACATAGAAACCGGTGTTGATGGCGAAATTGACGCGATCCATCACCAGCACGTGATTCTGGTAGGCCGCAGCGCCGCCCGTCATGAGGATGACGCCCGCGCCCGTAGCGTTGTTGGATTCGACATATGCGCCGTTGATATACAGGTTGGTGCCCTTGCCGGCCGAAACGGCGTTCGCCGTAATGATGATGCCGCTATTGCTGTTGCCTTCGATGGCGATGTCGTCGATGTAGATGTCGTCGATCTGCGAATCGATGTAGACGCCGACATAACCCTCGCCGGCGTAGCCTGTCTTTCCAGTGATATGGACGGATGTGGCGTAACCAGTGCCGGGCAAGCGCTGGTAGTTGTGCCGGTTGCGGTAGATCCAGCAATTGTGAATCGACAGATTTTGGACGCATGCCAACTGGACGCCATAGCCGTTTGTCGTGGTCGAGCGCGAGAAGTCCCACGAGCCCACGCGGTTGAGCATCGCGCCTGCGCAGTAGTTTGCGTCGGACGAACCAAGCTTGATACCGCCTAGCGCGGTGACATTGCCTTGAATTTTGAAGCCTTCCAACACCAGGAAAGAGACGCTATTGGTGGTGGCCACCTCAATCGTGATCTGTGCCGCAGCGATAGCGAGCAGCGTGCAGCGGTTGTAGCCGGACCCACGCAGCGTGAAATTGTTCTTGTTGACCTTGATATTGCCGACCAGATAAGTCCCGTCCGGGATTTCCACCACGTTCGCCGCTGCGATGGCTGCCATAAACGCCCCCGTTACGTCCATCACGGGGGAGCCGGTCAGGCAGTCCGCTCGCTCTGCTTCCGTCATGAAGTCGGTCACGCTGACGCGTTCTTTCAGCTTGCTGAAAACTGTTCGTCCGACAGCTCCGACACCAGCCTGGAGAAACCCGATCAGCGCCGATCCTGAGAAGATCGAAAGCAGCAGTTGCAGTGCGGTGGACGTTCCAGCTGCAGGGTAGACGGCAATTGGGTTGCCAGTGGCGTCGAAGCTGAGAAGCTTGTCCGCGCGCTCGGCGATGTTCGGCAAAGCGGATGGTTCGGTGGCATCGGATGCCGGCACCTTCAGCACACGGCGAAGCCCAGCGGACTGCTGCTGCAACCCCATCCACAGGCGGTCAAAATCGGGATTGACCACTCGGGACAGGAAGTCTCCGTTCTGCTGATAGACGGTGCTACGTTCGAGCTCGATGTCGCGCTCGATTCGGACTGCTGCCAGGTTGGCCGGCGCGGCATCGAAAGTGACGCTCCCGCCCGTAAGGCTGCCGATACCGCTGACCGTAAATCCTGTCGTGATCAGAGCTTCATTCAAATACACACTGAGATCGGCCGCTTGCGGCACCTGGCAGCCAAAAGGGAAGGTGACGGTCACCCCGTTACCGACATGACGAAATACTGTTTCTTGGGCTGATACGGACACGGCGAACTCCTGATGGAGCGCCGCTATATTGTCGACGCTCAGGTTTCGAGCGTCACCTCATGAACGCCCGTTGATTGGCGCCAATCTTTGCTCATGTTGTCGGTCGGAATCCCGACTAAATGGTTGATCCGGACCGGTGCCTGCTCGATCGCGCCGGCGCCGCTGTCCAGGTAGTCGTCCGGCTGGGCCTTGACGGCCGGGTTCCAGTCCTTCATCTGGTCCCACAGCGGACCGTTCAGAACGTCGACGTGAGCCCACAACACGCCGGATTTCATGGGCGCTTCCAGGGCACCAAGGATCCGCTCGTTCTTGTTGGCGTTCTGGACAATCTCGGTCACGCCGCAATGCAGGCCGCGCTGCTTTATCGCGCGCATCAGCAGCTTGCCGACGAAGGAGCCGATGCTGTTGACCTCGACGTACACGTGCAGGATGTTCGATTTCTGGATCAGGTCGCACGCCTGCAGGACCTGGCCGCTGATGATCTGCGTATTGCGGGTGTCGCTGAATTCGGCAAACTCCCCGGTCAGGCCCTCGCAGATGTGCCAGTAGAAATTGCCCATGCTGTCGTCGTAGACAGCGGAAAAGGCCGAGGCGTCGCCGCCGGCCTTGCCCAGCGACGGATCCCAGTAGCCGCGGCCGCTGACGATCTGGACCCCGCCGAGCATCATCCGGACTTGGCGGTTCGCGCTGGCCAGCACCGGCTGCACGTCGTAGGCCTTGATCTTGGCCGGGTCCAGACGGCATTCGTTGATCGGTTTCGCTTCGAGCATATATTGGCTGTCCCAGTAATTGAGCGTGCGGGTCTTCTTGCGGCGCTTGGCGATGTCCTCGCGGTCGAAGCGTTCCGGCCAGGCGCAGTTGGCGTAGATGTCCATCACCACGCCGGGCGGCCGGGCGAACACGATCTCGCTGCCCTCGACCTGGTAGTCGGTGCCTTGCTCGAGTAGGCGGGAAAAGCGGTGGATCCCGAGCATCACGTACAGGCCATCGGTGCCCGGGGTGAATTCGAACGGATAGCGCGTGCGCGTGCTGGTGTCCTCGTAGCGCACGCTCGATTCGAACAGCGGGATTTTCAGCGAAGCGGCGCCGGACTCGATCATCTCCGGGTAGATCGAATTGTGCGTGTGCGGGGTGCCGACAAAGGTTTCCTGTCCACCTGGCACCAGGATGAAGGTTGATTCCTGAATTTTGTTGCGCAAGTTTTCGCGCGCGTCCGGGGTGCGGATGTTCTTGGGAACCTCGACGTCGTCGTAGTCGATGGCCTTGGCGCGCGCGCTGGTCACGTTCTGGTTGACGCCAGTCGCCGTCATGCTGGCGTTACGCGCGTCGGTGGCGCCGGTCACCCAAAACATCTGTGCACCTGGCTTCGTGGGCAGCATGCCGCCGCACAGCGGATGCCGGCGCAGCACGTTGATCGTGTCGCGGGTCAGCTTGGTGGCCAGCGGTCCATCAGCGGCCCAGACCAGCGACACGTTAATCGGGTCGCAGCGCAGCTGCCAGGCCTTGTACACGGCGTAGATCGATGACTTGGCCGCGCCCCGAAATACCTGCAGCACGCGCACGGGCGCGTCACAGGTCTCCAGCCAATGGCAAATCCTGACGTGGAGCGGGGGAACCTTCCACCCCTGCACCTTCGCCCACATCAGGAAGAACGCCAGGAAGCTGACCTTATTTTCCATGAACCTTCTTCATGCCGCTTTGCAGCTGGGCGAGCAGCTTGGTCGCTTCCTTCTCGGCCGCCTTGACGTCCCGCTCCAGATCGCTTTCCTCGCTCTCCTGCTCGGGCGTCGGCACGCCCCCGGCGCCGCCGGCCGCGCTACGGTTCTGGATGATGCCGATCAAACTGGTGGTGCGGACGATCACGGACAGGGTCGCCGCGGCATTCTTCTTGCACCAGTAGCGGTCGCCCCTGGTCTGCTGGTCCATGGCGGCAATCGCCACCCCATGGCCTGGCCAGACGTCAGGATCCGCCTCCCCGATGAAAGCGTCGGTCAGCTTCTCGGTCAGCGCCTGCAGCTTTTCGTATTGGTCATGTCGCATCACTTGCCTCCCACGGCGGTTAGATCAGGGGCCCGGTTCGGCGCGCCGCTCTCCGGTTCCCACCAATACTCTTGATTCCAGTCCTTGCGCGCGCGCCGTTCCATCTTGGAAAGATATCCCGGGCTCAAGTTCTCTTGTAATGCAAACAGGCCGGCGTGGTCAAGCGCCGCCTTTGCGTACCAGAGATTCACATATGGCAAGTGGCTGCGCGCGGTCCGGATCGCCTCGGCCGTGAAGTGCGTGTCCTTGCCATGCGCGGCTTCGAAAATATTCTCCACGCCCAGCTTGTAGCCGATGTCAAAGGCGCTGCCGACGGTCGGCCCAGCCACGTTCTTGATCGCGTTGGCAGTGGCATCGCCCGGGTTCTCGGTGGGGTCGGTCAGCAGGAAGTCCCCCACGATACCGAGGCCGCCGCCCTGCGCCGCCGCGCGCGTCCAGAACTTGGGCGACGTCATGTCGATAGGGTCCTTGCCCTGCACCATCTGCTTGGTCTGGAACGCGATCGCGCCCAGCGCGGTCAGTGACGTCATCATTGCGGCGCCATACATCAGCTTATTGGCCAGCATCGGCGCGCCGGCCGCGCCCTGCGGCGCTTCGAGCATCCGGCGCCAGTGGCGCGAGATCATCGCAATGGGGAAGCTCTTGAACTGCATGACCGACCGGGCCAGCTCGCCCCGCACCGTGCCGCGCGACATGCCGCCAGCGCTGGCCGCCAGCTTGGTGGCCAGGTCGGGATTGAGCACCGCGTATTCCGATTCGTCGGTGATCAGGCCCAGAACCTTGGCCACCACTTCATTCGCGCGCGCTGGACTTACTGGGCCTTGATCGGTGAATTCTTGTCGTCCGGATGCAATGTCCTGAGCAAACTCAATTCGTTGTGGTGGCAGTACACCAAAATTCGGATCACCACCACGTGCTGGATGATTAGCCGGAAGATCGACGTACCAGAGTTTCATACTCGAATTACGCGCGGCCCATCCTTTGGCATCTTGAAGATCTGCAGTGAACCACAGCTTTCCGGCTACTGATCCTGGCTCCCCACCATGGTAGTAGCGAACATGCCCATTTTGCACACTTGGCGCACCGCGTTGCGCACTGGCGTGGATTGCCTCGGGCGTGAGGAAGTCGGCGCCCCCGTGCTGCGTCAGATGCCCAGCGCGGATCACATCCCAGTCGGCCTGAGTCAGACCTTTGCGCACCAGGTGCGTGCGGTCCCATTCGGACAGCGCATGCCACTCAGTTTTCGACATCTTGGCCAGCCCGTTCATCATGGTCATGGAGAAGGCGCGGCGCAGCGTGTCGGTCCAGGCGTTCATCAGCGACAGTTTCATGGTGCTGTTGGCCAGGCGCCCGGACCAGTTGTTCTTGATGTTGTCGCCGCTCCACCGGTTCAGGTTCGACACCATCGAGTCGGCAATGACGCCGTGCATGGTCAGGAAGTCGCGCGTCTCGCCATCGAACTGCTTGCCGATGTTCTTCAGGCCCTCCCAGTAAGACAGCCTATTAAACCCGGTCGTCACGAAGAACGTTCCCACGTCGGTCACACTGGAAATCACCGCGCCGGCCAGCTTGCCGAACACCTGGATATTGCGCAGGTCTTGCGCGATCCGTGCGATGTTCCCGTTTTCGGCCATGCCGGTTTTTCCGCTGATCAGGTCCCAGTAGCTCTGCGGCGTCATGCCGAAGGAGCGCTCAACGCCGATATCGGACTGCTTGGCCAGATCGAACTGCAGGCGCATCTGCTGGGCGGGGTTGGGGCCGTACCGTTCGACCAGGCTGATATCGCGCGAGATCCCGCCGATGTGGCCCAGCATCGCGTCGTACATGCTACCGCCACCGTAGTCGCCCATGTACTTCAGGTAGGACCCGGCATCCTTGAAGTGGATCTGGCGGCTTTCGCTTCCTGCGCTGGCGCGCGCCGCACCCGTGCCGCCGCCGCTCTTGCCCGGCTCCATTTTGTTCAGACCACCGGTCGAAATAGTTTCCCATGCCGAATTGAGCAGGCCCGCGACCTGCTGGTCGGTCATGCGGACGCCGTCCTCCTGGAAGTAGCGATCCCGGTCGAGCAGCGGCAGGACATGATCGACCCACTTGTCGCGCGCGCTGCTGTCGCCGGCGCCGCGCACACGCCCCTGGTCGTGCGGCTGTGGCAGGTAGCCGTAGTCGAGCTGGCCGACGTCGCCGCCGGCGCCATTGAAGCGGGTGCGCAGCTGCTCGATCGATTCGAGCCAGGCCTTGGCTGCCTTCTGGGCGAGCTGGTTGCCGGTCGACCCGGATCCGTTCTCGTAGATTTCGGTGGCCAGGTCGCGCGTCATGAGCGGGTTTTCGGCGTCGAACAGGAACATCAGCGCCTTTCGCCCGGTGGTCGCGCCTTCCCTGCTGCCCACAGCGTCAAGCAGGTCCATCAGGTGCCCCATGGTTTCGCGCTTCACGCCCTCGGCATAGTTGTCGGTGAGCTCCATTTCCTTGACCAGCGCCTTGTTGCGCCCGATTGCGTAGGAGGCCATCAGGTCGCCCACGCGCTCGCCCATGGCCGCCGTCTTGACGATCTGCATCTGCGCCCGCTGGACCTTGAGGACGGCCTCCCCGTTGATGTCGGCCATGGCCACCGTCGCGGCCTCGATCACCCGCTGGTCGGCGCCCATCCCGCGCCAGGCGGCAGGGTCAGCCCGGGCGAGGTTGCGCATTGTCGCGCTGATGCGGTCCTCGATCTTCTTGATTTCGGCATCGGTCAAGGTACGGCCGGCTGCTTGCTGGACAGCGTCTCTGCATTGTGGTTTCATGGCAAATGCTCACTTTTCTCAAATTGATTCTTGTCCTCGGGGTAATGGTTCTCATCATCCCCTTGACCGTCTGGGCCGGATCCGGCAACTGGCGCCACGCGCTGCAGGCTTTCAAAACTTACCTCAAGATCATGGGTTGCATCACAGCGGCCGGCGCCCTCTACGCCGGCGTGTACTGGCTGGCAAACTTAGGCGCTTCGTAGGAAACATTCGGCCGCCACCTGCAGCAGAGGCGCATCCTTCACATCCCGGGCCGCTTCCGCTTTTACCGCCTCGAGCGCGTCGGCCAGCCGCATAGGCGAATCCATCCCTTCCAGTTGGACCATCATGTCGGGCGACAGCTTCGCGATTTCGGCGCTCTGGGCGTCGAGCGATGCGGCCATTGGGTTGGCGCCGTCTTTCCCGCTTGGCGCGGCTGGGGCCGTTTCTGGTGCGGCTGGGGTGGCTTTCGGTGCGGCTGCCTCCGGAGCGGTTGCAGGTTTCGCGGCTTTCGGCGCGGACATGTCGGCCACGGCTTGCTTGACGGCCAGCGAACCGGCGCGCGGCGTGGGCGCGTCGACCGCTGCCCGGTCAGCTTTCACCCGGGCAATCTGGCTGTCTAGCCGGGCAAGGTGCTGCTGGGATTCGCTGGCCACCCGATGCGTTTCGATCTGCTGGCGCAGGCGCCCGATCTGCGCGTCAACGTCCTTGATCTGGTTGCCCAGGTCCTTCTTTGCCTGCGACAGCGCCGACTTGTAGCTGACGCCGTCGGCGGCCTGAATGTCCTTGGCGATGCTGCGCAGGGCTTCGTCGGTGACCACGGGCCGCGACTGTTCGAGCTGGGCCAGTTCCGTGCGCAGCGGCGCGATCACGCCCGGGTCGACCTGGTTGCCTGCTTCCGGCAGCAGCTCGGCGCGCGAGCCTTCCAGCCGGGCGGTCAGGTTGTCGAGCAGCCGGGCCTGGCTGAGCGTATCCAGGGGAATGCTGCTGCTGACGTCGACGCGCTCGCCGGCGCCGATCTGGTCGGCCGCGCGCAGGACGGCCTCCAGATGCTGGTGGGCGCCGGCGGCGTCGGCCGGATCCTTGAGGTTCCACGATTCGATGGTGTCGCGCACCAGCTGCACCCGGGCGGCGGCCACCATCTCCGGATCGCCAGCCGCGGCGCGCCCGGCTTCGGCGCCCGTGCGCTCGGCCATGAAGCGCTCCGTGCGTGCCAGGTAGTCGCGCGTTTCCTTGGCCGGTGCGGCGCGGCCCTCGGCCACCGCCTTGCCAGCCTTGCCGCCGCCGTTGTAGTGCGCCAGCGCGGCCTGCACGTTGCCGTCGTACTGGTCGAGCAGGGATTTCATGTACTTCGCGCCGGCGTCGATCGATGCGGTCGGGTCGCGCGGGTCGCCCTTGCCGAACTCGGCCCAGGTATCGTCCATGAACTGCATGACGCCCTTGGCGCCCTTCGGCGATACGGCGCTGCTGCCCGAGCGCTCCCCCGCGTTCTTGATCGCCAGCAGCATTTCCGGAGGGATTCCCTCGCGCTGCGCCGCCGCCACGGTGTAAGAGTCGAGGCGCGGATCGTCGAAGCGCAGGGCCAGCCGTTCGTTGCCGCCCATCTGCGCGAGCTGGCGCGCCGCCGCCGGGTTGTCCACCACCGCCGGCGCGCGCTTGGCCATGCGCATCCCGTGCGCGCCGAACGCGGCCGGCACCAGCGTGGAGACGGCCAGGCCGACAGGGTCGAAGGGATCGTACTGCTCGGCCAGCTTGCTGTAATCGGCGTGCTCCAGGATCGCCTTGCTGGCTGCCTGCTGGGCCATGAAGCCGCCGGGGCCGCCGACCGCGACTAGCGCGGCGGTGCCGCCGAACGTCTTGCCGGCAATCGGCATCACCACCGACGCCCCCGCCACGGCGCCGGCCACCACACCCACCTTGGTGCGGGTCTGGATGTCGACGCCTTGGGCCTTGAGGCGGTCCGCTTCGGTCATCCCCTCGTCGGCGCCCACCATGATCGCGCCGGGGATCGGGCCGCCCGCCGCCGTGTAGCCCACCGCCTTCGTCATGAAACGGGAGAGGCCGAACAGCAGGTTCTCCGCAGTGCCGGCCGTCGCGGCATCCGGCGCGAACTCGCGCGCGGTGGCGCGGAAGTTGGTCCCCATCTCGGTGCTGAACGCCTCGCCGCTCTGCACGCGCGCCCTGGCATCCGCGCCGGCGTCGAATACTCGCTTGGCCTCTTTGTCGTCGAACATCAGGGAGGGATCCTGGCTGGCCAGGTGGCTGGCGCTGATCTCGCCGTAGGCGCCCAGGATGTCGGAAAAGAAGCCAGCCGACTCGTTCGCGCCGGCGCCGACACCCTTTGGCGCTGCCGAAGAAACGCCCCATAGGTTGGCGCCGAAGGAGGGCTGGACCGCGCGCGGCTGGAGCGGCCGGGCCACACGGTCATCCAGCACCTTGTCTGTGCCGGCCTGGAACAGGTCATCAATGGCCATACATTTTCTCCTGTTGCTTATGTAGTTTCTCGGCATAGGCCGTAGCAGTCCCAGGGGACCGGAACATGCCGAGGTGCCTGCCCGTAGCCTTGTACTGCTCGATAGCTTTGGCATTGCTGAGGATCTTGCCGTCGTCGCTGACGGTCGGGATCAGAACCTCTTTCCCGTCGAAGTTGACCGAGATCGACCGTACGGTGCTGATCGAGCCATCTGCGTTTTTCACCACCGGGCGTTTGGTCAAATCGATGTTCCCGGCCTCCAGCATTCCGTCGTCTAGTGCCTTTGCTGGGGGCGGCGCATTGCCGGTGAAGTCGAGTGTGACCCGCTTTCCCTCAGCGTTGAGCACCAGGCCCATGCCGGCCCGGACGTTGTAGCGGCCCTGTCCAGCGTGCACCAGAACCGCGTCGGGTAGCGTCTTGACGAAATCGGCGACGGGAACGGCGGTTTTGCCAACGAATACACTCCCCCCGGGCGTCTGAGCGGCCAGCGCCTCGGGTTTAATTGACGAAAGGCGCTTCTCGAAATCGCCTTCCTCCATGGCGCGCGGCAAAGGGATTTTGCTGCCGTTGTGCTCGATGACTCGACCAGCAACCAGGCGGATGGCGCGGCTGGTGTCGGTGCCACTGCCTTCGGCGGCCATGCCGGCCTGCACCAGGTAGGCGGCCTCGATCACCCGGTCGCGCTGCTCCTGGTTCGGGAAGGCCTCGCCGATCTCCTTGACGATGGACGCGCGCCAGCCCGTTTCCTTGGTGTCGTCCATCTTGACCGACTTGTCCTTGATTGCGCGTGCGCCCTTGATAACCAGCTCGCTGACATACCGCCCCTGACTGGTCTGTAGGTCGCCCACCATCATGGCGGTGCCGAGCACCTTGTCCTTCACATCGATCTGCCGGGCGAGCGCCGTCAGCCGATCCTGGTCGTTGATCGTCTTGCCGATGGTGGCCAGCGCCGCGGACTGCTGGTCTGGCGGCAGCGACTGCAGCACGCGCCCGATCTTCTCGGCCTCCTGCGGCTGGAACGGGGACACCTTGTTTCCGGCGGCGGCCTCGATGGTGCCGATCTGCTTCATGCGTTCGCCCAGCACCGCCTGCGCGCCCTGCAAGTCGTTCATCTGCATCTCGGGCGCGCGCGGGATCACGCCTCGCTCCTGCGCCGCTATCCATGGATTCTCGGCGTAGGCCTTTACGCCGGCATCGCGGATGCGCTCCAGCGTGGCGGTCATGTGTTCGGCGTCCGGGTCGGTACCAACTGCGGCGGTCGACCCTGCAGCCTGGCGGCGCTCGATGGCGGCGGTCTGCTGCGTCAGGGGAAGGGATGCGAAACCCGCGACGGCGGCTTGCGACTTGACCAGCTCGCGAAAGCCCGGCGCCGCGCTGGTGCCGGCCACGAGCGCGGACGTCTCGGAAATGTAGTCGGTCGACAGGTAGCGGCCGGCGAGCACCACGCCCTGGGCGTCCTTGAACGCGTCACGACCCTTGCTCTCGCGCGCCTCGGCTTCGCGCTTCAGCTTCTCGGCCTCGCGGATCCCGGTGGCGGCGATGCCCTGCTCGTACCCGTAGGCCTTGGTGATCAATGCGGTGCGGCGCGCGGGATCGATGGCCTCGCCCTCGGGGCCTTCCAGCTTGCCACGCGCGGCGCGCACCAGGTCGCCGTTACCGGTGGCGGCGGCGCCTTCCAGCGTGGCGTTGGCGAAGTTGAATGTGGCGCCTTCCTTGAATGACTGCTTGGCCGTGCTGATCTTCTCGGGATCCCAGCCGGCGGCCGGGCCCATGGTGTCGACCGAGGCATTCCATTGCGCGATGGATCCAGGAAGGTCGCGCATCGCCGCGCGCTGGAACTGCTCGCTCATGTTGATCAGGTTGGCGCCGGTCTCGGACTGCGTGCGCTTGATGGCCACGCCGGTGAGGTTGCGCTCAAGCGTGCCGCGCGCCCGGGTCAGATGCTCATCGATCACGAGCCGCTGATCCGCTGCCATGTCCTTCGTGCGTTCGCCGATCAGCGTGCCAGTGCGCTTGTTGAATTCGGCGAGCGCCTGGCCGGGCGGCAGCTTCCCGTCCGTCACATCGCGTCCGACCTGGTCGTGCACATCATGCATGTCATTCGTGAGCGTGGCCAGCGTGGAGGCCGCTTGCGAGCGCTGCTTCTGGACCTCGGCCTGCTGCATTTCCGTGGCGATGCTGCCGACCGCGTGCCCGACATTGCTGATGGCCTGGCCGATGCCGTCGCCGTTGGCAAACTGCGCCTGGCGCTGCGGCTCCGCGACGACATTGCCGAAATTACCCATGGGAATTTTCATCGATTACCTCTTCTTCTGTGAAGTCTTCCACATTCCGTAGTTGGCGCCGGCGCTGAGCACTGTAGCGCCGGCATTGATGTAGCCGGCAGTGCGCGCTGAGCGGCCTTCACTTTCCATGACGGTGGATTGGTCGTAGGCCGACTGCCGGCGCCGCGTGCCGGTGAGCAGCGTGCTGTAAGCATCGCTCTCGGAATCCTTGTAGATTTCCTCGTTTATGCGCACGGGCGTGCCCTCGCCGATCGATACGCCAGATGCGGCCATTGCCGCATTCGCCCGGCTGGCCGCCGCTGCCCCCGCCTTGCGGATCTTCTCGGCCTGGGCAACAGCGGCGTCAGCCTCCTGGTTTCCGGCGCGACGTGACATCTCAGCGTTGGCGTCGGCAGCTTGACTTTGCTTTACTCCGGAATAAATCGCGCCGCCGGCCGCTGTAAGCGCGCTGACTACCATCAGTGTTTCAATGCCCATATTCAACCTCCAATCCAATTGCGCAGCGGGAAAATCCCAGCCGCTCGTAAAGCCCCGCTGTCCGCTCGGGATCCAGGCCGGTCGATGTTCCGGCCTGCAACCACTCCGCGCCCTTGATTTCGCCCCACGCCGTCAGCGCGCAGATCAGGCGCACGGCGGCCATGCTGCCGCGCGCGCCCGGGTCCATGAAGAGGCTGACCTCCTGCGCGACGATGTCGTCGCTGCACCAGTGCGCGGCGGCCATGCCTGCGATGCCGCCCACCACCACCCCATCCTTCTCGGCCACGAACACCACCCCGGCCGGGCCCAGGATCAGCTGAGCGATGAACTCCGCGGCCTTGGCCCTGTTGAACGAAAGCCGCGACCAGCGCGGACTTTCCTTGTGCAGCTGCTCGCCCAGGTCAAGGATCCTGTCGAGGTCATCTAATGTTGCCGGTCTGATGCTCATGGCTTCCTCAGCTGTTGATGGTGATCTTGCGGACGACAGCAAGCAGGTGGAAGGGGTACGGTTCGTCCTGGCTGATCGTGATCGTTTCGTCGCCACGGGACCACTCAGTCAGTCCGGCGCGTTTGAATCCTGAGAACGCGCTCGGAGGCAGGTCGAGCAGATCGGCGCCGAACTGGCGGAACGCGACCTCATCGCCGTTGATCTTGGCCCCGATGGTCTCCATCAGAAGCAGGGAAACCTCATGCACGCGCTGGGCGTTGCCCTGAGCGGTGCCGTCACCCGCCTGCACCTCGGGCCGCAGCAGCGTGACGCTGTTGGTGAACGGCAGGCCGACCTCGACAGCGAAGGCGTTGCGCGGCAGCGTGAAGGCGCCTCCCGTGATGGTGAACAGGCCCATGTAGACGCCGTCTGCCTTGACGGCTACCTGGCAGCCTTCCAGATGGCCCACGCCAGTCCATACCGCCTTCCCGACGCCATCGGCGCCGACGATGCCGCAGTCGGTGCAGTAGCCGTCCTCGAAACGCTCGACGTAGCGCTTGACCTGGCCATTGATCGTGCGCTTCACGATGGTCCAGACCTCGTCGCCGGTCGCGTTCGGGATGGATGCGATGGACTCATACAGACCATTCGTCGACTGCGGCGTCCAGGCGGTTACACCTTCATCACGGTCAATCGCCATCGTGGCCAGCTTGCCGTCGGCACGCACGCACCACAGGGTCGAACGCGGTTCCTGCTGGTAGGCCATGTCGGTGATGCCGGACAAGGTGATGTGCTCGGCCAGGACGGTCATGTCCGGGGCGTTGTAGGTATCGGTCTCGATGCGATAGGCAAGCGCGCGGATCTTGCGGCCTGCGCGCTGCACGAACAGCACCTCGTTTCCGACGCGCAGTGGCTTGACGCTGTTGCAGCCGTAGACCGATGGGCTCTTGGCCCGGACGCTGGTGGGCGTGAGAGGATCGCCGCTGCCGCCTTCCATCGTGTACTCGCCGCCATAGGTTAGGGGCATCAAGGCCGCGGCCGATGCCATGCGCTGGATCGGGTTGATCTGCCCGGTCGATGGCAGGGTGAAGCTGAAGGCGTCGTCGTCGTTGGTGCCGATGGTGAAGTCGAAGAAAAGGCCGGTCTTACTGCCCCATACGGTTTGAGGATACTTTAGCGAGCCGGCCACCACCAGCCGCTGCTCGTACAGGGCGCCCGTGCGGGGATAGCCATTCATCGCATTCCAGACGGATGCCTCGAGCGTCCAGGCGCTGGCCGGCGATGCGACAACAGAGGCCAGCTCTTCCTTGATAATCGCGGTGACGGTTTTCGCGTTGGTGAAGGCCGTGATCTGGATCAGTCCGGAATTCATGCGAACGAACTTGCCCACGTCTTCAAGACGGAAGGCGTCGACCGTTGTGGTCAGGGTGACGACCTTTCCGACTGGGTCCTTGTCCGTCGATGTGAGCGTGACTTGCGGCGAATCTTCCAGCACCCAGGCGTTGGCCGGAAGAGCGGTACCGGTAAAGGCTGTCTGATTCGTCACCAGCACCAGCACGTTGGTGATGAAGCTGGTGATCAGTGCAATGCCCGATTGGTAGGTGATGCGGCGGCCGACATCGCCAGCGAGGAAGGTGGCCGCGCTGGCCGTCATGCTGCGCGCGGTGCCAATGGTGGCATCCGACAGTGCCAAGGATGTGGCAAAGGTATGGCCGACTTCATCAAACGGCGCCACGGCGATAGGTGCCTGCTGTAGCGCCCACAGGTCAGACGCCAGGCGCTTGAGGGTGTGAATCGGTACGCCCTGATAGAAGATGAACATGGTGTCGGCGCCCTGGGTGTAATCCATCTCGGGCAGCATTGCCTCCGTGTAGGGCGTGACGATCTCGTAAGGGGTGCCGCCGCTAAGGACCTGGCCTCCGCTTTGCACATAGACACGCATGTACAGGTGGCCGAACTCCAGCATGTAGGCCTGGGTGGTGCTGAAGACGAATGGGACCAGGCGCGCGCGCTTGGCCGAGTCCTTGGTTTCGGCGATGAACGGCGCGCCGCTGCGCCGCTCGGCGCCGCCGTGGATGTTGACCAGGCAGTTCGGCATGGCCGCCGCACCGTTCTGGTAGCGCGCCACGTCGACGCGGCCGTAGCACTTAGGCGAGACTTCGCCAGCGGTGAAATTGGTTTGGTTGGTGGTGACGCGGGGCATGCTCGCTCCTATGTGAACCGTGATTCTGAGAACGTGCCGGATTCGAACTCTTCCGGTGGATCGTCCTGGCCGTCGATGGCCTTGGCAACCTTTAGCTCGCGCGCGTATTCGTCGCGGTAGCTGTCGCGCACTGATGTGGATGACGTCACGGCATAGGCCATCGCGGCGGCCATGGCCAGCTCCACCACGTGGATCAGGTTGGTGGACCAGGTGTCCTCGACGGCGTTGCGGAAGCAGTAGACCAGCGGCAGGACGGTGACGTTGGCCAGCAGGCGGTTGCGCTCGGACCGAAACGGGATCGGGTCCCCTGAATACCCGACCTGCAGCGTGCGCAGCCAGTCCCCCGGAAGCTGAAATTGCGCCGTGAAGTCGAAGGCCGGGGCGTTGGCCAGCGGCGCGAGAATCACGCGGTCGGTGGCGCAGTTCCAGCTGTGCAGGCGCAGGACGTCATCGCGCACGCTGGGGTAGAGGTTCGCCGCGATTCTCACATGCGGCTTGGGCTCGTCGAATGAGCTGAACGGCGCGCCGCCCAGCATCACCAGGGCGTTGGAGCAAACAGAAACTGAGCTGGTCATAACGGTCCTTCAAGAAAAAACCGGGGCACAAGGCCCCGGCGAAAGTACCCACTGAGGGCAGGAGACAACTGGAACGGCTAGTCGGTGACGTAGGGAATCTCGAACTTCATCACCTGATTGGCGATGCCGACCGCCACGCGCACCGTGGCGTACACGTCGACCTCTTCCAGGGTGACGTACTCGGCGCCGGCCGCGATCAGCACGCCGCTATTGGCAGCCTTGCTGTTGCCGGCTGCCGCGATGTCGATGCCCACGGCCAGGCCGTCTGCGTCGATCACCGTGCCGGTCAGGGTGCTGCGCAGGCCGATGTCGAGCACGGACGTTGCAGTGCCGGCGCCGCAGCTGACAGTGGCATGGTTCAGGATGCGGGCACCGATCGGCAGGCGGCCAATGAAGATCGTGTCATTGATGGCCAGTTGCGCGAATGCGGCCGGCATCTTGGCGGCCAGAATGCGCACGCGACCGTGTGCCTCGTGCGTGATCAGCTTGGAACGGGCGATGTACTTTGCGCCCTGGGTGGTGTTCAATTCAGCCATGATTGGCTCCTATAAAGTGAATGAATTCAGCGCGGCCCGAACTGGCGCCGCTATCGGGACTTAGACGAAGTCGATTTGCACCACTGCGTCTTCCCAGACCCGCACGGCGCCGAACGAACCGGCGGCCGATACCTGCATCAGGTCCTTCTTGTCGCCGCGGCGCTGGCTCTTGCCTTCGAAGAAGCCGGTGCCGTGGTGCAGTGCCTTCTTGGCCCAGGCCACAGCGCTGTACGTGCCGGCCACGTTCGAAACGCGCTCGTACGGTACCCACTGGAAGCCCATCCACTTGCCGGCGATGTTGCCTTCTTGCAGCATCTTGACCGCCATGAAGTCGGCGCTCGTCAGGGTGGTATCTGCCAGGATGTCCTCGAGCATTTCCGAGGTGTAGGTCAGGAACAGCTCTTGCGGGTCATCCGCTTCGCTGTCGCATTCGTTGGCGCGGAAGATCTTCTTGGCCGTGATCAGCTTCGCCTTGGTGAAGCCGGTGGCGCCGGCGACGATCTTCTGCCCGGCAGGCAGCACGATCTGGGCGCCTTCCTTGGTCTGCGAGTTGCCCAGCAGGGCGGCGTATTGGATGACGTCCTTGCGGCGGTTCCAGGCCGACAGCAGCGAATTCATGTACTCGCCGGTTGGGTTCGCGATCAGCTTTGGCTCGTCGGCGCGGTCGACCGGCAGCGCCTGGTAGAAGTCGCGCATGAGGGCCACGCGGGTGGAGTGGATGATGTCCGACCAGGTGGTGTCGCCGTGGCGGACGTTGTTTTCCGGGGTGTCTTCGAGGACGCCCAGCTTGTTGGCGGTGAAGGACTCGCCGACGATGTTTCCGCGGTCGTGAGTGCGCGACTCGAAGCGCGAGGTTTTCTGTTGGGCCTGCAGCTGGATCGTGGTGTCGAACTGCTGGACAAAGGCCTGGGTGATAGTTGCGGGCATGTGTATCTCCAAAAGGTGAGTGAAATTTCGCCTTCAGGTTGTCCGTCACCGGGCCTGTGCTACGACCCCGGCATCGGCTGTATGCGGGGCTGCGGGCTTGAAGGTTGTCCGCGCGCCAGTGCGGGCCTTGATTGCTGGCAATGATTGCGCTGTTGGGTGGTCGGAATCCCGACTATTTGCGTTGGGCATAAAAAAGGCCTGCACGCGGCAGGCCTTGGGTGGAACGCCTGAAAGATCAGGCAGCAGCTTCGGTGCCGTGTTTGCGGACGAAGTATTTTTGAACCGTGGCGCTGACCTTGGCATGGTCGACGTGGCGCGGGTTGGTGTAGGCCTCGGACGCCATCAGGGATTGGATATCTTCCTGTGACGTGGCGCCAACGGATCCAGCGCCAGGGTCTTCGTTGAACTCCGGGCCCAGCGCGGCCATCAGGCGCATGAACATCGGATTATTTCCAAGGCCGCCTGGGGCCATCACTTCGTCGATGTTGAGCCCCGCCTTTTGCGCGGCTGCGTTTGCGCCGGCGTAAGCGTTCCTTACGTTGCGGCTGAAGTCTGCGTCGGTAGCCCATGTCTTTTTCAATTCTGCCGTAGCGGTATTGGTGTCGAACTGCTGGGCGCCGGCGGCGAGCACTGGGGCCATCTCGAAGTACTTGCTCATAACGAAATCGACCTGCTTCTGGTTCAGGCCCTGCTCGAGCGCGCCGGTCAAGAAACCTTGCATGCCAGTGTCGGTCGCCGGGTCGAACGCTTCCTTGAGGTTGTCCGGTACCGTAACGACGTATTCGGCGGCTGTCTTGGGCGGCGCTTCGCCGGCACCGAAGCGCTTCTCCAGGCTGCCGTAGGCGTCGGCCATCTTGCGGGACGACGCGTCGAGATCCATCGTGCCGTCGTCCTTCATGACGCGCAGCTTCTCGGGGATGAAGTCCGCGGGCGCCTGCTCGCCGGTCGCTGTGGCGCCGGTGGCAAGTAACGAGGTTGCTGCAGCCGTGGTGGTGGCCGTCGTGGTCGTTGCGTCAGCCGTCGTGGTCGTGCCGCCGGCGCCGCCTTCGCCGCCTGCTTCTTCTCGATAAACGTAAAAGCGTTTCCTGATCATGCTTCTTCTCCTGGTTGTCGACTGCGAAAGTTGTTACCCGATTTTCAAGCGGCCAGCGCTCGGGATCGTGGCGCCGCTGGCCGAGCGGCGCAGCCGTCCGGTGCCGTAATAAAGCGAATTGGGGATCAGCGCGCCGCCGCTTGCATCTAGAACATACCGATCGGAGGCGCGCGCCCACAGCGTTGCCAGGGCAATCGCACCGGTTGCAGTCGGGTGCGTCAAGTCAGCCTGGTATTCGCCTATGTTGTCCATGAAGTAGTTGAACGCCAGCGTGTCGCCCTTGTAGACCGTGGTGCCATCGATCAGGGAGTCGATCTGGGCTTGATAGGCCTGCGCCAGCGCCACGCCCGCCGCCGTGGTGCCGCCGCTGTTCGCGCCGGCCGGGATGTAGGTCGGATACGACAGGATGACCTTGTAGCCGGCGCCGGTCAGGTCCGCGATGATGTTCTGCAGGTTCGTCTTGTACGTCGCAGCCGTCACCAGGTTCGACGCAGCTGCATCGTTCGCGCCGAGCATGATGTGCACGTGCGTGACGCTGGCGGCCGCGAATGCCGCCTTGGCGGTCGTCAGGTAGGCTTGCCCCGTGACCCATTGCGATGTCTTCGAGCCGCTGACCGCCGAGTTGGTCAGCGTCACGTCGCGGTTCTTGTAGGTCTTCTTCAGGATCGTGGTGAGTTGCGACACCGGGTCTTGACCAGCACTCAGCCCATACCCGAACGTGATCGAGTCGCCGATGAAGCCCCACTTTACCGCCGCCGCCTTTAGTGCGCCCGCGATCTGGTTGGAATCGACGGTGGCGGCCACATTATCGGTGGAGCGGCAAACGTAGTAGTAGGGCGTGTCGGCAACCAGTGATGCGGAATCGGCCAGCGTGATCGATGTTGCGCCGGCCAGCAAGTTGCCGGCGCCCGGCGTGAAGTTCGCCGTGGCGCTGCGATACCACTGATAGGTGTATGGGCCTGTGCCGCCGCTGGCCGCGCCGACGCTCACGTTGATGGTGGTATTCGTGGCGCTCGAAAGCGTGGCGGTGCCAGAGGTCAGCGAGCCACCACCGACAGCCACCTTGAACACGGCGCTTGCTACAGCGACATTGGATGCCGTAGTCCAGCTGGAGGTGGCCGTGGCGGCGGAAATGGGCGCTGCTGTGGTTTGCACCAGATAGCCAAGCGCGGAGCCGTAGCTCACACCGCCTGAGAAGGCTTGCTGGTCGCTGGTCGTGAAACCCGCCTGCGCGGCGAAAGCGGAGATGACCGTGTTGTGCGCAACGGCCGTAACGACAAGGCTGCTCGCGGCGCTCGGGGTCAGCGTGCCGGCGCCGACGCCTGCCACGGTCGTGGTAGCCGCCGTGCCACCCTGCTGGACGTCGAACGGGTCCGTCAGCAGCGCGCCGCTGAAGCTCGCCGCCTCGAAGGAAACGGCGCCGCTGGTCGCCGCCACAGTGAAAGTGTGCCCGGCGCCGACAGTCGCATTGAACGCGTAGTAAATCCGCACGCTCATGCCTGTATTGACCTGGGCAGTAAGGCCGAACCACGTATTGCCCTTGCTGTCGGAAATGGTCGGCGCCGCGCCGTACGCAACGACCATCACCAGGAGCGATGCTCCCGTGGTGTCGATGGCTGCGCTGGTCGCGCCGTTCAGTCCTGCCGCTGCAACGTGGGTGAGTGGTGAAAAGCTCATGGGCGGCCTTTACAAAGTGATTGGTGCTTGTGGCGCGAACAGCAGCGACGTGGCCGACAGCGCCACGCCCACGGCCTGCACCACGTTGCCAACGGTCGAGGGTGGGGTAATCGTTATGGCGCCGGGCGTCGTGTTGAGGTAGTAGGTGGCGCCGGGCGTCAGGCCCGCCAAGCCTGAGATGATCGAGCCGGTCAGGCTGTAGGTGGCGAGAGCCGCAGCCGCATACGGCGCCGCCACAAAGCCAACCGCTTCCTTGGCCTCGGCGGTGGCGTCAGCAAGAGCAAGCTGCCCATCAGCCTTCACGTAGACGATGCAGCGAATCGCCAGGTCCTCGGCGGCCACGGCTGATCCTGTGGGCGCGGATCCTCCGGATGCTGGCGGAGCAATCGGTGTCACGGTCCAGCCCAATCCGCCTAAAGTTGCGAGACTCATAATCTATTCCTCTTCGTTGACATCCACGCCGTGGGCGCGGTTGATCTGGTTGACAATGAACTCCAGCACGCGGCGCTGTCCGTCACGCTGGTAGGTTTCGAGCACCGCGTCGATGCCGCCCTTGACGACGGCAGGGCGGGCAAAGGTCAGCGTCAGGTGCTCAAGAATGGCGGCGCCGCGCGTGTCGTCCTCGAATAGCGCGGCGTATTCCTTTGGGCCCGGGTTGCTCATGCTGGCGCCATGTTCTTGGCCATCTGCGGCGCGACCTTCTCAGCCATGGCGGCCTGCTGCTCCTGCTGCTGCGCCTCCTGCTG